>Ga0310690_10000029_pt1 | contig 321464 bp, 275 predicted proteins | sample AusTroGonzalo_MG_2_FD_207661 | JGI IMG/M metagenome (GOLD analysis project Ga0310690, IMG submission 207661) | Bovine rumen microbial communities from tropical cattle in Woodstock, Queensland, Australia - Gonzalo_04 (v2) (version 2) | ecosystem: Host-associated > Mammals > Digestive system >... | reverse complement strand
GAAGTCAATGATCTCATCCAGCTTGCTCTGGATCTCGGCGCGGCTCATGCCCAGGATGGCTCCGTTCATGAAGATATTCTCCCGTCCCGTCATCTCGCCATGGAAGCCGGTGCCGACTTCGAGCAGGGAGCCGATACGGCCGTGGGCACGGATGGTACCGGTGGTGGGGCCTGTGACGCGGGAGAGGAGCTTGAGGAGGGTGGATTTACCGGCACCGTTCTTGCCGATGATGCCGACGACGTCGCCTTGGTCGACCTTGAAGTCGATGTCGCGGAGGGCCCAGACGTATTCGGAGGTGCCTTTGGAGGCACGATCGTTGGTTTCGCCGATCTTGAGGTAGGGGTCCTCCTTGCCGAGAACATTCGTTATCCAAAATCTTCTTATGTCATGTGACAGAGTCTTGGTTGATACCAGACCAAGTCTGTACTGCTTACTCACATGACTGAATTCAATCGCTGTACTCATATCTATTTTCTTGTTATTTTCAATTTTATTTTTCAGGTAACCAAAAAAGAACAATCCACGAGCCCTACGGCTCTCTACGCAAAAGATCATCAGTCTATTCGTAAATAAATTTCCAATATACTGCTTATCTTTTTCGTCTAATCGATCCCCATAAATGGCATCGATTGATTGTTCCGAAAAAAAAGCTCAAAAAAACGTTCCATTACATTCCACTTCAAAAAATTTTCAACGCATAGTCAACGGGAAGTGAAATAACTGTAGCGTGGACGTTTGATTGCGGGGGTAAACCTTTTTTGACTTTTTTGGATATTTTTTTGTAAAGCAGTCGGGGGTTCATGAAAGGAACTACCATGATGGATGATAATTGGTTAGCAATGGAAGCTCGCTTACGATTGAGAACCAAGAATCATACATTGGTTGATTGATCAACCGGACTGCTGCCTTTTTTGATTATCCTAAAAGACATCAAAGTCTACAGCCTTTTTTGGTTACAATATATCAAAGATCAGTTACGGGACAGATTAGAACACTTCTATCTGGCCGTTGTTGTTGTGGAACCGCTCCAGTTGGACCTTGGGGCTGGTGCCGAAATTGACGAGGAGAGCAGCCGGATAGCCGGTACCGCGAAGGTAACCGAACGTCTGGTAATGCTCCTTCTCCGTCAGTTGCGTCAGAGCCTTGCACTCGATGATGACATTGCCGATGGATGTCTCCACGACAAAGTCCATCTTGAGGAAGGCTTGGAGCGGCTGGCCCTTGTACATCGGATGGTACTCAAGTTCCTTGTGGGTGGATAGTCCGGTATGGGTCAGTTCAGTGAGGAGTGCTTCCTGGTAGATGTACTCAGGGAGTCCGGGGCCCAGGGTCTTGTACACCTCGAAGATAGCTCCGATGATAGGATAACACGCGTTGACGAGTTCCGTCTTGCGGGGTTCCGGGACCATATGGATGGTGGTTTTGTCTTGCATTTGTTATTTCAATTTATACGTCCGGTTCTTATTCGCCCCAGACTCTTCCACCAATCCGGCAGCAACCAGTCCGTTCATATAATCACGCGTCTGCGAGACACTCAATCCCAGTTCTGCCGCAATCTCAGCATTCTTCGAATTCGGATGTTGTGCCAAATATGCCAATATAATCTGTCGTTTATCGCCGGTTTTTGCCACTTTATCGCCGGATTTATCGCCAGAATTCTCATTTATCGCCGGTTTATCGCCGGATTCTGCCAAATTATCGCCGGAACCAGCGACAAAAATGGTACACATCACACGTTCCGGGGAATACATGATCTTATACGACGGACGATGCTGCGTCTCGTTCTCCCATGTCGCGATGATATTCGGCACACCACTTCCGGCACGCTCACCTACCCCAATCATGCCGAACATCTTCATCAGCGTTGCGTTACGCGGATCGGAGAAGCCTCCCTCCATCGCCATAGCCAGACTGATACGCATGTCCCCCGGATTGGCAAACGACAGCGTCTCCGGACTCTTGATGATCACCGTCCCCATGCGACCATAATAATCAGCATGTACCAGTGCGTTCAGCAGTGCCTCACGTACCGTCTCATGCAATGGCGTATCGTCGTCCCGCTCATTGTTCACCAACTTAAACGGCACCGGCAGATCACTCGTCAGCCGGTTAATGATTCGGAAATAGAAGTCGAACAGGTTGCCGCTCCAGTCTCCGGACGAGGAGATCACACGATGCGTCCAACGAATGGACGGGTCCATCCGCTCCTGATAGTCCAGGAAATACTGCGAGAACTCACGCACAATCTCGTATTCGTAACCGAACATCAGCAGTCCCGCAATTGTCGGATGCACCGTCTTCGTCTCCGCATCCACACCCATCGCACCGATCCGACGCAGGAACAGCTCATCGTCCAGCTTCGTCCACGCATGGTTCGGGTGCTTGGCATTGAACAGGATGCGGTAGTCATTGATGCTGTCCTGGCAGAACACCGACTTGTCCATGTACGTCAGCACTTTCTTGTCGATGCTCACCTGTGCCGCGTCACGGAACATAGCCGACACCTGTTCACGCGTACAATGGTAGTCGCCTTCATGATTGCGACGGAACGTGCCCTTGACGGGATCCAGGCCCACGTAGATAGGTCGCAACTCACGCTCAGCTCGTGGCACCTCGATGACGACTATCGACTCTCCGTCCACCTCTTGCGTACGGACCATGCTGTCCGTCAGGATGTTCAGACTCACTTTCTGCGGATTGTTGATGGTGTTCCAGAAATCCCGAATCAGCGCCTCAGGATCCTCCAGAAGCACTGCATGCAACGCATGATCTTTCGTCTCTTCCACACCCAGCAGGATCACCCCACCGTCCGTGTTCGCAAACGATGAGTACGTCTCCCAGATGGAGTTCGGCAACCCTTTGGTGGCTTTCTTCGCCTCCAGCAGGTTCCCTTCCCGATAAGCGGAGAGATTGCTAAAATCGAAATCCTGGTTGTTCATTGTTGCGTTGGGTTTTATGTTTGGCGTTTTTGTTAGTTGTGCGGTTGTTCGTACGTACGTATGTGTATATACATGCACGCACAGCAATTCGAGGCGCAAAAGTACAAAAAAAAATTCATATATGCAAATATATGAGGAGAAAAGTGCGGAATTTATTGATTTTGCAACGAAATTGGCATGTTTTGGTGAGAATACGGGAGCGGATTGGGAAAATTTTAGAGATTATATGTCGATTATATTAATTATAATTTTTTAGACTTAACCAAAAAAGTTAGAGAAAAATCATTGATAGAAATAGTGCTTACAGCACCACGAATCTTTGTACCGAATAGTCACTTATAAATAAATTTACAGATGCCTATTCGTTACAAACATTCCATCCTCAGATGACATTTCTATCAATGTCAAAAAATGCAAAAAAATTCCGAAAATACTGAGCAGATGGTAACAATCTGTTACCGACTCAAAGAGGGGGGTACATTTTGTCCTACCCCTTTACAAAAAAAAGAAGCCTATGCGGCTTTTCTATAACTTTCTTTCATTCCATTCTCCAACAATACTCCTTTCTTGCACGATCGTTGGTTTCGCCGATCTTGAGGTAGGGGTCATCCTTGCCGAGGACGTTGGTGATCCAGAAGCGACGGATGTCGTGGGAGAGGGTTTTGGTGGACACGAGGCCCAAGCGGTATTGCTTGGAGACGTGTTCGAATTCAATCGCTGTATTACTCATGTTGTTCAATTATTTTTCTTTTTATTAGTAAACCAAAAACGCGGCAGCATGACACCAAGTGTCCAATGTAAATATCTAATTGCTTGTTCTTGAAATAACTTCTTATCTCGCAAGCGAGAACGATTATTTCCAACAATCACTTATATATTTCCATTCAATATGATATGCTATCATCTTGCTGCCTTACAAAAACTCGTTTCTTAACCGCAAGGGTACGATTATTTCACTCACAAAAAAGCGTTCCATTGCATTCCACTCCCAAAAAACATTTTTTCAACGCGGGGTGTGCGATTTCAAGTTCTTTGTTTTGACACACTAGACGTTTTTGAAAGCGTAGCGCTTTTTTGTAAACGTAGTGCGTTTTTGTGAGATGGTAGGACAACTTGGTTGGACTGAGTGGAAGTAATTAGTAGTACGTCTGGATGCTTGCATACAAGCGGACTAATAAGCGCTTACACTGGCTGCGGCATGTAGCCTACCATCGTGTTTTTGATTATCTATCCTTTCATTTTTAATTATTCATGAGTTAACCAAAAACGCAGCGGTTAACCCTTCGGTTCTGTGCTATCGTCTGACTTGCCTATCGTAAGCAAGCTTCCATATTCAAGTCATTCGACATCACCATATTTCATATTCAACCGCTTTACAAAAACAATGTAAAAAACGGCCAAAAACATTTATCAGAACACCGCGATGGTGTTGTTGTCATTATAAAATCGTTCGATCTGGGCACGAGGACTGGCACCAAAATTGACCAGTATCGCCACAGGCCACCCCGTACCGCGCATGTAGCCGAAGGTTTGATAATGCTCCCGTTCGGTGAGAGCCGACAAAGCCTTGCATTTCGCGTAATCTATCCTCATACATGTACCAAAATTCCGTTTTGGTAGGAAGTACTCGGATGATCCCGCTCTCCCCATCGCAAACACTGCGTTCGGTTTACGCTGGGGACCCCATTGGGTGCAGAGCGCCTCTTGGTAAATGTATTCCGGCATCCCGGCACCGAGGTGCTTATATACCTCGATCATCGCGCCTACGATGCCGTAGGTGGCTTGGACCAGTTCGGACTTGCGGGGTTCCGGGACCATATGTATTGTTGTCTTTTCCATTGCTCTTTTTTAGTAAATCAAAAACTCAGCGGTTAAACCTATCGGTTCCTATGCTATCGTCTGCCTTGTCCATCGTAAGCAAGCTTCCATAGCCAAGTCTTACGCTATCATTATATTTCATACAAACCGCTTCACAAAAACAAATCAAAAAAGTTCAAAAACATTTCTATTGGTGGTTTTGTCTGTCATATTTCGCAAATCAATATTGCTCATTTCTTACTACCTTTCATCAAACGTTTCGTAGCACGCATCTCACGCTGCAACAGTTCCATGCGCTCTTTGAGTTGTTCCTGCGTAGGCAGTGCGTCTTTGATACGGATGTTATTGTATGTCGCCACACCAATCGGTGTACTGATACCGCGGAACGACCATTGCACCTCTGCCTTATTCATATCCGAGCAAATGAGCAAACCGATAGTGGGATTATCCTCCTTGTCCTTAAGCAAGTCATCCACCGCATTGACATAGAAATTCAGTTTTCCGGCAAACTCCGGTTCAAAAGCTTTTGCCTTCAGTTCGCACACCACATAGCAGCGCAGACGGATATGATAGAACAGCAAGTCAATCTTACGCGTCGTATCTCCGGCCCACAATTGTTTCTGTCGTCCGATGAGTGCAAATCCTGTACCGAGTTCCAGCAACAAGCCGGTGATGTTTCTCGTCAGCGCCTCTTCCAAGTCATCCTCGTTATAAATCTCGTGATCTACGGTTGCAAAGCCAAAATCATAGTTCTCCTTGAACACCTCTTGCACCAACTCGCTCTGCAGTTCCGGCATATGTTCTGCGAAGTTATTGAGAATCTTGCCCTGATGTTCGTAGAGGTTCGCCTTGATGCAGTTGACCAACGCGGCACGACTGAGTCCCTGCTCTATCGTCTTGCCGATGTAGAACAGCGCCTCTTCGATGGAATGGCATTTGGAGATAATGGCAATATGATGCCCCCAGGGTATCAAACCAAAGGGAGATGGAAATTCTCCAACGGGTTGTTGGAGTTTTTCTTTACCATTTTGGTAAAGTTTTTCGTTTTCCAATTCTATTACAGGTTGTAATAGTTTTGTGCCGGACATTTCTATTACGGGTTGTAATAGTTTTTCATTCGCTTGATTATAAAACAGATACCACCGTTTCATTGCCCAAAGGTTCGGAGCCGAAAGTCCATCCGCATTCGGAAACTCCCGCTGCAGATCAAGGCTCACCTGCTCCACCACTCCGGCACCCCATTTCTCTTCTGCTTTCTTCTGAACCAAGTCACGTCCCAATTCCCAGTTAAAGAGCAACTTCTCCGAGTTGACTCTCACAGAAGCCTTGACCTGAGCCGAACGATAACGGTACTTCAAGTCAGCAATCCACTCCGCATAATCGGCATCCAGATGCACATCATGCGACTTCACGATACGCGGTTTTCCTATGGGTTCTAATTCACTTTTCATATGTGACTTGGTTTGTTGGTTGTGCCTGCACGTGTGTACGTATGTGTATATGTACACGCACAAGAAATCCGGCTGCAAAGGTACGAAAAAATTTTGACATATACAAATGTATATGCAGAAAAATGAGATTTTTTTGAATTTTGTAAGCGAAATGCGAGGTTTTGAGAGCAAAGAGGTGCTGGATTGGGAAAATTATAGCGATAATAACGCTGCGCGGAGATGATAGAAATTATAGATTTAGGAAACGATTTCAGGTAACCAAAAAAGCGGTAGCCGGTTGTTAGAACAACCTGATGTATGATACTTGGTAACAATCGTAAGCAAGCTTCCATTGTTAACCAATTATCACCCATCCCGATTCATTCCGTTCACGAATCAATCGGCTACCTTACAAAAAAAACGTTATTGCATAACTTTCAAAAAAACGTTGCGTTGCACTCCACTTCCAAAAAAATGATGGCAATCCAAAATGCAAACAACAGATAGCAGAAGTAAGGTTTTGGAGAAGGTATTGGATGAATTTCAGAGCTTGTGACAAGATATAGCACTATGTCGTGGTAATTTTGCACTCGGAAAGGCACAAGTCTGCTTTTTTGATATTAAACAAAAACCAAGATAAACCCTTTTGAATGATTTAGAAGTTACACTTCATGTTCCAATTGCTGCTAAAAAGTCCTCAAAAGTAAACATTCAGTACTTTTTATCATCAATTACCACTACTCTCAGAGTAAAATCATTCAAAAGAAATAAACATACAAAAACAAATCGTTGCTCATAACAAGTTTAATGGGGCCATTTGTTCGTTTATTTGCTGCCGGATCTCCTCTCTGACATGTGCACGGACGATGCCGCTTACCATACGATGTCCACCCTTCTGCCGTTTATGTCCACCAAAAGACGTTGCATCTTCCATCCATGCCGCATACGAGCCACCATGTGTTGAAACATATTTTGACACTCGATTCTTCGGCATCTCGTCGCGTTTGTGCGGATTCTTGCCTAATGGGTGCATGAAACTGAAGCGCTTCAAAATCTCCTTATCGTGCAAATAACTTCTGCTCATATTCTCATTCTTTAATGATCCTCGGCACCTCCAGCAGTTCCATGATATCCAGCATCTTGTACCACACACCATCCATCTCGTTGTGCCATGAGTTATGAAAATGCCCATAGTACCACCGCTCCAGCGGATGTCCGTCACGCTTCAAGTGCGCCAAAATCGCATCCATCGTCTGTCGTTCTGCCTCGCATTCCGCAATCAGTCCCGGATCATCCTTTGCCCAACTCGCCAATCCGCTTTTCGATCGAAACTCACAAAACGACGGAGCCGTATGACTCACCACGATATCCACTTTCAGTCCCGCATCCCGTATCGCATCCAGTGCCAAAGCATCATACTTCGCTGCCTCGTCCGGCCAATAATACATCTTCCCCGGATGCCGACTCATCTCCTGCAACCGAATCTGCCGATCCACACTCACCGCACCTCCGACGCACAACACCGTTCGTCCACACGCTTCAATTACTGCATAATCCGGCACCGTCCTCCATCGCATATGCTCCACAGCCGTATGTCCTGCTGCGTCCATAGCAAAATACGCAGGGGCGTCATGATTCCCACGCACCATCGCTATCCAGCAGTTATTCTGTGCCAAACGTTTCTCGATGCGCCGAAAAACCTGATCATACGCACCCAGTTTCTCAAACCCGAATCCGCAATCTCCGGCTACAATCACCAGCGTGTCCCGCATCCCGTACCGCACACACGTCTCATACACTAACGGCACAAACTCCCCGTGTATATCCCCGCAGATTACCAGCGATTTCGCATCCTTATATGTCAACACCCACGATTTCATTCACCCAAATACGCATGTTTCACCACGTCCAGCAACCCTTCCACACGTTGCGCACCAAGTCCGGCTGCACGCAGAAAATCCTCATTAGGCAACTCCTCTGCCACTTTCGCCACAAACTCCCGCATATCAGCCTCCATCTCTTCCGGCAACGCATAATGCGCACCTTCCGTCAGCATCGGTGCTAAACGGAACACATCCTTCTTATGCTTCTCAATATCATCTGAGTCCACATCGCCTCCTTGCTCTTTCCGTGTACGCAAATCGATATACGCCTTCGCCTTCAAGCATATCAGCGCTTCCGCATTCGCCACATGCAGTCCGTCTTCCAACCTACTATGCGCTATCGTAAATCGATAATAACTCTCGTTCATCAATATAGCAGACAAACTTGACAACTCATCCCCTGCCGGTATAGGCTCCAGATGAGCATCCTCAGGAATATGCAGCCCCCCTATTGCACGTGCAAACAGTTCTAACTGCTTCGGATAACGCTTGTCTTGCGGCTTCAGGAACCGAAAACACTCATGTTTGTCGGCACTTCGCTGACGACGCTCATAACCACCTTCACGCACAAACTGCCAGAACTCACGTACAAATTCAGCTGACAATGCTTCTACTACCAGCACTACATCCAGATCCTTCGTTGCACGTGGCATCTGAGCACTCGCTTCCTCATGCGCATAACATGCCGCGCCACCTATCAGCACATAACTATCCGCATACGCAGCAAACCGCTCTTTAAACAATTCCAATCCCGTTACCATTGTCTATCTGTCATTAAATGATTGATTTCTTTATGTACGCGTTCATCATTCGTTTCGCGTAATGATAAATATAAGGATAATTCATCTACTATGCTATTATTCCCCAGCAACTTCGGATCATAGCGCCATACCTCCACCACGTGCTCACCAAACTCCTTATGCAAATCCGCTCCTAACTGCTGCGCTTCCTGTTTCGAGATGGCCCAATGCCGTTCTTGCGGCTCAGCCAACATCGTCCGTTCAGCCAATGCCTCTTCTCCGCATACATACGCATCCAACACCTTATCCGTCCGCAGCACACGCTCTATCGGACTCTGCAGCACCGGCAACGCTTGCTCCCATAGTTCCTTACCTTCATGGATAAACCGTATCTGCTTCTCGCGTCCCGGAGTCAGTTCCACAAACCCATTGTCTGCCAACCATTTCACAGCGCGGTTGATATTCGGGTACGAAACACCCATCAGCTCCGCAATAGGCTGAGCCGACATCCCATTTAGACTCTGCTTCTGCAGATGATATAGCACCACCACTTGTGCCATCACCGGCATCGGTTTGCCTTGCATATCCACCGGATTACGTTGTACACGCAGGTCCATTAGCAGCGAAGGCAGGAACAACTGTCGTCCCGGAACAATCGTGTTCACTCGTGCCTCAACCAACCGCTTCATGTTGTAAGGCTTCACTTCCGGCAACACTACCGCAGCGTGCATCACTAACGCCTTTTCCACTATCGCACAATGTTTCTTCAGTTGCATTGGTGTCGCATCGGCATCTTTGCAAACCATCAGACACACCTCTGCACCCAGCAACTGACATTGCAGCAACTGATAAGCATTCGTAATAAGAATCGGTAGTGCTTGCTTTTTAGCCTTGTCTAATGGCTCAATTTGCACTTCTGCACCCACCATCTTCTCGATATATTCGCTGATATTTCGCACGTTAACATCCATTTTGCTATTTATCATACATCAATTATAAATTGCAAATCCGCAGCAAAGGTACTATTTTTTTTTGAATTATGCAAATCTTTTGGTGAGAATTTGCGGATTGGAGAAGAATTAATATGTAAAAGTTGCGAAATGTAAATGAAAGATAGCAAATGTTCGAGCAGATACTCGATTTTGAGGTTGTTAGGCAAGTACATTGTTATATTCGTTCGTAGGGAGAAATATGGTTTGACACATATGTTGGTAGGCTGCTACTTTATTGTCGAAGGACAAGGGATAAGCGCGAGAGGTGGAAGGCATGCGCCAAAAACGGAGGGTTCGATTGGCGAAGTGAGTTTCGATATACTCGCCTACTTTTGGTGTAGCGGTATGGAGTATTTCCGCTAAGGTTTCAGCGGCTTTGCCACCGGTGCAGCAGATGTCATGGCAGTGCGGGATTTGTTGCAGAATCGCAGCTATATCTGTCCGTTCGACAATCTCCAGATGCTCGTCTGCCGCGTTGCCTTGCAAGCGTCGAACGGCTTGCGCTGTGTCGAAGATGGAAATGCCTTGCTTCCGGCAAAAAGAAACGATTTCGTCGCAATTAAATACTGCTTTGCGTCCCTTTGTATTTTGCACATTGTCACTTTGTACAACAAAATGCTGCTTGTCGCCAAAAAAGACTTGTCCGATGATGCGCCACATGTCGTTCTGCGGGTTTGGGTAAAAGAAATCCATACACCACCGTTCTTTGGGTGGTGGAAAACTGCCAAGCATTAGGATTCGTGCATTCTCCGGCAGAAACGGTTGCAGCGGATGACGTTCTATTTCGGGTGATATTGGCATTATGGTTTGAAGGTTAACGTCTTAAAATAAAACAAAAACATAAATAAACCCTTTTGAATGCTTTTGAGCTCCGCTCTGCGTGTCATTAGTACCAAAAACTCCTTAAAAGTAACTTTTAGATAGTTTTTACTATTAATTACCGCACTCTTGCGAGTAAAAGCATTCAAAAGCCAAAAACAGACAAAAACAAATCGTCGCGCACAATTTATGGGTGTTACAAACAATATGCAGTTATACTACCAGATGGCTTGGATGAGGGATGTGGTCATGAGGCCACAGCAGATGAGTTTGAGGATGGTGCCGCATAGAAGACCGACGAAGCTACCCCAACCTGCTCTCAAGGCTTGACGGACTTCTTTGCCACCAAGCAGTTCACCGAGGATAGCGCCTACAAGTGGGCCGAGGATGACACCGAGTGCGCCGAAGAACAATCCGACAAACACGCCGATGGTGCTACCCCACACTCCCCAACGCGTGCCACCGAAACGCTTGGTGCCCCACGCGGGAACGACATAATCGAGGACGGTGACAACGATGGTGACGATGCCCCAGATGAGGAGCAGTTGCCAGGAGAAGTCCACACGATCGGTGGCTTGGGCAATCCACAAACCGACATACGCCACAGGAGTGGCAGGAATACCCGGCACTATGCAACCGATGATAGCAATGAGCATGCACAGGCCGGCAAGAATCAAAAGAAAGATTTCCATATGTTTATTTTACGTTATTTGGTGAACAGCCAACCGTCATACTGGATGTCGATGGTGCTGTCGCTGTAAGCTGTCATATCTATATCGTCCAGGGCAAATGCAATTTGTTTGCACGATGAGGGGACAATCATTGCTGTTTTTTCGGCTTTGGCAGCAGCTATGGCTGCGGTGTCGAACAGAAGGAGGTAATCCTTTTCGCCATATTTGAGGTTGATATGCAAGACGCCATCTTGCAGACTGTCAGCGGGAACAGAACGCGTTGTCCAGCGGTTGATGCGACGGAAAGATTTGAATCCCTGCGGACACGGGTACGAGACTTCGTTATTCGGTGTATAGTACGCCAAAGCCCACGTTAAGGAGCGCATGGTTTTCGTTGTGTCAGAGGAGCCCCAGCTTTGAGAGGAGTTATCCAACCAACGGTTGGCGTAGTCGTCGCCATAGTTCTTGCGCATATACAACAGGTCATCGCGCAGACTGTTGGCTTCGGTTTCCGTCAGTGCAGAGTTGTCCGTCAAGCCATAGATATGCAACGGCAGTTGCAGTTGTTTGTCGGCTACGATCCGGTCAATCTTGGCAGTCAGGATGGGGCGAGAGATGCGGTAGTAGTTCAGCGGTTGACCAGAGGTGAGCAGGAACAGCGCAGCGAACGACCAAAGGATCCAATGGAAGCGTTTGCGTTTGGAGATGAGCATCACGATGCAGATAGCGTAGAACCAGAGCAGCATCGTCAGCACATACAGACGCGGAGCAGTTATGCCGTAATCCACGAAGCGACGTACGATGCCGACAGTCATCAACACAAGCAGGGGAAGGATGATGATGGGTAACCAGCGTGTGAGCAGTTGGCTTTGCCAGGTGTCGCGTTTGGTGACTTCGGGATAGAGCAAGACGAAGCAGAGCACGTAGCCGATCATCACACAGGACACGAGGACAGAGAGCAGACCTTTGGGCAGCTCCCAATGCACGATGATGCTGATGCCGTACGCGTATAGCACAACGATATAACAGCCGAGCAAGGGCAACAGCAGCCACGACACGACTTTGCGGAGCAGGGAGGGCATTTCGGCAGAGGTGTTGTGCTTGCGTTCACCCTGCGGAAGCAACGCGCAGAACAGCAGTCCAAACAGCATCACAGCACCAAGAACCATCAGGATGAACATCAGTTTCTCGCTCGGTTTGAAATCAAAGAGTGCTCCCGTACCGGCTACCAGGCCTTCTGCGCCACCGATCATCACCCACGCCACGATGCCGCTGATGAGCAGGGCTCCGATGGACGAGAAGATGAAGTGCCAGGCTTTCAGATCGTCTTTCTCCCGGTGGAACGAGCCGAGCAAAGCAAAAAAGATGATAGCAGTCTGCCACGCGGCGTTGCCGATGTAGAATGCCGGAAGATCTTTGTTCGGGAACAGATCCGTATAGAACAAGAGGATGCTATACCCACCCCACAGCGCAAGGGCAATGCCTTCCACCCACCAGCGCAGACTTTTGCGGGACTGCTCTTCGCCCCACAACGAAGTAGCAAGGCTGATAGGAACACCCACGGAAAGGAAAACCAGCAGTGTTTGGATTGCGGTTGCTGATTTTGGTGGGTCCATGATGACCATGTACGACAGCAAAGCTGTCAAGGCTGTCAACAGGCAGACTGCGACAGGGAACCGCAGCACAACGCGCTGAAGGGACTGCCAGAGGTTGTGCAACGACAGACGTTGCTTGAGTGAGGAGATGTTCATAGAATGTTACAAGATCTGTGCGGTGTGGTTCTTGGTATCAACCTTCTCGATGATGCGAGTGAGGATGCCTTCGGCATTGAAGATGAAGGTCTTGCGAAGGGTACCCATCGAGACTTTGCCGTAGTTGCGTTTCTCGCCCCACGCGCCAAAGGCTTGGAGCATAGCGGTTGTCGGGTCGCTGAGAAGCGGGAAAGGCAGGTCGTACTTCTGCTTGAACTTGATGTGCGAGGCTTGCGAGTCTTTGCTTACGCCGAAGACTTGGTAACCCTGCGCAAGGAACGCGTGGTAGTTGTCACGGATGTTGCACGCCTCAGCCGTGCAGCCGGGTGTCGAGTCCTTGGGGTAGAAATAGATGACTGTAGGTTTGCCGAGCAGGTCGCTACTGGTGACGATCTTTCCTGTCTCATCTGCCGCGCTGAATACCGGCATTTTGTCTCCAATCTGTAACATAACTATGTGATTTGATGTGTTCGACGGTTTATTATAAATCTCTCCAGCCTTCCGGGAGCGAGACGTTATCCATGTCAAACGCAGCGCGGAAGAGCGGTGCAATCTCTTCGTTGGTGAATCCGGCAATGCCGCAGCCGATACGCGTGACGAGGAAGAGGAGTTCGGGATGTTGCTTGGCATAATCGATGAACTCATCCACGTACGGACGAATAGTGTCAACGCCTCCTTGCATGGTCGGTATAGCGTAACACTGACCTGTGCGACCGACGCCAACACCCCACTCTGCGCCAAACAGCTTAAACGCCATGTATGCCGCGCCACCTCCGTGCATTCCTGCCAGATTACTGCCGAACACGAAGATCTCGTTCGACTTCAAGTTCTCGATATATTCCGGGGTAATGTGTTGTGCCATGATAATGTTGTTTTGTATAAAAAAGAAAAATACATAAAAAATTGATGATTGATTTTAGTGCTCCGCACATGCGGGTTATTCCGCTTAAATGCTTTTACAAATAAATTTGACAATCATTTTATCTGAATAATCCGCATCTGTACCAGATAAAATCAATCATCACCAAAATACCAAAAATATACGTTGAACTCAATCCATTGTATACGTAATTTTTTGTGCAAAGATACAAAATATTTATCATATATGCAAGTTTTCTGCGTTCTTTTCGGCGATTTATTGCAAATTTTCAGTTTTTCGCACAAAATCCTTTACGAAATTTGGAAATGTCGATAAATTTTAGTAATTTTGTGATCTAAATTGGTTTTATTTTTATAATCAAAAACACGGCGTACGGCTGCGAACAGCCTAAGGCATATCGGTCATAGAGACTGTTTGGAGCAAGCTCCACGAGCCTCTATACCCGACAAGCCTTTCGTCCGATAGGGAAATCGAACGACGCCTTACAAAAAACGCTTCGCACAAAAAAACGCTTCGCTTCCAAAAACGAAACAAAGAAAAAATGCGGCGCTGTGCCGCATTTTTTGTGGACATATTGGCAGAAAGTGGACATATTGGCACTCGAGATGGACAAATTGGCACATCATGGGTGGGAAACGGGGAGTGGCACGGGATTTGCACTTGTATAAGTGAAACGCAACTACGCAAAATACGCCAACAACGTACACTACGCACACTACGTTAAACACAATGTTTAACAATCGGGCGAATCTGAAAGCTTGGATTTTAGAAGAGCCCATAAAATTAGGAGGATTGATTATGAAACCTGCAATTTATCGTAGAAACAGTTGGCTGCCGACAAACGGATGGTTCCCCAGCGTATTCGATGAGTTCCTGAACAACGACATGCTGAACACAGCAAACAATGTTGCACCGTCCGTCAACGTCAAAGAGACCGGTAATGCTTACATCGTTGAACTCGCTGCACCGGGTGTAAAGAAAGAGTACTGCCGCGTACATGTCGATGAAGAGCACAATCTGTGCGTCGCAATCGAGAACAAGTTCGAGCACAAGGAAGAAGACAAACATGAACACTACCTGCGTCGCGAGTTTGCTTACACGAACTTCGAACAGAAGTACACCTTGCCGGACAATGTCGATGAGGCAAAGATCGCCGCAAAGGTCGAAGATGGTATCCTGACGATTGAGCTGCCGAAGATCAAACGCGAAGAAGGCAAGACCGGTAGGCAGATCGCCATCTCATAAAACCGACATGCAACATGGCATGATACAGAAAAGAGCACTCCATACGAGTGCTCTTTTGTTTGCACAGAGTATATTATATATAAATATATAATATAGTATTTGTTAAAGAATTTTTGGTCATTTTTCGGGGTGAAAGTAGTATGACAGTAGAGTGACATTAGTGTTGACTGTCGGTTGACCGTCGGTTCACCGTCGGTGCGCTCCGCTATATGGACGCACAAAAGTGCAGGTCTTTTTTGAGTTCGCGCTCATGGAAATCGCGCGCACAGAACACTAAAGAACAAGAAACGCGAGCCTGATGACTCGCGCACTTAACAAAGAGGATTCGGATGATATCCGAAGTATCAGTCAACGAGTTACAAGCCGAAGACCTTGGCGGCTTGGGTAGCGGCGCTGCCTTGCAGGTAGTGGATCTCGCTCAGGGGCTGGTAGTCGATCTGAGCGTATTGCAACAGTCGCAACGCTACGAACTGCTTATCAGCAGAGACGAAGCCTTCGACAAGCATGTTGCCGTTATAGGCTTGTTCGTACTTGATGTTTTTGTTCAGACGCTTGGCAAACGCCTCATCGTCAAGCCTGAATAAGTCCTTGAGTTCGTCGCAGACTACCGGACCGTAGAAGCGGCTAAAAAAACGCAAACGGCTATTCGTTGGTGAATAAACAAGATGGCTAAACAAGCCGAAGAACGTGCTCTTGCGAGCGATATCAGGATGTTGGGTTATGATCTCATTGAACCCTTGTGATGAATTTTCCATAATTGTGATTTTTTATTAAACAAAAACCTATAAAACCCTGATGTTGTCTGTTGTCCGTACCGGACTTATGTATTAGCGTATAAGCCTCTCGTTCAAGCGAGCTTGACGAGCGCCTTATCCGACTAATCCATAACTCTGCGAGTAACAGACAACATCAGACATAAACATAAAAAACAACGTATTCGATGGAAAACGCTAACACAGGATGCGTCGGAGAGCATAGACGTAGTAGGCTGAACCGACGCGAGCAGGGAACGAACGGGTTACGAGTTGTTCGCTGCAAAGAGAAAGAAAATGGTATTGTTGAAAATGACGCACGACACGCAAACTGAACGGGTGAGCGTGAGTAGGCTCAACCGAGGAGCTGTTGCCTATGCTGATGAGTGACAAGCCTTCGCCCTGCATGCCCATGAGCGGTACGGGGCGAGGCGTGGAGATAGTGGCTGAGGATGTGTCGGATACAGGTAGCTGCTGCGGGATGTAGGTGCATTGTCCGTTTATGCACAACGAACAAAGTGCAACGAAGCACAGCACGGTAAAGATGATATGTAGCCGACGTTTGGTCATCGTTTTGATTTATGGTGCAAAGATACAATATTTTATTCAATTATGCAAATATATTGAACAAAAAATATACTTTTTTATTCAGTATAGCACGTATATTGCACAAGATCGTACCCATACCATCTTTTCCAGGAAAATGTGCCATGTGATGACAAAATGCAAACGCAAGCCCGATTTGGTGGGCTTGCGTGAACCGTTTCACGTATTTCGTTGCGGTATTATAGGTATTAACAAATGGTACGAAATGGGATCTCGAAGGATTATGTGAAACGGGATTTACTCATCTTTCCTATTGTTCTCGATGGGGTGTTGCTTTTTGGCGAGGTGCAGTTCAACGAGGAATGAGCATAACATTCCGATGCCGACACCAAAGGCAACAATCAGCCAGAAATAGATACTACCTGTACTGATTCCGGCAAGCCAGTTGATACCGGCTCCGAGGCCTACTCCGAGCAACATGCAAGCAGTGCGGAGAGTGCCAAGATCAATTGTACCGGGTTTACGCGGCTGGGGCGCTTTCTTAGGCTCGTCAATGAGCAGTTTGGCAGTTTCCGGATCTGTCTTGTTCTCAATGATCAGTTGGCGGAGTTCTTTCTGCTGTCGGTTCTTTTTCATCTTGGAGATAAATGCCATGAGAATGGCAACCATGGGAAGACCGAGTGACAAAATAACGGCTACTAATCCAATGAAGTCTTTAAAATCAAAAATAGGGTCCATAATTGTATGATTTTAATGGTTTAACAAAGTTATTTATTCGGGCTACCGGTCGCCCTTCACTTATAAGATACGTTGCCGTTGAAAAGGTTACACATCCAAACGGAATTTTTTCAGATTTCTTGCAAAAAGTACGGCTATTGTGATAAGCGGCAACGCGATACATGCAATTCGCAACGACGATTGCATTGCCGAAAGGCTTATTGCTTCGTTCAGGACAAAGATATACACCACGAGTGCCAAGGGTACGCCGAAGCACATGCCAATGAGTTTTGCCCACTTGCGAATGAGCTTGATGCGCAAGTCGCGACGCACGGAACGCATTACGGTTGCGTTAATGTGTTCTACCGATTGTTGGCGCTTAGCGCATTCGGTAAATAATATGTCTAATTCTTGGTCAGTCATAATTGCATTTGTTTTTTAGGCGTTCACGAATACGGAATATGCGCACCTTGATATTGTTTTCCGTTTGCCCGAGGCGAAGGGCGATGGTTTGCAGAGGAATGTCCTCGTAATAATGCCATTGGATGATTTGCCGGTCGGTTTCGGGGAGCTCTGCGATGGCTGTTTCGAGGGATTGCAAGCGTTGTTCTTTCTGCTCGTCGTAGGTTTCGTCCGGCGCATCGGTGTTGTCGTCAAGCGGGTCTGTTTGCCGTCGTTTCTCTTTCTCCAAGTGTCGGAGGGCGATGTGATTTACGATAATGGTGACCCACGCTCCGAAATTTTCTCCGCGCCAACTTTCCAACTGGCGATATGCCTGAATGAAAGCCATTTGCGTCACTTCTTGAGCATTGTCCTCGTCTTTCATAAGCCGCAAAGCCGCACCATAGACCTGCGAAGTATAGCGCTTCATCAGCGTCTCAAACGCACGTGCATTACTATCAAGCAATACACCGCGAATCAATTCTATATCCGTCGGACGAGATGCCATGTATTGTTCGCTCTGTTCGAACGATTGTTTCTACCTATATGATACAGAAACTATAAAAAGGTTACAGGAAGGCGACGATTTTTTCTAAAAAATGTTTGTCTGTCTCGTCGAAGGTGTTGAAAGCGGTGCTGTCGATGTCGAGGACGGCGATGACGTCCGTCTCACCGGCTACCAGCGATTCAATCTGAGGAAGCAGGGTTTGGTATTTCTCTTGTTTGGTCATGTTTAGGCGTTATTATAGTTGTGTCAACTTGTTGATCAGGTCTTCGTCGGCAGGGAGCCAACGTACTGAGTGCAGTTCAGAAGGTTTGAGCCACTTGGCAGCTTCGTGTTCGAGCAGGGTGAGATGACCATCAGGGAGCGTGCAACGGTAGCAATGCATTGTGAGGTGGAACTTCGGGTAGTCGTAGTCAATCGTGCGGAGGAGGTCGCCAACCTCGATATCGGCATCGAGCTCCTCACGTATCTCGCGACACAAGGCTTGCCCAGGCGTCTCACCGGTTTCGATCTTGCCTCCGGGGAACTCCCACCAGTCTTTCCATTCGCCGTAACCGCGTTGCGTGGCGAAGATGCGCCCATCAGCATCGATGATGACAGCAGCAACGACTTCTATGGTTTTGCGATTCGATGTCATCACATGCTACGGTGTAGTTGTTTTACTAACTCGTCGCTGATGTTGTTGCCGATTTGCCGGCAGACATCCTGACTCCAGCGTTGTGCCATAGCGATTCGGGAGGCTTGGTCGTCGATGCCACGGAGTTTGGCGTAGATGTAACCGGCATTGAAATTATCTCCGGCTCCGACGGTGCTGACAGTGTCTATTTGCGCGACGGAATAGGTGTCACAACCTTGGGGAGTGAATACACGGATAGAACGTGCACCGTCGGTGAGGATGAGCGTCGGGCAATACTGCCCTACTCGCTCGTAGATAGCCTCAGCATCCTGTAAAGCATAGAGGTAGTCGAAATCCTCCATCGAGCCGCGCACGACAGAAGCAAGACGCATGTTCTCTTCGATGTTCGGGAGAATGTTCGGCAGCTCGGCTATATGGTTCTTGCGGAAATTGACATCGTAATAGAGCCATGCTCCGGCATCGTGCGCTTCGCTTAGGAGCTTACGCACCACAGGACGAATGACGGGATTGATGGCAAAGAACGAACCGAAAAGGACGATGTCGTCGGCTGAGATATGCGGGAGCGAGATGTCCAACAGATCTGATGCATGATCCTTGTAGAACTCGTACTGCGCATCATTGTGCTCGTTGAGGAAAGCGAGTGTGATGTGCGACTTGGTGTTCGGGTGACGACAGACGAACTCGTCGGAGACGCCGTTCTTGCGCAAGAAGTCGCAAATGATATCTCCGATATGGTCTCCACCGGTTTGGGTGATCATGGCACAAGGCACTCCGGCACGACCGAGTGAGACGATGCTATTGAAGGTTGAGCCTCCCGGGACAGCTTTCTGCGGCTGGTCGTTCTTGAACAAGATGTCCAGAACGGTTTCTCCTATTCCAATTACGCGTTGCATAAATTAATATGTTAAATATGGCTAATCAACATAAGAAACGTACGAGCCACGAATACATTTCCAACTACCGTTGTTGAGGAGTGAGACTTGGTCGCCATAGACACCGCTGATCTTGTCACCATCGCTATCCACAGCGTACCAATACGTGCCTTGTTTGATCAGGAAACAGCCGTTCCAGAAGATATAAGGGGACTCATCGGAGTAGCAATCCACCTTTCGTCCGGAACAATGGTAGATATCCCAATAGCCCGAACTGCGTTGCACGGCAACGTAGCCGAAGGGATAGTAATAGATATCCTTGCCGTAGATGCCGTCAACCAGATCTCCGTCCTCGTCGGCAAGATACCAGGTGCTACCGCGGCGGACACGGTAATAGCCGTTGTAGAGGAGGTTGATCTGATCGCCGTAGAGGATGGAATAGCCACCGCGATAGATATAGATGGTACGTCCTGAGGTCTTGACATAACAACCGTTCCAGAGATCCTGGTAGTTGTCGTAACACGCAACGGATTTGCGGGTCGTTACTTCGTAACCGGTGTCCTCGAACCACAGGTCATATTTATCGGACACAACATACTGCGCTTGTATAGAGACGCAAGCGATCAGTGCTAACAGGAAGGAGTAGAATCGTTTCATAAGGCTTTTGTTTTGAAGGTTCAACAATCGTTTTCTTGCTATGTACAATTATCGTGCCACGAAAAACGTGAAGCGCATAACCACCCTACACTTAGCATGTGGTGATATACTCCACTTTGTTGCCTACGCAAGACAGGTATTGCTGAAATGCGGCTTGCGAGATGACTACCGTTCCGCGACAATCGTTCGGGTGGAAGCTCAGGGAGTCTGCCTCTTTGAGTCGGCTGTCGAGAAAAAGGATCACATGGTGCTCGGTGTCGTTAATCAGACCGAAGGGACTGACGCTGCCGGGTTCGAGACCGAGGTAGCGCATCATCCGTTCGGGAGAGGCGAAGGATAGTTTGCCGGGCGCCTTGAGGCCTTGCGAGACAAGGACATCCTTGAGCCAATGTTCGATGTCGTGAATTGCCAGATCGTAGTCGCAAGGGAAGCAGATGAGATAATGCTGGTCTCCCTTATGATTGCGCATGAAGATGTTCTTGCAATGAATGCTACCATCGTCGTGCCACCAGCGTTTGGCTTCCTCGATGGTCTTGCCTTCGGGGTGGTTGTAGGTAGTGAAGGGAATGTGGTGTTCCTCCAAATAACGCAGGACGCGCTCCTGTCGATCGGATATAATGTCATAGTTTTCCATTGGGTAAAATATAACAAAAACCTAAATAAACCCTTTTGAATGAGAAGAAGTTACACTTCTTGTGCCAATTGCTGCTAAAAAGTCCTCTAAAGTAAACTTTTAGTGCTTTTTATCATCAATTACCATACTCTACGAGTTAAAACATTCAAAAGCAATAAACATAAAAAACATTACTGTAGTTGACTTAACATAGCTTGACAGCCTTCGAGGATATCGTCGTAGGCCGTTGTAAAATCACCCGTGTACCACGGATCAGCGACATCGCGGGTCTTTCCTACCCAAGCCATCATAAGGGATACTTTGTGGTCGGGGTCATCGCCTATGATGTAGCGCAGCCAACGGAGATTGCTCTGATCCATGCAGATTATATGATCGTAGTAAGCGTAATCGGCACGGGTCATCTGTCGGGCTGCACGATGGGTGAACGGAACACCTTTAGCAGACAATATCCGCTTAGCCGGAGGATAGATGTCGTTGCCGATCTCCTCGGTGGAGACAGCAGCCGAAGCAATCTCGAAGTCGGCAGAGCGACCGGCTTGCGATACCAGTTGCTTCATGATAAACTCTGCCATCGGTGAGCGGCAGATGTTGCCGTGACATATAAAAAGAATCTTCGTCATAGTACGTGTTCTGCGCATTTTGCTGCAAAATTACAAAAAATTCTGCATATTTGCAAGATTATCCTCTTAAAATTTGCATAATTCAAAAAAAAATTGTAACTTTGCAGCAGAAAGTTGCAAAGGAGTGAGTAATTAGATGCAGCAGCCTAATTTGTATATCATAGCGGGACCAAACGGTGCGGGTAAGACAACCGCTTCGTTTAACTTGCTGCCCGATGTGCTACATTGTCCGAACTTTGTCAACGCAGATGAGATAGCGCGCGGCTTGTCGCCTTTCTCGCCAATAGCGGTAGCTGTTCAAGCGGGAAGAATCATGTTGCGGCGGATAGAGGAATTACTTCCACAGCGTGCGGATTTTGCGATTGAGACGACACTGGCTACGCGTTCGTACGTGCAACTGGTACATCAGGCACAAGAACTGGGATATAAGGTGCACCTGATTTTCTTCTTTTTGGAGAATGATGAACAAGCGATAGCGCGTGTTGCACAACGGGTTAGCAACGGTGGACACGGTATCCCGGAGGAAGATATCCGTCGTCGCTATAAGCGAGGCATCTATAATTTGCTGAACTTGTATATGCCGATTTGCGACAATACACGCGTGTATAACAACGAACATGGTGATCCGATTTTTGTTGCGAAATACAGCAAAGCAACGGAGAAAATGTCCATATATGATCAACAGATGTGGAACCTTCTAATCAATTGTATATGAGCGAACGTGAATTAGATGAATTGTTAAGTGACGGACTCAAAAAGTCCTTCCAAAAAGTTGTTGAGCAACATCGTCGTGACAACCAGCCGCTCATTTGTAGTGAGAATGGTCAGGTGCAATACGTGGATCCGTTCACGGTTAAGATATAACTATCGTCCCGCTCCGGGACGTTGAAGCGGAGCAATCTATCGGGCAAGGGTTGGCTGTTGTTGCCTATCAAACCACTCCTTGCATAACAAACGAAGTTTTTCCTCATTCCGAATCAGCGCACGGAGTTCTGCTAAGCCATGGAGATTGCGCTCGCTGTTGAGCCAGAGGTGAAGATAACCACCTTCGGCGTATTTCTCGTGCAAGTGATCGAGGCTGCGCTGGAAGAGGGCATCGAAATCTCCTTCTGGATATAATTTCCGGCTATACGCCATCGTGCGATGGATGACGGTGAGGGGATCGATTTGGCGATCGGCTTCGGCGACGATAGCGCCGTAGATGGTTCGCGGAGGATTCTTGCTGCTGGCACGATGATCTTCTACGGCATCACACATAGTGAGCAGTTGGTCGGGAGTGAACCATTGGCGCAGGGTTTCGTCTGCCATCAGGATCTCACCGGAATGAATATGATGGTGCTCGCGGTCGTAGCGCAGACCTAAATCATGGTACGCAGCAATGACGTACGCCATGGTCTCGTCGGCATCGTAGGCGCGCGCCAATTTGATGCTTTCGCGGATAACTGTTTCCGCGTGATCACGCTTGTGACCACCATCAAAATTGTCGTATTGCGGAAGGATGCATTGCTGAATATAGACATCCAAAAGCAGGTCTTGCGGCTTGTCGATGATGCGCGCCACTCCGGCTTCTTGCAGTGCTCCTATTGGCACGAAGCCCCATGAGCATGCAACAAAAGGTACGTTCGCATTCACAGCAGTGTCGCGATCAACAAGGCTGTCGCCCAAATATAAGGAGTGAAGGAGTGAAGGAGTGAAGGAGTGAAGGATGTCGAAGACTATCTGCGGATTCGGTTTGCGTTCGATGCCTTCACGTTCGCCGAGGATGATATCAAAGATGCCGGGGAAGAAGTGGTTGACGATCTTCTCCGTTGCTGCTTGATACTTGTTGCTGGCTACGGCGAGTTGATGGCCTTGCGCCTTGAGGGCAGCGAGGAGTTCGGGGATTCCTTCGTAGGGATGTGTGTAGTCGCAGTTGTGGTTGTTATAATAAGGAACAAAGTGCGCACGTACGCGTAGGATGTTCTCCTCCGTGCGTTCGGATTCCGGCAAAGCACGACGAATAAGGTTATTGATGCCGTTGCCCACCATGCGCGGGTAGTCGGCTATCGGGTGCGTCGGGTAGCCGGTATGCGCCAAGGCGTAGTTACACGCGTAGCCCAAGTCGTCGATGGTGTTGAGCAGCGTACCGTCCAAGTCAAAGATGATCGTCATGATTATTTGATAGCTTCAAATCCTTTGCCGAACACACCGGAGACATTCGCCTGACTGACGAAGGCGTTAGGGTCGATGTCACGCACCAGACGCATGATCTGTTGCGCCTCATGCCGTCTGGCGAGAACAGAGACGACGTGCATCGGCTGCTTGCTATACCACCCCATCCCGTCGAGGATTGTCACGCCTCGGTTGACGGTTTGGTTGATGGCTGTGGCTATCTCGGCGTAGTGGTTTTGCGAATAGATGAAGAACTGCACCGAACGCCTCAGATGGGTCATCATCGTATCGACGGACAAGGTGTAGGAGACGGTCATACAAAGACCATAGAGGATACGTCGGGTCTTGAAGTCGGTAATCTCCTGTGCGGTTATGCCATCGTGCATGAACTGCTCGGGCAGCGGGAGCATATACGAGGAGGCGATGATGATTAAGTCGCAGATAATCATTACTCTACCGAGGGAGATATCCCGATAATGGTGTACAACTTTTGCCACGATGTCTGTGCCTCCGGACGAGCCGTTATTCGCCATCACGATGCCCAAAGCCACTCCAAACGCCAAGCCGCCGACTATACATGCCGAGACGGGGTCATCAATAAGCGGCGTAGCGCGAATGGGAATAACGCGATACCACATCGCCAGGGTGAGCGTGCCGAAAAGCGTACGCACGCAGAACCGCCAGTCCACAGTAAAGTACGCGATGAGCAACAGGACGGAATTGAAGACCAGAGTCGTCAGCCAGACAGGTATAGAGCCTCCGTACATGGCGAATGTATCTGGGAACGAGCCGCTGGTGGCATAGTAGATGATAGCACAGATACCCGTCAATCCTCCAGAAACGATGTTGTGCGGGAGGATGATCCAGTTCACAATCATCGCCATGGGGAACATCGCAAGGAAGATGAACAGGTACTCCAATGCCGTCTTGACGGGGCTGGGACCGTAGTGCCCTCCGTATAGTTGTTCGTGTAAAGAGTTCTTCATTGTATCATCAACATTTTTCGGCACAAAGATACAAAAAATTATTGAATTATGCAAATAAATTTCATATTTAGGTTCGCACAAACAAATATTTTTTGCAAAAATACGCCATAACGCGAAAAAATCGCAGCAATTGCTTGCATATATCGGAATTTTTTTGTACCTTTGCCGCACATTATGCAAACAATGACACAACTGAAAAAATATATCCCTTCCCTGCGCCTACGGACGCTACCGTTGTCGGTGTCAGGAATCATTCTTGGCGCGGGTTTGGCGTGGCCGATAGACTGGTACGTGTTCGGCTGGGCTATACTAACGACGCTCAGTTTGCAGATTCTGAGTAACCTGTCGAACGAACTGGGCGACGCGCTCAAGGGCACGGACAGTGAACAACACGGCAGGGCAGCCTACGGCATGCAGGCTGGTACGATCACCGTGGAGGAGATGAAGAAGATGATCGGCGTGTTCATCTTCCTGAGTATAGTGTTCGGTTCGGCGTTGGTGCTAACGGCTTTTGATACATTCCTGTGCGTACCGGCGCTGGTGTTCCTGGGGCTTGGCGCACTGGCTATCATCGGCGCGATGACCTATACCTTGGGCAAACATAACTACGGCTACAAAGGGCTGGGAGATCTGGGTGTGTTCCTGTTCTTCGGGCTACTAAGTACGATGGGAAGCTATTACCTGCAAACGAAGAGTCTGAATATAGAAGTCGTGCTGGCGGCTGTAGCGATAGCTATGCCGAATGTGGGCGTACTGAATCTGAACAATATACGCGACATTGACAACGACCTCAAGCACGGCAAACGGACAATGGCTGCACGCTTAGGGAAGACGGGAGGGAAGATCTACCACGCGTTGCTGCTGACGGTGTGTTTCGCTTTGTTCATGTACTTGCAGAAGTGGTTGGTGCTGGCAGCGCTACCGATGATTGTGTGGCATGTGTGGTATATATTCCGGCACGAGGGACATGAGCTCGACATACAAATGCCCGTGCTGATGTTCACGACGCTTGCCATCGCTGTTTTGGCGGTAATATAATGGACCGCTTCGCTAAAGGAGTAAGGACCGTTTCACTGAAAGAATAAAGACAAAAAAGATATATGTTAGCATTAGTAACAGGTGCATCATCGGGCATAGGATTGCAGTACGCAACAGCCCTCGCGCGGGATTATCACACCGATCTGCTGCTGGTCAGCAATCAGGAGCAAGAACAAATCGAAGTAGCCAAACAGTTGGCAGCCACCTACGGTGTGCAGACTACTCCACTCTATGCCGACCTGAGCAAACAAGATGCAGCAGAGCAGTTGCATCAATACTGCGTGGATAACAAGATTGACGTAGATATACTTATCAACAATGCCGGAGTGTTCTTTTTCAACCCGCTGACAGAGACGTCCATGCGGCGCTTTGAGTTGATGCTCAACCTGCACGTGGTGACGGTAGCCAAACTGACGCGGCTGTTTGCCGAGGATATGATCAAGCGCGAACTGACCGACGAGCAGAAACAGGAGAAAGTGCTGGGCAAACCCCGTCGGAAAGGATATATACTGAATATGTCGTCGATGTCCGCGTGGATGGCGTACCCGGGTATTCAGACCTACAACGCTACAAAGGCGTTCATCTACAACTTCAGCAAATCCATCTGGTACGAACTCTACCCGCAGGGCGTGAACATCACCGTCATGACCCCGGGAGCCGTGGATACAGCCTTGTTCGGGTTGGCACCGAACCTGAGGAAACTCGCAGTGAACCTGACGGTAAGTATTCCTCCGGAGAAACTCGTCAAGCGTGCGCTGAAGAAGATGTTCCAAGGCAAGAAAGCCGATATGCCGGGCGTGCTGAACCACCTCTCCACCCCACTACTCAAACACACACCCGACTGGCTGGTGCGACTGACGTACCGCTGGGTTGGACAATTCCAGAAGTAACTGATTGCTGATAGCTGATAACTGATAGCTCAAAGATGAAGAATAAAAGAGAAAACATAGCCGAGTACATCTTGTACTTGTGGCAGTTGGAGGATTACCTACGTGCGTTCCCCGAGATGGCGGAAGGCAATGACGAACTGACGGATATCCTGAGGATGATGCATGCCGACGATGTGATGGACGGTGGGCACATTCAACTTGCGCAGATAGCGCTCAAAGAACTGGAGATGCTCAGCGACGATATCCTCACCCAGGAAGCCACCTACCGCGCCGCGATGATTCGCATCACGCCCTCGCTGAACCTGCTGAAGGCGCGTACCGACCGACCTACAATGTCGAACATTGAAGCGTGCCTTGTACTGCTATATCAGATCATGATGCTCCGATTGCAGAAGCGCCCCATCAGCGCCGAGACGCAGGAAGTGCAACAGCAAGCCACGAGTCTGCTGCAATACTTGAGCAAGACCTACTACAAACAAGCCGACCTCGAAGCCGAGGAGATGCGGGAAGAGTAAGATGACTACCAAACAACGATATGAGTTCTGCCTTGCGTGGTTTGCTGAGGCGATGCCTGTGGCGGAGTCCGAGTTGCACTTTGACAATCCGTTTCAGTTGCTGGTAGCAGTTATGCTCTCGGCGCAATGCACCGACAAACGCGTGAATATGGTCACTCCGGCGCTATTTGCCGCATACCCGACCCCCGAAGCGATGGCTCAGGCAAGTGAGGAGGAGATTTTTGCATATATTCGTTCCGTCAGTTATCCGAACGCCAAAGCCAAACACCTCAAGGAAACTGCCCAGCGCCTCACAAAGGTCTATCACGGCGAGGTGCCCGACAATATTGATGACCTGCAAACGCTCCCCGGCGTAGGGCGCAAGACGGCGAATGTGGTATGTGCAGTCATCTGGCAACAACCTACGATGGCAGTGGACACGCATATCTTCCGCGTAGCGGAACGTATCGGTCTGACTACAAAAAGCAAGTCCCCTCTGCAAACAGAGAAGACCCTTGTCAAATATATTCCTGAATCTGTTATTCCGAAAGCGCACCACTGGCTACTGCTGCACGGACGCTATATCTGCCAGGCACGCAAACCCAAATGCAGTGAGTGCGGGTTGCAGACGTGCTGCAGGTATTTCTCAAGCAATCAGTAGTCAGCAATCAGTCTTCGTCATCGTCCCAGCTGTCGAAGTCATCGTTGTAATCCGTGCTGATGAATGATTCTATCTCGCGACGGTCTTTCTTTGTGGGGCGCCCGGTGCCACGATCACGGTTGCCGTTACCTGCCATGCGGGCAAGTTCGAGGAGTTCGAGTTGCTCCTTCGGCGTCTCGTCACGCAGGTAGTCCGGCACAAGTTTGGCACCCAAACGGTGTTCGCAGAGTTGCAGGATTCGGTAGGTGTAGGTGATCGGTCCTTTGCGCACCGTGAATACATCGCCCACATGAAACGAACGTGAAGGCTTAACTTCTATGCCACCAAGTTTGATGCGACCGTTCTTGCAAGCATCAGCAGCTATCGTGCGCGTCTTGTAGATGCGCATCGCCCACAGGAACTTATCTACTCTCACCTCTGCCATAATCGTTAAAATGGTCGCTACGCGACGTTAAAGAGTTAAAATGGTTTCGATTGACATCGAAACGTTAAGTTGTTAGTTAAACTGATTCATTGTCCGGTCGGGACCTTGCAGGCAGAACGATGGAATCATCTCCGCAATACGGTCAAGGCGCTCGCTGAGTTGCTCCTTCTCCTCCTGAGTCCATTCGCCCAGCACGAAGTTAATCTGCGCACCACGCGTAAACTCGTTGCCAATGCCCACGCGAACGCGGCAATAGTTCGGTGTACCGAGCACCTGTTGGATGTGCTTGAGTCCGTTATGTCCACCGTCGCTGCCCTGCTTACGCATCCTAATCGTACCGAAAGGCAGGTTCAGATCATCCACGATGACGAGCATATTCTCCACAGGGATTTTCTCCTCATTGAGCCAGTAACGCACAGCGTTGCCGCTGAGGTTCATGTAGGTAGAGGGCTTGAGCAGCACAAGTTCAGCGTTCTTCACACGGCACTTGCCGATAAAGCCGTAGCGCTTGTCAGCCCACGTGACATCGTGCTTGGCGGCAAAACGGTCAAGAGCCATAAATCCGATGTTATGGCGCGTGTTGGCATACTCGTCGCCGATATTTCCTAACCCGACTATAAGGTACTTCATAACTTACAGATTTTGTTCGCAATAGATTCGTACAGCTGACTCAACCATCCTCAGACACGGACGCTGACGGTAATATTCCGCCGTGCGTGGGTCGGGCACGGGAGGCGTAGGCGCATCTTTGCGCAGTTGGAGCAATTCACGGCATATATACGATCCGTTCTGCTCGGCAAAGCGGTGCACCAGTGCCTGCACATTCTTGTAGTTTGCCTGTTTGCCCTCGACATCCGCCGCTTCGGTTGCACCGGAGTGCAAACCTTCGAGCAGCGCCATTGCCGAACAAGCTCCGCACATCTCCCTGAGCCTGCCTATTCCGCCGCCGAACGATGCAGACAGACGGGCTGCCTGTTTTTCGGGTATATCGTACTGATCCGCCAGAGCCATAAACACCGACTGCGAGCAGTTATACCCGCTCATGAACAACTCGCGTGCGCGTTCTACGCGTTTCTCTATATCTACTGATGCCATATTCTTGCTAATAAAAAGGCCGACAAGGTGATTGCTTGTCAGCCTGCGATACTATTTTCGATATTCTTTATCCGCTGCCCGAGCACCACATCCTTCTGCAACATCGTACCGAGCACATCCAGTGCATGCACCACGGTGGCATGCGTGCGGTTGCCTATCTGACGACCTATATCCGACATGGTCAGCTCAGTATAGCGCTTGGCGAGGTACATTGCTACCTGGCGCGCTATCACCACCTCGCGCTGACGGCTCTGCGAGAACAGCGCGTCCGGCGATATACGGAACTCCTCACACACGGCGTCGGTGATGTCCGACAGGTTCCGCTCACGCGGCTTGAGTTCTACGATGCGCCCTACCACCTGCTCGGCAAGTTCGAGATCTATCTCCTTGTCCGCAAGCGTGGAGTACGCAAGCAGCGATGCCAATACGCCTTCCAAATCGCGCACATTGTCGCGGACATTGTTGGCAATGAACTCCACCACCGGCATTGACAGCGTTATGCCGTCGCGGTGCATCTTGTTGAGCAGGATGTTCTTCCTAAGCTCATAATCCGGCTTGGTCATCTCCGCTGCCAGCCCCCATTTGAAGCGTGTGAGCAGTCGCTCCTCGAGACCGTCAAGGTCTTTCGGGGCACGGTCGCAGGTCAGTACGATCTGCTTGCCCGACTGCTGCAGGTAGTTGAAGATGTGGAAGAACGTATCCTGTGTCGCGCGCTTACCCGCGATATATTGTATATCATCCACGATGAGCACATCTATCGTCTGATAGAACAGCAGGAAGTCGGGTATATGGTTATGCGCCGCGGCATCTTGATACTGGAGCAGGAACGTGTTGGCAGATACGTACAACACGCGCTTCTGCGGCAGCAAACGCTTCACATCATTGCCGATGGCGTTCGCCAGATGCGTCTTGCCTACTCCACTACCGCCGTATATGAACATCGGGTTAAAACTCCCTCGTCCGGGCTGAGTGGCCACGGACAATGCCACCGTGCGCGCGAGCTTGTTCGCCTCACCCTGCACAAACGTATCAAAAGTGTACTGCGGATTGAGCTGGCTGTTGAAGTCAGGCTCATCTTTCAAGTCGGGTTGCTGCAAAAGTACAGGAGGAGTGACCGGAGCCTGCGATACATCGGAAGGAATATTCACACCCGCGTCCGTACGCGAATCTATTTGTACGCGATACTCCAGCTTCGTCTGCGGTCCAAACATCCGGAACAATACTTTCGAAAGCAAGGTCAGATAGTTCTCCTCAATATAGTCAACGATGAACTGCGACTTAACCTGCAGGATGAGCACATTGTTTTCGAAACTGAGCGCCTGGATCGGAGCAAACCAAGTCATATACACAGTGGGCGTGAGATTATCACGCAACACTTGTTGGCATTGAGCCCATATGACCTGTACATTTTTTTCCATTATGGCGCAAAATAAATCGGAGGCTGTTCTCCGAAAACCAGTGCAAAGGTACTACTTTTTTTTGAAATTTGCAAATTTTTGCCAGTGACAGATTTTGACAATTTGCGAACCCCCTATAAATTCAATTAGTTACAAGATGTCGTTTGAGATTCAGGCATTTACAAAAGTTATCAACATTCAACTTACTGATTTTTAGGGGTGCGAATGCGAGGTGTTTTTGCCTCTATTCGCTACATTTCATAGTAATTGTTCAAATTTAGGCGTTTTATGCTGTACAACACTTTTTTCTTATTTATAATTTGTAAGAATAAGGGCCTTTAAAGTACAGTTTGCAAAACGAAAATATTGCCCTCATTCACCCACCCCGGAAGGCATGCAACATTCTGAAATCCAACGCTTTGGAACAGATTTAGCGAACCGCGATTGTCCTCTCTGACCATAGCGTACAAAAGTCGAAAGCACAGAATATTAGACACATACAATTTTAACTTTTCCAGTGCCAGTTTCCCTATTCCACGGTTTCGCCATTTTTTTGCCACATAAATGGCAACAGCTGCTTTCCGGTTGCGAATATCCACATCGTACAAATCGACACACCCGACGGGTTCGTTGGCGGCTGTATCTGCTCTCCCCGATTCCGCCAAACAGATCATCAGTCGCAGCTGACCGTCCTGATAGATATCACCTGTTGTACGCAGGATATAATCGCGCAAATCCGCCTCGGAGAGCGGATTGTGCGTGTTGCCGTCCAGCCATGACTCGGCGTCGTTCTCCCATACATAGAGCTGCGGGAGATCGTCCGGCTCCAACTTACGCATTACTATCGACGGCGAGTCTATCATGCAAACAGGCGTTCAAACAGCGAAGGTTTGCGACGGGATTTCTCGTCGTCAAAATGGTTATTCTCTGCAGGTTTGATGGGTTTGCCGCTGTGGATCATCTGATAGATCACTCCCCAGTCAGGCAGTCCGCCGAGGTTATGGTCGTCGATGAACACATCGGCATCGAGTTTACGGGAGATACGCATGTCGGGCGTCTCTTCGGGGAAGGCGGCATTCACGGCATAGAACTCCAGCCCACGCTCCTTGCAATAGTTCACAGCATCTTCCAGCAGTTGCCCTTCGCGACAGGTGTACAGAATAATCTGGCACATGTCTTCGCGCTGGAGTTTCTTGAGCGTCTCAATGGCAAACGGGATAGGTTTGCCTATCTGCGGGTACGCGTGGGTGACGATTGTTCCGTCAAAATCTACGGCTATAGTCATAGTATTTACAATTTAACTATTTACAATTGACAATTGGTATCGACCAAACTTGGTCGATGGCATTAATAGGTGGGATTATTCTCGTCCTCCGGACGGAGTTCTGCTTCGGCTTTGCCGAGTGTGGGTTTGGTGAACACAAACGCGATAGCGTTGATACCTGCCAGCCAGAGCATCGGGTTATAGAAATCCATATACACGTACAGCGCGCAACTCAGCATCAGCCCCAAGGCTATCAGTCCTGCGCGCAATGTTGCATGCCGATAGTATTGCACGTACTTCAGCTCGTCATCTTCAATCTTGCTCAGTTGGCGGCATTTGCGCTTGAACCAGAACAATGCTCCGGGAATACTGCACAGCGTATAGATGATAACGATGTATTGTAGGATCATCCCCAATTGGTCATTCGGATCAAACATGGCGAATATGCCCTGTTCGCCTTCCTCGGGCACGTTGAGTGAGTTCTGCCACATCGCGAAGCCCAAAAAAGCTATCACGCACGCGTACACGGCATAATACATAATACGCAAATCGCGTAGCAATTGGTCTGCTGATTTCTTTTCCATTGTTGTTAAAAATTTATCCGTTAAAAATTGTTCTGTTCAATATCGACCTTCCGAGGGTTATCTCGTCGGTGTATTCGAGTTCGTTGCCGATAGCTATGCCTCGTGCGATGAGCGAGACAGTCAGCTCTTCCGTCGAACGTCCGGCTTGCTCCAGGCTGTTCATGATGCGGCGGTAGAGGTAGAAGTTCGTCGTGTCGCCTTCCATCGTAGTAGGCAACGCAAGGATGATCTCCCTGACCTCGCCCGTCAGTACGCGCTCCACGAGTTTGTCCACCTCGATATCTTTCGGTCCTATGCCGTCAATGGGCGATATAACGCCGCCGAGCACGTGATAGACGCCATGGTACTGCCCGGTGTTCTCTATCGACATCACATCCTGGATGTTCTCCACCACGCATATCGTCGCGTGGTCGCGCCGTGCGTTGCTACATATGGGACAGAGTTCGGTATCGGATATGTTCCTGCACTCCGCACAGTAGTGCACCTCGCGTTTGAGACGCGTGAGCGAGTCCGCGAACCCCTGCACATCCGTCTCCGGCTGCCGGAGCAGATGCAGCACCAGCCTCAGCGCCGTCTTCCGCCCTACTCCGGGCAGCGACGCAAACGAGTTAACCGCACTATCCAATAACTGACTCTCCATTACTGTTTCTCCTTCCAACGGGCTGGGATAACTCTGTACGGGAAGCGCTCGCGCATATTGATGGCGTTCGGGCAGTCGCAGTGGTGGATACGTATACCCTTCAGCACGCTGATGAACCCGAATATCGGGTCACCGGGTTGCGGGTTGCAGCACTTGGCGAGCGCATAATCGACATTCTTCACATTGATATCCACCTCCAGCGCCATCGCCATCGCCGATGAGTTGTTCGGCACGAACTCGCGTTGCGGGCTGATGGGTGTGTGTACGGTTTCCGCCTCGTTGTACAGTTCTTTGATGCGCGACACATCCTCCTTGCCCAACGCCAGTGCCTGGTAGAAGTCCGAGATGGCTTTGTAGCCGAGTTTGAGCACCATCTTCGTCACATGTGCCTCGTCGTACTCAATCTTCCAGTTCTTCAGTCGGCGCACGAGGAGCTCGCGTCCTTCGGCTGCACGCTTGAACTCTATCTCCTTGAGTGCCTGGCGGATCTTGTTCTTCGCCTTCGACGATGCCACAAAGTTCAGCCAGTCGGCTGTAGGGTGCTGGTTCGGTGCGGTGGTTATCTCCACTTGGTCACCGTTCTGCAGCACTTGACGGATACTCACATGCTGTCCGCGGATCTTGCCGCCCACGCACTTGCAACCGACCTCGGAGTGAATGGAGAACGCGAAATCCAGCAGCGTCGCGCCGAACGGCAATCGACGCAAGTCACCCGTCGGCGTGAAGACGTATACGCTCTGTTTGTCAGTGTTGAGTTTGTTGCCGTCCACACCTTTGTACGCCCAGTGCGCAGCCACACCTTTCTCTGCCACCTCATCCATGCGGCGTGTACGGATCTGCACTTCCACCCATTTGCCTTCGGGTCCCAGCACCGTCGTGTGCAGGCTCTCGTAGCCGTTCTCTTTCGGCACGCTCAGCCAATCGCGCAATCGCTTGGGGTTAGGCTGGTACATGTCGGTGATGATCGAATACACCTGCCAGCAGTCCTGTTTCTCGCGCTCCAAGGGCGAGTCGAGGATGATTCGGATGGCAAACAGGTCATAGATCCGGTCTATATCACAATGCTGCACTTGCATCTTATGATAGATCGAGTGAATGGATTTCGGGCGACCTTTGATGGTGAACACAAACCCTGCATCCTTCAGTTTCTTCTCCAGCGGTGTGATGAACGCGGCGATATACGCGTCACGCTCGGCTTTCTTTGCTGCCAATTCGTACGCGATATATTTATATTTGGTATAGTCTGTGAACTTCAGCGCCAGATCCTCCATCTCCGTCTTGATCTGATACAGACCCAGCCGGTGAGCCAACGGAGCGTGCAACTCAGCCGTCTCTTTCGCCACATGACGACGACGGTCGCTGTCGCCCTCCTTGTCCAAGGTCCGGAGTAACTCCAGACGCTCGGTGAGGATGTCGTACAAAACTTTGTTACTTTCTTCCATAATTTCTCAAATTTTTGCGTGCAATTTTGCCTAAATATGCCAAATTTTGATACAATTCTGTAAATACCTACGCAAATTTCATGCAAAATTAAAAAAAAATTTGCATATTTCAAAATATTTTTGTAAATTTGTGCCGTTTTAGTGTGAACTATCTCATTTTTGACAAATAATTAAACAAAACAATACAACATGAAGACAACATTTCGTATTTTGCTGGGCGCAGCTATCATCTTTTTAGCGTATATCTGCGTTGACAGCGTTGTAACCCCTATTCAGTTTGAAGAGACCCGCGTTCAGCGCGAGGAAGCTGTGGTGAAGAACCTTATTCACATCCGTACGGCGGAGGTGGAGTTCAAGAACACTCACGGACGCTTCATCGCTGATGCCGACTCGCTGCTTATGTTCCTGAAGAACACCCCGAAGAAGGAAGTACTCAAGGAAGGTTCGCTTACCGACAAACAACTCGAAGCCGGCATGAACGAGCACAAGGCTGTCAAACTCATCGAGAAAGCCAAGGCTAAAGCCATGAGCAAACTCAAGACTGACGACCAGGACGCTCTCTATGCGTACATCTGGGAGAATGACAAGGATGTCATCAGCGCAGGTCTGAAAGGTTTCCGTCGTGATACCATCGAGCGCAACATGATCGAGACGATCTTTAAGGGTGAGTTCGATGCCGAGAGCATCGACCAGATTGTGGTTATCCCTTACTCTGACGGTCAGCGCTATGAGATCGAGGTCAACGACAACTACAAGACTTCGCAAGGAATCCATGTTCCTCTGTTTGAGGCTCGCGCACCGTTTGGCACCTATCTGGCTGATCAGGACAAACAGGAGCTGGTAAACCTTATCGACAAGGAGGAGAAACTTGACCACTATCCCGGACTCAAAGTCGGCTCTGTCGACGCACCGAACAATAACGCCGGCAACTGGGAATGACGCGTTCAGCAAACCGCGCTTACAGATGCCGCGAACGCGGCATAGAGCGCACGGTTGCCTCCGCTCTTCCCACCACAAACGCTTCGCTAATTGTGTCGGGGACCCCGTATATAAGGGGACCACATAATATGAAGTAATATGAGGATAATAAGTGGAAAATTTAGGGGGCGTCGTTTGATGCCCCCTAAAAATATTACAGCTCGTCCGACAACAGATTTTGCAAAAGAGAGTCTGTTCAATCTTCTGACGAACCGCATCGAACTCGAAGGTGCGGATGTGCTGGACTTGTTTGCCGGCACGGGCGGTATAGGTCTGGAGTGCGTCTCGCGTGGAGCGCGTGAGGTCACGGCAGTCGAACTGGCTCATGTGCAGCAGAACTTCATTATCTCCACTTGCAAGCAACTCGGCATCAATAACCTCCGCCTCATCCGCGGCGATGTGTTCAAGTTTCTACGTAATAACTATGTTAATGGCGTAGAGGGAGCTACATGGCGTGGCGCCAAGTACGATTTCATCTTCGCTGACCCGCCTTATGCCTTGGAGGAACTCCCCACTCTGCCTTCGCTCATCGTCCCCGACCTGCTCAAGCCCGGCGGACTGTTTGTCTTGGAGCACGGCGACCAGTACGATTTCTCCGGGCATCCGCATTTCCTCGACCTTCGCACGTACGGCAGCGTCCACTTCTCGTTCTTCGATAAGGGTAAATAATCCTATCCCGGAACATTTTCGCAGAATCAAAGTACTGACAGAACGATGACAGTACGATATGATAACACGATAATAAGGTGAAGAACCAAATATGAACTAAATAAGAACTAAAGAACAACTAAAGAAGAACTAAAGATTAACTAATATAAATATCGAGATTTTTGCGTGGGGAAAATGACTATAAATTGATAAAAAAATGATAAAAACATAAAAAAAGGAGAGAAAAATGGCAAGAGCAGAATTAAGTGCAGGCATAGATAGCCTGAGCGGAAAACTGGCAAAGAAGTCAGGAATGCAGATGCGGTTCAAGCGATTCAGAGACGATAACAAACGTGTAGTAAGAGTTGGACCACAGGAGTTCTTTCACAGGAACACACGGGACTACAAACGGAGTCCGAGGACTGCGGCGGAACAAGCGCAAGCGGAGATCTGGAAAGAGGTGTGCAGGGATGCGAGTGCAATATACAAGAACAAAGAGCACCCGAGGTATGCAGAGCTGCGGGCACGATGGAACGCGCAGTTCAAGAGCGGAGGCGACGAGTTCTTGAATGAGGGGCGAACGGAGAAGGTGGTATATGGGATGTTTCCGGTGTTTGTGCGGATGGTGCTGCTGAAAGAGAAGAAAATGGAAATGGAAGCGGGTGAATAAGCGAAAATTCCGGAAAAATTCAAGAATATTGCAAATAAATTTGCATAATTCGAAAAAATGTTGTATCTTTGTAGCGGTTTTGATATCCGCCTGTGAGAAAAACGAGTAATAGGCGAAAGCAGAAGTATTGTCCGCTCTTCGGGACGTTAAAGCGGAGAGAAACAAGCGCAAGCGTGCGCTACATAGAATAAGCGTTTGCTTTATTTGAGGATATGTTCATTTCTCGACAATTTGAATAATCGTATTCCAAAGATATGGCGAAACGCTCACGTTAATACGTGGGCTTTTTGCATATATGGATACGATGGGAGTCGAGACCCGAACATACCAATATAACTGCCAAAAGTCCACGTTTTGCGTGTACTTACTAACAACTATTTAATTTATTTAAACCGACGAGGGCAATGGGATATAACCGCCCAACAAAGAAAATGAAAAAGTTCTTAATTATCTGCTGTGCTTTGTTTTCGTTTACAATTGCAGCAAATGCAGGATGCAATACTCCTGCATTTTGTGGAGTCTATGAGTCTGTCGAAGTAGAGTATCGTAGCGGTTTTAGCGACGTCCTGATTAATGGGAAATCTTATACCGTTCGTAAAAATCCTTATGCAAATTCAAAGTCATGTGCCCCTGATATGAATTGGGCAACGTGTTATGAGTTCTGTTTTAGCTATAATGGAAAAACATATTTCTTTAATCCTTGCTAATAGATGCAATCTACTCGCTTGCGCGAGATAATTAAATAACAGCGCACCTCGATGAGATGCGCTGTTTTGTTTGATCCGCCATGTATGGCGGATGCTATGAATGCTAAGTGGCACGATTACTTCTCGTCCTCAACGGCGGCTTGAGCGGCGGCGAGGCGAGCGATAGGTACGCGGAAGGGTGAGCATGAAGCGTAGTTCATGCCGACACGTGCGCAGAACTTAACAGATGAAGGTTCACCACCGTGCTCGCCGCAGATACCTGTGCGGAGTGCGGGACGAACGGCACGACCTTTCTCTACTGCCATCTTGATGAGCTGGCCTACACCATGCTGGTCAAGAACCTGGAACGGGTCAACCTTCAAGATCTTCTTCTCAAGATATGCAGGCAAGAACGAAGCGATGTCGTCACGGCTGTAACCGAAGGTCATCTGTGTGAGGTCGTTGGTACCAAATGAGAAGTACTGAGCCTCGGTAGCGATACGGTCAGCGGTCAGAGCTGCACGCGGGATCTCGATCATCGTACCGATCTCGAACTCTACCTCGATGCCATACTCAGCAAATACCTCTTTAGCAACGCGTTGGATGATCTCCTTCTGCTGCTTGAACTCGTAGAGGATACCGATGAGCGGAACCATGATCTCCGGCATAGGATCGTGACCTTCCTTCTTCAGCTCGCAAGCAGCGCTGAGGATAGCGCGGGTCTGCATAGCGGTGATCTCGGGGAAGGTGATACCCAAACGGCAACCACGGTGACCGAGCATCGGGTTGTTCTCGGCGAGCGAAGCCACACGGCGTTGGATCTCTTCAACGCTGACGCCCATCTCCTGAGCCATAACCTTCTGACCTGCGAGATCATGGGGTACGAACTCATGCAACGGTGGGTCGAGCAGACGGATATTAACCGGGCAACCGTCCATAGCAAGGAGGATACCCTTGAAGTCTGCCTTCTGATACGGGAGCAGTTTGGCGAGCGCTTTCTCACGACCTGCGCTGTCCTTGGCAAGAATCATCTCACGCATAGCGATGATCTTCTTGTCCTCGAAGAACATGTGCTCGGTACGAGTCAGACCGATACCCTTGGCACCAAAGGCGCGAGCAACCTCAGCGTCGTGCGGGGTGTCAGCGTTGGTGCGAACCTGCAGATGCGTATATTTGTCGCAAAGATCCATCAAAGCCTTGAAGTCGCCGCTGAGTTCGGCAGCCTTGGTCGGGATCTCACCGGCATAAACCTGACCGGTCGAACCGTTGAGTGAGAGGTAGTCACCCTCTTTGTAGGTTACGCCCTCGATGGTAACGGTCTTAGCCTTGTAGTCCACGATGATAGCACCTGCGCCGGAAACGCAGCACTTACCCATACCGCGAGCAACAACAGCAGCGTGCGAGGTCATACCGCCACGAGCAGTGAGGATACCCTCGGCAGCCGACATACCTGCGAGGTCTTCTGGTGAGGTTTCAATACGAACCATGATAACCTTGTGACCGTCCTTGTGCCACTCCTGAGCGTCGTCAGCGTGGAAGACGATCTGACCACAGGCTGCACCCGGCGATGCGGGCAGACCTTGGGTGATAACTTTGGCTTTCTTGAGTGCGTCCTTGTCGAATACAGGGTGCAGAAGCTCGTCGAGTTTCTGCGGTTCGCAACGCATAATAGCCTCTTTCTCAGAGATAACGCCTTCGCGAACAAGATCCATAGCGATCTTGACCATAGCCGTACCGGTACGTTTGCCGTTACGGGTCTGGAGGAACCAGAGTTTGCCTTCTTGTACGGTGAACTCCATATCTTGCATATCGCGATAGTGGTTCTCGAGTTTCTGCTGGATCTCGTTGAGTTCAGCAAAGAGTGCCGGCATAGCCTCTTCCATCGAAGGATATTTCGAAGCACGCTCTTCCTCGCTGATGCCCTGGAGTTTAGCCCAACGGCGGCTGCCCTCGAGGGTGATCTGCTGCGGAGTGCGGATACCTGCTACAACGTCCTCGCCCTGTGCGTTAACCAGGTACTCACCGTTGAAGAGGTTCTCACCTGTAGCGGCGTCACGGCTGAAGCAAACGCCCGTAGCCGAAGTCTCGCCCATGTTACCGAATACCATAGCCATAACCGAAACGGCTGTACCCCACTCGTCAGGAATTCCTTCCATCTTACGGTAGAGGATAGCGCGCTCGTTCATCCAGCTGCGGAATACAGCGCAGATAGCGCCCCAGAGTTGCTCGATAGGATCGTTGGGGAAGTCCTTACCGGTCTGCTCTTTGATAGCGGTCTTGAAGCGTGCTACAAGGAGCTTGAGCTCATCGACGTTGAGGTCTTTGTCGAGTTTGATGTGACGGATCTCCTTTACTTCGTCGATGATCTTCTCGAACGGATCGATGTCGGTTTTGTTCACCGGCTTCATGCCGAGCACAACGTCACCGTACATCTGTACGAAACGACGATACGAGTCATACACGAAGTGCGGGTTGTTGGTCTTCTGGCACATGCCCTCAGCTACGGTGTCGTTCAAACCGAGGTTGAGGATCGTATCCATCATACCCGGCATAGAGGCGCGAGCACCTGAACGAACGCTGACGAGAAGAGGATTCTTCGGGTCACCGAACTTGCAGTTCATGAGGTTCTCAATGTGCTTAACAGCTGCGAGCACGTCGTCGTTCAGGAGCTCAACGATCTTCTCCTGACCTACCTGATAATACTCGTTGCAGACATCGGTAGTGATGGTGAATCCCGGAGGTACAGGTACACCCACGAGGTTCATCTCGGCGCAGTTGGCACCCTTACCACCCAGTTGCTCACGCATCTGGGCATTACCTTCGGCCTTACCGTTACCAAAGGTGTAAACGCGTTTTTTGTTGTCCATGAGATTTAATTTATTTATTTTATGATTTTTATGTTATATTTTTATAATATCAAGCGGCTTCGCGCACGCATACAAATGCTACAATAATAATGCAGCCCACATAACGCGGTTGCAAAGATAAGAAAAATATTTGAAATTTCCAAATAATTTGCAAAGAAAAATTACACTTTGTGCAAAGAAGTGAAAAAATTTCACGGATATGCACTTTTTTTCATAATTCATTTGCATATTTTATTTTTTTTTTGTAAATTTGCAGGCTAAATTGTGAATATATCATGAAACGCTACATTTTTGCTATTCATTTTGCAGTGTTAATGCTCCTTCCGGCAGAACTGCTGGCGTGGGGTCAAGAGGGTCACCGGATTATTGCCGAAGTGGCTTATCATTACCTGAGTTCGGGTGCGACGAAGAAGATTGACAAGGTCTTAGGCACGCACGGGATGGTGTATGTTGCCAATTGGGCAGACGAGATCAAGAGTGACACCATCTACCCCGAGATGAGTTCGGGGCACTTTCAGGATCTGGATGCAGGCATGAGTGACTCGGCTGTTGTGGCAGCTCTGACGGATTACCCGAAGGTTGGCGGTAAGTTGTTCCGCATGACGGATACCTTCCTTATGGTTCTGAAGGATGATCCCACGAACCGCGATGCGTTGGCGTTTATCATTCATATAGCCGGTGACCGTTATTGCCCGATGCACATGGGGCACTTGGATGACAAGGGCGGTAACACGGTGAAGATGAAATGGTTCGGAAGCAACACGAACCTGCATACCGTTTGGGACAGCAAGCTCATTCAGTCGCAAGGGTACTCTTACACCGAATATGCCAAGTTCCTGATAGACAAATATGATGCACAGAGGAAGGCTATTGAGCAGAAGAGTGAAGCAGAGATGCTGCTGGAGAGTTATCATCTGACCTCGGAGATTTACGAATATCAGGAGACATTTGACGGGAACACGTACCACTATATATACAAGTTCCATCAGCCGATGGAGTGGCAGTTGTATAAGGCAGGTGTGCGTTTGGCTAAGTGGCTTGAAGAGATTTATTGATGCGAGATTTTACATTACGAACATATCAGGCACTACTGTACGCAATCGGCGAATCCGGCTGCGAATGTATTACTTTTGAGCAATACTGCGCGATTCGGCAAGGGTTGGGCGGCGTGAAAGAGTTGCCCGAACGGTTCGTGATACTCAGGCACGATGTGGATAAGAAGCCCCGGCACTCGGTTCGAATAGCAGAGTTAGAGGCGAAGATGGGTGTGAAGGCTTCGTACTATTTCCGCATTGGAAAGGAGAGCAATAACACGGAGTGTATCAAACGCATAGCGGCTCTGGGGCACGAGATAGGTTATCACTACGAAGATATGAGTCTGTGCTGCGGGGATTATGACAAGGCGTACGAGCACTTCAAGAACTCGTTGGAGTATTTCCGGCAGTTCTATCCGGTGCGCACCTGTTGTATGCACGGAGCGCCGATGTCGAAATACGACAGCCGGGCGCTGTGGGAGAAATACAACTACCGTGACCTGCAACTGATCGGTGAGCCGTACTATGATGTGGATTTCAACCAGGTGCTGTATCTGACCGATACCGGTCGCTGTTGGGACGGCTACAACTACAGTCTGCGTGACAAAGTGCCTGAGCATCAGGAGCGTTGGAACAAGTGCGGCTGGTGGTTTCATCGCACACCGGAACTGATCATCGCTATGGAAGACCGTCGTCTGCCGGCAGGAGTGATGATCACCACGCACCCGCAGCGCTGGACGAACAGTTGGTCAGGTTGGGCGAAAGAGTTGATAGTACAGAATATAAAGAATATGGTCAAGGCAATCTTGGCAGGCAAATAACACACAATGGACGCTAAATCTGTATTTTCGCGGATGTGGACGGATGTCATTATCTGGGTGATCTCCGGATTACTGTGCATCCTATGGCGTGTAGCAGCTGACAAGGCGGCTATCCTTGTGTATGTGTGGCTGTTTGTGGCGATGATGCTGGTTTGGCTGCTATTAGGGCTGGTGACGGGTAAGTACCATCGCTCGTACAAACATATATGGCTGTGGCAAGAGATGATCGGCATGCTCGTGCCTGCGGCGATTGAGTTTGTGCTGGTGTTCTGGATAGAGCGCGATGTATTGGCGCTGTTCAACCTCTCACCTGTTGTTGCCGGCTGGATGATAGGCATTGTGGCAGCCATCAATGCTATCTGTATCGTAGCCAAGCACTACTGGAAATACGCGCAGAACATGGATGTTCCGGCGATGGAGATAGAGAAACGCACCAAAGCCAAAGTCCTGCGCCGTGACGAACCGCGTTCGCCTGAGTCCGTGGATGCCATCCATCAATCCGTGCTGTCCATCACGACGGAAGAGGATTATCAGATGCTCCTCGAAAAGGCGCACTTGGGTTCGCGTCAGACGAAGATTGTCGCTAACAGAGACCGGTTCAGTTTCTTGCAGATTCCTGATTATCAATACAAGACCTTGGTCGACTTGACGCTGCTGAACGATGCCAAAGGTATCAACCGGCGATTCTGCATCGTCAATCAGAAGTTGCCGGACAACGGTTACTATGTGTGTTGCTACCGCCCACAGGAGTACATGAAGCAGAAGCTGCTGAACAAATATCCCAAGCCGCTGAACTGGTTTATGTATCTGCTGTACTTCTGGCACAAACGTGTTGTACCGCGGTTGGCACTATCCTCGCGTCTGTACTACGATCTGACAAAGGGGCGTAAACGCATGCTGTCGAAGACCGAGGTGTTCGGGCGACTGTATTTCTGCGGTTTTGAGGTGGATGAGGTTGTGCCGATGGGACATATAGAGTACGTGTTTGCGCACCGTAAGATGCAGCCCTACCCTCAGGAGCAACTGAAGATCTACGGACCACTGATCAAACTGCCGCGTATATGCAAGAACGGCGAGATCCGGTTCTTCTACAAGTTCCGCACGATGCACCCATACGCGGAGTATATTCAGGATGTGGTGTTCGATCAGCAAGGAGGCATGAACATAGCGGACAAGGCGGATGGCGATTGGCGTATATCGTCGTGGGGACGCGTGATGCGCAAGTATTGGCTCGACGAGTTGCCGATGTTGATTAACTGGCTGAAGGGCGATGTCAAACTCGTTGGTGTGCGTCCGCTGTCGCAAGCGATGTTCAACAAGTACCCGAAAGAATTGCAAGAGAAGCGCATCAAAGCCAAACCGGGATTGATTCCGCCGTTCTATATCGACCACCCGAATACGTTCGAAGAGCTCTTTGCGAGCGAAGACAAGTATCTGGATGCTTATCTCAAGCATCCTATCCGCACAGATATACGGTACTTCTTTATGACCGTGCACTCTATCCTATTTACGAAGATGCACAGCGCGTGACGTAAATAGAACTGTACTATAATCATGATACAAAACTATTTCTGAACACTATGACCAGAATTCTTATCTCTTCGCTGGCGGCAATATGTATTGCTTTTGCCGCATGCACTCCAAGACAACAGACCGTTCGTCAGGAGCGATTGCTGACCGAGTGGGAGTTTACACTGATCGACTCGGCAGACCAGCCTGTCGGTGAGGGTTGGCAAAACGTGACTGTGCCCCACGATTGGGCAATCAGCGGGCCTTTTGACCGCAATAATGACCTGCAGAAAGTCGTTGTGGTGCAGAACGGCGAACAGGAAGCTACATGGAAGACCGGTCGCAGCGGTGGTCTGCCTTGGATGGGTAGAGCACATTACCGCACACGCATCAAAGTCGATACTACGAAGTTCAACACGCTGGTGTTTGACGGCGCTATGTCGCACGCCGATGTGTATATCAACGACGAAGAGGTCTGCTACTGGCCATATGGTTACAACACGTTTGACTGCTATGTGCTGCCGCAACTGCTCACCGATGACAGCGTGGATATAGATGTCTATCTGGAGAACAAACCCCAGCAGAGCCGTTGGTATCCGGGAGCAGGTATCTACCGCAACGTGCATCTGATTGCTACGGATTATATTCACGTGCCTACTTTCGGTACGCTCGTTCGTACTCCGGAGGTAAGCAAGGAGAAAGCAGTTGTGATGTTGGCGGTTGAACTGCAAAACGGCGTAGATCCTACTACAGCCGAGGAGGCGGGTGTAGAGATAGTGACGGATATTCTGTACGGTGGCAAGGTCGTTGCGACCATCACCGGTCAAGAAGGCTGCACAGAGGTTCAGAATCCGCAGCTCTGGTCACCGGAGACACCTAATCTATATATTGCGCGTACACGGGTGTATCGCGAGTCGAAAGCCGAGTTAGTTGACGAGGTGGAAACCCGTTTTGGTATTCGCAGCATCAGTTACACGCCGGAACACGGTTTCCAACTCAACGGCGTGACGCGTAAGTTCAAGGGTGTGTGCAACCACCACGACCTCGGTCCCTTAGGTGCTGCCATCCACAAAGATGCACTCCGTCATCAGATTGCCATGCTCCAAAACATGGGCTGCGACGCTATCCGCACCAGCCACAACATGCCCGCACCCGAGCTCGTCGAGCTCTGCGACGAGATGGGTATGATGATGATGATTGAGCCGTTTGATGTGTGGAACCACGGCAAGACCGAGAACGACTACAACAAGGAGTTCAACGACTACTGGCGTTGGGACATAACGAACATGGTTAAGCATTATAGGAACAACGCCTCGGTTATGCTGTGGTCGAGCGGTAACGAGGTGTGGAACCAAGTGCTGCCCGACGGCATAGAGATCGTGACAAACCTGCAAGCACTGTTCCACCAACTCGACCCCACTCGCCCCGTGACCAACGGCATGGATCAGGCAATGCACATCATCCACAACGGTTTTGGTGCAGCGGTTGAGTTGCCCGGTCTGAACTACCGCACAGGACGTTACCACGAGGCGTACGAGTATCTGCCGCAGAAGATGATCCTCGGCTCGGAGACCGCGTCCACGGTCAGCAGTCGCGGCGTATATAAGACTCCTGCCATACTGAAGGATTTCGCCATGTATGGCGACAATCAGAGTAGCGGCTACGATGTCGAATACTGCCCGTGGTCAGGACTGCCCGAACAGGACTTCCAACTGCAAGACGACTACCCGTGGACGCTGGGTCAGTTCGTGTGGACGGGATTCGATTACCTTGGCGAACCCTCGCCATACGATACCGACGCGTGGCCAAGTCACAGCTCGTACTTCGGCATCATCGACCTCGCCTCGCTGCCGAAAGACCGCTACTACCTCTACCGCAGTCAGTGGAACATGCAGTCACCTACCCTGCACCTGTTGCCGCACTGGAACTGGCAGGCAGGCGATCTTGTGCCGGTGTTCTGCTATACGAGTTATCCATCAGCCGAACTGTTCGTCAACGGCAAGAGTTATGGCAAACTCCGCCACGCCACAGCCGAAGAGACCGAGCGTTTGAAAGCCGGTGAGCAGATTGAAGGCGTGAGCGCTATGCCCAAGGTTGGCGACTTCACGCCTCCTGTATGGGGTTCGCAGCCCTGCCCCGAACTGCTGCCACGATATAGGCTCATGTGGTTCGACGTGCCGTTCGAAGCCGGCACGATTGAGGTTGTAGCCTACGATGCCGAGGGAAGAGAAGCTGCCCGCGAGGCTATCCGCACAGCCGGTGAACCGCACCATCTGAGAGCTGTATGGGCAAACAAAGATGAGGATCCTGAGGAGCTATGCTACATCACCCTGCGCGTGGAGGACAAAGACGGCAACCTCTGCCCTGCCGCCAATAACCTGATCCGTTATGAGGGTGAAGGCTTTGTTGCTACCGCCAACGGCGACGCTGCCTGCCTCGACAGCTTCGTTGAGCCCCGGATGCACGCCTTCGCCGGGCAATGTACGTTCATCGTCTGCCGCGGCAGCAAGGGTGCGTTTGTTGCCGAGGGATTAGGGAAAACAGAAATCAGGCTGTAAACGATTGCAGAAATACTATAAATAGGCTTATCGGTATAGATAAGCCTATTTTATTTTGCCGGTCAGTTGCGGGTATATTTCGCTGTCCAACTCCGCCTCTTTCCTACTCCAATATTGACAGAGTTGTTCACGTAGAGGGTCATTTTCCGGAAAGGTTGCTACTAGTGAATCCCGAACTTCCCATTGATGATTGCGCAAGGCTGCATATTCATTCAAGTATGCTGCATAGGCTTTCATATCTGTTGCATTCTTGATATCAAACGAACACGGGCGGTTTGCAAGCTCCATCAGTTGTTCGCGTTCGTGTACTATATGCTCGTCAACAACGGCAATCATTCTTTCGTAGCGTTGCGTCTCATCATTGCGTTTGTTTAGCGAGAAGTAAAAGAGAGCACTTGCTATGGCAAGCAGCACCACAGACAGCACAACAGGCAGCAACTGCCGCACACGCTTGCGGCGCGTAAGTGCTTGGTGGAGAGCTGCTATGTTGGTAAACCTACCATCACGGCAACGGCGAGCCATGCAGCGTCGTCCGGGAAGGAGTTCCGGTAAGAGTCTGCCGAGCGAAAGGATGTCGGCACGCGGATCGTTGTCAACTGGCGAAAGCGTGGAGTCAGTGGCAGAAAGACCAAAGTCAATGAGTTTGACGTTTGTGCCGTTGCTGGTAATAAGGATATTGTCGAACTTGAGGTCATGATGAACGAGTTGCCTGTTGTGCAGATACTCCAACGCATCCAGCAATTGATTAAGCACTCGTTCGCGTGCGGCACGCGACGGCTTGCGACCAACCCACTCGCCGAGCGTCACGCCATCAATCCACTCCTGAATTATGCAACGCCCTACTCCTTCCACCTGTTCCAGACTGTAGGTGGCTGCGATGTTCGGGTGAACGAGTTGTACGCCTAACTGAAATTCCCGCTCTTGTTGAAGACGATAATCAGTCAGGGTGGCATATTCAGGCGCAAGCGTCTTGAGCATAAACCTCCGTCCGTAACGCGTGGCGGTATATATAAGCGTGTGTTTGCGCTGCTGCACCAACGAGACGTCACGCCACTCGGTAGAGTACTCGGAAGGAGTGATGAAGCCGGAGGATGATTCTGTCATAGTAGTCGAAAGTCGAAAGTCGAAAGCATTAGAGGACTCGGGCGGTGAGCAAGCCGTTTCTGGAACCGGCAACATAAGCTGTGGGCAGATTGTCACCTCGCACGAGGCGGTCGATATACATCGGTTTGCCGATGAGGAAACAAGCTGTCTCGAACCGGTCACCTACATGCAGTTTGGCATTTTCTGCTTCTATCACAAGGAAATGCGCGTTTCCCTCATAGCGGAAAACACATCGGCGGTTAGGCAACCATGTTACTTCGATGCAGTCACCGGCTTGCAGATTGTCGATGTTCAGCCCCTCGCCTGCGAATGCTTCACTCTCGACATCTGTTCGTTTGGCGAGGGCTGCAAGATAATCTTCCCAATCAGCGTATCCGAGGAATTGCGAGAGCAGACAAAGCGTCGTGCGGCGTGTGGTATCAGCACCTTCAATATAGCCCCAGAGGCGTTTGAGTGTAGTGGGTGAGATATGCTCGTGCAAACGTTCCCACATCACTCCGGCAAGGAACTCGAAGTCGTACGGCGTACGAATCCGGCGTTTCACTTCCCGCTCGATATCCATCCGCAAAGTCAATATTTCCGGTGCATTTTTGTTCATAAGCGTTTCCGCATGCAAAGATACGAAAAATTATTGACATTTGCAAATTTCTTTTCAGTTCTTTTCTGAATATAGCAGAAAAAGAATCTTTTTGACCACTGATATGCATTTTTTGGCAAAAATATTTGCATAATTGGAAAAAAAGTTGTATCTTTGCAGTCAAAATGCAATCACTTCGCAATCAAACAACATCAAAACGCATACAATTATGGCACAGACAGCAATGACAGTCCGCGTGGACAACAACATCAAAATGCAGTTTGATTCACTTTGTGAGCAGTTTGGCATGAGTGCTAATGCAGCTATCAATGTCTTCATCAACGCCGTTGTTCGCAAACGTGAAATACCGTTCACGATTAGCGCCAAAGAAAATTCGGCACGACAAGGTTTACTGGATTTGATGTTCGCAGACAGGAGCAATCGTCCGGATCTGACACTTGATGAAATCAATGAGGAGATTCGTGCAGCTCGTCGTGAACGCCGCGAACGAGAAGAACGGGAACGTCATATGAGTCAAAAGGAGGCGGTATAATGAAGGTTTACGCAGTTATTGATACGAATGTTTTCGTATCCGCACTATTTACACGCAATCCAATTTCAGCTACTACCAAGATTCTTAATGCCATGGCTGATGGTCAAATTATACCCTTGTACGATGAACAAATCATTGCCGAATATCAAAGTGTTCTTTCGCGTGATAAATTTCATATCACTCCTATTGAGCGCAAGAAACTTTTTGACTATATTCGCGAATTTGGCATTTATGTTGAGCGCACATCGGTTGATACATTATTCGTTGACGAAAGTGATCGTGTATTCTACGAAGTTGCGTTATCCGAAGAAGATTCTTTCCTTGTCACCGGTAACCTCAAACACTTTCCGGCAGACACTCGTGTAGTGACACCTGCACAGATGTTGCAAATCATCGAAGAGCAACTATAAATCTCGTTAACTGAAGACTCTTAACTTTGTCAAGAAAAGTATTCATATAAAATAGATTTAGTTGGTGTATCCGTCATATCCGATATCCTTTACTTTCAGTTCCGGCACATCGGGATTGTCGGTGTGATTGATGTGGTTGTTGATAGCTGTAGCAAATTCCTTGGCAATCAGCAAGGAACGCGTATCGCGACAAAGAACGCTCCACGCAATGCGTAAGCAGACCGCATTAACTTTATTATCTAATTGACGCGCTATATATGTCGCATTGGAATTGTTATGATAGCGCTGATGGTCTGCCGATAAACTGTATTTGCTTTCCAGCAATGCTGCAAAGTCTTTGTACATCGCGTCGAACGTAGCCACATCATTGAGTGTGATATTCGGGTCGTTGTAGGTCTCGTCACCTTCCTTGGCGCCGTACGTGAAGTGCAGTTGTGTCGGATAAGCCGGTTCGCTACCGCCACTGGCTGCCATGATGGTGAACAGCCATTTTTTATCTGAATCTAATAGGCGATTCAGATCAGCCATGCACTCTCTGCGTCCGGGTGTTCCGTCATCCTTATACAGGTAGAAGGAGCGGTAAGGGCGCGTCTCGCCTAATTCGCGACTTACATAATTGAACCCGCCGATCTTTGCCAGATAGTAACTCCACCAACCGATAACAGGATCTTCAATATTACTGGGCGAAAAGATGGTTACCGGTGAATGGCGGTCAATACATTGCCCGTACACTGTGTTTATGTCAAAATGCTCGACAGCCAGTTGATCTTCCGCATTGTCTTCGACCGGATGAGTGCATGCAATATTGACCATGCGGAAATGCGGATCGGAGCTTACTGCATCTATAATCTCATCCTCTTTCAGTCCTACACGTGCCATGATTTCCATTATGGAAACATATCGCGGTGCGCGCTGGTAGCCCGTAGGTCTATCCAACTTGCGCTCAAATGCGAGATGCAAACGCTCTGCCCATCCTTTGGACTTGGCTTTGCGGTCATCCTTCTCCATTACTTCGGAGAATGCTGACCCGATAAGACCTGCCGGCACAGCAAAGATAGCTATACCAAGCACACCGATGATACAGGCTATTACTCTTCCCACAAACGTTATAGGAGGAGTGTCGGCAAAACCTCCCGGATCACCAATGTATTGTGCGAATGCCCAAAGAACGGATTTCCACCCATTGCTGTACACCTCTGGCTGTGCCTCATGCTCCACAAAGAACAGAACAAAGGAAAGCAGCAAGGTGATGTTAAACAGGAACTGAAGGGATACGTGAAATTCATCCTTTTTCGCCTCGAACGCCCTATGCAATACACTAAACGCCTTCATGTATCGGAAGATCCGCAACATTCGCAGCAGACGTGCCACTCGTAGTGCCTTGAAAGCAACGATCGGCACCGGCATTGCAAGGTGCAGGTAGAACGGATAGGTGGACAACAAGTCAATTAATCCGTAGAACGAGCAACAATAACGCACCCTGCCCCACAGGCCTTTGTACTTCGGGTCAAGTTCATCGGCGCACCAGATACGTAGGGTAACCTCCACTGTGAAGAAATACGTAGTGAAGTGGTCGATGAACATCAAATACTTCCCATATCGTTCAGCAATGCTGCTAAACGTGGAGAGAAACACCTCTACGGTGGATATGAGAATCAAGCCCATGATGACATAATCCACATAGTTATGCCATTGCTTGGTGTGCAGGTTGTCGTCAAAGACGCGAGCTAACTCGCGCTTGAAAGATTGTATTTTATCCGTCATTATTTTGCTCGTTTCAACGATTCTTTTGCGCTTTCTATTTGGCGCTTAATAGACTCTATGCGGCTATCGTGACGTGCGGCATAGTCCACTTTCGATTTGCGATACGATGCTTTGCTTGAAGGCGTGGAAGCGCGCTTAATCATGTCGGCATAGTGCGCATTGTCGCGTTTCTTGGCTTCTTTCTCTTTTGCCAAATCGGCACGCAAGTCGATGATACGCTTGCGATAATACTCTTTACTCATAATGATTTGCATTTAAGGGTTAATTATTTCCATTTATTTCTCAACTGAGTCAGTTGGTGCGTCCAGGGTTTGAGAGAGGCAATATTTTCGCTATTATTCAAGGGATAGTAACCATTGGTTATGTACATAGATTCATATTGGTAAGCAAGGGAGCGATCAGGCTCCCTTGCCCTGTTAGGTAACCGATTAACGACCGGCAGCAGCGATGGTAACGCTGTTGTCTGCTAAAGCGCTATCGTCCTTGGTTGCAACCTGAACACCGATACCATACATCTCGGCAATCTTCTTCTCGAAGTTACCAACCTGCATGTTACCAACAATCTTCAGCTCACCGCCTTTTGCGCCTTCAGCGCGAACGGATGCGAGTGTTGCATTGGGGTCAGCGAACGGACCTTTGCAGCTCGGACTCTTGTAAACGCGTAGTGTGCTACCGAAAGCCTCTTTGAACTCTTTGCACAATGTGCCGATCTTCTTGTTACCGGTCAATTTGATTTCTGCCATAACAGTAAAAATTTAAGATTAATAAATGATCATTTATTGCCCGCACGTTAAGGACTGCGAGCCATGTCCTATTATTCCAATACGATGAATTCCGTGCGACGGTTTTCTGGCGCTTTCGGATCCGCAGTGTTCTTTAATTCCGTAGAACCTTTGCCAACTGCTTCCAGGCGTGCAGCGTCAATGCCTTCATGCTCGACAAGGAACTGAACGGCAGCTTGCGCACGAGCTTCACTCAAGCGCATATTGAAGCCATAATCGCCTTCAGCACTTGTGTGACCTTCCATGCGCAATCGCAATTCCGGATTCTTTTGCATCACTTTGGCTAAATCATGGAGCACAAATTTGGCACCATCCGACAAATCAGCTTTACCCTGAACGAATTCTGCGGCATTGAAATCTTTCTCAATCTCTTCAATCTGCTGAATATAAAGAGTGTCGTGAACCACCACCACTTTTTCTACTTCCACCACTTTCTCTACCACTTGCGTTTCCGGTTTGTTGCATCCCTTCATCAGCAATAGGAGGATTAAAAGTAGGAGCAGCAGAGCTGCCAATAGCATCCAAAGCCACGATTTTGATTTCTTCTCTTCCGGCTTCGGAGGTACGTAGCCATTGAGGTACTCCAGACGATATCCACCTTTTACCCCTTTCTCACCAGCCTCAAATGAAACGACCTCGATATCATATAACTTAGCGTGGTTAACGATGTTCTCAAACTTATCTTTCGGCCATAGTTTGAGGAATACCAGTTTCGTTCCATCTTGCAACTTGAGCAATTCGTCGGGTTCACCAAACCAAAGATCTTGATTTTGTGCGTTTCGCTTGTACTCTTCGGGTGTGCGGAACAATGAACTCCATGTTCCGTGATCTTGCAACTTCAACGGGAAAGCCTTCTCCAAATCGGCTTTCGTGGCGTGTGGATACATTACTAAGTAGGCATTTACAATGCCCAAAGCTGTACGGTTTTGCGCCTTACCATAAACACGAACTTTACTTGCCATAATCGTATATTATTTTGATAGTCATTTACTTTCACCACGGGCCGCTTGCCCAATAGTCAGTTTGTTATCCACGCATTCTTTTCCTTTGGGATCTTTGATTTGAACCGTCAGGCCAAAGATTTTATCAAATAGTTTCTCAGCCTCGCCGACCTTCATTGATGCTTTGATCTTCAACTCCTCGGTCTCTTTGGTCTTGACATCTTTGGTAGTTTTCTTGTTCAATGCTGCGAGAGTCAACTCCGGATCAGCAAGTTGTGCACCTTTGTAAATGGCGAGTGTACAACCAAATGTCTTTTTGAAATCGGCGCAAACTGTTTTAACTTTCTTGTTCGGTGCCACGGTGAACTCAGCGTTCGTGAAGTGGTCTTTGATGTTGTTTAGAAGTCCCATAATGGTAATATTTTAAGTTAATACTATTAACATAATGTGTTTTCGGGTGCAAAGTTAGCATTTTATTTAAATAAAAGCAAAGTCCTTTTTGGTCCTTTTGCATTTGGGATTTGCATATATCATTATATTTTTATAATTTTGCAATCTCTTTTGCAAGCATCCATGCACAAAAAAGCACGAACAATTCTTGTTCATGCTCTGAGGTCCTAGGAAAACCTGTAAATACCAACAAGAAACGTCCGTGCAGCACATGGACGCTTGCTTTATTTGTTCTTGGGTATTTACACGTTTCGAAATTTCCTAGGTTTCAGAGCGTGTCGAACAAATAGCAAACACTATTAATCAGTATGTATATGCGCGTAGGTCAAAAACCTTTTGCGACCGCAAAGTTACAAAAAAAATCTGATATATGCAAATATTTCTGATAAAAACTATTAACTATTTGCAGTTTTATATCAAACGGCACTTTTGTAGGGGCATTTGTCTTCGGGAGTGATCTTGCTCCAGTTGAACAGGGGAAGGAGTTGTTCTGGCGTCAGCGCTTCACGCGTTGGCGTCAGACCTATTGTATAGGCTAGCAAGCCTATTATCTCCGGGGCAGTCATGTGTTTGCGAAGTTCGCTGAGGGCAAGTGCGTGATCGCGTTTGCAGAGGCGCTGACCTGCCTCATTGACAAGCAAGGGGTGATGGCAGAACTGCGGCGCAGGGAGTCCCAGCAAGCGGTAGAGATAGAGTTGCTGTGCAGCGGAGAGGAGCAGGTCGCGCCCACGGACGATCTCCGTCACACCCATCTCGGCATCATCGACGACGACAGCTAACTGGTACGCAAACACGCCGTCCGAACGCCGCACAATAAAATCCCCACAATGCGTGGCGAGATTGACGGATTGATGTCCATATACCCTATCTTCGTATTCGATAAGTTCGTCAGGCACAATAAGCCTGATTGCCGCCTTGCTCACCTGAAGATTCTTGTTGCGGCATGTACCGGGATAGACTATACGGCCATCGGATTCGTGGGGAGCTTGGGCGGCAAGGATCTCGTTGCGGGTGCAAACACAAGGGTACGTCAAGCCTTGCAATTTCTGCAAATATTGTTGATAGATCTCCGTGCGCTGCGATTGCCAGACGACCTCTCCGTCCCACGTCAGACCGAGCCACTCGAGATCGCGCATGAGCTGCTCGGCATACTCGCGGCGGGAGCGCTGGGGGTCAAGATCCTCGATACGAAGACGCCACAAGCCGCCTTGTTGCTTGGCGGAGAGCCAAGACAACAAAGCGGCAAGCACATTACCCAGATGCATCTCCCCGGTAGGAGAGGGAGCGAATCGACCGACTATACTGTTTGCTCGATGTTCCATACAAACGCACGTACACCGACTTCCTCGTTACGCATGTCGAGTTTCTTGACGGACTCCAGTAGCGCCGGCACTTTCTCGTCCTCAACCACGGTGATGACGCAGGAGTTCATTTCCGGCCAAGCGTGCGTGCCACGACGCGGTTCACCGCCGTTGGTGCCACGACCTTGTACCTGCTCAAAGAACGTAAAGCCTTTGATGTCAAGCACATCAAGCATATATTCCACACGACCTGTGTTAGCTTGATTGAAAACTATCATTACGCTTTTCATAATTTTCTCATTTTCTCATTTAACTAGGAGCCTAGGGAAACTAGGAGCCTAGGGTACTAGTTATTTTTTGACCTTGATATCCATAAAGATGAACTTCTTGCGGAGTGCTTCTTTCTTGTCGCGGTCGCCGTGGCGGGACATCACGCCGTACAGTACCGGCACTATATACAGCGTCAGGAACGTCGAGACCATCAGACCGCCGATAACCACTATACCCAGCGGTTGCCACATCTCAGCGCCCTCGCCATCGGATACAGCCATTGGCACCATACCAAGGACGGTTGTGAAGGCAGTCATCAATACCGGACGAATACGGCTGCGACCAGCCATCTGGATAGCCTGATTGAGTTCATAGCCACGCTCGCGCAAGAGGTTGATGTAATCGACGAGCACTATACCGTTCTTCACCACTATACCGACGAGCAACACAAGTCCCAACGCGCCGATCATATCCAGTGAGCGGTGTGTCACCCACAGGGCAAGAATCACGCCGGAGAGGGCGAACGGCACAGAGAACATAATGATTGCCGGCATGCGCAGGCTCTCGAACTGCGAAGCCATGGTGATATATACGAGCAAGATGATCAGCGCAGCCAACAGGATCATGTCGTGGAACGTATCCTGTTGCGTCTCGTACGTACCGCCTATGTGCGTGGAGTAACCGACAGGCACATCCAACTGCGGAATAACCTCCGCCTCTATCTGTTGCGCCAGTTCGCCCAACGAGACATTATACGGCGTCACTTTGACGGTAACTATACGCTGACGGCTCTTACGCTCGATGGTAGGCGGTGCCCAGTACTCGCCGATCTCGGCGACCTCACTGAGTTTGACCACCTTACCCGTAGGCGTAGGGATAGACATATTCAGGATATCGGAGATGGAGTTACGATCCTCTTCCTCCAGACGCACTACGATGTCGTACTCCGAGCCGTCGTCCTTCAGGTAACCGCTGCTCATACCCGTCACGCGGTTACGCAGGTAGGTAGAGATAGTAGCCGACGATAGTCCCAGACGCGAAGCTTTCTCCTTGTCCACTGTCACCTTGATATCCGGTCGGTCATCCTCACGGCTGATGTTCACGTCACGTGCACCGGGCAGCAGCGAACTCAGGTAACGGGCTTTCTCAGCCATCTGAGATGTTTTGTCAAAGTCATAGCCGTAGATCTCAAGGTCAACGGTATTACTGTTGTTACCGCCCATATTGCTGGCTACAGTACACTGATACTCCACGATCTCGGGATAACGTGCCAGCTCCTGACGCAGGATCTCGGCAATCTCCCAGATACTTTGCTCACGTTCCCATTTTTTCGGCAGACGCACGGTCATCTGTATCTTGTTGTTCATCGTGGATGAGAACATCGCAGCGATCGTGGCATCGTCGTTCGAACCGGCAGAGGTGTTGATCAGCTGTATGCACGGCACGAGTTCAACGAAGCGTGTCTCCAGTTTACGGGCAGTCTTCAGCGTCTCCTCAATACGCGTACCGCGTTGCAGTTTGACCACTACCGACAGACGGCCGTTATCCTGTTGCTGCATAAAGTCCGTACCGATCTTGCCCTGGAACACAGGGATGAGCGATGCACCGAACAGCAGCAATAAGATCAGCAACGTCAGCGCCTTATGGCGCACGCACCAGCCCAGCGAACGAGCGTAGGCATCGTCGATGATATCCAGCAGCCGAACGATTGTGCGGTCGTAGAACGATTTCTTGTTTGCCTCATCGTCGATGAGGTTACCGTTCTCATCCACATGTACCTTCTTGGCTTTCAGCAGTTTGGAGCATAGCATAGGAGTCAGGGTGATAGCTACAGCCGTTGATGTACAGCACACCACCGTCACGATCCAGCCGAGCTCCTTGAACATGATACCCGCCATGCCGCCCAACATCGTCAGCGGCACGAACACCGCCACGAGCACCAGCGTTGTTGCGATGACCGACACCCAGACCTCGTTCGTAGCATAGATCGCCGCCTCATGCGGGTCTTCGCCGCGCTCCACGTGACGGGTGATGTTCTCCAGCACCACAATAGCGTCATCCACCACCATACCGATGGCAATGGTCAGCGAACAGAGGGAGATGATATTGATGGACGAATCCGCCACGCCAAGATAGATGAATGCCACAATCAGGGCGATCGGGATAGTGATGCCGATGATGATCGTTGCGCGCCACTTACCGAGGAAGAACAGCACCACGAGCACCACGAACAGCAATGCATACAACACCGACTCCTCCAGCGAGTTCACACTGTTCTGGATATTGTCGGCGAAGTCGTAGATCTTGTCAATCTTCACGTCGGAGGGGAGCTGCTTCTGAATCTTCGCCAACTCTTTGCGCACGTCATGGCAGACTTCCACCGTATTGGCACCGGTCTGCTTGGCAATGATCAGACGTACCGCTTCCCGGCCGTTGGTTTTCTCGTCAAGGCTCAGATCCTTGATGGTATCTTTGACTGTTGCTATATCACGGATGAACACCTGCTGTCCTTGCGGCGTCATCGTAACCATCAGATTCTCAATCTCCGAGCTCTCGATATATTCCGAGCGCACCTGCATCTGATACTGCTCTTGCGGCATCTTCACGGTGCCTGACGAGAGGTTGATGTTGTTCGCAGAAACGACCTGCCCGACCTGCTCCAACGTGATACCGTAGGCATCGAGTTTCTCTTGGTCGATGTTGACATATACATATCGATCCGGCGCACCGGAGAGGGAGATATTTCCTATACCATCGACTTGGTTGAGTTGCGGTATCACCTCATCGTTGAGGATCTTGTCCAGACCGGCATAGGTCTCGTCCGCCGTGATTGAATACTGCGCCACAGGCATTGAGCTGGTGGAGAGTTTGAAGATCATCGGCGTGCCGCAGTTGTCCGGCAGGTTGTTCTTCGTCATATCGACGAACGAACGCACGTCGTTCACCGCCTCGTCCATGTTACTGCCCCACTCCAGCTCCAGCACGATCATTGACAGGTTGTCTTTCGATTGCGAGGTGATATGCTTGAGGTGGTCAACGGAGGTCAAGGCGTTCTCCATGATCTTCGTCACGTTCGTCTCCATCTCACTGGCAGACGCACCCGGGTAGGTCGTCATCACCGTGATGTACGGCGGATCCATCTCCGGGAACTGGTCGATAGGCAATCTCAGGAACGAGAATATACCTATCACGATCACCGCCACGAATATCAACGCAGTGGTAACCGGTTTTTCTATCGCTGTTTTGTAAATTGCCATAGTTTATTGTTTTAACTAGGGTCCTAGGGTTCTAGGGTCCTAGGGTTCTAGTTATTCTACCACGTTGATTTTCACGCCGTCCACGAGCTTGTGCTGACCGGTGGTCACCATCTCCACGCCGGCGGTGATCTCCGGTGCAATAATCTCTATATCCTGATCAAAGCGCTGCCCGAGTGTGACAGCCACGCGTTTGGCTCTGCCGTTCTCGTTGATGAACACGTAGCGGTCGTTGGCTCCAACGAGTTTCTCCACGCTCTGATACGGTGCTACGATTGCTTTGGCTTTGCCCAGACCGATGGTTGTATTCACGTACATTCCCGGACGCAGCAGGTTCTTCTGGTTCGGGATGCATATCTTCACTTGGAACGTGTGGCTCGAGGCATCGATCGTCGGATACACAACCTCTACGGTAGCGGGGAACGTCTGCTCGGGATAGATCTCCGAGCTGAGCGTCAGTTTCATGCCTTCCTTGAACTTCGGGAAGTACGCTTCAGGGATAGCCACAAGTGCTTTGAGTTTGTCTATCTGCGTGAGCACGAGTATAGGTTGCCCGCTGTAGAGCTCGCCGTCCTCGTAGTTCTTCGCGGATATAACGCCATTGAACGGCGCCTTGACGTAGGTGTTCGTCTGCAGGAAGTCCAGCTGCTCCTTCGTCGAGTTGTACTGCGTCACGATCTGGTCATACTGCTGCTGCGTAGCCGAACCGGTCTTGAGCAGTTGCTCTACACGGTTCTTCTCTATCTCGAGGTTAGCCAGGCTGATCTTCGTTGTCTTGTACTGCGTCTGATCCATACGCACGAGGTCGTGACCTGCATATACGCGGTCGCCTACCTCGCAGAAGATGCGCTCAATCTTGCCGGTCAGTGAAGGTGCCACATTCTGCGTCAGGTACCCCTGCAGGTTCGTCGATACGGATATCATACGCTCTATCTCACGCGGTTGCAGCACGGTGGTACGCACCTGCTCTACGCGCTCCTCTTCCTGAGCGACGGTCTGTTCTGTCTGTTTGCTGCAGCCGATGAGCATCATGGCTGCCAACGAATATACGAATATCTTTTTCATATTTGATGTATTTTATCTTTTAGGCGCTTGCGCCAGTCTTTCAGCGCAGCGGTCTTTATTCTTTCAGTCCGAAGGACGGTCTAATTATTAAGGAATTTTTCCAGTTCCACTTGCGCATTCACGAGGCTCAATATCGCCTGCACATACGCACTCTGCGCGCTGATCAGGTCGTTCGATGCGTTCGTCAGCTCCACGTTCGACGCAGCACCCCACTGGTACTTGTTCGTTGTGGAGGCGAACACGCGCTGCGTCACGTCGATGTTCTCTTTCTCGTTGATGTACGTCTCGTAGGCGTTTGTGAGGTTGAAGCACAGCTGGCTGTACTGGATAGCGAGGTTGTCCGTCGTTTCCGACAGCGTATTCTTTGCCTCTTCGTAAGCAATCTTCTTCTCTATCACACCTGCGGCACGCTTACCGCTCGACCAGAGCGGCATTCGCACACTCACCTGTATCACGTTCGGCGGCGTCATACGCATACCGCCCTCACCGTAATACTCCTGGTTGGTGTAGTTGTACGCCAGACTCACCGTGGGTCCGTATGCCCAGCCTGCCATGGCTACGTTCTTCTTTGCCAGCTCGGTCTGCTTCTGCAGCAGTTGGTAGTTGAGGTTGTTCTCAATGTTGAAGTTCTCACTCAGCAGATTCAACACACGTTCGGGCGAGAGCACGGCATCCAGATTCTCCGTCAGCACCAGTTCGGTCTCCACAGGCACGTCCAGCAGCACCTTCAGGCTGTTCGTCGCCAGCTCGATGTTACGCTTCTGCACGTTGATGCTATTCTTTAAGGTATTCACGCGCACGCGTAGCTGGTCGGCACTCGTCTGCTCGGCTGCACCTACATTCACCGCGTGCTGGGTGATGGCTTCCAGCTCTTGGATGTTCGTGAGGCTCGAATCCAACAGCGCACTGATGCTCTGCAGCGCCAGCACACTGACGTAACTGCTCATCACACTACCTCGCAGCTCGCTCTCGGACTTCTCCAAGGCTATCTTCTTCATATCGATGGCGATGTTGTTCAGCAGCGCTCCTACTATGCCCTGACCGTTTACTCCCATCGAAGCTGTCACGCCTAACGCGCCTACGTTCGGCATGTTGATATTCACACTCTGACCGCCCATAGCCAGCGTTGCGCTGTATCCGAGGTAGTTGCTGTAACTGTAACTACCGTCCACCTGCGGCAGCATCGCGGCTATCGTCTGCCAACGCTGTGCGTACGCTTCCTGTACTGCCAGCGAAGCGTTCTTCAAGCTTCTGTTCTGCGCAGCGGCGTAGTTCTGTGCGTCCTTGAGCGACAACTCCAACACAGCCGGCACATCTTTCCGCGCCTCACTGCTCCTGGTTGCCGCCAGCACATGATCTTCAGCTTGCATGTTCATCCCGAACACCAGACCGAGAAAAGTTAGTATCAGTAATTTCTTCATATATTGTTTATTTGCTTTCGACTTTTGACTATTTACTTTTCAGCAATGCTTCATACTTATGCAACCCTTCTTCCGTGAACATTCCTCTAAGCATCACATCGATGGCAAAATCTCCGAGTCGCTTGAATGACACGCCGTTACCGTCGTGTTTTATTCCGTCCTGTATCACATCGGTATGCAGACGCGCCAGCAGGTTGGCTGCAAGATCGTCATCAATCGTCGGGCGGAACAGTCCTTCTTGCTTTCCCTGCACAATCACCCGTCGCATGGCGCGCTCGTGCAAGGCGAATATCTCCTCGTAATGCTTCTTCGCCATTGCGGGATAATACTTGTTCATGTCATACACGAACGGCAACGACCGTCTCACGTCAGGCATCGAGGACAGTTGTTCCATCACGCGCTCTATAGCGTGCCACAGACTCCCGCACGAAGCAAAGAACTCTTCCATGCCATGCTCCACTTTGGAGTAATGGTAATCAAGGATAGCCTCTATCAGATCATCCTTCGTCGCAAAGTACACATAGAACGTCTTCTTCGACATCCCCAGTTCGTGACATATATCGTCTATGCTCACCGAACGAATCCCCACCTCGCTCATCTTCTGCTGAGCGGTGCTGATTATCTTCTCGCGTATATCGTTTGTTTGTTCCATTGCTTTAATATACCGGTGTGCGCTGCAGTTCTATTTGCCTCACACCGAGCGCCGCTTTTTGCTATGCAAACCGCGTGCCAAAAAAGAATACACCCGGAAACTTTTGCAATTATTATAGTTTCCAAGTGTATTTTGTATTCTCAACCTTGCAATCAGATACCTTTAGGTGAGAGAAGATATAAACGAAGCCGCTGTCCTTAAAAAGAGCTTTCCGATAAAAATGTGAAATAATTTCCGTCATTCAGGAAAAAAGTACAAAAAGATTTGCAAATGTGAGAAATTTTTCGTAACTTTGCAGCGAAAATTGAAACTTATCTTGAAGAGAAATCCCCGCTTGCGGGTGACAAAGCAAGCTGTCTTCTGCCGACGATAAACAGCAACACTGGCACCTCAACAGTGCATAAAAAATTGAGGTTTTTTGACATATAGGCGCAAGCGAGCGCCAAAACAAAGCGTTATAAGCAGAACTTGAGTTTTTGAAACTTCGACAACTTCAAAACCCATTATCTATCAAGCAAAAGCTCCGTGACGCTCGCGCCTCTGGCGTGGGCTTTTGCGTAGAATTTGATAGATATAGGTTAGTCGAAGACCTCAAAAACTCAAATGAAGCGAACGAAAGTTCACGCTCTTTTTATGTCAGTGCACAGAAAATAACATTAAATCAAATAAATATGAAAAAGTTTACTCTTTTATGTATCGCTCTAATGAGCCTTACAATGCTTCGTGCCAATGTTATTTCCGGCACATGTGGCGACAACCTGACGTGGCAGTACGACACCAACGACCACTCGCTTGTTATCTCCGGATCAGGAGATATGTACGATTACGAACAACCTGAATCTTGTCCATGGAACACAGTCGCCGCTTCTATAACATCTGTCACACTCCCTAGCGGACTTACAAAAATTGGCTCAAAGGCATTCTATGGTTGCAGTAGTCTATCTTCAATATCTATTCCTAACTCTGTAATTACGTTAGGTGAATATGCGTTTGCCCAATGCGGACTTGAGTCTGTCATAATACCAAACAGCGTTACAAGCATTGGGTGGGGTGTGTTCTGGTCAAATTACCATCTTTCGTCTGTTGTACTCTCTAACTCTATAACTGTTATCCCTGGGTGGGCTTTCATTAATTGTGGTTGGTTAAGTCAAATTGTTATTCCTGCATCCGTATCTCAGATAGGAGAGAATGCTCTTGAAAGTTGCAAGGAAGTGTACCTCGAATCATCAACTCCGGCAACTATTATGTCTAATTCGTTTAGTTCCGACGTTACGCTTCATGTACCATGCAACAGCGTCAGCAACTATCAAGCTGCTTCCATATGGCAGTTCTTGAATATTATGGGTAATTTGGACTACAACTTCACTCTCAACGCAGACGAAGGCGGTACTGCCCGCATAACGAACAGTGTTTGTGCTGCTAACACCGTAGTGATTGAAGCGACGGCTGATGCCGGTTGGCATTTCACCGGCTGGAGCGACGGTAATACCGATAACCCTCGTGCTATTGTATTGACTGCCGATAAATCCGTCACGGCACAATTCGAACGCTCGAACACCTATTACCAAGTGAACATAACGGGCATCAGTTATTTGTCATCAGACAATTACTACTCTTATGGTCCCAGTTTCAGCGAACAGATTTTGGAAGGTACGTATATTTATTTCCGTGGTATTACTGATTGCGGAACATTTACCGGTTGGAGTGATGGCGTTACAGAATACGAAAGAAGCATCCGCATCACAAGCGACACAACGATTACAGCCAACTTTGAAGGAATAGAAACCTACAACGTAAGCATTACAGCTGGTGAGCACGGATCGCTGACCAATGAGATTGTTGGTACTGTAACCTCTTGCACCAACACATTATCCACTCGTGCCGTTGCCGACGAAGGTTACCACTTCGTTGAATGGAGCGACGGGTTCGAAAGTTCATGGAGAGAGTTCTATATCACATCCGATTTCTCTGTTTATGCCATCTTTGCCAGAGGTGAGAAAGGCGGCAAGTTAGGCGAACACCTTTACTGGTCATTCGAGGCTGACAAGAACCAAATTACCGTAACGGGTAGCGGCGAAATGACGGAACATGAATACTTTAGCGATATTGATCACAAAGATGATGAAAACCTCTTATCAAAAGTACAAACATTAATCTTTGAAGAGGGAGCAACATCTGTTATCTCATACAACTTCAACGGTCTGCATTACTTGGAAACAATCTCTTTGCCTGCATCGTTGCTTACAATCGGCGAGAGTTCGTTTGAGGACTGCCGCAGTCTTTCTCGGGTTACCTTTGCCGCCAACAGCAGTCTGACCACTATCGGTAACTGGGTTTTCTACAACTGCCATGAACTGCAAAGCCTCGCTATCCCTGAAGGAGTGACGGAGATAGGCAAAGCTGCATTCTACGGCTGCGCATATCTGAAAGATGTCAATCTTCCCTCCTCTGTTCGGGCTATCGGCGACAATGCGTTTGCACTTTGCGCCAAGATGGCAAAGTTGCAGGTAGCAGCCGTTGTGCCGCCGACAATTGCCGCCAAGACGTTCGAGGATGTGAGCCGTGAGATGCCGGTTTATGTTCCCGAAGCAAGCGTCGAAGCCTACAAGGCTGACCCGTATTGGGGAGAGTTGAACATCATAGGCGGTTTGACGGCCGTTGAGACAGTCGAGAGCACTCCGGCAACCCCGACCAAACTTCTCCGCAATGGTCAACTCTTCATCCTCCGCGACGGCAAAACTTACACCGTCCAAGGACAAGTAGTGAGATAACCCAACCACACTGAATACTAAGGGTATACCCCTCCACACGTTTAGCCGGAGACTTGCGCGAGTCTCCGGCTTTTTTGATTAATTAGAGTTCGTTTCCTGCGCGAGGCGTCAGCGTCGCGTTGTTCTCTTTCATGGCATCGACCATACATGGGCGATCCTACACGCCCACAACAACAACCCATCACGAAGCGGTTTAATCTAATCCAAACTCGTACCAAACTAGTACTCATACCACATGATAACCACAACATAACCATAAGATAACCATAAGATAAACCCCATCATTTTCCATTTATCACCTTATACTATATAATACATAGTATTATATACTTTTTGTTCATTTTTGCCTCAAAAGACAAAACTCTTTTCCCCTTCTCCTCTCTCAAAAAAAGTACATGCAAATACAAAATAACAAAAATTTACAAAAATATTTGCATTTCTCATTTTTTTTTCGTAACTTTGTAGGCTGATTGCGTGTGCGCATGCAAGAGCGTGCATAAGAGCGCACATCGTGAGCGCGCGCAATAACAATAAAAATTGAGACCAAGCAATGATATATCGTGAGAATGATAAGATGAGTGAGCTGCTGACGCGGGACAGACGGGCGATGCAGATAGTGAACCGGTTCGGCATTCCGCTCGGCGTGGGCGACAAGACGATTGATGCCATATGCAGGCAACACGGGATACACACGCCGACATTCCTGGCTATCGTCAACCATGAGACCTACAGCACAGAGATTGACCTGCCGACGCTGCAGACATATCTGAAGAATGCGCACACGTACTTCCTGGAGTTTCTGCTACCACGCCTCAGGCGGCAACTGATAGAAGCGATCAATCCGACCGACCAGAGCGACCAAGTGGCGATGCTCATACTGCGTTACTTCGACGAGTACGTGCAAGAGATACGCATCCACATCCAACATGAGGACGAAGGACAACTGGAGGAACATGCGACCGATGACCAGCATATAGCCCAGAAACTGCAAGAGCTGGTGAGCCTGATCATCAAATACTACCCTGCCCACTCGAGTTATCCGTTTGCCAACGAACTGCTGACAACGGTGCTACTGGGTATATACCAGACAGAGGAGGAACTGCAGACACACTGCGCGATAGAGGATGAGATACTGAGGCCGGCTATGATGCGGAAGTCCAGAGTCGAAAGTCGAAAGTCGAAAGTCGAAAGCCATAATCAGCAAGAGGAGCTGAGTGAGCGGGAGAAAGAGGTGCTGACGTTGGTGGTACAGGGACTCATAAACAAAGAGATTGCGGATAAGTTGCACCTGTCGCTGCACACGGTAATCGCCCACAGGAAGAACATAGCCCGCAAACTGAACATCCACTCTACAGCGGGACTCACGATCTACGCAATAGTCAACAAGTTAATCGAAGTCTAATGCTCAGGCGGGTGCAGGAATATATACGCAGGCAGGAGTTGCTCGGGGAAAGAGCAAAAGTCTTGGTGTGCGTAAGCGGCGGAGCGGATAGCGTGGCGCTGTTGGATGTGCTGCAACGGGGCGGATACGACTGCGTGGCTGCACATTGTAACTTCCACCTGCGGGGCAAAGAGAGCGAACGGGACGAGGCGTTTGTCAGGGAGCTGACAGAGCAACGGGGCGTGAAACTGCGGGTGCAGTCGTTTGAGACGGAAAAGTACGCAGCGGAGAGCCGTCAGAGCATCGAGATGGCGGCACGGGAACTCCGCTACAGGTGGTTTGAGCAGGTGGCACAGGAGGAAGGTTGCAGCGCGATAGCCGTAGCGCATCATCAGAATGACCAGGCAGAGACAGTCGTAATGAACCTGCTGCGCGGCGCGGGATTGAGAGGATTAGCGGGAATGCGGGCAAAGAGCGTCAATCCCGTGACAGGCGGCGAGCCGATGATTATACGACCGTTGCTGTGTACAACGCACGAGTATATAGTGCATTATCTGCGGGATATACGGAAGATCAGTTGGGTCGAGGACTCGACGAACAGCGACACTACCATCAAGCGCAACGGCATACGCGCGTGGCTGAACGAACGGAGCAAGGGAGAGATAGAGAACATCTGCGCCACAGCGGCTTACATGCAGGGCTATGCAGATGAGCAAGACGGAGTGCACTCACGCGCACGGGAGTTGGTGAAACTGTACGAACAGCTGAAAGCCTACCAACCCAAAGAGGTGGAAGCCATCTACGAGGCGATGCTGCGAGGCGAAAGCGGGAAGCGGTTTGAACTCAACGGCGCAACAGTCATAATCAAAAAACACACATGCAACATTTTGGAATCATAGGGAAGCCATTAGGGCACTCAAAGTCGAAGGAATACTTCGAAGCGCGGTTTGCAGCAGAAGGCGTGCAAGCGGACTACACTATTTATGAACTGGAGCGGATTGAGGACGTTGTGCCGCTGCTTGACAGGCTGGACGGAATGAATGTGACGTCACCGTACAAAGAAGCGATCATGCCCTATCTGGACACGATTGACGAGACAGCACGGGAGATCGGCGGGGTGAACGTAGTGTACAAGCGTTGCGGATATAACACCGACTGGATAGGTGCAAAAGCAGCACTCAAACCATATATGCGAGCTACCGACAAACAGGCACTCGTACTGGGTACAGGCGGTGCGGCACGGGCGGTGAAGTACGCGCTGGAGCATTTAGGAATGAAGGTTCAGGTCGTGAGCCGCAACAAAGACAAAGGCGACCTGACGTACGGGGAATTGACGGAAGAGGTGATGAAGCAGTGCACGGTGATTGCCAACTGCACGCCGCTGGGCATGAAGCCGCACGAGGATGAGAAGCCGGATATACCCTACGAGTGGATAACAAAGCAGCATGTGCTGTTCGACTGCATCTATAATCCCCAAAAAACGAAGTTTCTGGAGGAGGGCGAGAAGCGGGGAGCACAGATCGTCAACGGGGCGGAGATGTTCGTGGCACAAGCTAAAAAAGCGTGGGAGATTTTTATAGTCGAAAGTCAAAAGTCGAAAGTCGAAAGCAAATAAACAATATATGAAAAAAGTACAATTTTGGATGATGGCGGCAATGCTGTGCATGCCGATGATGCGGCTGCAGGCGTTGACGTTGCCGGAAGATGAACCGGTGGTGGTATATTTTATGCCGCAGACGCAATTGCTGTTTACCGTCGAGTATGACGAGGTGGTGACCGAAGTAGGTCCGTTCTATCAGTATTCGGCACGCTATCTGGGCACGAAAGATGTGCAGATGAAGGCTGAACGGCAGTTTGTGCTCAATAAGGTGACATTCATGCCAATGGCTGCTGCGGACTCAACGCGGAGCTACGTGCTGCAAGACAAGAGCGGCAAAGCGCAGATGGTCAGTTTGTCGCCTTTCGGGACACTTGCCGGATACAACATCGAGGCGAAAGGCGAAAGGCGAAAGGCGAAAGCCTGCATTGACAAACCGAAAGCATGCATTGAGACATGCGAGTGCCTGGTGGGAACAGAGACAACGAACCTGATGCCGCTGTTGGAAGAGCAGTTGATGGCATCGTCCACGGCGAAGATGGCGGAAGGTGCGGCAAAGCAAATCTACCGCATCCGTGAAATGCGCCTGAACCTGCTGTCTGGCGATGTGGAGAAGTACCCGTCAGACGGCGAGGCGCTCAAACGCGTTTTGGCGGAGATGGACAAACGCGAACAAGAACTGACGGCACTATTCATTGGACGAAGGATGGTGACACACCACGTGCACCACGTTACCTACACCCCTGCTGCAACAGGTAAGAAGGTGGACGATATATTGCTCCGGTTCAGCAAGTACTTCGGTATAGTAGCCAACGACGACCTGAGCGGCGAGCCGGTGAAGATACAGATCAGCAAGTCAGCGCACCAACTGTTCACGCCGGATAAACCGAGCAAACAAACCGCTCCGACATTGTACTACAACCTGCCTGGCAGCGGAGAGATGAAGGTGCAATACGGCGAGCAGGTGCTGGTTGAACACCCGGTGGAAGTGGCGCAATGGGGAGTAAGCGTGCCGCTGAACAGTGCGCTGCTGAACGCTGCGACAAGAATACAGTTTAATCCGTTGACGGGAAATATAGTTTCAATTGACAAATGAGAAAATTATCACTGATAGTCATTGCGTTGGTTTGCAGTCTGCTGTGCGGGGCACAGGAGATTAACTGCAAGGTGACGGTAAACAGTGACAAGATCGAAGGCTCGAACAAACAGATCTTCGAAACCCTGCAGAAGTCCGTGGAGGATTACATCAACACCACCAAATGGACAAACATGACGTTTGCCGAAACGGAGCGTATTGAGTGCAGCATGCTGATTGTGGTGGCAAGCATCGACGAGAATAACCTGTTCACCTGCGACATGACACTGCAGAGCAAGCGCCCCGTATATGGCACCTCGTACTCCACCCCTGTACTGAACATCCGGGACAAGTATTTCAACTTCCAGTACCAGGAGTTTGACCGCTTGGATTTTCAGCAGTCAACCTTCACGACGAACCTGACGGCAATGCTCGCGTACTACTGCTACCTGATCATCGGAATGGATCTGGCAACCTACTCGCGTATGGGCGGTCAAAACTGTTTCGATGTCTGCGAGGCGATTGTGCAAACTTGTCAGGGCGCCAGCATGAACGAAAGCGAGATACAAGCGTGGCAGGCATACGACCGCAGTAGCGGAAACAAGAACCGTTATGCCATCATCTCGAACCTCAACGACGTTGCCTTCAAGCCCTTCAGGGAGTATATCTATGAGTACCACCGGTTAGGCTTGGACCAGATGTCCGCAAACGTGGCAAACGGCAGAGCACGTATAGCCGAGGGCATAGAAGTACTGCAGAAAGCCAATGCAGCTCGCCCGGCAACGTATATCGTGACGATCTTCCTCGACGCCAAAGCCGATGAGTTGGCGGATATCTTCCACGGCGGCACAGACAGTGAGAAAAAACTGGTCTATGAAACGCTGATGCGCATCGATCCGACACGCCAAAACACCTACGACCGAATCAACGAGAAATAATGCTACAACACTTAACCATACATAACTACGCGCTGATTGCGGATGTGGAACTCGATTTACAAGAAGGCTTCACAGTGCTGACCGGCGAGACAGGTGCGGGTAAGAGTATTCTGCTCGGTGCACTGGCGCTCGTCATGGGTGCGAAAGCCGACACGCGGACGATCACCGAAGGCGAAGAGAAGTGCGTCATCGAGGCGACGTTTGTGGACAAGGGTGAGGAAGTTATCATTCGAAGGGAACTGAACCGCAACGGGCGTTCCCGTTCGTTCGTTAACGACGAGGTGGTCAGTATGGCGGAACTCAAGGCGTTAAGTGCACGACTCATTGATATCCACAGCCAACATCAGAACCTCATGCTGGCGGATAGCGGGTTCCAGATTGACGTGGTGGATGCCATTGCGCAAAACGCCAAAGAGCGCACAGCATACACCGCAGCTTACGAGGCGTACCTGGCAGCCGAAGCGGCACTCAACGAACTACAAGCACAAGCCACGAAGGCGCAACGGGATGCGGATTATATACAATTCCAGCTCAACCAACTCACCGAAGCCAACCTGCACGAAGGCGAACAAGACGAACTGGAGCAAGAGGAATATACCCTATCCCACGCCGAGGATATCCGAGCGCAGTTGGCAGAGGCAATAGAGGTGCTGAGCGGCGACAACCGTTCGGTGCTGCAAGCATTGAAGGCTATCCGTGTGGGCGATGTATCACAAGAGTTGCAAGAGCGAATTGAGAGCAGTTACATCGAACTCAAAGACATCGCCGAGGAAGCAGAAAATCGCCTGAGCAACGTGACCGCCGATCCGGTGCGGCTGGAAGTCGTACAAGAGCGACTGATGCTCATTCAGACTCTGCTACGTAAGTTCAGTTGCCGCACAGTCGAAGAGTTATTAGCTGAGCAGGCGAAGCTGGAGAGACAGTCGCAGATACTGGAACATTTCGATGAGGAAATCGAGCGGCTGACAAAAGAGAAACAGCTTGCGTTTGAGCAGATGGCTAAGGCAGCAGAGGTACTCAGCAAGTCCCGCGAGAAAGTCACCAAGCCCATAGCCGAACGGCTGATAGCCGACCTGAGTCAACTCGGCATAGCGCACGCGAACATGCAGGTGGCAGTCACGCCGGCAGAGGATTATACGGCAACGGGACACGACATCGTGGAGTTCCTGTTCGCAGCTAACCTCGGGCAGTCGCTGCAACGCGTGGCGGATGTGGCATCCGGCGGCGAGGTGGCACGAATCATGTTGTCCATCAAAGCCCTGACAGCAGACACCTCGGCGCTGCCGACGATCATCTTCGATGAGATAGACACCGGCGTGAGCGGCAGTGTAGCTACGCGAATGGGCGATATACTGCGCCGCATGGGACAAAGCCGACAAGTGATAGCCATCACCCACCTGCCGCAGATCGCAGCCTTCGGCGAGCAGCACATCAAGGTCTATAAGCAAGACACGAAGACCCGCACGGAAACGCATATAAGCACCCTGAATGCCGAGGAGCGGGTGACGGAGATAGCTACGATGCTCAGCGGCAACACGCCGACAGCATCCGCCATACAGAATGCAAACGAACTAATTGAAGCAGCATGCAACCGTTAGCAGAAAGACTGCGTCCGCGCACATTGGACGATTACATAGGCCAACAACACTTGGTCGGTCAGGGAGCCGTGCTCAGGCAGATGATTGAGAGCGGCAACCTCTCGTCGTTCATCCTGTGGGGACCTCCGGGTGTGGGCAAAACGACGCTGGCACGTATCATTGCGCATCAGCTGGAGCGACCGTTCTATACCCTGTCGGCAGTGACAGCCGGCGTGAAAGAGGTGCGTGAAGTGCTGGATAAAGCCCGGCAGGTTCGTCGCACACAACAGGGACTGTTTGCCGGACAAACGGATCAACGCTCCCCTATTCTGTTCATCGACGAGATACACCGGTTCAGCAAGTCGCAGCAAGACAGTCTGCTCGGAGCGGTCGAGGAAGGTTTGGTGACGCTGATAGGTGCCACGACCGAAAACCCGAGTTTTGAAGTGATCACGCCGCTGCTGAGCCGCTGCCAGGTGTACGTGCTCAAGCCATTGGGCAAGGATGACCTGCTGACACTGCTCTATCGCGCACTCAATGAGGACGAGGTCATCAAGCAGCAACACATTGAGGTCAAAGAGACCGAGAGCATTTTGCGCTACGCGGGCGGAGATGCGCGAAAGATGCTGAACATCATCGAGCTTGTGAGCAATTCCGGCACAACGGTCATTGACAATACGACGATCACCCAACTGCTGCAGCAGAATCCCGTGGCGTACGACAAGGACGGCGAACTGCATTACGATATCATCTCTGCGTTCATCAAGTCCATCCGCGGCAGCGATCCCGACGGCGCATTGTACTGGTTGGCACGGATGATTGCCGGCGGCGAAGACCCGAAGTTCATTGCCCGGCGGCTGGTGATCTCGGCAAGCGAGGATATAGGTCTCGCCAACCCGAACGCGATGCTTGTGGCGAACGCTTGTTTTGACACGCTGATGAAGATCGGTTGGCCGGAAGGACGCATTCCGCTGGCTATGGCAACGGTGTATCTGGCTACCTCGCAGAAGTCGAACTCAGCCTATCTGGCGATAGACGAGGCGCTGCGCGAAGTGCAGCAGAGTGGTAACCTGCCTGTGCCTTTGCATCTGCGCAACGCACCGACGCAACTCATGGAAGAACTCGGCTACAGCGAGGGCTACAAGTACGCGCACGACTTCCCGAACCACTTCGTCAAGCAGCAGTTTATGCCCGACGCATTACAGGGAAGGAAGTTCTGGCAGGCACAAGGCAGTCCGGCTGAACAACGCATGGCAGAGTGGATGAAACACCTTTGGGAGAGCTAATGGCTGCTATATACGTACATATTCCGTTTTGTTACTCGCGATGCTCGTATTGCGCGTTCTTTTCGACGACGATGCTGGAGATGCGGAGTTTGTATGTAGACGCGGTGCTGAAGGAGTATGAACTGCAGCGCGGGTACTTGCCGGAGGGCGAACCTATACGGACGATCTATCTCGGCGGAGGCACGCCGTCGCAGTTAGCAAACAAAGACCTGGAGCGGCTGCTACGCGCGTTGCCGGTCGAGCAAGCCGAGGAGGTGACAATAGAAGCCAACCCGTCGGACATGACCGAAGCCAAACTCAAAGCGTGGCGAGAGATGGGAATCAACCGTCTGAGCATCGGGGTACAGTCGTTTGACGAAACAATATTGGCGCTACTTAACCGCCGGCACAGTAGCAAACAGGCAAAGAAAGTGATCCGTCTGGCGCAAGACCTGGGTTACGACAACATCAGCATTGACCTGATGTATGCCCTACCCAACCAGACGCTGGAGCAGTGGCAGGCGGATGTACAGACGGCACTCACGTTTGACGTGCAACATATATCCACCTATTGCCTGAGTTACGAACCCGGCACGCCGCTGGATAACCTGCGTAAGAAGGGACTCTTCCGCGAGGCGGATGACGACTTGGCAAATGCGATGTATGCGTATCTGTGCACGCGGCTGAAGGAAGCGGGGTATGTGCATTATGAGGTAAGTAACTTCGCCAAGCCCGGGTACGAGAGCCGGCACAACAGCAGTTATTGGGATGAAACTCCATACTTAGGTTTAGGTGCAGGGGCACATTCCTACGACGGAGCATCACGGCAGTGGAACGTGGCGAACCTACGCAAATACATGAGCGAGATTCTAAATGGCAACGTGCCCTTCAAGCGCGAAAAACTGACTCAGACAGAGCGGTACAACGAGCGCGTGATGCTCGGCTTGCGCACCTCGAAAGGCATCGTTGCGACCGACGAACTACTACGGAAAGCGCAGCCGTACCTGGCTACAGGCAAACTGCGCGTGATGGATGGAAAAATCATTGCCACACAGGAGGGCATTAACATATTAAATACAATCATCACCGACTTAATGCGGGAATAGTCAAAAGCATTATATAATGAATAAGAAAGTAAAGTTTTTGTTATGGTTCTGGGGCTTGTTTGCTGCAGGCGTATTGGCTCTGTACCTGATTTTTGTAGGCATCGTCAATGGCTGGGTGGGTTATCTGCCTCCGCTCGATGAACTGCAGAACCCGAAAAACACCTATGCCTCGGAAGTCTTCACCGAGGACATGACCAGTATCGGGCGTTACTACATCAAGGAAAATCGCGTAGGCGTCAAGTACTCCGACCTGAGTCCGTATGTGATTGATGCGCTGATAGCCACCGAGGATGCGCGGTTCTACGAGCATACGGGTGTGGATTTCAAGGCACTCTTCCGCGCTGTGCTCAAGCTCGGCAGAGCCGGAGGCGGTTCAACGCTCACACAGCAACTCGCCAAGCAGATCTGGTCGCCGCGGGCGAACAACATCCTCGAGCGCGCCTTGCAGAAACCCATCGAATGGGTGATTGCCACGCAGCTGGAGCGCCTGTACTCCAAGGACGAGATTCTGCTGATGTATCTCAACCAGTTTGACTTCCTCTATAACGCAGTGGGTATTCAGTCGGCGTCGTACGTGTATTTCTACACCACCCCTTCCGACCTGAAGATTGAGCAGGCTGCGATGCTCGTCGGGATGCTCAAGAACCCTTCGCTGTACAACCCCATACGTCATCCGCAGCGTGCACTCAACCGCCGGAACACCGTACTCTCGCAGATGGTGAAATATGAGAAGATCACCAAACAAGAATATGACTCATTGTCTGCTATGCCCGTGGAAGTGAAATATCACTCCGTGGATCACAAACAAGGCTTGGCTCCGTATTTCCGTGAGTACCTGCGACTTGTGCTGACTGCCAAGGAGCCGAAGGAGAGCAACTACTCCGAGTGGAACAAGTTGCAGTATCAGATTGACCTGCGCGAATGGGAGACGAACCCGCTGTATGGTTTCTGCCAGAAGAACACTAAACCCGACGGCTCACACTACGACCTGTATCAGGATGGTCTGCGCATCTATACCACCCTCGACTCACGTATGCAGCAATACGCCGAGCAGGCGGTGAGCGAGCACATGCAAGACTTGCAAAAACGCTTCTTCAACGAGAAGAAAGGCAAATCCTACGCACCCTTCTCCAAAGACCTGACCAAAGAGGAGATTGACGGCATCATGACGCGCTCGATGAAACAAACCGACCGCTACCGTAGCCTGAAGCGTCAAGGCAAAACGGAGGCAGAGATTCGCGAGAACTTCAACACGCCTGTGCCGATGTCGGTGTTCAGTTACAACGGATTGATAGACACGGTGATGTCGCCTCTTGATTCCATTCGCTGGATTAAGCACTTCCTGCGTTGCGGATTTATGTCAATGGATCCCCACTCCGGTCATGTCAAGGCGTATGTAGGCGGTCCGGACTTTAAGCAATTCCAATACGACATGGTAACCCTCGGTCGCCGTCAAGTCGGCTCAACAGTCAAACCTTATCTCTACACCCTTGCCATGGACGAAGGTATGTGGCCGTGTGACAAGACGGTCAACGACTCTATCACCCTTATCGACGGCAACGGCGTAGCATGGACTCCGCGCGATGACCATGCGGACAACCAAGGCGACACGGTGACGCTCGATTGGGGATTACAGAAGTCGTCGAACTGGATATCGGCTTATCTCATGTCACTCTACACACCCAACCAACTCGTGCGACTGATGCGGTCGTTCGGTATTCAGGGACAACTCGATCCCGTTGTGTCTATCTGTCTCGGTCCGTGTGAGGTGAGCGTGAAAGAGATGGTGGATGCCTATACCACCTACCCCAACCACGGCATTCGTATCGACCCGCTGTACGTGACGCGCATCGAGGACAAACAGGGTAATATCATCGCCACGTTCCACCCGCAGCAGCGTGAGATCATCTCCGAGCTGACTTCGTATAAGATGATTTACATGCTACGCAACGTGATGGATCACGGTACAGGCGTGCGTGCGCGCTTCCGCTACGGACTGAAGATGCCTGCCGGAGGAAAGACCGGCACGACGCAGAATAACTCCGACGGTTGGTTCGTCGGTTTCACTCCGTCGCTGGTCAGCGGTTGCTGGGTTGGCGGTGAGGATCGTGCCATTCACTTCGACCGGATGTCTGACGGTCAGGGTGCTTCGATGGCGTTGCCTATCTGGGCAATATACATGCAGAAAGTGCTGGCGGATGAGAGTCTGCCCTACTCGCCTGACGAACAGTTTGATGTACCGCCGACATTCGATGCCGAAGCCGGTTGCAGGTAAATGATGAATAATTGAAGAGTTTTTTACACAAAAATTTGCATAAGTGTAAAATTTTTCGTACCTTTGTATGCTTTTCGTATTGCGCCTCGCGCGCGTACAATAATTAGAATAAACATTCAACCATAATAAATAAAATGGAAAGAGATAATATTGTTGTTCGGTTTTGTGGAGACTCAGGCGACGGTATGCAGCTGACAGGAGGATTGTTCTCATCGTTGTCGGCTATCCTCGGAAACGAGATCAGTACCCTTCCCGACTTCCCAGCCGAGATTCGTGCACCGCAAGGCACATTAGGCGGCGTGAGCGGATTCCAAGTAAATGTAGGCAAAGGCGTGTTCACCCCGGGTGACAAAGCCGATGTGATTGTAGCAATGAACGCCGCTGCCCTGAAGGTCTGTGCCTTAGGTTCGAAGTTCAACCGCCAAGGCGCGACGTACAACGAGGCAGACGCGCTGTTCAAGAGTAATGCGGTAGTGATTGTCGATACCGACTCGTTCACCGATGCCGATCTGAAGAAAGCGCTGTACACTACCGATAACCCCTTCACCGAACTGGGCTTCCCCGAATCGGTACAGGTAGTGCCGGTAGCCCTGACGAACCTGACGAAAGAGGCACTCAAAGACTCAGGCATGGACAACAAAGCCGTGCTCAAGTCACGTAACATGTTCGCCTTGGGCGTAGTCTGCTGGCTGTTCGATAGACCGATAGACAAAGCTATTCACTTCCTGGAAGGGAAGTTCGCAAAGAAACCTGCGCTCATCGCCCCGAACGTCAAGGTGCTGACTGACGGCTATAACTACGGACAGAACCTCGCACTATCGATTAACCAGATCCGCCTCACTCCCGCTACCGAGCAGGAGCACGGCACGTACACCTCTATCGCCGGCAACAAAGCCACGGCGTGGGGACTGATAGCTGCTGCCGAGCGAGCCGGCAAACGGTTGTTCTTGGGCTCGTATCCTATCACACCGGCGACGGATATCATGCACGAACTTGCCTCACGCAAAGACATGAACGTCATGGTTGTGCAGGCTGAGGACGAGATAGCCGGTGTCTGCACTGCTATAGGCGCATCCTTTGCTGGCGATTTGGCTTGCACCTCGACATCGGGTCCCGGACTGTCACTCAAATCCGAAGGCATAGGCTTGGCGGTGATGGCTGAGTTGCCGCTTGTTGTCATTGATGTGCAGCGCGGCGGTCCGTCAACAGGTCTGCCGACGAAGACCGAGCAGACTGACCTCATGCAGGCGATCTACGGCCGTAACGGCGAGTGCCCGCTCGTGGTGCTGGCGGCATCTACTCCCGCCAACTGCTTCGACTTTGCGTACGAGGCATGTAAGATTGCGCTGGAGAACATGACGCCGGTGATCCTGATGACCGACACCTACCTGGCTAACGGCAGCAGTCTGTGGCGTATTCCGCAGCTTGCCGAGTTGCCTCAGATCAAGCCGCAAGGCGTGCCGGAGGAGCTGAAAGGCAAGTACAATCCCGCTCTGCGCGACGAGAACGGTGTGCGCTACAATGCGATCCCGGGTATGGAAGGTTTCCAATACAGGAACATCGGTCTGGAGCGTGATGCCGAGAAAGGCTCGATATCCACGAACCCCGAGAACCATCAGAAGATGATTCTTGCCCGTCAAGCCAAGGTCGATCAGGTTGCTGACCGCATACCCGAAGCCACTGTTTGGGGCAATGCCGAGAGCGACACGCTGCTGGTGGGCTTCGGTTCGACGGAAGGACATCTAAAAGCAGCAGCCAAAGAACTTGATTGCGCATTGCTGCAACTGAACTATATTTGTCCGCTACAACGCAATGTGGGCGATATACTGCGCAGCTACAAGCGAGTGATTGTGTGCGAACTCAACTCCGGACAACTGGCTGCATACCTGCGCTCACAAGTGCCGAACGTCACGCTACTGCAATACAACCAGATGACGGCGCAACCGTTCCAAGTAGAAGAAATTGTTGAATATATAAAAGGGCTGTAATATGACTGCACAAGATTATAAATCCGATCAATATGTACGTTTCTGCCCGGGTTGCGGCGATCACGCTATTTGTGCAGCCCTGCAGAAAGCCATGGCACAGATAGGCGTGCCGCCTCATCAGATTGCGGTGATCTCGGGTATAGGTTGCTCGAGCCGTATGCCGCACTACCTGAATACGTACGGTTTCAATACGATCCACGGTCGTGGCGGCGCTGTGGCAACGGGTGTGAAGACCTCACACCCCGAACTGACCGTTTGGCAGATGTCCGGCGACGGCGACTGCCTGGCTATTGGCGGCAACCACTTCATTCACGAGATTCGCCGGAACGTCGATCTGAACATCTGCATGTTCAACAACCGCATCTACGGCCTGACCAAGGGGCAATACTCCCCTACCTCGCCGAAAGGTTTTGTGAGCAAGTCCTCGCCGTTCGGTACAGTAGAGCGCCCGTTCATCCCGGCACAACTCGTGCTTGGTGCAGGGGGAACATTCTTTGCCCGCACGCTGGATGTCGATATGCCGACCACGGTCGATTGTATGGTTCAGGCGCACGCGCATAAAGGCGCCTCGGTCATCGAGTGCCTCGTTAACTGCGTGATATTCAACAACGGCACACACGAGTGGATCGCCAACCGCGAACAGCGTGCCGAGCACTCTATCATCCTCAAGCACGGCGAGAAGATGATCTTCGGCGCAAACCGGGACAAAGGTTTGGCAGTGGAGATTGATCCACAGACCTTCGTGCCGAAGATGATTGTTGTGCCGGCTGATGATCCGCGCGTACTCGTTCACGATGCGCATCAGCAAGATCCTACCCTCCATCGTCTGCTTGCACTGATGGGACAGGATCGGTTCACCGATGTGGCTGATGCCAATACCGAAAGCAACCTGCCTGTGGCACTCGGTGTCATCCGCAGCGTGGAGGCAGAGACCTACGACGAGGCTGTGAACCGACAGATCAGCGACGTGCGCGAGAAAGCGAAAGCCAAGACGTTTGACGAACTTACTCAAACCCTTGAGCGTTGGGAAATGTAATTAACACTAAAATTCTACTATAATGAAAGACAACAAAGGACTACAATTCCGTCTCATCGTGTTTAACTTCCTGGAGTTTGCCGTATGGGGCGCGTACCTCATTTCGATGGGTACTTATCTGTTCAAGCACGGCATGGCTCACCAGATCGGCTGGTTCTACTCCATCCAAGGTATAGTCAGTCTGTTTATGCCTGCACTGATGGGCATCGTGGCTGACCGCTGGATTCAGGCACAGAAGCTGCAGAGCATCTGCCACTTCCTTGCCGGCGCCTTCATGATTGCCGCAGGCTGGTACGGCTTGCAGAGCGGTGCGGATGTACAGTTCGGCACATTGTTCACGCTCTACACCCTGTCTGTAGCGTTCTTTATGCCGACCATCGCGCTAACGAACTCCGTGGCATTCAATGCCTTGGTCAAGGAGGGCATGGATACCGTCAAGGACTTCCCTCCCATCCGTGTGTTCGGTACGGTCGGATTCATCGCTGCCGAGTGGAGCGTTGACCTGTTGGGCATCCAAGCCAGCCCGCTGCAGTTCATCATGAGCGGCGGACTGAGCCTGCTCATGGCAGGTTACTCACTCACGCTGCCTGCTTGCGAGGTGAAGAAGGTCGAAGGCAACGTCGATCTGGTTGAGGCACTTGGTCTGAAGGCGTTTGCGCTGTTCAAGCAGAAGAAGATGGCGCTGTTCTTTATCTTCTCGATGCTGCTGGGTATGTGCTTGCAGGTTACGAACTCATACGCCAACCCGTATATCACTTCGTTTGGCGAGATCGAGGAGTTTGCCAGCACCTTCGGCGTACAGCACGCAAATATACTGATCTCTATCTCGCAGATCTGCGAGGCACTCTGCATCCTGGCTATCCCGTTCTTCCTCAAGCGTTTCGGCATCAAGAACGTTATGCTGATGGCAATGTTTGCTTGGGTGTTCCGTTTCGGCTTCTTCGGTGCCGGTGACCCGGGTATGCCCGGCGTGATCCTGTTCGTACTCAGCTGCGTTGTTTATGGCTTTGCGTTTGACTTCTTCAATATCTCCGGTGCACTGTATGTGGATCAGGAGACCGAACCGGCACAACGCTCGTCGGCACAGGGTCTGTTCATGATGATGACCAACGGTCTGGGTGCCACTATCGGTACGTTGTCCGCACAGGCTATCGTCAACCGTCTGGTCAATGCTCAGGAGGTCGTTGCCCAAGGCCCGATGGCTATCTGGGACGGATGGAAAGAGTCGTGGTACATCTTCGCAGGCTTTGCACTTGTGGTGGCCGTCGCCTTCTGGATCTTCTTCCCCAAAACCCCGGTTAACCCCAACGTGGAAGTAAAACACTAAATGTACAGAAAGGAACTTTCATATTACTTCTCCACGCCGATAGCGTATATCGTGCTGGCATTGTTCGTGCTGGGCATCAGTCTGCTGCTGTGGGTTATACCCGGTGAGTGGAACATCATCGATGCCGGTTATGCGAATGCCGACGGACTGTTTGCTATCGCGCCGTGGCTGCTCATCCTTGTGTGCCCGGCTCTGACCATGCGACTCTTTGCTGAGGAGCGTCAGAGCGGCACATGGGATGTGCTGCGCTCATTGCCGACGACTATCAGTCGTATCGTCTGGGCGAAGTATGCAGCCGCCTTGACCGTGATGGTTCTTGCCCTGCTGCCATGCGTCGTGCACCTGTTCATCGTCTATGCCATCGCCGAACCGGTGGGCAATGTCGATACAGGCGCTTTTGCCGGATCGATGGTCGGACTGCTGCTGCTCGCCGCGGCGATGCTCGGCGTGAGCCTGCTGTGTGCGGCATGCACCACGAACCAGATCGTCGCGTTCGTCATCGGAGCGGTGGCGAACTTCGCACTGTACTGGCTGATGATGCAGCAGCATTTCCAGAGCCTCGCACGTGGCGTAATTGATGCACGTGATCTGTTCTTCTTCGCCTGCATGGCTATCATCGCCGTTGTACTGACTATTCCATTGATCAAACACCAGACACGACTATGACCCGCATCGGCCTCATAAGTGATACCCACGGTTTGCTTGACAAACGTGTGTTCGAGCACTTCGCCCCGTGCGATGAGATCTGGCATTGCGGGGATATAGGCTCGGTGGAAGTGCTGCAAGCACTGCGAGAGTTCCGCCCTACACGTGCGGTGTTTGGCAATATCGACGGCGGCGAGGTCAGATATAGTCTGTCGGAGTTCTACCGCTTCCGTGTGGAACAGATCAATGTGCTGATGACGCATATTGGCGGCTACCCGGGTAAGTACAACCCCTGGCTCATACCGTGGTTCGAACGGAGCCTGAAAGGCGATGATCCGATTGACCTGTTCGTCTGCGGGCATAGCCATATACTCAAGGTGCAGTACGACAACCGTTACAAGTTTCTCACCTTGAACCCCGGAGCGGCAGGCAAGAGCGGTTGGCAGACGGTGCAGACATTGCTCCGGTTCACCATCGACGGCAGGGCGATTGACAACCTCGAAGTCATCGAGTTGGAGCGACACTGAATCGTGCTGAAAGAGGCAAAACCTACAAAATAACATAGAATCATGTAATAATAGGAGTATTTTGTGCTATTAAACATATTTTAGGTATTGCATAATTCAAAAAAAAGTTGTACCTTTGCATTCGAAAAGACAAATACCAATCTTTTATTACCTTAAAGACTAATACCTGAAAAAAAGAGCCATCGTGATGATGTCTCTTTTTGTTTTACTGGATGCCGGTATACTGGCTACAAGCTCACGATGATTTTGATTTTATGAAAACAGAATACTGACGTTGTAATGACAGTAGGCTGACAGTAGGTAATTGTAACGCGATAATAAGGAGGAGAACTAAATAAGAACTAAACATGAACTAAAAAACAACTAAAGAAGAACTAAAGATTATATGCTGAATAACATAAAAAAATATGCACTATAACTATATCATCATCAACAACAACAACAACAACAATGACAACAATAACAACAATCATAGAAACAATAAAAAGGTGTGGCAAAACGAATTGCCACACCCTTACTAATAGGTTTCAGAGAATATAACCCAAACAGGGAATATAACCTAAACAGGGAATATAATCTAAACAGGGAATATAATCTAAACAGGGAATATAACCCAAACAGGGTATCTAATCCTTGCGGGGAATAATCCCGCTTAACGGATCTCGGTGCCAAGGGCGTTGTAGCGAACGCCGTTGCGGTAGATGACGATCTGTCCTTCCTCAATGCGCTTGATAGACTTCGCGTCGTTGGTGAGGGTCTCAACGGCAGCAGCATCCTCAACAATCACTATTGTACCACCATCAACGGTTTCAGCAAGATCTATTTCAGGTTTCTCTTCACCTTCAGCTGCTTTATAGTAACGCTTGAGTGCTGCAGTTACAATTACTTTTGCACCTGGCACAACTCTTTCAGAATCTTCCTTGTTTACTTTAACACGATATGCTTCAAAATCCTTAGCATCACTATTGATGTCATCTGCCATATAGAATGAAATATTACCATATGTCTCACTATACTCTATCGCAATTTCATTCACGAATCCGGTTACAGCATAGCGGTCATTTGTAGAAGCACCCTTCTCAAGCGCCATTGCAACAGCAATTGCCTCAGCAACAGTCACCTCTTGAATGACTTCTTCCTCTTTGCTCTTCTCGATGAGCTTCACTGTGCCATTGGAGATTTCAATAACACCGCTGTAGTTATAGAGTTTACCGATTACAACCACGGAGTCACCCTTACCAAGTTCCAATCCTTCCTCTCCCTTGCAGTTGTAGCCCTTGAAGTTATCCTCACCGCAAGCCATCTCAAAGGTGTGCTGGCCATTACTATTCACAGCATCGGCTCCTTTCAGGCGACCAAATACACGGAATACATCGTCGCTATAGTCTCCTGCGTTGAGTTCACTACCTATTTCCAACGCTTCACATACATCAACGTCAGTCGTGTCAATTTTTACTGTTGCGCGCTCAAGGATAGCCACATCGCCGTTCTTGATTTCTGGAGTGTTGCTGTAGTTCAGGATCTTACCGGTAACGGTAATCTTGTCACCTACGTTCAAAGCCTCGTGTCCGGGCAGATTGCACCAGTAGCCTTGCACGGTTTTCTTTGATCCCTTCTCATCGTCCATATAAAAGGTCTGCTGATCAATTGTGGGATCAGTTCGCGATGGACTTATAGATCCATTGGTGTTGGTAACATAGCCGGTAACGATGTAAACAGCCTCCGTTTCCGAGCCGGATTGTGCTGGCATAGCAGCAGCTGCCTCGGCGCAAGTTACGGGAATAGGATCAGCGTCTTGCGCGTTGAGCGTCACAGCAGCAAACAGGGTTGCTGCAAAAAATAAAAGTTTCTTCATAACAGTTAAATTTTAATTGGTTAGTATAATTGGTTAGTTTTTTACTCTTCAGGTGCTTCCTCCTCTGCGGGTTCGGCGAGCAGGAGATTCTGGATCTCCCATGTGGGTGCGGAGGGCACTTCGATGCCGTCGATGTTCGTGTTATAGCGGAAGCCGAGCACGATGGTCTGTCCGTTGAACTCGCTCAGGTCAAATATTCCGGAGCTCTGGAACCGCCAACTGCTGCCGTCCGGCAGTTCAGCCTGCCACTCGAGGTGCTTCCATTGTGTGGTGGTGACATCGCCGGTGAAGTTGTTGGTAACCATGACGTTGAGCCACTTCGGGTTGTCGGTGGTGTTGCCATAACGCACAGCCTGATCGAAGGTCAGTTGCGGCTTAACGCTCTTCTTGAGTTTGATGTTCGGCGAGAGCAGCCAGTCCTCAACACGGTGGTTAACAGTTTGTACGTACGCCGAAGCCGTCATGCCATACAGCGACTGATAGCGCCATACATAGTTCAGTCCGTCGAGGTTGACGTGTTGGATGGTGAACTTACCCGGCCCTTCGCCAACGAACTTCGCCTGTAGGTAGGTCGATATGTTCGCAACCCATTGGTCTTTCTTCAGCTCGAACGCCATGGTCTCAGTGATGTAGCCAGTGGTGAGTTCGAGTTCGGTGCCGTTAACGACCCATTCATCAGCCGTAGCGCCGTCCTTGCCCATATAGGCTACGAGGTAGATCTCCTTGTCGGCAGCGTAGGGATATGCTGATTGCAGGTACTTGAGGATGATATCGGGATCGGTAATGGATTTCACGCCAGCCATCTCATAGACTTTCGGCGGCAGCGCCATACCGACCTTGAGTTGGTCATTCTGATAAGGAGTCCAGCCTTCCTCTGTGAGTTGATAGATAGCACTCTCCTGCGTTGTTTTGCGTGCTTGCAGAGCGCGTCGGCGTGCCGGAGCGGAGGGTGTGGAGTGGCTGACATATACGCCATCCACGATCTGCGGTTCGCTGCCCTCGGCAGAATAACGACCGGTGATGGTGATGGCATCGCCCTCCTTAACATCTTTCTCTATCAGCACTTTGCCGCTTCCTGCTTCATCTTTCAGCTTATAGACCTTGATACTATAATCTCCGTCTTCCATAATGAACGTACCTATTTTCGGTGCGCTCAGTTTGGCAACAAAGCCCGATATCTTGTGAAAATCATCGTCCGGGAACTCGAGCAACTGGCTGAGTGTGACTTCATAAGGCAGGAAGTCGTGCATCTCAGACGGATCAGGTTCATCCTCGCTGTAGGTATAAGTGATGAGCGCGATCTGCCCCAACCGAGCTGACGGCAAGCGTTTGGCGAGGAAGCCTGATACATTGGGCATCGAGCCGGGGGTGATGTAATACACGCCGCGCTTCTGCCAGATGGTCTCATAGTCAGCCTGCGTGAGTTCAAACCCCTGTGCGTCATAGAACTCTGCCACGCGGTACGACTTGCCCTCGCGCATGGTGTATTGCACATCGCAGTTTGTGCCGTTGTCGAGGTACGGGTACTTATCCGCCATGAGTGCCGGTATATACATATCTGCTGTAGCATTCTCCGTGAATGATTTCTCCTTGGCTACGGCTTGGAGTTCCCAGAGTCCGGTCGAGTCAACAGGATCGAGCGCCAAGGCTTTGGCTATATTCTCCGGATAGACGGCAATCTGTTTGTAGTCGTCATCGGTCAGCGTATAACTCATACCGGTACGGATATCCGTAACAGAAGGGTGACCGTTGTCCATAAAGTGCTCATCGAAGTAGTTGGTGCACGATGCCAAAACTACCCCAAACACGACTGCGGTAAAGATATATTTCGTTTTCATAATCATGTCTATTAGAAGTTGAGTTTCAGACGTATATTCCACTGACGGCCTTTGTTATAGAAGAAGTAGATATTGTCCTTCGTATTTTCCTTCACGTCATAGGAGGTAGTGTTCTTCGACCAGGCTTTCTCTATATGGTGCTGATCGAGTACATTCGTCACGTTGGCAGCCAATGTAGCACGTACCGTACCGAAGTCAAACGAGTAACTTACACGTGCATCGAACGTACCGCCAATCGGGCATCGGTAAGGCTCCATAACGTTGACCGGCTTGCCGTCTTTATTCAGGTCGGAACCCGAAAAGTAGTAGTAGGAATAGTTGCGGTCATAGAGCGTATATTCGCCACCTATACGGAAGCCCTTGAACGGATTGAACATCACGCCGAGGTTGGCAGTGGTCTGCGCCTGACCGCCAACGTGGATATTGTCCATATTGATTATCGCCTTAGCATGCTCCTTGCCTTCCTCCGTGCAATACGGGGTTGTGAGTTCGAAGTTGCTGGTGAGCGCATTGCCATGTTCGTCATAGAGGTAACCGATGATGTCATTGCCTTTCCAGCGCCAGTCACCAAGCGAGAGCATGGCGTTCAATTCGAGCCACTTGAGCGGTTTGGCTTTCAGCTCCATCTCTATACCCATGTGCTGCGACCCTACTCCACTCATGTTGATGTAAGCATTGACGGTCTGACCGTTATCAGCTTTGCTCATCGTCTTGTCCATCCAGCGGGTGTAGTAACCGTTGACAGCAAGGTTGACGAACTCGTTGTGGAATCCGTAACCTATCTCGACAGAAGCGATCTTCTCGTTTTTGGCATAACGGTTCAGTGCGTGCGAGGTGTTCGACGAGGCGAATGCCGCATTGAACTTCGGGGCACGGGTGATGAATCCGGCATTGAGGAAGACGTTGTGGTTGCGGTTGATGTTATAGTTGACACCGCCCTTGACTGTGCCCCCCAGGAATCCGGCAACCTCGGACTTGCAGTTCTCCTCGTCATAGTAGAAACGATCCACACGCCAGAAGTTGGTGTAATAGATTGAGCCGTTGACGAAGGCTGACAGGTGTTCGGTGGAATACTCCAATGTACCAAACGCACCTTCCTGCATCACGTGACCGGTGTAGTTACGATAGACGATGTCACCCACATTGAGTTTCTCGTACGCCCAGTTGTTGTCCGCACGGTGCTTGTTGTTCTCCACCTTGACGGAGTTGACACGCGTGGCGTCGATGAAATATTCACCTGCCAACATGTCGGAAATGACTGCACGGTGAATACCTTGGTAATAACGTATATCCAGACCTGCGGTGAGTTCCAGCGTCTCGTTGAGGAACTTGTTGTTATAGGTCGAGACGAGTCCGTACCAGTTGTGGTCGTTGCGGTTCTCGGCGATGATCAGTTCCGAACCGGAGTCCGATGCGGCATTCAGATCCTCGACTGCTCCGTAGTCAAACGAGCCGTCATCACGACGGAAGTCCGTGGTGATCTTTCCTTCCGCAGCACCTTTGGTGAGCGTCGAATAGGAGTATTCGGAATACGGGCTGGCTTCCGCCGTGTTGCCGTAACCGCGACCAATAGAGGTGTAGAGGGCAGTGGAGAGCGAGGACTTATAGTCAATCTGCCACACGTGGTTGAGCGATATCTGCGGCTTATGGTAACTGTTGAAGTTCGTGCCGCGTTGCTTACCGTCGTTGCCATAACCGTAACTGGGGTTGTAGCGGCGGTAATCCATCCCGTCGCGCATATACTTGCGCACCTCATTCCAACCCGCAAGATTCAACGCACCCGAGCTACCCGACGGGCGAGTCCAGTGCCATTGCGGAGCACCAAAGCCCGTGAGCGACAACTGATGACGTTCGTTGATGCGCTTGGAGATATTGGCGAAGTAACTGTAGCCGCTGTAGCCTGTGCCTTGGATATAACCGTTGCCCCAGGTCTTGGAGAAGAGTACGGTGATAGCCCAGCCGCTCTTCATCAGTCCCGTTGAGACGGAGAATGCGATCTTGTTGCCGTTATCATTACCCAACGAGTACATGACCGAACCGCCTTTCTTGGCATCAATACCTTTGGTTACGATATTGATTGTACCGCCGACAGAAGGTGCAGACAGTTTTGATGCTCCCATACCGCGCTGTGTTTGCATCACGCTGGTAACATCCGAAAGACCTTGCCAGTTCGACCAATAGACCGTACCGCCTTCCATATCGTTCATCGGCACACCGTTGATCATCACGGCTACGTTCGTGTTGTCGAAGCCACGCATCCATATCTCCGAGTCACCCCAGCCACCGCCTTGACCGTTGGCATGCACGCCCGGGGTATTCTTGAGCACCTCAGGGAACTCCTGTCCGCCGATTCGCTCCTCTATCTCCAGCGCAGCAATCTGACTGACAGCAACAGGGGTCTTCTGCTGGCGGGCAATCTGACCGACTACGGTAACATCTTGCAATGCAACAACTTCCGGCGCGAGACGAATATTGCCCATATTCACCTTCGCAGGCAGGGTCAGTGTAGCGTAGCCTACATACGAGAACTGGAGTTTGGCACCAGATGTCACTTCGATAGTGAAGTTGCCATCAATGTCGGTGATCATACCATTGGTTGTGCCCTCCTCAAGGATAGACACACCAATGAGGGGTTCGGCAGTCAGTTCGTCAAGCACGGTACCGACCACGCGAAGCGATTCAGCAAACACCATGCAGGGCAGCAACAGACAGCCAAGAATAAGTGTAAATTTGTTCATAATTCAGGTAGAATGATTTTGTGTTTTTCTGTAATATATATAATAAGGTATTATAATACAAATCAAATAAGGTGTTTCCCTTTTTATGAGAAAACACCTTATTCTTGCACATTCTTACTTTTTCGCTTTGGCTACGATGGCTTGGAATGCTTTCGGCTGGTTGACTGCCAGGTCGGCAAGAACCTTGCGGTTGATGACGATACCTGCTTTCTTCAGGGCACCCATGAGCTGGCTGTAGCTCAGTCCTTCCAGGCGTGCGGCAGCGTTGATACGCTGGATCCACAGTGCGCGGAAGTTGCGTTTCTTGTTTCGACGGTCACGGAAAGCATATTGCAAACCTTTCTCCCATGTGTTCTTGGCAACTGTCCAGACGTTAGCACGGCCACCAAAATTGCCTCGCGTGAGGCTCATGATCTTCTTACGACGGTTGCGCGAAGCAACGTGATTTACTGATCTTGGCATAATTCAATACTCATTTTGATGGTTAGACATTAGCGCAGCAACAACAGCTCACGGATGGAGCGCAGATTGCTGTGATCGACAAGTGCAACATGCGTAAGGTTACGCTTTTGCTTTTTCGTTTTCTTCGTCAGAATGTGACTCTTGAACGCGTGTTTGCGTTTCAATTTACCCGTTCCGGTAAGCGTGAAGCGCTTTTTGGCACCGGAATTAGTTTTTACTTTTGGCATTTTGTTAAATATTTAATTGTTAATAATCGGTCTGCGGCAGCCATTAGTAGCGCACAGGCCATTTTCTGCGTTGTTAGTGTTGACCATGTATGGTCAACGGCTTATTTCTTGGGCGAAATATTGACAATCATTCGTTTGCCTTCCAACTTGGGCACAGCTTCCACTTTGCCGTAGTCCGCCAGATCATTGGCAAAACGCGCCAGCAGCAATTCACCTTGCTCCTTGAACAGGATCGAACGTCCGCGGAAGAACACGTACGCCTTCACTTTGTTGCCGTCCTTGAGGAACTCCTGCGCATGCTTGAGCTTGAAGTTGTAGTCATGCTCGTCGGTCTGCGGTCCGAAGCGTATCTCCTTGATGACGACCTTCGCCGAGTTGGCTTTCTGCTCTTTCTCTTTGCGTTTCTTCTGGTACAGATACTTCTGATAGTCGAGGATCCTGCATACAGGCGGCTCTGCATTCGGAGAGATCTCCACGAGGTCAAGGTTTTGTTCGTCGGCAATCTGCATGGCTTGGCGCAGGCTGTAGATACCTTGCTCTACGTTATCGCCCACCAAACGAACCTCTGCCACACCGCGAATCGCATCGTTGATGCGGTTTGGCATTTCTTTTTCTACGCGCCCACGTCTGTCACGAGGCGAGTTGGGTAAATTTGTTGCTATAGTTTTGTCCTCCTATAAGGGTTTGTTTCCTTCACAACAGAGCACAATACCGCGCATACCAACCAGCGCAGTCATAGCACTTGCTGCGAATTCGACGACAAAGTTACGATTTTTTTCTCGCTTTAGCAAATGTTTTTGGTATTTTTCACGAAAAAAGTATATTTTGACAGGTAAATATGCACTATAATTAGTGATAACGATAAAAAAATGAGAAATTATTTGCATATTTCAATAATTTTTTGTATCTTTGTAGCCGAATTTGGTTTTGAACCCACGGTTCACGAATTAAGCGAATTAAACGAATCAAATGAATTACCTTATAAATATATCTAATATGACAAAACTATTTCGTCACACTATCCTACTGCTGGCAGCCATTGGAATGTTTGTTGCCTGCGAGGATCGTGCCATTCCGTCTGACAAGTTAGGTACAGACGGCATCACACAGAGTCGTATTGAGTACGACACGATTAAGAACATGCGTGATCTTATTCCGGGTCCCCAAGGCGACACCATTGACCTTGACATGGCTATTCAGTATGGACTGGATTCCGTTGCTGAGGGTTCAACATCGTCCAAGGGCTTCTACATCCTCGGTGCAGTCAAGAACCACTCCACCAAAGACAACCAAAAGTTTGACCCGTCGTACGGCAACTTCTATGTATATCTGCGCAACAAGTTGGGTAACCGCGAAATGCTGTGCTACCGCTTGATGGGCATCAAGGGACAGAAGTTCACCGATATGAATCAGATGGCACCCGGTGACATTGTCGTGGTATATGGCAATATTCAGAACTATTACGGTACTATACAGCTCTCACAAGGTGGCAAACTGATTACCTCTGACAACCCGTTGTCCGGCTACAAACCTGATCCTATTGTTGTGCTCAATGAGTCGTTTGACGAGAGCGCCGGAGCATTTACCGTCGATGTCAAGAAAGCTGCATCGGCTGATGTATGGCAGCATATCGCAGCTGCTGGCACCAAGCAGGGATATATGTGCGCTACAGCCAATATCGGCGACACAGAGGAAGCATCGGAGAGCTGGCTCGTCAGTCCGGCAATGGATCTGACCAAGTGCAAGAACGGTGCTCTGCTGACGTTCAGCCACTACGGATTCTACACGGGCGACGCTACCGGTCGCGAAGATATGCTGCGCTTAATGGTATCAAAAGACGGCGGTGAGTGGGAGCAGTTGACACTTGATGCAGAGATGTGGAACCAGAACCCCAAACAAAAACGCTTCACAGAGGCGACTATCGATTTGGCTGACTACATATCCGCAAACACGAAGATTGCGTTTGCCTACAAGAGCGATGCCGGAAAGGCTATGACATGGGCGGTACAGAACATCCGTATCGGCGAGCCGAAAGATGAGTAACAATAATTAAGAATCAAAAATCCAAAATTCAAATAAACAACCAATAAAACAAACTATTAACAAAATGAAAAAATCATTAGTTATTGCCTTGTTCGCATTAGCATGCGGCACAATGGCTTACGCCCAGCCGCGTAGTATCGGAGCTAACCTTGGTGCTAACTTCGGTGTAAGTTATCAGCATGGATTTGGTGATTCCAACATGTTGGATGTAGCCATCTTCTGCCCGTGGGCAGCAGGTAACGCTTACCAATACGGTGGCAACACTTGGGGTCTCGGTGGTATCGTTACTTACGACTGGATTGATCCGTTCGGCACATCTGTTCCCTGGAACGAGAAAGGCGAATGGCACTGGTACATGGGTGTCGGTGGTTCCGGTGGTATTTACAACTTCAACGCACCTTCTTGGTTCGTTGGTGCTGCCGGTCACTTTGGCATTGAGTACGACTTCTGGTTCCCGCTCCAACTGTCGGTTGACTATCGCCCGGTTATCGGTATCACCGGCGTAAGTTCAGCAAGCGCCACTATTGACTTCGACAAGGGTGGTCTGCTCAGCGGTATCAGCATTGGTGTACGCTACAAATTCTAATCAACAAGTTATCTAAAACAAACAACCGGCTTGGTAATCCAAACCGGTTGTTTTGTATTTTCGATATAACGATATTTCGACAATTTTAGCTATCCCATCGCTCCGTCGATGGGGATAACTTGCCCGGAGACGTATGACGACATGTCGGAGGCAAGGAACAGAACGACCTGTGCAACCTCATCGGTTGTACCTGCGCGATGCAAGGGGATGCGTTCAATAAAACTGTCACGCACCTGCTGCGGCAGGGCTTGCGTCATATCGGTATCAATATATCCTGGAGCCACGGCATTGGCGCGTATACCGCGTGTGCCCAATTCCTTGGCGGTGGATTTCATCAGCGCTATTATCCCCGCTTTGGAAGCGGCATAATTGGCTTGCGCGGGATTACCGGCTATGCCTACGACTGACGCGAGAGAGATGATACTGCCCTTACGTGCGCGCACCATAAATGGTACGACCGCGTGCGTGTAGTTGAACGCAGACTTGAGATTCACGCGCAGGACATCGTCCCACTGCTGCTCGCTCATGCGGAGCAACAGACCGTCACGCGTGATACCTGCATTGTTGACAAGTATATCTATGGTGCCAAACTCCGCTTGTATCTGTGCGGCAATACGGATGGCTGCCTCATAATCCGAAGCATCTGCGATGTATGCCTTGGCTTTGACGCCCAGCGACAGCAGTTCAGCTTCCGTAGCACGCACTTGCTCACTGTCTTCGATATCCGTAAAGGCGATATTACAGCCTTCATTAGCAAAGCACAATGCAATGGCACGCCCTATGCCGCGTCCTGCACCGGTTATCAATGCTGTTTTTCCTTCTAACATCATATATTCAAAAAGATGTCGTGCCGTTTTACGCGAGAAAACTCCTATTAACAGGATTTGAGGTTTTTACGTACCTTTGTAATCCGACCACCTCATCGCTACCCTCCTTCGAGGGGTCACGGCGTAGAGTATCGGCACGCCATTGGTACGCCAGGGACCTCGGTAGTTTATATTATTTGATGAGTTTTCCGGTCTCTAACCGGCACGACATCTATATCATTTAGTCATTTACTATTGGGTCATTAATTTATGTATTCCACTGGAAGGAGAATACGATTCTGTTCTCCCTTGTGGTGAATGTTCCTTGCTCAGTGTAATAGAGCGAATCCATAACTTTATCCTTGCTCCACGAGAAGGAGTATGCCAAGCCTATACGCAGCCAGTTGCCCAAATAATGCAATCCTACCGATCCGCGATGACGCGTGTACAAGGTCGAATAAGCATAACCTGCTTCGAGGAACCAATGGTTGGTCATCGCGACCTCCAATCCTGCGCGTGCCGTGTGTGAGACGCCCGACAGCTTGTGGTAGCGGAGATCATATTGCAGCGAGAGCAATCCGTGTGTCGTCCATTGCAACCCTACTCCGGCACTTGCCTTGAGCGGGGTAAGCATCCGCCAACTGCTGTTATAATTCGGCGAATCGTACTTGACATCCATACCGGTTACTCGCAAGTAACGCATAGTCTCGGTATAGTAATCCGTTTCGCGCATTTTCCCTATAACAGGTGACTCAACCGACGCGCCAATACGCAAAAGCTGAATAGGACGCACCAGCACTCCGAGGCTTGCCCCCCAGCCTACGGCTTTGCCGCTTGCTGTTTCAACGAAGTCATACTCCCGTGCTAACCCCCGTTTGTCTGCTGCCGTATATTCCCATCTGTCAATGGTCTGTCTTGTCTGAAGCCACTCCACCGTCATCCCCAAGCCCCAAAGAACCGTGTTGCTGATATTCATTGCATAATGGATGTCAAAATCGTGGCGATGACCATACTCATCGATCGTCGTTTCAATCCAATTGGCTTCGTTCCTGCGCGCGCCGCTGTCATTGATCCGCACGTTACACATGATATCTGCGCGCCGGTTGTACGATATCATGATATTATTACTGATGATCCCTGCGACGCGCTCGGGATGTGTGAGTGCCACCACGTAGGATATCTGTGACAGATGCCAACGGTCGTACCACACGCCATTATCCGCCCCTGTTGACGGGACGAACCGTCGGAACGTACCTGCAGCACTCACCGAGAACTGACTATGACGATACACGCCCAGGCCTGCGGGATTCTGTATTACAGCAGATGGATCGCCGCCGACAGCCGTCATGGCGCCGGCTAAACCGACGAAACGCGTTGTTCCGGTAAGGTCTTCGTCAGCTACCGACATCATCTGCTCCAAACCATAGGGATGTATGGTCTGGGCATTTGCGACCGGACAAAACAGGATGCCGATCAGCAGGATGCAGTATGCAAGATATCGGTTGGACATATCTGTGATCAGTTCTGTCTATTGTATTCAGACGGTTGGATATCGCGGATGATGGCGCGCACGGTATCCGGATGTTGCGCTGAAGCAGAATCCTCGATGAAGATTATCTCTTTGGCTCGCGGACTATAGTGCGGTGTGGGAGCTTCATTGGTATTACGCGGCGTAGCGGACGGCCAGTAATAGACGTCTTCAACGAAGTCGTCAGCCCAAACGATGCCTGCGCATGTGAGACATACGAAAGCAAGCATATATCCTATTCCGCGAACTCTACGCATCACTCCCAAGCTCTGTGTTCGATCGGTAGCGAACGGTTAATACTCTCGTCAAGCGTGGTGAGCGTCTCGGTGTTCGCTACGCCCGGGATAGCCTGAATCTGCGAGTTGAGCAAGTGCATCAGATGTTTGTCGTCATGCGCGTACATCTTGATGATCATAGAATATGCACCTAAGGTGAACTGGCTTTCCACCACTTCGGGGATCTTTTCCAGTTCGGCACACACCTGCTTGTACATACTGCCACGCTCCAGTGTCAAACCGATATACACGCACAGGTTATATCCCAGCATCTTCGGGTTAACCTGATAGCCCGAACCGATAATCACGCCAATGTCGAACATTCGTTGCACACGCTGATGAATAGCGGCACGACTCACTCCGCATTGCTCGGCAACATCCTTAAACGGGATGCGGGCATTCTGGGTGATTATGGTCAGAATTTTCTTGTCTAATTCGTCTATTATCTCCATAAATTTGACAAATTGTTAGCAAACGTTCATTATTTACGCACAAAGTTACAACTTTTTTTGCAAATTTGCAAATATTTTTGTATCTTTGTAAACATTTTGACAGAAAAAGTACCTTTTTGTTAAAAACAGTACCCATTTACGATGCAAAACTTGCAGGAATATATCGAACAGCACACCACTCCCGAGCCGGAATATCTGGCTCGTATTACCCGTGACACCAATCTGCATGTGCTTAACCCGCACATGCTGTCCGGGCAAGTGCAAGGTGAACTGCTGCGTATGCTGAGCCGTATGCTTCGTCCCAGACGCATACTTGAGCTTGGCACGTTTACCGGCTACTCGGCGTTATGCCTTGCTCAGGGGCTGCAAGAAAACGGCGAACTCATCACCATCGAGCACAACGACGAACTGGAAGAAACGATCCGTAAGAACCTTGCACAATCTCCCGCGGGCGCGCGCGTACATTTAATAATTGGTGATGCTGTACAGATTTTGGACAAATGGCAGGCTGAAAAGTTTGACCTTGTGTTCATCGATGCCGACAAACGCGAATACTGCGCTTACTATGAGCGGGTACTACCGCTGGTAAAAGACGGCGGGTTCATTTTGGCAGACAATACACTGTGGGACGGTCACGTGATCGACCCCAATTATGACAAAGAGAAACAGACCGTTGCATTGCGTGAGTTCAACCGTCTGGTAGCCGAGGATGAACGGGTCAGTCAAGTTATACTACCCGTCCGCGACGGACTGACAATCATCTACAAACACCCGCAGCGAAAACAATAATCGAATGCCACGGCTCAGATACATACTCATTGTGCTCAGTTGCTGGTTGCTGTCAGTCGGCACAGCCCATGCACAACTCAACACCGATCGTATCACCTCGATCGGAAGGAACGCGCTGTACTTTGAGGACTACGTGCTTAGCATCCAATACTTCAACCAAGTCATCAAACTCAAGCCCTACCTGGCAGAGCCTTATCAATTGCGTGCCATTGCTAAGATTCAGCTGGGGGATTACCAAGGCGCATTGCGCGACTGCAATGCCTCCATCGAACGCAACCCGTTCCAACCGGGCGCATACTACACACGCGGCTACGTTTACAGGCAGTTAGGAAAACATGAGCAAGCTGAAGCAGACTTCAGCGAAGCGCTTGTTTTTGCGCCTGAGAACAAGACCTACACGCTTCTTCGCGCAGATACCCGTGCGCAGCTCAAGCGATACGACGAGGCGCGCGCAGATATAGACCACCTCCTTCGCCGCGAACCCGAGTCGGCATCGCTACACTTTGAGCGAGGCGTGATTTGTATGCAGCAAGCGGATACAACGTGCGCGCTGTCGGAGTTCACATCGACCGTACAATACGACTCACAGAACGCGCAGAACTGGTCGGCGTTAGGTGTTGTGACGATGATGACCGGCGACGATGACGCAGCATACGCAAGCATCAGTAAAGCCATCAATCTCGGTTCGAAGTATGCCGGCGACTATATCAACCGCGGTATAATCTACTACCGCAAGCACAACTACCGCGCAGCTTTAGCGGACTACGATAAGGCGATAGAGTTGTCGCCCCAAGAGGCACAATGTTACTTCAACCGAGGTGTGTTACGGCAGGAAGTAGGCGACTACAACCGTGCATACGACGACTTGAGCAAGGCGCTGGAGATGATTGAACTCACTCCTTCGAACACATCCTTTTCCGAACTGCTCGGACCGATTCTTTACCAACGCGCCATGGTATCCATGCAGTTGCAGCAGTGGAAGGACGCCATCACGGATTTTGATTCACTCAGTGCACTCCACCCTACTTTTTTGCCGGCATACTATATTGCTTCGCGCGCACACACGGCGTTGGGCGAGAAACAACAGGCACAAGCTTGTCTGCAACGCGCATGGAAGATTGAGGATGATCACAACAACGGTCGCGACAGCCTGAACTCCAACACGCCGGCGCTTAACACCGACGTACAGATGGCACGTACGGAGAACGGCAGACGTGACTACCGTAAACTGTTCTCACAACGCGCAGCACAGAACGGGGAAGCAGACAGCCAGGAACAGAAGTACAGTTCCGCCACTCGCGGAAGGGTGCAAGACAGATATCAGGATCTGGTGAATGAGCCAAGTGTCAGTCTGTCGTACTATTCACAGTCCGCGGCTAAATACAACTACTCGCTTGCGGCGTTCAACCAACGACGACTCCTTCCTGATGCACTCAAAGCTACGACACACGAGCTGCCATTGTCCGCAGAAATGGTGTCGCATCATTTTGCGCAGATAAGCCAATTATCCACAACGATAGATGCGCTACCGACAGACCTTCGTTCCGTGCCCGAACGCGAAGGAGAAAACATTGCCAAGGTTCTTTTTGCGAGGGCGTTGGAGTTTGCTGTCGTGCAGGATTATGCGTCAGCTATTGAGGATTGTTCGCGCGCGCTTACCCTCTCAGGGTTGGACAATACAACGGTAGCTATCATGTATTTCTGCCAGGCAAACTGGCGATACCGTCTGCTGGAATACCAACTCGCCAACAACGAAATACCTGTTGCTGCAACAACTTACAGCGCCACATCAAACAATGAAGCCACCTATAGTGCAGCGTTCCGGCTCATGCTTATGGATTATGATCAGGTTATTCGCCGCTTGCCGGATTTTGCATTTGCATACTACAACAAGGCAAATATCCTATGCCGGCAAAAGGACTACGAGGCTGCTATCCAGCACTATAACGATGCCATCCGTATGGACGGCGAGTTTGCCGAGGCATACTTCAACCGGGGGTTAACATATATCTATATAGGCAAACATAGCGAAGGCTTGCGTGACCTCTCCCACGCCGGCGAACTGGGCATCTATCAGGCATACAATATTATTACGCGCCTGCAATAAGAAGGATGTTTTGCATGCCACAGTGCACTCAACGGTAACTATCAAGACAAAGAAAGTGAGTCTGTTCGACTCACTTTCTCCTTTGCATTTCACGCTTGTATATCTTCGGATTAGATTCCCAGCGAAGCTTTGATAGCCGGAACGCGTGCTTCCGCCTCGGCTGTGCAACGCTCGTAGTCGGCACCGGTGAACGGTTTGCCGGACTTAACAGGGATCTCGAAGTAGAACTTGATCTTCGGCTCAGTACCCGACGGACGAACACTGACTTTCAGACCGCCCTCGGTGAAGTACTGCAGCACGTTCGAGGTTGCATTAAGCGGCATCTTGATCGGGCTCTCTACCCACTTGCCGTCCTTGAGTTCCTGTTGCTTGAGGAGCTTGAAGTCTTTGATCTTGATGACCTTCTCGCCGGCAATCTCCTTCGGAGCGTTAGCGCGGTAGTTCACCATCATCTGTGCAATCTCCTCGGCACCGGTCTTACCCGGACGAACAACGTTGATGGTTGTCTCACGCTGGAAGCCGTAGTCCTCGTAAATCTTGAGCAGGTAATCGTACAGCGTCATGCCGTTGTCTTTAGCAAAGGCTGCAATCTCGCAGATCAGGCAGATTGCCGATGGCGAACATTTGTCGCGTACAGCATCGTACGGCAAGAAGCCGAAGCTCTCCTCACCACCGCCGATGTATTTGCGTTTTCCTTCCCACATGCGGATACGGTTGGCAATCCACTTGAAGCCGGTGTATTCGTCGGTCAGGGTAACGCCAAGATTGTCGGCAATCTTACGGATGAGCTCGGAGGTAACGATGGTCTTCACCACGAACATGTCATCACGGAGTTTGCCCAGACGCTTCATGTTGTTGATGATGTAGTAGTGGTACATGATGTTCGTCTGGTTGCCGTTGATGATCACCCACTCGCCCTTGTCGTTGCGGCAAACAATAGCGATACGGTCAGCATCAGGGTCAGAAGCGATAACCAGATCAGCACCAAGCTTGGTGCCAAGGTTCATACCCATGGTCATAGCCTCAGCGTTCTCGGGGTTAGGGCTTACAACGGTCGGGAAGTTGCCGTCGATAACCATCTGCTCGGGCACAACGTGGATGTTCTCAAAGCCCCAGCTGCGCAAGCACATAGGCACGATCTGACGACCGGCACCGTGCATCGGGGTATAAACGATGTTCAGGTCTTTCTGACGAAGGATAGTCTCCTGATCAATCATCACAGACTTAACAGCCATCATGTAGTCGTAATCCATCTCGCCACCGATAATTTCGATGAGATCTTTGTTGGCGTCCCACTTCACGTCAGCCATGGTCACTTTGTTCACCTCGTCGATGATGCCCTGATCATGCGGCTGGAGTACCTGTGAACCGTCCTCCCAGTAAGCTTTGTAGCCGTTGTACTCTTTGGGGTTGTGCGAAGCTGTTACGTTCACACCACCCTGGCACTTGAGATGACGGATAGCGAAGCTGACCTCCGGCGTCGGGCGAAGGCTCTCGAACAGATAAACCTTGATTCCGTTGGCAGAGAAGATGTTGGCAACCGTCTCGGCAAACAGACGACCGTTGTTACGGCAGTCGTGACCTACAGCCACGGCTACACGACCGTTCTGTACGTTCTGGAATCCGCCCTCCTTCTGCACTTTCAGCAGGTAGTTGGCGTAACCCTGAGTTGCTTGGGCAACGATGTACTTGTTCATACGGTTCGTACCTGCACCCATTATACCGCGCAGACCGCCGGTACCAAACTCCAAGGTGCGATAGAAAGCATCGATAAGTTCGGTTTTGTCCTCTGCCTCCATCATTGCTTTCACTTGCGCGCGGGTTTCCGGATCATACGGCTCACGAGTCCAAGCCTCAGCCGTTTCCATAATTTTCTTCAGTTCTTCGTTCATGATAGTTGGATTTAATTGTTAATATTATTGTAGTTTTTCTGCTATTCTCCGTTGTATTCGCTCTTCCACTTCCGATTCGGAAAGCGTGCTTACCACGTCGTGGAAGAACGCTGCGAGCAGCAGTCGGCGCGCCTCATCTGGTGCTATACCACGTTGCTGCATGTAGAACAGTGCGCTCTCGTCAATCTGCCCTGTTGTTGCGCCATGCGAACACTTCACATCATCGGCGTATATCTCCAACTGCGGTTGCGTGTGCATCGTGGCGGTTGGCGACAGTAGCACATTCCGGTTCGTCTGTCGTGCGTCGGTGTGTTGTGCGTTCGGCGCAACAATCAGTTCGCCTACGAACTCTCCACGCGCCTGATCTTTCACCGCGAACTTCAGCAGCTGCTCGGATTTGCCGTTCGGCACGCTGTGCCTTACGTGCGTGCGAACCTTAATTTGTTGCTTGCCGCTGAGTACACCCAAACCGTAGATGTAGGTCTCTGCATGTTCGCCAACCTGATCAATATCCAGCAGCACGTTGCAAGTCGTCTCGTCGCCCTTGTCCAAGCACAGCAGATGGATCGTCAGCACGCTATCTGCCTCTTGCGTTATTCTCCATTGTGCCGTTTCGTCCGACACATGGGTGATAACCAAGTGCTTATGTTCACCCCTTGTTATTTGTAAGTCCTGCATAGCCGCTTTCTTCCAATTCCATTGCAAGTTCCTTGCCTCCCGTACGAACAATCTGCCCGTCTGCGAGAATGTGAACATAGTCTGGCACGATATAATCTAACAAGCGCTGATAGTGTGTTATTACTATCGTGGCATTCTCTGCCGTGTGTAGTTTGTTTACGCCTTCGGCAACGATGCGCAGTGCATCAATATCCAAACCGCTATCCGTCTCGTCAAGGATTGACAAACACGGCTCCAGCATTGCCATCTGAAATATCTCATTGCGTTTCTTCTCGCCACCGGAAAAGCCTTCGTTCACGCTACGTCCTGCGAGTTTGTTGTCCAGCTCGACAAGTGCCCGTTTGGCGCGCATCAGTTTGAGGAACTCGCCGGCGTTGAGTGCAGGCAGACCTTGGTGTTCGCGTTTGGCGTTAACCGCGGCACGCATGAAGTTCGTCATGCTCACGCCCGGAATCTCCACAGGGTACTGAAACGACAGGAACAACCCTTCTCTTGCACGCACTTCGGGCGCCATACTGAGCAGGTCTTTGCCATTGAATGTCACCTCGCCTTCCGTCACCGTGTAAGCGGGATTACCTGCGAGCACGGCGCTCAGCGTGGATTTGCCGGCGCCGTTTGGTCCCATTATAGCGTGCGTTTCGCCTGCATTAATATGCAGATTAATGCCTTTGAGTATTTCTTTGCCTGCTATCGAGGCATGTAAGTTTTTTATATCTAACATTGTCTTTCTACTTTCTACTTTTGACTATTCGCTGATTACTGCCATAATCACCTTCCCTACCTCTTGCAATGTATTCGGGCTGATGTTGCTCATGTCGTCACGTTGCGTATGCCACCACCACGCAAAGCCTGTTTCCGAAGGCACATAGTGGATGATATCCACGCACGGAATCTTCGCTATCGTGTTCACATAATAGTGGTCGTCGGTTACCGGATAAGCCTGACTCCCCGTAAAACGGTGGCTGTAGCCTAACTGCTCGGCGGCGTGCCAAATCTTATCGACATATTTCTTGGCATATTGCTCACTATAATACTCGCGAGGGAACGATGCATTCGGGTCACCCACCATGTCCAGCAGAATGCCGAACTGATAATCTTTCATAGTGCTTTCGACTTTCGACTTTCGGCTTTCGACTAAGGTTCTCGCCCACAATTGCGCTCCAAGACACCACGTGTGGTTTCGCTGTTGCCCTGTGTAAAACGCAGGAGTGCCCATATCCTCGCAGTCGAATAGCACAATCTCCACCGGTCGTTTACGCTCCTTTAGCATTGACCACTGCCGTGCTACTTCCATCAGGACACCTACTCCACTCGCGCCGTCATTCGCCCCCGGAATAGGAATCATCCGCTGACTGTAATCCTCCTCCTGATCTGCCCACGGACGGCTATCGTAGTGGGCGCAAAGCAACACACATTTCTCATCTCTATAAGCAGAGTCCGCTGCCAGGTGCGCACATATATTCGCTACATGTTGCCATTCGCCGTCATAACGTTGCATCTCACCGGTTTGAACCTCTACCTTTGCTCCCATACGCTCCAGTGTTCGACCTATATACTGCACGCAGTCGTGGTGCGCATCGCTGCCCGGCACACGCGAACCAAACGCCACTTGTCCGGCTACGTAAACATACGCACTATCACCGTTGAACGATACTTGCGGTACATCCGCAGTCTTCGATTTCGGCGTAGCCCCGCATCCTACCAACAGCAAAACGCAGAATAGCAATATGTCAGATATTCTGTTCACTAATACTTCTGTGTTCTTGAATAGCAAGGATTGTCTTGGCTATAGGCAAAGCCATGCTCACCACTTTCACCTTCGGGCAGCGGCTCGTATCGAACGGTATAGAGTCTGTGATTACCAACTCATCCAACTCGCTCTCCATCACGCGCTCGCATGCGTTGCCGGACATAATACCATGTGAGATAACGGCTCGCACACTCTTTGCTCCGGCTTCCTTCATCACCTTAGCTGCCTTGCAGAGTGTTCCGGCGGTATCAACGATGTCATCAAGGATTACCACATCCTTACCAGCCACGTCACCCAACACGCGCATTTCACCTATTTGGTTGGCTTCCGGGCGATGCTTGTAACAGATTACCATCGGCACTTCTTTGCCGGTCTGCTGTTGCAGTTTCTTGCAGAATCCCGCAGCGCGCTTCGAGCCGCCCACATCCGGCGAGGCAATGATCAGATTCTCCATACCCAAACTCTCCACATAGGGTACCAGCACATTGCTGCCATACAGGTGATCAACAGGTATATCGAAGAATCCTTGAATCTGCTCGGCATGCAAATCTACCACTATCACTCGGTCGGCACCTGCTACCTGCAGGATGTTTGCCACCAGCTTTGCACCGATACTGACACGTGGCTTGTCTTTTCTGTCCTGCCGCGCCCATCCAAAATACGGGATAACAGCAATCACTTTGTACGCACTTGCACGCTTGGCTGCATCAATCATCAGCAGCAGTTCCATCAAGTTGTCTGCTGTCGGGTTGGTCGATTGTATGAGATAAACCGACTGTCCGCGTACGGAATCCTCAAACGTAGCAGCATACTCGCCGTCGGAGAAACGCTCGATCTTCACGTGCCCTAACTGGCAGTTCAAATGTTCGCACACACGCTGCGCGATAGCCTGACCTTGGCTACCCGCAAAAACCTTGTAAGGATTAGCCTCTATGAGCATATTGAATGAAATTTAAATTTCGCCACAAAGTTACAAAAAATTTTTGATAAATGCAAATTTTCAGCAGAAAAAATCGTATTTGCTCTAGCAAATAGAAATTTCGCCAATGAAAAAATCGTATTTGCTCTAGCAAATAGAAATTTCGCCAATGAAAAAATCGTATTTTGCTCTAGCAAATAGAAATTTTTCTAATGAAAAAAGCAGCATAGCTGCTCTTTTCTTTACGATACTATCTATTTGCACGAATATAGTCAGTCAGCAGGCGATAAATTTCCGGTGCCAAATCGCTATTAAGCGCAGGAATAGATTGCAGCAATTCTATGTGATGACGGATAACTTGCTCGTCATCTCTCACTGCTGGACCGGTTTGAGCCTCTTTAGGCGCAAGCGTGTGCACCTTGGTGGCTGTCTGGTCAATGAGCGGGAGCAATACCGAGAAAGGAATAGAAGTACCCTTCAATATATCTGCCGCCATGCGATACATACAGTTTGTGAAGTTATTGGCAAACACGCCGGCAACGTGCAGTCGTTCTCGATCGGCTTGCGAAGCCTCAATCACGCGCGGCGAGAGTGTTAGCGCCAAGGTATAGACAGCTGCAACATCATCAATATTCTTCGCCTCGATGAACAGAGGGATATCCGTGAAGTCGTCTATCGGTTGTGCCTTGCTGAAAGTTTGGAAGGGATAGAGAATACCGCAGTGCGGTTTATCCTCACCAAAGACCGAGATAGGTACGGAACCGGAGGTATGCACGTGCACGGCACGAGCGGGAGTATGCACCGCTGCAATCACTTCGCATAATGCTTCATCGCGAACAGCGTAGATATAGACATCCGCTTCCGGCAAAGGTTCACACACACCACTTGTCAGTTCACGCGAACTAATCATTGAGGCGGCAATCCCTTTCTTTTGGAACGCGGCTTGCAGGCTCGTCGCCACATTCCCGTTTCCTATAATCGCTATCCTCATCGCTTTCTATCTATTAATTTGACAATTTAAATACTCCTAATCCATTCAGTACAATCAACAGGATGGCTATCGGCACAATGAAGCGCAGCACAAACAGGTAGAACTTTCTCGACCAACGTTTAAGCCATTTTTCATTAGGCTGCACGCCTTTCTTCGGCAACTTCCAGCCTACGAATACTGCCATGCCCAAAGCGCCGAGCGGCATCATAACGCAGGCAGAGACAAGATCACTATACGTGAAAACACCCGGCAAGAACACACATGTCACGAGCAAGGCGATAACCAACGCCGAAACAATCAGCACAGCTTGACGCCTGTTGAGCGGCTTCTTGTTTGTGGCACTTGCCTCGCAGATGAACGCCACGACTACTTCCATAAGCGAGATTGTTGAGGTGATGGCTGCTATACACAGCAGTGCAAAGAACAACACACTACTCAACCATGGCAAGGTCATCTGCTCAAAGATAGCCGGCAATACGACAAACACCAGTTGCGGACCTTCGGCGGGGTCAAATCCAAACGCAAACACTGCAGGGAAAATGATTAGTCCGGCCATCAAAGCTACCAATGTATCCAACACAATCACTTGAACAGATGTGGCGATAACATTCTGACCTTTAGGCATATATGATCCGTACGTAATCAGTGCACCCATGCCTATTGACAAGCTGAAGAAGCACTGTCCCATAGCTTCCATAATGACCTGTGGCGTAATCTGCGCAAAGTCAAACCGGAGGAAGAAACGCATACCGGCGCTGCTACCGTCCATCATCAGCACTACGCCTGCCATCAGCAACATCAATCCGAGTAGCAGAGGCATCAGAATCTTGCTCAGGCGTTCGATGCCTTTGTTCACATCAAACCATAATACTCCGGCCGTTAGAATAACAGGCAATATACCGAATCCTACCATCCGAAGTTTGTTGGATTGGATGGTGTCAAAATGCGCCGTCAGCTCCTGTGTACCGAATCCGCTAAACGCGTTCGTCATTGCTTCTACAAGGTAATTGAAGCACCAGCCTGTCACTACGAAATAAAATCCCATAATCACAAACGCCGTAAGCATACACAGCCAACTGAGCCACTGCCAGCTGTTGTTGCCGCTCAACTCACGAAACGCACCGTACGCACTCTTGCCCGAACGCTTGCCTATCATGAACTCCGTCATCAGTAGCGGCATACCAAACAGCAGCACGCACAGCAGATACACAACAAGGAACGCTCCGCCGCCGTTCTCACCGGCGACATACGGAAACTTCCATATATTACCCAAGCCTACGGCACTGCCTGCCGCAGCCATAATCAAACCGACCTTCGATGAAAAGGATGTTCTCTTTCGCTCTTTCATACTTCACTCATGCAAGATAATCCACGCGGTAGTGGTCTGTCGGGGAATCGGATTTCTCTTCATCTGTCGGCACATGCTGACAGATGACCTTCACTGCTCCGTCTTGTAAAATATACTTTTCACCGGTTGCAGGGCAGACTGCTCTACCATCGGCATCAAACGTTAGTTTTTCGCCATGACGACTAACCCACCCTATGCGGCGTGCGGGATTGCCGACCATTAGGGCGAAATCCGGCACGTCTTTCGTTACAACCGAGCCTGCACCAATCAGACAATATGCGCCGAGGGTATGTCCGCAAACGATTGTTGCATTCGCACCCACCGAACAGCCGCGTTTGAGTACGGTTGGTTTGTATTCGTCCTTACGAGAAACGGCAGCTCTCGGGTTGATAACATTGGTGAACACCATACTCGGACCAAGGAACACATCATCCTCACAACGCACACCGGTATATACGCTCACATTGTTCTGAATCTTGCAGTTACGACCAAGCACCACATCCGGAGAAATAACAACGTTCTGACCGATATTACAGTTCTCTCCTATCACGCAACCCGACATCACATGACTGAAATGCCAAATCTTTGTGCCCTTGCCGATGGTTGAACCTTCGTCCACATAAGAAGATTCATGTACGAAATATTCTGCCATAATTATCCTATTTTGATTTTTTAGAAAAATGCTTTGAATATATCATTGCCATTTGCGTAAATAAGCAAGGCTATCAGTATCCAGAAACCTACATTGTTGATTTTCTCCAGCCACTTGTCGGGAATCTGCTTGCCGGTGAGAATCTCCAACAGCAACAATAACACATAGCCACCATCGAGTGCCGGTATAGGCAGGAAGTTCATGAACGCAAGGATTAGCGACAGGAACGCTGTCATGTACCAGAATGCCTGCCAATCCCATAAACCTGGGAACATGCTCTTGATAGCACCAAAGCCTCCAAGGGATTCTGCGCCCTCTTTGGTAAACACGATGCGGAATTGTTTGACGTACATTACCAATTGTTTCCAGCCATATTCGATACCTGCAGGTATAGCCTCAAGCAACGTATAATCCTTGTGCAGAGGAGTAATGAACGCCGTAAGCGGTTTCATCACAACGCCCATCTTGCAGTGATCACCGATGAACAGGTGCACCTCTTGATACTCGCCCTGGCGGAAATAACCAACCGTTACGCTATCGCACGGATGAGCAGCCAAGGCATTCTGCACCATAACAGTACACGGCGTCAACTCGCCATTGATGCTTACTATACTGTCGCCTTTCTGCATACCTCCAAAATACGCTGCATGATTCTCAATCACCGAATCCACCACAAACGGTACATAGTAACTGATGAACACGTAGGGACGTTTCTGGTACGTATTGTCCTTATGTGCCTTGGCGCGTTCGATGCGATCATGTTCGTTGTGAAGCGCGAGGAATCGTGTGCCGAGATCTTCAGACAAACGCAGACTAACCCGCTGCCCATTACGCAATACTACCACATCCCGTTTGCCTTCAATAACGATTGCCTGCACTGCATCCGCTAAGTATTCAACTTCTTCTCCATCAATACTGATAATCAGGTCTTGTTGGCGAAAGCCTTCCTCTTCCAGAATCGATGCATAGTACAAACCACGCTCTACCTGACTGAGTGGCAGCGAATCCTCACCCCAATGATGCAGGATTGCACCGAACATCAGTAGCGCAGCAACGAAGTTCACAAGTATTCCGCCAAGGATAATCAGCAATCGTTGCCACGCTTTCTTGCTACGGTATTCCCACGGTTGCGGTTCGCTCGCCAAATCGGTAGCCGCCTTCGTCTCATCCACCATTCCGGCGATGGAACAATAACCGCCAAACGGAATCCAGCCTATACCCCACTCCGTGTTATCGGGATCACGACGCCAGTCACCCTCGGGGAGCGCGGCGATTTCCTCATCGGTCATCGGACGGTAAAGGATATTTCCATTATCATCTTTTTTTGCCTCATGGGTAATCGGATCTTCCTGCTCAATGGCAGCAGGTTCAACGTTCGGCGCGAAGAATGCAAAACGCCATCTGCCATCCACCTTCTTCATGCGGAAGAGTGAAATCTTCGGATTAAAGAATACGTAGAACTTCTCCACGCGCACCTTGAACAGACGCGCAAACGAGAAGTGACCTAATTCATGTATAACAACCAGAAAACTTAATGCTACTATCAGTTGAATCCACTGTATTGCTGCCATATTATAATAACTCTTTTACAAATTTTCGTGTTTCACTATCTATACGAACATAATCCTCATACGTCGGTTTGGCGATGAACGGCATATCATCCATAGCCCGGCTGATGAGTTCCGACATCTCAAGAAACTTACAACGATGCTCGCGGAAGGCGAGGTTCACTACTTCGTTGGCTGCATTGAGTACGCAGGGCACTGTGCCGCCACGGTTCGTTGCCTTGTACGCCAACCCCAGATTCGGGAATCGTGCCAAATCGGGTTTGTCGAAAGTCAATGCTCCCAATGCAGCAAGGTCGGCACGAGGGAAGTTACTCTTGATGCGTTCGGGGTATGTGAGTGCGAGTTGTATCGGCACGCGCATGTCGGGTGCGCCCAATTGCGCCTTGATGGCACCGTCCACGAACTGCACAGCAGAGTGTACGATGGATTGCGGATGAATCAGCACCTCAATCTTCTCTACAGGCACGCCGAACAGCCACTTGGCTTCAATCACCTCAAAACCTTTGTTCATCATCGATGCAGAGTCGATGGTAATCTTCGCACCCATCGACCAGTTCGGGTGTTGAAGCGCCTGCTCAGCAGTGACCGTTGCCATCTGCTCCAGCGTGAAGTTACGGAACGGACCTCCGGAAGCTGTGAGCAAGATCTTCTCAATGTCCGATTGTTCCCCAATCAGCGACTGGAAGATTGCCGAGTGTTCGCTATCTACCGGCAGGATAGGTGTATGGTGTTTGGCTGCCAGTTCGCATATCAACTCGCCTGCCACGACCAGCGTTTCTTTGTTTGCCAAAGCAATGGTCTTCCCCGCTTTGATAGCCTCAATCGTCGGACGCAAACCCGCATAACCGACCATAGCCGCCACTACAATGTCTATCGGCTGGAATGTCACCATCTCGGCGATAGCATCTGCACCTGCCCATACCTTGCAAGGTTCATCCTTGAGCGCCTCTTGCAACTGCGAGTACAAGCTTTCATCAGCTATACACACTATCTCCGGATGAAATTCCTTTGCTTGCTCAATAAGCAAATCCACCGAGCGGTTCGCACTGATAGCATACACGCTGAATCGCTCGGGATTATCTCTTACGATATCCAAGGTCTGCGTGCCTATACTGCCTGTGCTGCCAAGTATTGCTAAATTCTTCATGTGTCTGATTTCTGACATCTAAAAAGCAATTATCTCTTCGGGATTGATCTCCTGCCCTTGTTTCCAGAGTTCGAAAGTGAACGGTGTTCCGTCTTGTACGATAGCAATAGTCTGACCTGTCTGCACAGCATCGCCTACACGGCAAAGTACACGCCCTACATTCCGATAGACGGACAGATAGTTCTGATGCAACGCCATAATGGTAGATGTCTCATTCTCTTGGCTGTCAACATATACAATCGTTCCATCCAACGTAGCGCAAACGTTCTCTTTGTTCGGTGTCTGGATAGTCACTCCGTGTCTGTCATCTTGCGGTGTATACGCACGTATGATGACCCCATGTGCCGGAGTGTAGAGCGAGAACACCGGCGTTGTAGTCGGCGCATCGAACAGCAGCAGATTATCGCGCTCGCGTGCTTCGTATTCGGCGAGGAAAGCTTCCGTGGCTTCATTCTTGGCTTCGAGCAGTTGCTCCTGCATGACAATCTGCAGGGAGTCCAGACTAACCACGGTATCACTATGCACTTCACCGGCTACGACATCACGTACTACACTGATATACTGCGTCTGCAGGTCGAGCGTGTGTTGCAATGAGTCGATGCGCATTGATTCTTCGATGATCTCCTGACGCAGACTTGCCGAGTAGCCCGGAAGGATATTCCTGAACGGCGTATAGACAATCAGCAACGATAGCACACCTATAGTCAGCAGGAACATGAAGAATAGCACAGTGAACACGCCGAGTCCCGACACATGAATATGCCAAAACTCGCGCAGTGTATCATCGTCAATCAACGTCAATCGACGTTTCTGCCGAATCCGCTTAAACCAACTTTCTTCTCTGTACATTCTCTAAAACACTCAACTCAAAATCGTGCAGCCTTCACAAGGCTTCAATTGTTTGAAGAAATCATTGCCTTTGTCATCCACAAGAATGAACGCGGGGAAGTTCTCTACTTCTATCTTCCAGATAGCCTCCATGCCCAGTTCGGGATATTCCACGCACTCGATGGATTTGATATTCTCCTGTGCGAGGATAGCTGCCGGACCACCAATCGAGCCGAGATAGAATCCTCCATGTTTCTGACATGCGTTCGTCACGTCTATCGAGCGGTTACCCTTAGCCAGCATAATCATCGAACCTCCGTGATCCTGGAATTCATCCACATACGGATCCATACGTCCGGCTGTGGTCGGTCCCATCGAGCCGCACGCCATACCTGCCGGAGTCTTTGCCGGACCGGCATAGTAGATAGGATGGTTCTTTAGGTATTCAGGCATCTGTTCGCCGGCATCCAGACGGGCTTTGATCTTCGCGTGAGCGATATCACGACCTACGATGATTGTACCATTCAAACTCAGACGTGTGCCGATAGGATATTTCGTCAGGATCTTGCATACATCCGCCATCGGCTGGTTAAGATCGATACGCACGGCATCACCCTCACCGGCATTACGCAACTCGGCAGGAATGAGCGATGCGGGATTATTATCCATCTTCTCAATCCATATACCGTCCTTATTAATCTTGCACTTGATGTTTCTGTCAGCCGAGCAACTTACGCCCAGACCTATCGGACAACTTGCACCGTGACGCGGCAGACGAACCACACGCACGTCATGTGCCATATACTTGCCACCAAACTGTGCACCCAAACCAATCTTATACGCCTCTTGCAGCAATCGTTTCTCCAGCTCCACATCGCGGAACGCACGACCGGTCTCGTCGCCCGTCGTAGGCAGCGAGTCATAATAATGCGTCGAAGCCAACTTAACCGTCAGCAGGTTCTTCTCCGCACTCGTACCACCGATAACGATAGCAATATGATACGGCGGACAAGCGGCTGTACCCAGGCTCTTCATCTTCTCCACGAGGAAAGGAATGAGTGTGCCTTCGTTCTGGATGCGAGCCTTGGTCTCTTGATACAAATAACTCTTGTTTGCCGAGCCACCACCTTTTGTTACGCACAGGAACTCGTACTCCATGCCTTGCGCTGCTTCGATATCAATCTGTGCAGGCAAGTTGCACTTCGTGTTTACCTCGTCGTACATCGTCAGCGGAGCATTCTGGCTATAACGCAGGTTGCACTGCGTATAAGTATTGAACACGCCACGGCTCAAAGCTTCCTCATCGCAGAATCCAGTCCATACCTGCTGACCTTTCTCACCGTGGATGATAGCTGTACCTGTATCCTGGCACAAGGGCAGTTGACCTTTCGCTGCCACCTCGGCGTTACGCAGGAACGTCAGGGCTACGTACTTGTCATTGGCACTTGCTTCGGGATCACGCAGGATCTTGGCAACCTGCTCGTTATGACTGCGACGCAGCATGAAACTTACATCGTGGAAAGCCTGCTGAGCCATCAGAGTCAGTCCTTCGGGCTGAACCTTGAGCATCGGGTGACCTTCAAACTCGCTCACACTGACATAATCCTTGGTGAGCAGATAGTATTCCGTCTCGTCCTTGCCGAGTTGGAACATGGGTGCATACTTGAATTCCATATATTCGATTTTTTTGATTAACTGCGTTTTTCCCTTCATTCATTTTTCCGGGGTCCCCGGCACAAACCAGCGTAGCGTTTGTGGTGGGGAGAGCGGAGGCATCGGTCGCTTTAATGAGCGCTTTGCGATCAGTCTGTGCGAGCCGATAGCCGAACGCGTTGGTGCGCGCATAATAGACGGCACAAAGTTACAAAAAAAAATCCATATTTGCAAATATATTTTGATTTTTTCTTTTATTTGTGCATATTTTGTGCTATTATAAGGTGATTGCGTATCATTTCTTGCAAATATCATTTTTTTTCCGTATCTTTGTATGCTATTTTGAATCACTATGGAAATAAGTCTTAGAGCCCAGTCAATGCCCGAGTCGCCAATTCGCAAGTTGGCGAAATATGCCGACGATGCCAAGCGTGCCGGTGTGCATGTCTATCACCTGAACATCGGTCAGCCGGATATAGCCACTCCTCCGCAAGCCTTGGAGGCGGTCAAGAACTTCAAACAGGATATACTCTCCTACTCTCCCTCACAAGGACTCAAGTCCTTGCGCACGAAGATGGTCAGTTACTACGCCGACTATGGTATCGACCTCTCGCCGGACGAGATCATCATCACCTCGGGCGGCTCGGAGGCGATTATGTTTGCATATATGTCGTGCCTCAACCCGGGCGACGAGATTATCGTGACGGACCCGAGTTATGCCAACTATATGGCATTCGCAATCTCCTGCGGTGCGGTGGTCAAATCCGTCAAGACGCATATCGAAGACGGCTTCAAATTGCCGCCGGTGGAAGAGTTCGAGAAGCAGATTACGCCCAAGACACGGGCAATCCTCATCTGCAACCCCAACAACCCCACGGGTTACCTCTATACCAAGCAGGAAATGCGACAGATACGAGATCTGGTCAAGAAGTACAAACTCTACCTCATCTCTGACGAGGTCTATCGCGAGTTTATATACACCAAATCACCGTACATCAGCGCCTGCCACCTCGAAGGCATCGAACAAAACGTGATCCTTGTGGACAGTGTATCAAAGCGTTACTCGGAATGTGGTATTCGCATCGGTGCGCTTATCACGAAGAACAAAGCCGTGCGCGAGGCGGTGATGAAGTTCTGCCAGGCACGACTCTCGCCGCCGCTGTTCGGGCAGATAGTTGCCGAAGCATCACTCTCCACACCCGAGGAGTACATGTTGGAGGTGTATGACGAGTACCTCAGCCGCCGAAACTACCTCATCGACCAACTAAACCAGATACCCGGAGTGTTCGCTCCGGCTCCGACAGGTGCGTTCTACGTGATGGTTCAACTGCCCGTGGACGATGTAGAGAAGTTCTGCAAATGGTGCTTGACGGACTTCTCCTACGAAGGCGCAACCGTCATGATGGCACCCGGAACAGGTTTCTACACCAATCCCGACGAAGGTCGCAAGCAGGTGCGCATGGCGTATGTGCTTAACAAAGAAGACCTTGGCAAGGCGATGATTGTCTTGCGCAAGGCCCTCGAAACCTATAACAGCTGATAGCTGACTACTGATTGCTGACAGCTAACTATTCCGCTACACGGCCATCCACCGTGTAGCGTTTGTTATCACGGATGATGTACAACTTTCCATCCTCCAATACCTTCGTGGCAGCAGGTTGTACACTGACATTCTCCACGGGCGTAAATTCCATGAGATAAATATCAAAGTTATCGCCTGCCAACTCCAGAGTGAATCCTTCCGGAACATCAAAGGTACTGCGCTGGGAGCCCATACGCAGGAATACCTTTGCGCGATGTCCGGTGATGGTCGCTTTGTACTTGTTCGACAAGCCGGTCTCGTTCTCTACCTTCGACTCCGAGTGAATACCCGCCTTCTTGCGAATAGCAATCAGTTGGTTGATATCCTCCTTGAATGTGTACCAGTGCGGCCAGAACACACACGGCACACCCGGCATCATTAGTAGGTAAGCATTTGCCTCCACAATCTCACGTTTCTTTGTGCTGATGTTAGTGTTATAGCCGAGGAACTCCGCACCTTGGTTATCCGAACGGTGGAACGTATCGTGGTTATCGATGAATGTAACAGCATTCTTCGATAATCCTTTCGAGCGCAAACTCTTACTCGGATTCTTAAGGTTACTATACGAAGCTTCACCGCCTTTCCAGTCGTTGAACTTTTCCTTCAGCGGGAAGTCAAACGCCAGCGTGTTGTAGTTCGTAGCCTTGAGGTGATTGGCTATGGTAGTTACATCTGACCAGCACTCCGACACCGAGAAGAACGGCTCCGACGCGAGGTTGTACATCGACAGATACTGACCGGCATAACCCAGCGTCATATCATATCGGAACCCGTCGAAACCTATCGTATTAATCAGCCATTTAGTATAAGCCTTGCACATATTCTGCACATATTCCTGCGTGTGGTCAAGATCACGGCAACCGCCATCATTCGTACCGGTATCGGCATTTCCTTTCTGCAGATTCTTGCTATCCGAACTGGCACTCGTAAAGCACTCATCACCCGAACATATATACTTCGATGAGATTTGGTACGTACCGTACGAGCCGAAATTATTCGAGTAGAAATTCTTCGCCCAACCATTGCTGCTGGCAAAGTGGTTGATTACCACGTCAGCAAGGACCTTGCAGCCATAACTATGCAACTTGCTGAGCAACTCTTGCAGTTTGGTTTTTGTTCCCCAATCCGAGTCAAGGTTCGAGTACTGCTTAGTATAGTAACCTACTCCGCCTCCTGTAGGACCTCCCGAAGGCGGCATCCATACAAGGTCGAAGTTCTTGCCCATCTCATCGGCAAGACCGCTATCCAGCAGATTTTTGTATTTGGTACACGAGAAAGTGGTCAGTTTCTGAGATTCCCAATAGAACGCTTGCAGCATAACGCCCTCATATTCAGACGGAACACCGACTACGCCAACCTCACTCGGGTCAGGTTCTGCCTCCCCTTTCGAGCCCTGCACGCAAATCTTCGAACCGTCGAACGTAATGGTTATATCCTGTGCTTCGCTGAGCATAAATACAATATTGTCCAGTGTGCTGCAGGTGATGTTCGAGCACGACGAGTTGAACTTGCTGGCAGCTAGCCACGACGAACCGGTGGTTACCTTAAACTGGTAACTACCCTTAGGCACATTCTCAAAGGTCTTGGAATACACGCCATTGCCTTGTGCCTCCATCTCGCTGCCATTGATTACCCACGACAGGCCATCGCACCAAGGGTTACCGGATGTGCCGTTGCCGGCGACATAGTACGCTGCCATCGCCCAGGCAGCCGTCAATACCATTGTTAGGGTTAGAAATAATTTACGCATAGTATTTATAAGGTTTTTAATTGTTTTTTCTGATTGCTGACAACTCACTTCACTCCGGAGTGCCCGAACCCGCCTGCGCCGCGTTCGGTCTCAGTCAGTTCGCTTACTTCGACTATCTCCGGTTGTTCATGCCGCGCGATAACCATCTGACATATACGCTCGCCCGGCTCAATGGTCTGCGGCTCGCCGCTCAGATTGATCAGTATCACTCCCACCTCTCCTCTGTAGTCGGCATCAATCGTACCCGGGGTATTCAGCACGGTCAGCCCGCGCTTCAGCGCCATACCGCTGCGCGGACGAATCTGCGCCTCATAGCCTGCCGGCAACTCTATAAACAATCCCGTAGGTATCAGCCTGCGCTCCAGCGGTTGCAGGGTTATCGCCTCGCTGATAGCACAACGTATATCCATCCCCGCAGCCTGCGCACTCTCATATCGCGGCAACGGATTATTGCTCTTGTTGATGATTCTCAGTTCCATATCTTTCAACTATCTACTTCCCCAGTCCATCCAGCAGTCCCTCTATCGCACCTCCAAGTTCGATGAACGAGTCATGCAGACCTTGCGTACTCTCGTCAAACGAATGCTTGCCGAACTGCGCCAGACAACGGCCTTTGAGTCTTCCTATCTCACGCAACTGCTCGTCATCGTAATCATAGCGCTCGATAGTCTGACAAATCTCAGAATAAAGCATAGCTGCATCGTCCCAGTCGGCTGCTGACCAGTTATCGGACTTAGTCTCTATGCGTTCCGTGAACTTCTGCAAGTCATCCATAGCCGTCTGCGAGGGGTGGCATGCTACCAACAACAGACTCAGTAACAGTAAAGGAAAAAATCGTTTCATTGTATAATACTTTTTAAATCTTTGTTTATCTGATCACGCAACTCATCCAAAGAGTCGAACCTTTGCTCGCCGCGGATGCGTTCTACGAACTGCAAGGTTAGTGTCTGATTGTACAAGTCGCCCTCAAATCCCGGTATGTGTACCTCTATCGTCTGATGCGTGTTCCCCACCGTCGGATTCGTTCCGATATTCACCAACGCCAATCTTTCGACTTTTGACTTTTGACTTTCGACTTTTACCTTATACACTCCCGCCTTCGGAATAAGCTTATCCGCTGCGGGCATAATGTTCGCCGTCGGAAAACCTATCTGCCGTCCTATCATCCGCCCGTGCACTACCCTGCCCGTCAGCTGATATGCATAGCCCAACATCGCGTCTGCCTCTGCTACATCGCCCTGCAAAAGCAGGTTACGGATCTTCGTGGAGGAAGGACGCAGGTCATTCTCGCTGTATGGCTCAGCCCTGAGCACTTTCATTCCTACTTGCCGTGCTATATCGGCGTATTGCTCATCGCTCATCCTACCATCCGAACCGAAGTGATGATTGTACCCCATCAGCAGGTGACGCACTTTCCAGCGGTCGGCAAGGTAGTCCAAGAACTGCAAAGCCGTCAGCGGTTGCACCTCCGCGAAGTCGAAGAAGTGCACATCACCATAATCGCCTAACATCCTCTCCCGCTCCTCCGTCGTGGTGAGCAGCGGCGGACAATCATGTGTTAGCACACTGCGCGGGTGCTGCAGAAAGGTGAAGATAAGCGCCCGCTCATCATACTGCCCTGCAAACCCGCGCAGTTGCTCGAACAAGTAGCGATGCCCCTTGTGTACGCCATCGAAAAATCCTATGGTCGCTATCGCCGGCATTACAGCGATTTAGCTACCTCAACCTCCTCGAACGACTCAAGTATATCGCCTTCCTTCAGGTCGTCGTATGCTTTCAGACTCAAACCGCACTCCGTATTAACACCGGCCTCCTTGATATCATCTTTGATATGCTTGAGCGATGCCAGTTCGGCTGTCTTGATAACGATACCGTCACGGATGACGCGTACCTTGTTACCACGCTTGATCTTGCCTTCACGCACAATACATCCGGCAATCGTACCCACCTTCGATATATGGAAGGTCTGCAGCACTTCAACGGTAGCCGTAACCTCTTCCTTAATCTCCGGCGAGAGCATACCCTCCATTGCCGCCTTAACCTCTTCAATAGCATCGTAAATGATCGAATACGTGCGCACATCCACCTCCTCTTGCTCTGCCATCTTCTTCGCCGTACCCGTAGGACGAACGTTGAAGCCGATGATGATCGCATCCGAAGCCGCAGCCAGCATCACATCACTATCACTGATAGCACCTACGGCTTTGTGGATGACATTCACCTGGATATTCTCCGTCGAAAGCTTGATCATCGAGTCTGCCAATGCCTCGGCCGAACCGTCCACATCCGTCTTGATGATCAGGTTCAGCTCCTTGAAGTCACCGATAGCCAGACGACGACCAATCTCTTCCAGTCCGACGTGTTTCTTTGTGCGAATAGACTGCTCGCGTTGCAGTTGCTCGCGCTTCGAAGCTATATCCTTCGCCTCTTGCTCGGTCGGCAGTACGTTAAACTCGTCACCTGCCTGTGGCGCACCGTTCAAGCCGAGCACTACAGCCGGCTCACCGGGCTTGGCTGCCTGGATGCGCTGACCACGTTCGTTGAACATTGCCTTCACCTTGCCGTGGAACGTACCTGCCAGCAACACATCGCCCATGTGCAATGTACCATCCGATACAAGCACCGTAGCCACGTAACCGCGTCCTTTGTCCAGCGACGACTCGATGATCGAGCCTTTCGCACGGCGTTTGGGATTAGCCTTCAGATCGAGCAGTTCGGCTTCGAGCAGCACCTTATCCAAGAGCTCATGTACGCCTGTACCTTTCTTCGCGGATATATCCTGGCTCTGGTACTTACCACCCCAGTCCTCAACCAGCAGGTTCATGTTCGCCAGTTCCTCTTTGATCTTGTCGGGGTTAGCACCGGGCTTATCGCACTTGTTGATGGCGAATACCATCGGCACGCCTGCAGCCTGTGCGTGACTAATCGCCTCACGCGTCTGCGGCATCACGCCGTCGTCGGCTGCTACGATGATGATCGCTATATCCGTCACTTGTGCACCACGCGCACGCATGGCAGTAAACGCCTCGTGACCCGGCGTGTCGAGGAACGTGATATGCTTGCCTGACTCGCTGAGTTTGACGTTGTATGCACCGATGTGCTGCGTTATACCACCCGCCTCACCGGCAATCACGTTCGTGTTGCGGATATGGTCGAGCAGCGAGGTCTTACCGTGGTCAACGTGACCCATCACGGTTACGATCGGTGCACGGGGCTCCATATCCTCCTCGCTGTAGGCTTCTTCCTCCTCGGCAATCTTCTCGGCTACCTTCGCGCTCACGTACTCCGTCTGGAACCCGAACTCTTCGGCAACGATATTGATCGTCTCGGCATCCAGACGCTGGTTGATGCTCACCATCATACCCAGCGACATACACGTACCGATGATCTTCGTCACAGGCACGTTCATCATCACCGCCAGATCATTGGCTGTCACGAACTCGGTGAGTTTCAACACCTTACTCTGTGCCTGCTCTTGTACGCGCTCGGCTGCTGCTTTCTCGCGCTCTTGCTCACGGCGCTCGCGTTTGTGCTTCGAGGTGGCTGTCTTGCCTTTGTTGCCTTGCAGACGTGCTATCGTCTCCTTGATCTGACGCTGTACCTCCTCGTCATCTATCTCTACGCGCACACCTTTCTTCTTCGAAGAGGATTTGCTCTTCTGGTTCTTGACGTCATTGACATCCACCTTGTTCTGCTTGATGCGCTCACGTTTGCGTTTCTCGCCTCCGCCGCCTTGTTGTGCACGACGTTGCTGCTCACGCTCCTCGCGTTCTTTCTTCTTCTCCTCCTTCGTCTTCTGACGCGGATGAGTAGCCTGATTAAGCGTATCCAGGTCAATCTTTCCGACCACCTTCGGCTGATTTTTCAGCACGGGCTTGCCCAGCGAGAAGATCTCCTTCTTCGGCTGTTCGGCTCTCGGCGCTGTTCCGCCGAGCTCTTTTGGCTCTTGGCTCTCGACTGATGCCGGCTCCTGGCTTTCGACTTTAGCTGCAGCCAGCTCTGCCTCACGGCGGGCTTGCTCTTCGGCCTCACGCTCGGCGGCTATACGCGCAGCTTCCTCTTCTGCCTTACGGGCAGCCTCAGCAGCACGCGCTGCCTCTTCTGCAGCCTTACGAGCAGCTTCTTCAGCAGCTTTCTTCGCAGCGGCAGCAGCTTCCTCGGCAGCCTTACGGGCAGCCTCGGCGGCTTTCTTGTCTGCCTCCTCCTGTGCAGAGTCCAAAGTGAGCACTTTCTGGATATCGCGCTCCTGTCGTTGTTGCTGCTGACGCTCGGCTTCCATCTTGAGCGCCATATCTTTGTTGAACTCTTTGGCAAGACGCATATACACATCGTCCTCGATGCGCAAGTTCGGGTCGGTGTTGATCTCCATACCCTGTTTAGCCAAGAATTCAACGGCAGTCGACATGCCGATATTCAGTTCCTTACACGCTTTAATCAGTTTTATTGCCATAGTACAAATTTATACAGTTTTTTGTTATTGAGGTCTGTCCCTCTAATACTATATCATTTCACGATTTTGAGGTTTGTTTTGAGCAGATTTTGGATTTCTCGTGAGGGAGTTATGTGGGACATAATGACCGAACGAAAATGCAAAAGATGCCAAAAGAAAACCAAAATCTTATTCGTCTTCGAATTCTGAAGCCAGAATGCGTAAAACGTCATCTACCGTCTCTTCTTCGAGATCCGTCCTCTTAATCAGCTCATCCTTATCCACAGCCAGCACAGCCTTCGCTGTATCCAGTCCGGCAGCCTTCAGCGTGTCGATAACCCATTGATCAATCTCGTCGTTGAACTCGTCCAGATAGATATCTTCGATATCCTCGCCTTCCATCTCACGATAAACCTCAATCTCATAACCGGTCAGCATGCTGGCAAGCTTGATGTTGTAACCACCCTTACCGATAGCCAGGCTCACCTCTTCGCTCTTCAGATAAACCTCGGCTTTCTTCTCTTCCTCGTTGATCGTCATCGAGGATATCTTCGCCGGCGACAGTGCACGCTGGATATACAGGTTGATGTTCGAGCTGTAGTTGATCACGTCGATGTTCTCATTCCTGAGCTCGCGCACGATACCATGTATACGCGCACCTTTTATACCTACGCACGCGCCCACGGGATCGATGCGGTCGTCGAAGCTCTGCACGGCTACTTTCGCACGCTCACCGGGTATACGGGCGATGTTCTTGATGCCAATCAGTCCGTCATGCACCTCGGGCACCTCTTGCTCGAACAATCGTTGCAGGAACAGCGGGCTTGTACGGCTCAGTATGATCTTCGGGTTCTGGTTCTTGTTATCCACTTGTACCACCACGGCGCGAACGGTATCGCCCTTACGGTAGAAGTCCGTCGGGATCTGGTTCTGCTTCGGGAGGTACAACTCGTTGTTCTCCTCGTCCAGCAGCAGCATCTCTTTCTTCCACACTTGGTACAGCTCGCCGGAAACGATCTGTCCCAACTTCTCGCTGTAACGCATATACAGGTCTTCTTTCTTCAGGTCAAGGATCTTCGTTGCCAGCGTCTGACGCAGGTTTAGAATCATTCGGCGGCCGAACACGCTAAAGTCCACGCGGTCCGTTACCTCCTCGCCTACCTCGGCTTCGTCGTCGAGCTTGAGCGCGTCGCTCAGGGCGATCTGGGTGTTCTCGTTGGCTACATCGTCGTCCTCCATCACCAGGCGGTTACGATACACCTCCAAGTCACCTTTGTCGGGGTTGATGATCACGTCGTAGTTTGCGTCCGTGCCGTACATCTTCGCGATAACGCTGCGGAACGACTCCTCCAGCACATTGATCAGCGTTTGCTTGTCAATGTTCTTGAACTCCTTGAAGTCCTTAAAAATCTCGATTAAGTTAATCGAATCTGTCTTTTTAGTTGCCATTTTATATTGTTGAATTTATATTCTTTGTTTGCCGACCGTTTTATCTTTTGTCTTTGAGCGTAGCGGTCTTTTGTCTTTTAGCGAAGCGGTCTAAAATTTTAGATCATACTTACAATATTTCACCTCATCGTACCGCCATGTGCGGGTCACTACCTGTGTCTGTTTGCGCTTCTTGCCTTCCACAGCTACTTTCTCTTCGCAATCCACGCTGAACGTCTCCTCATCCACACTCACCAACTGCCCTCTGTACTTCTTCCCGTCAGCCGCCAGCACTTCCACCGGATGTCCGAGGTGTTTCTGGTATTGCATCTTCGTCTTGAACGGGTCAACGATGCTCACGCTCCCCACTTCCAACGCATAATCCGGCTCACCGGCGCTCTCCAGATATTCCACTATCTTCCTGTTCAGCTCTGCGCAGAAGTCCACATCTGTCCCTTCCATCTTGTCTACCTCCACGAGCACATCATCCCCCGGCCGTATCGCCAAGGTTATCAACTCATACCCCGTCCCTTGCAGCATCTCCTCTATCTTCCCTCGTAATATTTCCTCACTTGTCTTCATCATATTTCGTTTAATTCGCTTAATTCGTGAACATTTAGTTCTTTGTAGTTGTTGTTTGTTGTTGGCTGTTGTTGACCTTACTTGACCATTGTGTTGTTGTTAGTTGTTGGCTGTTGTTGACTTATATATTCTTAAAGCGATGAGGAGTCCTCTTCAGACCCCTCATTCATTTCGCCTACAAAGATAGTAAATATTTTGCATATATGCAAGCATTTCCGCATTTTTTTTCACTCTCACTGCATTTTTTTCCCATTTCGCTAAATTCACTCATCATATCCACCCTTATTTGCTGTCTGTAATTGACTGAATTTATCCCCTTCTGTTTTTTATGTTTATGTCTGCTGCTGTCTGTTACAGCGGATTTGATTCTGCTATGTTTTTTGAAGTGGAATGTAATGGAACGTTTTTTTGTAAGTTATCGCAGATAACGTTTTTTTGTAAGGCAGCCGGACGATATCATATATCGTACAGGAATGGAATTGGATAAATATACATCTGGATGCTTGCATACAAGTGGATATTTAGCTGATTACATTCAGACACCTAGTGTCGCGCTGCCGCGTTTTTGATTTACTAAAAATCCATCGCTATTTTGACTAACATAAACCAAGGCGGCACGTCATTGACGCACCGCCTCAGTTCATTTATCACGCTGTCTCTTTTCTGCGCATTCGGGTCTTGTACCCCGCGAATCCCGCAGCCATCATGAGAAGCACCCACATCCCCTCACCTACCGGCGTGCCGGGTTCCTGGGGCTTGCCTGTGCCACTGATGTCATCGTCATCCCAATCATCCATCTTCGCACGGCGCGGACCGCGAGCACCTCCCGACGGGTTGTCGTCAGGGGTGTTAGCGCCTATGGTAAATCCGTTACGTGCCGCTATAGGCAGACTCGAGCCCGAACCCTTCAACGTGGATGTTGAGTAGAACTCAAAGTGCGTCTTGTTCAGCGTATTGTCAAACGCCGTTTTATTCTCTGCAGTCTTGAACTGTGCTTGACCGAACATTGCCGCTGCCATCGTCAGCGTGCAGATAATCAATAAATATCGTAATGTCTTCATAATCCTTTGTCTTTTTACGTTCAACTTTTTACTTTCGAACTTCATTAAACTTTAAACTTTCAACACTCAATCATTTATTGATCACATTCACCCGTTTACCAGTCACGTCATACATCTGCCCGTTGCGGATGATGAATACATGATCGTCAATCACCATCTTTCTGACATCTGACTGCTGATTGCTGATTGCTGACTGCTCAGTCCCCGTCGGCACTTTCGCCATCGGCACAACATTCAGCGCGAAGCGGCTATCGTCTTGCGTACGTACCGTTGTGAAGTGGTACTCGCTCATCATCAGGTCAGTTACCTCGCCTGTCTGGTAGTCAATCAGGTCCACACGCTCAAACGGTGCGTCTGCATATCTCGGATTCAGCGAGAACGTGTACTCTCCGTCTTCCGGTGCACGGAATCCGATAGGTATAACGCCCTTTGCATCCGCCGTACTCATCGCGTTGTATGCCAACCGCGTGTCACGTGACAAGCTGTATGTCGCCAGCGTGTAGCCGTTACCGAACATCTTCTCAAGGTCTGCGCCAATCTCGTACTCTGCGCTATACTCGTCGCTGATCAGCAGCGTCGTATTATCGCTCTTGTCACCATCGCTCAAGATGATTCCTGTCTTCACAATCGGCATCTCTTCACGCTTTGGCGCATAGATCGGCAGCGAACTTGCATTTTCTTGTCCGGCAATTGCGAAGGACAGCGTACCATTCTTTCCGAACTGTACGAAGAAGCACCAACCCGGCAGCAACTTAGCTTCGCTCACGGGCTTCTGGATGTACTCCGAGAAGTCGTGAACAGGAACATTCACATATACATTTGTTGTCTCTGTATATTCTCCGGTGATGAAGTTCAACTTACCCTTGATGAATGCATCACTCGGCGAAGCACTTGCATCACTTGCATCGAAGCATGACATATACGGCACACCAAGTATGTTCCAACCGGCATTTCGGTTGTTGGTTCCACCACCTGTCGATGCTGCTCCGCTATAGGCTGTTACAGATACTTGGTTCTTATAGTACGAATCGTCGATAGTAGCTTTTTCACCATCTGCTGTCCAAGCATTCTCAAATGTCAGCGGAATACGGATAATTGCCGAGCCCTTTGACGATACAGCGGTGATGGTGTAACCCTTGCCGGGCTCCAGATACTCACTTGTGGTCATCTGAACCCAGTTATCAGCTGTTGCACCGTTCTCTGCGCGATTCGCTCCGTCGTATTTGTCAATACCGTATTGCTTACCATACGTTGCTGCCGAAGCTAATGCCTCATCAGCATAGTTAATAGTGCTTACCTGCGTACGGAACGGTACTGCCAGCGGATAATAATGCTTGCCATCCGACTTCTCGTAGATATCATAGTCTATCGAAGCCGTCGTCTTCTTCAGTGCCGCATCGTCGGCAATATGCACGCGCGCTACGTTATATTCTTTTGTTCCCGCACGTGTCCATCCGTTGTGCAGACGCATTGTCGTAGCAGTCAGCGTGCCTGTTGTCACATCCAACGTCGCACCCGGATAGATATGCAGTTCTTTGATTGTCACTGCACTGCTTCCGAAGCTTCCGGCATTGGCTGTCAGCGTCTTGCCCGGCAACACATGCACTTCTTTCGTCTCCCATATGGTCTTGTCACCAATCAATGTCTTCATCGCACCGTCGGCGGCAATCACGCATGGTATCTCTATCTGCGATACACCGATCTCCGTTCCGCCCTCGTTCTTCCAGTGGATGTACAGTTGCTTGCCATCGTTGGCTATCGCACCTACAGTCAGTGCGCCGCCGTCCACCTTCACGTTCTTTGCTGTACCCATAGCAGCATTAACTGCCGTAGTGGTAGCGGATGTTGGCGAAGCGCCGTCAACGTGCATCGTTGCGGATTTTACAGCTGACAGATCAGACGGAGTTGCCGGCGTTACAATCACACCATGCTCACCCCACTCATGTGCACTTGCTGCTATAGGCGTGAACTTGTTCGTGATTGGCAGAAGGTAAATTTCTCCGGACGTTCCAACAGAACTATTTCCAAACATACCCATTTTGCCGTTATAGATACCCAATTGCTTGTCACCAGGGCTTTGCGACGGATCCATCTTCAATGTGTATGCACCGAAGTTTGTACTCTTCAAATGCCATACTTGTTGGTTCTCAACACCCTCCGTAGGAGCAGCCGTTGTACTTAACTCTAATTTCGAGTTTGAACTACTCATAGTCAGCCATTGTCCTCCGTCTTTGGTGAAGCGTATAGAACTTAAATTGCTTGTCGGTCTATAACGATTCGCACCTTTATATACAACCGTATTAGGAGCATAAGAAACTTCCGTAGGAGCATCTACATCGTCCACGATTATCTTTATTGGTGTTACATCTTCATATGTTCCACCCATTGTATTGGGTAACGCGTACCAAATTCCTCCTTTCTTCGATGCAATCACAAACTCCTCCGGCAATGCGCGACCGTGAAGCTCAAGCGTCTTCGTTTGTAGAACATTGTCATTGCGCAATACTTTGATCTGCAGTTTGTAGTTGTCAAGCTGCCCAAATGCGTTCGGAGTATATCTAATGGAGTAATCCTCGTCAATAGCATCACTACTGCTCACATCTATTGTTGAACTTGATGCATCAATCAAGGTGCTGCCATCATACAGACGGAACACACTCTCTGACTTATCAACAACATTATCGTCTTCGTCCAGATAGGATATCTCCAGATCCGTTGCACCGCCAAGGTCGCTACTGCTGATGGTTATCATGTTTCCTGCACCATCGGTAGTTTGCACATATACGTTCTTGTACGATGTCAGATATACGTCACCGGAAATGTCTATGTCCGGATCGCACCAAGCCCTCATGTCACCGTACCAGCGTGCATACAGCGTGCAGGTCGCATCCTCTTTGTCCCATATACGGGAACTTGTGCCATCGGCCTTGTAATATTGCTTGGCGGAAGATGTCGTGCCGTCATAGTATCCACCGAAAATGAACCCGGAGCGCGTCGGGCAAGTGATAGGTGTCGGCATCGCTTGATCATAGGTTGCCGTCTTGTCACTTGTTTGTCCGCCTGTACCGCTGTTCTGGTCGAACGAGACTGTCGTTGTCTTTGCCGTCCACTTTGTGAACAACGTTGTCGGAGTCGTTGCGCGAGTCCATTTGCCACTTGTCGTGTAGCCCGAGACGGTCGAGTTCACCACTGCACCGGCATCCGTCAGCACTTTGTTCGCTGCCGTGCAAGCGGCATCAGTATAGTAGCCCTCCACATTATAACCCGTTCGCGTGGCTGCGGTGAGAGTTGTCTTGCTCGTGGCATCATACTTGATTGTACCCGAACCGTTTTCCGAGCCGCTGGCATCGTTGTTGTTCTTATTCAGTGTCAAAGAAATCGTGTTCGCCTGCCAAACAGCATACAGCGTCACATTCGCACTCATGGCGTGCGTGTCGCCTCCGTCCCATGCATCGTCTTTCGTCCCCGCATCGGCGGAAGCCTTTGTCGGGTTCCAACCGAGGAACGTGTATCCCGTCCGCGTCGGCTGTGTTGTCGAAACGGTCAACTGAACCGACGCTGCATCCACGGCTACCGACTGACTTGCCGGTGCACCGCTACCGCCGTTGGCATCGTAACTCAGCACATGATGCAGCACGAAGTGACAGTTCCAGTTCTTACTACAGTTATCTGCCCATATACGGAACATACCGACTTTTCCGTCATCACCTGCTGCGAGGTTCGTATTGCGCCATGTCGGATTACCACTACCATCTTTGCCGTTGACTACGCCCATGTTCGTCACCGCTGTGCTCTGTGATACCGTCGGGTTCCATACATAGTCACTGGCTGTCTTCAGACCAACGTAAAAGTTCTTGCTCGTAATTTGCGTTGAGGCATTCAATGTCACGACCTCTGATTCAAACACCGTCTCCGTCAGACTGCTTGTCTTACGTGTCAACGCTGTACTTGTCCAACTGTCGCCACTACCGATACGCAATACATAGCCGTCAGGGATAAAGTCTATATACTTGTTGTTGTCCGTGTAACTGGAGCGGATACGCAGTGTACCTATCGCACCTACGTTATTCCCGGAACTGATTTCTCCTAATGCCTGATACGTACAACTATTTGCACGCAGCAAACCGAATACCATGTTCTCAAAGTCCGCATCAGCCGACTTGGCGTCCGACGTGTTCCAACTGCCTTGCCAGCCTACGTAATAGTGCGGCTTGTTAGGAATTTCGAAATCCGTCAAGTAGTAATAATACCCCGTATTACCGTCACCGTCGGTGGAAGACTCAAAACATAAGTGGTCTTCATTCCAATCACTCTTCGTACGTGTTCCGTAGTGGAACGAATAGTAATCACATGTTTTTTCCACACCACTAATCGTTACACTCACATTACCTGTGACATCTGCTTTGTCTATTGACAACACGCCATTATCCCACTCATAGTCCGATGCGCCAGTCACGGTGATGGTGGTAGGCAGGTCGTAACCGTCATCAGCCACATATTCCGCCAAAAAGTCTTCGCAAGCCCTTGCGGCTTCTGTCTCACCGGATTTGAGAGAAACGTTTTCTTTCGTGATGTTGTAGGAATAACCGAGTGTGGTAACCACATCCGACTCCCACGGAGCACCGGCTGCACAGTAGGATCCGCCACTGCTGACATTCTCCACTGTCACCATGTATTCTTTACACGGATCCAAGCCGGAAATCGTTTTGGTTTGATCAGAAGTAGATGCCGTTATTCCGGTAATGCGCTTTGCTGTTACTTCATCAGCATTCTCATCATACACTCTCAATATCTGCGAAGCAATACCTGTCGTAGCACTCATCTTCCATGTTGCCTTCAATTCTCCTGCCCCGCAACCGGCAGTGGTCAAAGAAACCGACCCACTAATTGAACCCAGTTCGGTGCAACATGAAGTGATGTAATTGTCATAGCAATAAACAGCACAAGACTGCATACGAATTTGGTTGCTACTACTTGGGTAACATTCCACAGAATACGTATTGATTCCCGTGACCGTTTGACTTTCTGCTGCTGAACTTAGTGCTCCATCCGATACACCATCTATACAGTAAGTTGAGCTATTACATGTGGTTGCCAATTTGGCTAATACCTTATCGGATGATGTAATGGAAAAATAGTGATCTCCATTTGTTATAGTGAATGTATAAGGAGTATTCGTTTTGTATATAGAACCCGCATCAAAATATAGCGTGATATTATCTTTAGACTTAGTGACAGGAGCAGTTGCTGCCGAATAGTCTGCTGCTGCAAAGGTAGTCGTCGCAGAAGCGGGAATAGTCCCCCAGAGAGCATTGATGTCCATATCGTCATCTATCTCTGTCCACCAATCGACAATCTTGTCCACATCTATGGTATGTACAGGTGTCCTACCAACGTCTTCTGTTGTCCACCCGGCAAACTTGGTACTCGTAGCGTGACAAGCATCACCATCTGTTAACGTTGGCCAGTCTGATTCGTCGTAAATGTCTTCATCGTACATATCGAAGAATCTCATGCCATCATAAACTTGTAGCACATCTCCGGTCGCCACTCCATTGTTATAGAATGTCAATGTATGTTTGATGTCCTCTGCAAAAGTAACAGTTACTTCAGATGAGATACTACTCCCCTGCGTGTATGAGATTGTATAATTTCCATCACCATCAGGACCAGAAATTGTTCCGGTCTTATTTGTGGCAGATACGCTGGCAACATGGTAATGCGTATCCGGAGTTGGAACAACAACAACGCTTGTTGTACCACTACCACAGTTTTCTGTAGTCCCTCCCTCGGAGATTGTTGAGCCAGAAGCACTACCTGCTTTTAGAACAAACGACCCGTGCAAACCCGACGCATCGCCATCGTACGATAAGGTAACTGTTTTATCACAACCTCCGCCAGGTTCTTCGCATTCGACTTGTATTGCGCAAAGGTATCCAGCAGCTGCACTGGCTGTCCCTTTTGTGACTGTGATAACGATGGCACCTGTATTATGTCCGGCTGCCGGTGTAAAAGTAACTTTAGTCGTTCCATCTCGTTGGCTAGTCGCAGATGAGTTTTTTGCAACTGTTGTGCCATCACTTGTTGCAGCCGTCCCACCAATAGTCACTGTAGCAGAAACTGTCCCCGCAGCACCGGCATTCATCCACACATATACCTTTTTGACATTAGTGTACCCATAATAAGAAGTACTGGATTGAGCACCCCAATTGTTTTTACTTGTTAATGTAATGCCACCGGTCTTTTTGCCTGTTCCGATTTGAATTCCTTTATAGTTACTGGAATTGTAGGCTCCGACATTGCTGAGACTAGATGCCGTCCATGTAATAGTTGACAGAGTGACATCTGTAGCGCTACTAATTGTAGTTGTGAAGTCATGTGTGTAGGTTAGTGTTGCACCCCACACATTCCCAATTCCAACAATTAGCACAAGGGCTAAAAGGGAGATGAATTTGTGCATAGCGGAGCGGTAGCGCCCCGACGGTGAACCGACGGTCAACCGACGGTCAAAGCCAATGTCACTACACTGTGAGGCTTTTGATAGCCCACACAGATTGGTTAAGAAATTTTTGGTTTTCATAATGTTTTATATTTAATTATTATTTATTTGCAAGTATTCAATACGCAATAACTATTATATAATGACGAAAGATAGTTGTAACATATATATGAGCGTTATTATATGTTTACAAATATCAATACGTCAATGATCGTTTGCCCTTTCGGGCGTAGTGCTATAGGGCGAAACCAATCGCCCTATGGCTTTTATTCCATTGTTCCCCAGATAGCGTAGAACGTCTTATTCGCTGCGGTATATCCCGAACCGCTGTTGTCGTCACCGGCAGGAATCAGATGACTGGCTATAGCACCGTCTTTCGGCGAACCGTCATCGTTGACATATTGCTCTTCTAGCCATCCAATGAAATGGAAGTGCGTCTTATTGCAATACGTCGCACCCGGTGTCGCATCATCCGGTGCATCCGGCATAGTATATGTGCCCTGCTTAGGATCTATCTCCGTATCGTGCATTACATCCACAAACCAATCGTACGTACAATCAGGATTACTGTTATATGTCACAAGTGGCGGACACATTTTATAGAGATTGACATATTGTGTATTACCCGCATCTGCTGTATAACCCGCAAAACGTGGAGTATTCGTATTGTATTTTATATAACGGGTAGGGACGCTCGCATTTTGTATGGTTGCTACTCCACTGCTTATGCTAACCGTCCAAGAAGAATTTGCATTGACTTCATCTGCGACCTGTAATACATTACTACTACCAGAATATGAAAGGTAGTTTTTGTCTGTCAAATCATAGAAAGCAAATTGCCCATCACTATTGCCTTCCCTCACTTCTAACAAATGTTTCTCTTTGGGCAAATCGGAAGTATAACGTATGGTGTCTCCATAAGTCTTTCCATTTAATCCCCTGTATTGTATCTTTGGATTGCTACCATCATAGGTCAGCGCTACAATATCATCAACTGCCAATCCGCCTGTCGCATTGATCTTTGCGGCGGTACAATTTTCGCGCTCTTCCGTGAGTGAATAAACTGCATATAGATTTTCGTTAGTAGACGGATAGTAAAGTGAACCTGCCGCATATAGTTTGGGAGCAGTTGTTGTTGATGTTTGTGCGCTTGTTTGTTTCCAGCCTGCAAACACCCAACCTTTGGCTCCACAATCGGTAGGAGGTGTCGCACTTGGCAACTCAACGCCTCCACATGCTGTAGACTCACTGAGTGACGAAGTTGCGCAAGTACCGGTTCCTTTGTTAAAGGTGACGGTATATTTATCCGTTACCTCATAGTAAGTAACCGAAATATTGGTTATTCGGACACCACCACTAGGAGTAAAAATCACATATTTGGCATCTCCGGACCATGTGTAATTAGAGGCGGTAACTTTACTCCATGTACCGGACGAAACTTCACCACCAAGAGATGAAATGTATGATTCTGAAGAATTGGTTGTAACAGATATACCGGAAATCTTGTAAACACCCGATGCCGAAACCGTCATAGGATCGCTAAAACGAAATTGCGGACTACTCGTGGTTACTGTACCGTCAATAGATACTGTAATAGGAGTTTTCGTGGCTTCTGTATGATCCGCATCAATATCACTAATCGTGAATGATATAGGATCCAATGCCCACACATTTTCCACGTTGAGAGTAATTAGTGCAATGATGGTCACTAACCATCGTGTTTTAGTTAAAAATAACTTTTTCATAATGTTTATGTTTTAATATTTATATTCCTTATTTATACACGCGTATGTGCGTGCTTTATTTTGTACCCTGAGGTGATACCACTCACCTCAGGGTGATTATATGGCAGAATATTAAATATTTGATTCTATAATTCTCTACACGCCTCACTTTCTGGCTAATAATGATTGATAAAAACTACAATATTCTTTATTGACTTCTTCGTCACTATCCCATCCCCATAATTTGTGTCGAGGTAAAACAAGACCTAAAACCGTTAATAGTATGCCTGTTGCAATAAAAATTAAGTAAGCACAGAGATTAGACGTTTTTTCTTCAACATAAGGAAACATGGCGAATGAAGCCAATACATAAGTTAATATCCCTCCTATTATCATTCCCCACCAAAATTTTGATTCTGCATGTCTCTTTTTTCTAATTATATCCTTCGTTTTTTCTTCGTAAGGAATAATGAGAGACTCAAATGCCAGCATTATCAGTGGTATAATTTTATATGCTTTTTCTTCTTCTTTAAAAAGACTTTGCACAATGCCAACTTGTTCTTCAGTGAAAACATAGCAATACTGATTCTTCTTTATATTATCAGATAATTTGCGCTGACGTTTTATGTAGTCAAATTCAGCATCAGTCATCATTTGAAGATTAGTCAAACTATCAGTTGCCCCCAAAATTTTGGCATGCAACCTTTTTAGTTCAATTTGAAGTATTGAAGCGAGATCATGTTCAGAAATCACGTATTGATTATTTGGACGTGATTGATATATGTATTCTTGTATTTTTTCTAGTGTTAGTGCTTTCATAATTATAACTTTATCGTAGAAGGAAGTATTCCATTGTTACCTGTATTAGTGATAGACTGTATGTTGTATTTTCTTGTAATATCATCTGTTTTACTCTCGTTGCATAATTTATAAGGCGCAGATAGGTGATTTTTCAAATATAGTATGAGTTCTCCTTCAACTTGCTCAAGCAAGTCCCTATCAATGGGTATATTAGAAGAGCCTGGAACTGAAACAATTCCACATCTAACAGTTTGATTGAGCGGAGCTCCTTCTAAGTAATCCTTATTGGTAATATGTTGTCTCACACGCTCATGCAAGGATTGTGTTGTTTGCCCGACATCAATTTTTATCTGATTTTGCTTATTAGTCCCTACGAAATAATAAACCACATTCTCAAAAGCACTGATAATATGCTCATACATGGTGAGAGCATGATTATAGTGCTCTACTGCAATAGGTATTTGCCAGTTAATTTTTACATCAATTGTTTTCATATTGCGAAAGATGTTCGTTAATTAATTTTATGCATTTATAATAATCCTCTTTATATGTGGAGTTATCATAGAATGCCGATAATGTACTTAGATCACATGGATTATTGTTGCGTGCCAGTGGGGCAACAATTTCCATTGTCTTTAGACTACTCTGTAGTATATCAACTGCTTCATTGTTCGATTTCTTCATATATCCTATAAGCTTAAGTGATTCACTTGCATATATGGCGCCAAATTTCAAATCCAATGGATCTTTTTGCGACTTCAAGGCATCTAATCTCTGACTGAAATAGTTGAACAATTCGCGTTTTAATCGGCATAACTCAGCTTTATTGGGCAAGGTGTCCTGTCCTTTTAAAGATAAGCTACAAATTTTGTTAATAACATATTCAAAAGAATCTCTTATGAAATATGTTCTGAACCACTCTGTTAATGTCATATTTAATTTATTTTAGCGTTCACGTACTATTCCTATTTATCAAGAAGAATAACTGTATTTATCTAATATGGTGAGCTTGTTTATACCTGTTTTCATTGTTATGTATATAGTTTTCAACCGCCTGATAAGTCTTAAAGTTGTTGATTGCCTGAATAGTTATTCTTGCATTAGGAATAACTATCATTATTCTAATCAGTTTCCCAAGTTCATTTTGGAATATTCCACTTCCGGTTGTGCTAAAACATGCTATCACATAACTCATCTCTTGCGGAGCATATCCAAAACAGATACATGAGAAATCACGGTGTATACGATGAATGTTTTCAGCAAGTTCTAATGCTTGTTGTTCTGATAACAAAGGAGCACTTGTTTCTTTATTTGGGCTCACTGCTATATGTAACAACCAATTTACACGACCATCTGTATCTATCTCTCCTTCAATTGCAGGCCACTGTTGTGCTAATTCGTTTTGGGCACCATGATTCTCTCCAATATATGTATTGTCATTCGGAATTATGTTAAATATCCATGATGTTAAATTTGTTTTCATATTATTAAAATTTTATGTTATTGTTCTTATCTTCATATCCATTCCGAACGATTATTTCTTATCCTCAGTTCTTCGGAACGATTATTACTTATCCTCAATTCTTCGGAACGATTATTGTTCCAATTTTCCTTATTTCTACGCGTACACACGCGCCTTTTTCCTTGTAAACATAGCCTAATCCAATAGCCTATACCTTTGGCTTGATTCTTTTTCTTCGCGTTGCCTTGTTCCTTTTTATTTGGTGTCCTGTACTCGCGATTTTCAACCGCGAGAGTTTCCCTCATTCACTTTGTCTGTTTTGTTGGCATTTGATGCCAACCTTCGTTTTTCTTTCCTTGGCATATTGAAATGACTGACAACCATAAAACAATCTGACACAGAACTTTCGTTCCATGTCAGACTGATATGATGTGTATTCTGTGTTACTTTATGCGTTTAGAAAACCTTCAAAACTAAGATCCTCGTCTATCTTTGGCCAGTGGATACCAAAAGGCGAGCATTTATAGTCCGCTCTTTCCTCTTTACTCGCGCGCAACAATCGCGGATAACGGGCAAACGGCTCGCTTGCTTCACGACCATCCGAAGTGCGGATCCACACCGCGGAATCGGTTAACCAGATTTTAGATACGTTCAGCATAACTATTCTTGTTTGAAATATTCTTTCCAACGGTTAACAATGATGTCCTTATTCTCCTCAATCACGGATTCGGCTAATTTGAGTTCTGACACCTTCAATCCGTTGTTCTCAATGAGTTTCACGGGATCGACGCAGAATTTAGCCTCGTGCTTCTGATCTTTTATCACATGTACGTGAACCGGCTCATGGTCGTTCGAGTAGAACATAAAGCGGAATCCGAAAAATGAGAATAGTGTTGGCATAATTACTTTCGTTTAACAATTTCGCTGCAAAAGTACAAAAATTTTCTGACATTTGCAAGAATTTTGTCAAAAAAGTGCTCACACACTTACCACATATCAGTCATTCAACATGTCAATGTTCACTTCTCACCATATTTCCCGTGCCGTGAGTAGCACTATACTATTCTTGCTGACATCCATTTTGTGCACCATACTCGGCCCAAAGTCGCCCCGTTTCCGATCCGTTTGCGGTCCATAGTCGGGCTAATCCTAGACTATAATCACTCCCTCACCCTAATCACACCCTAAGGTTCCCCTTACATATTGCCCCTTTTGTTCACAATTTTGCCATGGCAGTTTTGGCAGTTTGGCAGTTTCAAATTTTCCAATGTCGCTGTGTCGCTCTGTCGCTCTTTTAATTTTTGCCGTGGCAAAGTTGACAAAGTTGACAAACTTTTATATGTTTTTCTGTGTGAGACTTTGAGACTTTCACCCTTAATCAACTTATTTCCACCCATTTACAAAGTCTCATCAAAGTCTCATAGTCTCATCAATCTCACCCATTCATCCTCGGCTTAGTCCCTTTCACTCATCCCTGGCTTGTATTGTGCTTGCATTGTACTTGTATTGTTGATTTCTTTCTCCCATATTGTTTTCTTTTGCCCGATATGTCTCGTGCGCACTATATATGATTGTATAATATGTTTGCTTTGTTATCTTTTGTGATCACAAGTTAACCCAATATCTTGTAACCGTATTCTTTTCCCTTATTATATATTGCTTTGTGTTCGTATTATCATTTCGTTAGCATCAACAAAATGATAACACGCACAAAAAACGGTAACTCCGTTCAATAGTGGAATTACCGTTTGGATTGTTCTGCCCAAGTCAATGGGCGAAATAACTAACAATTATGCGTAAACAGGTGTGCTGTTAAAGTAAGGAGCACTGATTGTTGGTCTTTGGAAAGATGGTTTTCGTTTCTCGGGACGAGGCAAAAGCAAATCTTCACCCAAAGCCACTGACATCTTTGCAATGGTTGCAAGAGTCAAGTTGTGTGTGCCGCACAACCACCGGCTCACTTCGTTCTCCGATTTGCCGACTAACTTGGCAAAATCTCGCTGCGTCATGTTGCGTTCCTCCAAGATGTCATACACTCGGTTGGCTATGCGCACAGCCATTTCTACCTGCAAGTTCACCTCCGGAGGTGTACTTTGCCGAATCTGATCCATTAAAGCATTTGTTTTCATAAATCCTCCTTTCATTCATCAATAGTAAATGTTAATTCTCCCAATAACCGACTTCCGCGGATAAACACTATTTCGCTACTCTCCTTGCGACGAATCTCTATGTCTATCTTCTGCAAAGTCTCAACGGCGTGAGTTAAGATAGGATCTTCGTTGTACGAGCGGGTTGTCTTCATGCCGCCATTGCCTAATATCAGCACCTTGTTTTCCAAATTCAGACAATATAACCGCAGATGAGTGGACTCAAGATGCGATGGCAATCCCATAACCCGGTCGTGCATCGTACCTTCGTAACGGAAATGTCTGTCTGCCGCACCATACTGCTTAATCATATCCAGCCTGTGTACGATTTGTTGCAAGTCCTTCAGGTGAGATGTCTGGTAGGTGGTAATGAACTTTTCAAACTCAGTCATCTCTTCTCCTTCGAATTTGGGAGAATAGAGGCTTACGAGATCACCGCCTTCAAGTAATTCGAGTAGTAAATTCTTTTGCATATATGGTTATTTGAATTTTCGATGCAAAGATACGAAAAATAAATGAAATATGCAAATAATTTTACAAAAATCTTTACTTTTGTGGTGATTTTTCTTCTTTTTGGTAATTCCACTATGTCAATGTCCGTTTCTGCTTTGTTTCAAGTACCGCAGTAGCACTATCTTTTACCCCGTCCTCGTGTCGGGCACAACTATTATTATATTGTATTTGTTAGCTTTCTTTGTTGTATTGGTTTCTTCTTTCTTTGTTTATTGCCCCGAAATCAGATTTCGGTCATCTATCCCCTTGTTTGGTGTCCTTGGTTTTGTCCCTTTTGTTTTGTCCAGCTCTCGCTGCTGTTCCGGCGAGCTATATCCTTGGCTTAGTCCCTTTCACTCATTCCCTTACTTGTTCCTTTTTGTATTGGCTTGTTCCTTTTTTTGCCATAGCGCAAAGCATCTCACCCCTTCTTTTCTTGAAGTGATGTAAATAAAACAGCAAGACACGAGATTCCTCTCATGTCCGGCAAAAAAGAAAACTATGTTTAGGGATTATTTATCGAAACGCTCGATTAACATATTCGGATCTTGCCGCGTCGCCCACACATCTGCTATATACAAGGTGTCATCTTCCGTATAGTAGATGATTTTGCTCAAACCGTTAACAAGCTTGCTTCGAACAGAACCGTCTGCTGCCAATTCATATTCCGGCTTCCCGAGATTCGGATGGCGGGCTATCTGTTTCACTGCTTTATCAACAGCCACTTTGTAGTCGCTTTCTGTTCTGCGACCAAAATGTCCATTGATTGAATCACAGATGTGCAAGTAAGCCTCGTGGGCTAATTCTGACCAAAGGATTCTCATACTGCGGCACTCATCTGTGTTTGCATTACTTCTTCGTGAGTCAAGTAGCGCCCTTGACGGAACTGTTCACGAGAAATAGCCAGTCGCTCGCGCGCCTCATCCCATGAATAAGGAGAAGCGGCATCATCTTGGAATGCATTATTCACGAGTTGAATGGCAAACCATTGTTTGTCCTCAGGTGATAATGTCTGCAACACATATTGCAGCAATCCGTTTAATGTCTCCTGTGCCATAACTATCAGATTTTTGTCGTTTAACCTTTGCGACCGCAAAGGTAAGAAAAAAAACTGATATTTGCAAACATTTGAGCAAAAATCTTTCTTTTTTGCCTTAAATTTGTTTATTTACATCATTTCAATGTTCACTTCTCACCATATTTCCCGTGCCGTGAGTAGCACTGTTCTTTCCCCTGTCCTCGTGTCGGGCACAACTTTTATTATATTGTATTTGTTAGCTTTTGTTTTTATCTTTTGCACAATATGTCTCGTGCGCACTATTATTTTGTTATCTATTCTCTTCTCTTTCTTTTACATATTGAAATGACTGATATGCATAAAACAGTCTGACACAGAACTTTCGTTCCATGTCAGACTGATATGACGTGTATTCTATGTTACTTTATGCGTTCAGGAAACCTTCAAAACTAAGATCCTCGTCTATCTTTGGCCAGTGGATACCAAAAGGCGAGCATTTATAGTCTGCTCTCTCTTCTTTACTTGCCAGCAAAAATCGCGGGTAACGTGCAAACGGCTCGCTTGCTTCACGACCATCCGAAGTGCGGATCCACACCGCAGAATCGGTTAACCAGATTTTAGATACGTTCAGCATAACTATTGTTGATTGAAATACTCTTTCCAACGGTTAACAATGATGTCTTTGTTCTCCTCAATCACGGATTCGGCTAATTTGAGTTCTGACACTTTCAAGCCGTTGTTCTCTATGAGTTTCACGGGATCGACGCAGAATTTAGCCTCGTGCTTCTGATCCTTTATAACGTGTACGTGACCGGCTCATGGTCGTTCGAATAGAACATAAAGCGGAATCCGAAAAATGAGAATAGTGTCGGCATAATTACTTTCGTTTAACAATTTCGCTGCAAAGGTACAAATAATTTCTGACATTTGCAAACATTTTGTCAAAAAAGTGCACACACACTTACCACATATCAGTCATTCAACATGTCAATGTTCACTTCTCACCATATTTCCCGTGCCGTGAGTAGCACTATACTATTCTTGCTGACATCCATTTTGTGCACCATACTCGGTCCAAAGTCGCCCCGTTTCCGATCCGTTTGCGGTCCATAGTCGGGCTAATCCTAGACTATAATCACTCCCTCACCCTAATCACACCCTAAGGTTCCCCTTACATATTGCCCCTTTTGTTCACAATTTTGCCATGGCAGTTTTGGCAGTTTGGCAGTTTCAAAAATTCGCCTTGCACTTTCTGCACTTTTGCACTTAGTCTCTTTTGTACTATATGTCTCGTGCGCACTATATATGATTGTATAATATGTTTGCTTTGTTATCTTTTATGATCACAAGTTAACCCAATATCTTGTAACCGTATTCTCTTTTCCTTATTATATATTGCTTTTGTGTTCGTATTATCATTTCGTTGGCGTCAACAAAAAGACAACGCGCACAAAAAACGGTAACTCCGTTCAATAGTGGAATTACCGTTTGTGGTTAACTTCTCGAAGAAGTCTATATTTTAAAAGAAGGTTGAATCGTAACGAGCTTCATATACGACCACAACACGCTCTCCTGATGGTAGGGTCTCTATCTTATAGCCGAAATGGAAACCTTCAAATGGATAGTCTTTATAACCTTTCCGTATCCAAGGAAGATGTCTTGTTGCATCAGGATGACCGTTGGCATGAGTGCCTAAACGCTTTAGTGCTTCAATGAGACGATGCTCCTTGTTGAGAACAGTCACTTCATCCAACGTAGGATGCTTCTGAAGACTGAATTCGTAGAACTCGGCAAGGTATATAAACACCTCATCCTCAATGCGAACTTCCATACTTATTGCGCATGAAAATGTTTGTGAATAATCGTCTTCAACGTAGAATCTAACTCCTCTATCGTGTGGAGACTATTCCATTTCTCTTCAGAGATCGTAGCTTTATACCCCTGCATGACAGGTTGAACCGTCGGTTGTCGTAATGCTGCTTCCATGTTGTTTGATTTTTGTTGTCCGTATTACCTTTGACGAAGCAAAGGTACGAAAAATATCTGACATTTGCAAATATTTGTGCAAAAATCTCACATCCAGCTGCCGAATTTCTTATTCTTGCGCGTTCGTCTTACCAAACGCGCACGGTAATTTCCACTATGTCAATGTCCGTTTCTGCATTGTTTTGAGTGCCGCAGTAGCACTATCTTTTGCACTATATGTCTCGTGCGCACTATATATTATATTGTATTTGTTAGCTTTGTTTTGTTTCTCAATAGATTGACACACAACAAGCGGTAACCCGTTTGTTGTGTTGGATTACCGCTTGAATAAACTATGTATCTCTGTATGTTAGTACAGGAACCCGAACAGGTACAACGGAATAGCGTTGCCTGATCCGTATTCCATCTCATCCAGCGCGAGATAACTGTCTGGGATGTCTTTTATCTGGTCAAACGACTTGCTTGCGACTCCCACCTCGAAGGTGTAATGCTCATCCACCAGATAGTCACCTTTCACCGGCAACAACACGCCATGCGCCTGACGTAACTGGTTGACAAAAAACGTCTCGCGCAGCGTACCCTCGTTCACCATGTGCGTGAGAGCATACATCTGGTTGGTGTTGTTCAGATAGATCTTGTCCGGGCGGGACAGCGTCTTGTAACTGTTACTCTCTTTGTTGACAAGCATCAGCAATCCGGCTTTCTCCATAAGATACAGCAGCTTGATAACAATGTCACGCGTAGCGCCAATCTCACGGCACAGGATGCTGATGTTCGGTTCCAATGGAACCTGCATCGCCAAGATCATCAGCAACTTCTGCGCTTTCTGCAAGGTCGCCAGACTGATGTCCTCTACACGGGGTATATCCTGATAGATGATCAGCAGCATCAACTGTTCCAGTCGCCTCAAGTAATCTTGTTTTGCCTCCAGAACAAACGGATAGTATCCCTCGCGCAGATAGTCGCCAAAGTGCATCAGCGGCTTGATGGCGGATGTTATCTCCATCTCCAACGATGCGTGGTTGCTCAGCACATCCTCAAGACTGACAGCCTCGTGCCGGTATATGCCCTTGAACTGCAAGTATTCCCTGAAAGAGAACCCGTGCAGGTCATAGACAGTCTGCCGTCTGGACAAATCCGTCTGCGCCTCGTCAATCTGCAACATCGACGAACCGGTATAGACAATCTTCAGGTCGGCAAACGAATCGAAGATGTTCTTGATCTGCTGTCCCCATTGCAGCATGTAATGCACTTCGTCCACAAACAGCGCCTCAATGCCGTGCGTATAAGCGTATTCCGCCACATCGAACAGCGTTATCAGTTGGAAACTGAAACTGTCCAGCGTCACATACAGCACCTTGCTCAAATCCGGATAATGCTCTTTGATGTATTGCAGCAGCATCGTTGTCTTGCCTGTGCCGCGTGCACCGCGAATACCGATAAGTCGCGCATCCCAGTTGATCTGGTTGTACAGATATCTCTTGTGCGTCAGATCCACCTCGCGCACATGGCGCATAGACTCTGATTGCAGTTGTCTGAATTGGCTTTCTTGTAACATTGCAGTAGTTCTTTTAATGAAACACGCTGCAAAGATACATTTTTTATTCCAGAAAAGCAAATTTTCTGCAACATTTTTACTTTCAAAAAGTGATTTATCTTAATTTTGTCACTTTTGCAAAAGCAAATTGCCAACATTTTGCGGTAATCCACTATGTCAATGTCCGTTTCTGCCTTGTTTTAAGTACCGCAGCAGCACTAATCTTTTGCACTATATGTCTCGTGCGCACTATTATTTGTTATCTTTTTCTCATTATATCTTTGAAATACTGAAACAAGAAAAGAAAGAATAGGGCGAAACCCTATTCTCTGTAGATACTGCAAATGTGTTTGTTGTTAGGTCGTTATGTCTGACGGTGAGTCCCGTTACGGCTTTAGGCAACCGATTGGAACGACCAGTGTGCCATCCTTCAAATTATATGCATACGCCCCAACAGCGGTAAGCACCATGCGAAACACCGGCTTGCCGACCTTGTCGGTATTAATCTTTTGCACCAGTTTATTGAGTGATACTTGCGCCTCTTCGATAGCTGTTGTACCACCAAGTTTGATTTCTATCAAGCCGTATCGTCCGTTTCGGAAATGCATGACAGCGTCACACTCAAGTCCATCCTTGTCGCGGTAATGACCGACAGACGCTCCAAGCGCATCAGCATAGACACGCAGGTCACGAACAGCCATAGTCTCGAACAACAAGCCGAATGTATTGAGGTCATGCATCAGGTCGTCAGGTGAAAGCCCGAGCGATGCTGTCGCTATACTCGGATCAACAAAGTAACGCGTATCGGTTGTACGAATAGCTGTCTTGGAACGCAAATTGGTATTCCATGCCTTCATGTCTTCTACAACGAAGATACAACGTAAAGCGTTTATATATGACGCGATGGTCTTGTCCGACAATGTGTTTGTTTCATTGGCGGCGATGTCCGCGGCTATCACATTGTAGCTCGCCTGCGATGCTTGATGGCGCGATAACGAACGCAACAACGAACGGCAACGGTCGGGATTACGTAGTGTACCGTCAAAACGACTGACATCAGATTCGGCAATCGCATCAACATAGTTGGCGGCTGTCTGCAATGCATCTTCCGGTGCATCATTCAACGCAGCCGGCCAACCGCCACGACACAACAGAAACGCTATATCGCGCAACTGCCAACGGTTCTGACCTGCGATGTGCTGTTGTTCGTCAAACAATGCCTGCAGGCTTACCTCGCCGGAGGACTCGCCAGACTCCCACAAACTCATCGGACGCATTCGTAACCAGGCATACCGACCTGCTCCGGAGTGATTGATGCGTTTCTCGGTCTCGTCATCTTCTTTGTATGGCACAGCTGATCCCGTTAAAATAAATTGTCCGCGTTTCTGCCGCATATCGACTTCGTATCGGATACTATCCCACAAGTCAGGAATAGCTTGCCACTCATCAAATAGACGAGGAGTCTCGCCACTTAACAGAGTGGACATATCTGTTTCCGCCATACGTCTGCTCTCGCGTAGTACTTCCGGCAGAGCCATCATCACTTTGCTCTTGGAGATTTGCATTGCTGTTGTGGATTTACCACACCACTTGGGGCCTTCGATAAGTACAGCACCTGCACTACGCATCAAGCGCTCTAACATAACATCCGCAATACGAGGTTTGTAAGTAATTGAATCCATTCGGTTAGTGTTTTGACGCTGCAAAGGTACGAAAAAAAAATGATATTTGCAAATATTTTTGCATATTTTTCCTCATTTGGCGTATTTTTATTTCCCCGTTTGGCATTTTTTCACTTCCCCATTTGGCGAAATTACACTTCCTCGTTTGGCGAAAGGCCTGTCTCTGCTGATGCGAAATCTACAGATTTTCTTGTTTCAATATGTCAATGTCCGTTTCTCACCATATTTCCCATGCCGTGAGTAGCACTATCTTTTACCTTTTCCTCGCTCTAAAGTCGCTCCGTTTCCGATCCATAGTCGGGTTAATCCTAGACTATTGTCACTCCCTCACACCAATCACTCCAAACCTCACCCTTACCTTTTACCCCTTTTGTCCAATTTTTGCCGTGACCCTTTTGACCCTTTCTGCTTACATTTTTTGCCGTGACGTTATTGACGCTTTTGACGTTATTGTCGTTTTTGTTCCCAATTTTTGCCATGGCAGTTTTGGCAGTTTGGCAGTTTCATCTAGTCGCCTTGCACTTTCTGCACTTTTGCACCTGAGTCCTTTTGCACTCTATGTCTCGTGCGCACTATATATGATTGTATAATATGTTTGCTTTGTTATCTTTTGTGATCACAAGTTAACCCAATAGCTTGTAACCGGTTTTTCGCATTATCCATATCGAAGTAGTGTGATTATTTGACACAGCAAATAAGAAAAGAACAACTTGCATTCTACAAATTGTTCTTATCTTGACAAAACGGTATTTTCGATCTTACCAGTCTAACGCTTCTTCCTTGAGCAGAAAATCTGTCAGCGATATAGTAAGGATTCCATTATCATGATTTATTTCATGCTCTATTGAAAAATTTTGTTAATTTATACATTTTTTTTCAATAAAGCGAATAGATCGTACTTTTTTTGTCAAAATAATCACACTATTTCAAAGATCGCTTTCTTTTGAGAACATTTGGGGCTGTTTTTGACCCATCTGTTCCTATTTCGCATCCCGAACACTTCGAGATTTCTTCTTTTCCTCCATTCGAACGATTTTTCAACCGCGAGAAAACGTCCGTCCAAGTCGAGCCATAGTCGAACCGTTTCTGTTCCGTTTCCGATCCATAGTCGGGCTAATCCTAGACTATAGTCACTCCATCACCCTAATCACACCCTAAGATTCCCCTTACATTTTGCCCTTTTATCCCCAATTTTTGCCATGGCAGTTTGGCAGTTTGGCGGTTTCAAATTTTCCCTTGTCGCTATGTCGCTATGTCGCTCTTTTAATTTTTCCCATGGCACTTTGACACTTTGGCACTTTCTCTCTACATTTTTTTTCGTGAGACTCTGAGACTCTCTCCCTTAATCCACTTATTTCTAATCCCTTATAAAGTCTCACCAAAGTCTCACAGTCTCATCAAAATCTCATCACTCTCCTCCTCTCATCCCCTAGCTTAGTCCTTTTCACTCATTCTCCAGTTTGTATTGTGCTTGCATTGTACTTGTATCGTGCTTGTGTTGTTGTTCTCTTTCACCTATATTGTTTTCTTTTGCCCGATATGTCTCGTGCGCACTATATATTATATTGTATATGTTTTCTTTGTTTTGTTTGTGAGCACAGCCTAATCCAATAGCCTATACCCGATTTACATGGTGACATATTTGTACACAAAAGTACCTGACCAAAGTTTGATCAGGTACACAGAGTTTTTTTAATTGCTTTCCGGCTTATGCCGTTATAGGCATGGCTTGAAACAATTGCATTAGTTGGATCGTTTCCGGCAATAACTTGTTGCGAACAAATGTCTTCATGGACGCATCCGTCAACTCGCCAAGTCCGTTAAGAAGACTGCGGGGAGGCATCTGTTGCAGACTTTCGATGCAACGCTGCAGATAAGCTTCGAGCGACATCTCCATGCGCGTCTCAACAATCTGACGATTGACAGGCGAGCGACGATTCAAGAAGAACCAGCAATCGAAAATGTCGCGATTGGTTGTCTCTGTGCGGTCGAGCAGGGCGCACAACTTATGCGCGAACATGTCGGCTTCCGTCATAACACGAACGTTGATTCCCAACAGGTTACGCCACTCATAATGGTTGTCATACTGACGGTTACTGATCTCCACTTTCAGTTTGCGCTCGCCGGAGCCGTAATCCAACACAAGCAGCGGACCATAGAACTTAATCGCTTCGTCATGAATCTTGCCGTACTTGAGTAATATCCCACGCACGCGCCGAAACACTTCTTCTTGTTTATTTGTATCAAGCAGGTTGAAGTCCAGATCCACGGAGAATCGCGGCAATTGGTAGAAGAACATCAATGCTGTTCCGCCCTTGAAACCAAGCACCGAAGCCAACAGAGCATCCGAATAGATGTCTTTCAATATCTGCATCATCAGAAATTTGTGCCGATTCGTGTCCATAAAGCCATTTGTAATTATTCTATTTCTATTTGCTGTTTGCGAACATGGCAGCCACACGCTCTCTCATTCGCTCGCTTTGATACAACGGCAGTAACTCCTGTATCACTTTGCGGTTCAACGGATGCAGATTGTCGAAATGATACTGTGCATTAAGATAAACTGTATCCAGATAAGCGCGTTCGGGTATGGCAATGTTGATGTTGCCAATGTTCTGAACACCGCGCATATCTGCTAACAACTCGCCTCGCATCTGACGATATTGGATTGTATGACCATCTACTTCCAACAGACGATTACGATGACTGATAGCAGTCAGCGTTGAGTCATACTGAAAGACCACACCGGCTTTCTGGAGCACATATTCCAACGACAGATAACAAGGCACTTGTAGCACACATGCCAGTTCCTCGGGATTATAGTCCGGTTTGGCATATACACCCCGTTGTAACGAGAGCAACTGACCGCTGTGAACGAAGTAGTACATCCGTTTTGCAATAGCGGTGGTATCAGTCTCACCTATCATGAGTGTCAACTGCTTGGTTGTGAACACTGTACGCGGGTCTTTCCAGATTATCGACGAGCTGTTCTGCTGCATATTGTTCTAAATATTTTAGAATTTCCGGCTGCAAAGATACAAAAAATATTTGACTTGAGCAAATTTTATTATCAAAAAATGATCAAATACCATACTTTTATGCAATTTCAGCAGTTTTAAATGCCAAAAGCGATGCAATTCCTCCAAAACAAAAGGCTTCGCCATTAACTCTGTGTACAATATGTCAATGTCCGTTTCTGCTTTATTTCAAGTGCTGCAGCAGCACTATCTTTCTTTTCCCCTGTCCTCGTGTCAGGCACAACTATTATTATATTGTATTTGTTAGCTTTGTTATCTTTCTTCGTTTTCTCTTTCCTTGGCATATTGAAACAATAATAAGAAGAGACACACATTCGTGTGCCTCTACCAAAACTTGTTTAAAGTGTGGCTGTTACATCAGCCCTTTAGCATCCAGTCAACGGCATAAAGCTGGTGAACGCCGTCATGATCAACTTGCGGCCGATTGTCAAGCGTAAGCAGATACTTGGGGTAATGATCCTTGATTGCCAGCAACGATCCCAGTTCACGATTGAGTGTAGCTTCATCAGCAACACTTTCCGCTACTTGGTAATACTCCGTCGTGCCGTCACGTTGTGCTACAAAATCAACTTCCTTGCCGTTGACAGAACCGACATACACCTCATAACCGCGGCGACGCAGTTCAAGATACACGATGTTCTCAAGCACTCTGCCATGGTCGATGTTCTTTCTGCCGATCAGCATGTGCCGGAGTCCGACATCTGCGATGTAATACTTCTGCCCAATACGCAGAAATTCATTGCCTTTGATGTCAAACCGTCGTACAGGATAGAACATATACGCCTCGCTCAGGTATTGCAGATACGTGTCAACGGTATGTGAGTTGGTCTTCATCCCTGATGATGTAAGCGCGTCGGCTATACGCTTGCTGCTGTTCAGATTGCCGATGTTGTCCGCAAGGAAACGTGACAAGCGCACCAGCGTGTTGATATTGTCAACCTTGTTGTGCGAAACCACATCGCGCATGATTACAGTGTTGTATATATCCTGTAAATAGGTTTGACGCTGGTGATCATCATGAATCTGCAATGCATACGGGAAAGACGAAGTGGCCGAGTAGCTGTTGTACACATCCATCGAATAACCTTCATTGACACTAGCATACTCAGCCAGTGACAACGGAAAGACATGAATGGTTATGTATCGTCCGGACAACAATGTCGCCAACTCACCGGATAGCATGTGCGAGTTGCTGCCGGTGATGTATATGTCAACATTCGTGCGCAGATACAGGCTGTTAACCACTTTCTCAAAGCCCTCGACAAGTTGCACCTCGTCTAAGAAGATGTAGTTCTGTTTATCAGGACAGAGTCGTTCTTTGATATAGGCATACAATGCCTTGGCATCCAGTAGCGGCTCGTTGTCGAACTCTTCAAAACGGATACTGATGATCTGCTCATCACTCACTCCGCTCTCGCGCAGTTCATGTTGGAACTGCTCCAACAGCGTACTCTTGCCGCATCGGCGGATGCCGGTGATAACTTTGATGATCTGCATATCACGCCAACCTGCAAGTTGGTTGAGATACCCCGTTCGTTTAACTTCCTTCATGTTGTAAAGCGTTTAGTTTGAAATCCGCTGCAAAGATACAACATTTTTTCGAAACAATGAAATATATTTCAAACTTTATGCAATTTTTGCGCAAATTTGAAAACATTTTCAACATCCGGTAAGCAAAACGAGGGCGTTTTGGTAGATGTTGTTTCAATATGTCAATGTTCTCTGCCACAATTCGGTGGCACGTTTTTTCCGTTTCTGCATTGTTTTCAGTGCCGCAGCAGTACTATCTTATTTTGCCCCCTGCACCACATAAACGGGCAGTTAATTGGAGCAGTTTGAGGTTGCTTTGCTGACTGGTGGAGTATAAAAAATCCGACAATTCTAGATTGCTATGTTCATTTTGCGAAATGGAGTTTTGAACGACAATCTGATTTAAATATTTGTATTTGTCGATTTTTTTTTGTAACTTTGCCGCCGAGATATGTATTATATACATACGCAGTTGAAGTAGACGTATCTTAATTGAATGGCTGCGTATAAGTTAGCACCTCTTCTTTGCGCTATATGAGCGCATAGAGTTGGGGCGTAGATTGGTTGTTATGACAAATGCCAACAGGTGATAGTTGCCCGATTTCGTGGCAACGCATGTTGCGTATATGTTATGCTCCAATTAACTGCCCGTTTATTTGAAGCAACTACAAAATAAGAAAGTGCTACTGCGGTACTGAAAACAAAGCAGAAATGATCATTGAAATGATGTAAATAAACAAATTTAAGGCAAAAAAGAGAAAATTTTGCTCAAATGTTTGCAAATGTCAGTTTTTTTTCTTACCTTTGCGGTTGCAAAGGTTAAACGACAAAAATCTGACAAGTATGCTACAGACTCAAACGTATTCGCAAGTGCTGAACATGGCATGTATGTTGTCATTAGCTGAACAGAAAAAGCTGGTGAGTGATGTACAAACACGCATCAATCACTATTCGATAGATGACTTACATCCCTACACATGGGAAGAACTGCGTGCCGGAATTCGTGAAGCAGAGGATCAACTTACTCAAGGGAAAATATACACCGATGAAGAAGATGACCGGCTGTTCGACAAATTTATTGTAAACGAATTAAATGCTCAAGCATGAGAATCGTAGTATCCGAGCGCGCCAAACGTAACAGGGACAAGATTGCGCATTATATCATGCGCCAATTTGGGAAGATTACGTTTATGGAGTTTTGTGAAGCGTATAAGAATACGAAGCGCACAATAGCCAATCATCCTGAAAGTTGTCCTATTGATTACGACTTATCTGATGGTAACCATGAGTACCGCTTCACATTTATTAATGGCTTGAGCAAACTGGTATACAGAATTGTGGATGACGAGTACATCTTTATTGTGGATATGTGGGATGTGCGTCTAGAGCCACCATCGATGATTAAGTTATAATCTCGTAATTCATTTTTTCTTTTTTGCCGGACATGAGAGAGATCTCGTGTCTTGCTGTTTTATTTACATCACTTCAAGAAAAGAAGGGGTGAGATGCTTTGCGCTATGGCAAAAAAAGGAACAAGCCAACATAAAAAGGAACAAGGCAAGGATGAGTGAAAAGGACTAAGCTAGGGGATGAGAGGAGGAGAGTGATGAGATTTTGATGAGACTGTGAGACTTTGGTGAGACTTTATAAGGGATTAGAAATAAGTGGATTAAGGGAGAGAGTCTCAGAGTCTCACGAAAAAAAATGTAGAGAGAAAGTGCCAAAGTGTCAAAGTGCCATGGGAAAAATTAAAAGAGCGACATAGCGACATAGCGACAAGGGAAAATTTGAAACCGCCAAACTGCCAAACTGCCATGGCAAAATTTGAAACCGTCAAACCGTCAAACCGTCATGGCAAAAATGTGAACAAACAGGGGCAAATGGATGAATGAGGTAAGGGGAATGTTAGGGTGTGATTAGGGTGATGGAGTGACTATAGTCTAGGATAAGCCCGACTATGGAACGGAAACGGATCGACTTTGGATCGAGTATGGTGCACGAAATGGACATCATCAAAAAAATATATAGTGCTACTGCGGCACTGAAAACAAGGCAGAAACGGACATTGAAATACTGATTTGCTTATAAAAAGGAGAAAATTTCATCTTTTTGCGGCAATTTCTTGCTAATCATTTGCAAATGTCAATATTGTATCTTCGAGGACACCGACACGGCGTTGCCGTCCCACCTCGAAAATACATTCGCGAAACTTCGCGAATAACAACTATTTAGCAAAATAAACATTTTTAAGCGAGCTTAAACGTTTTTTTCGCTAAATATTTGTATATTTGATTTTTTTGTTGTATCTTTGCACTATAATTTCATGATTATGGCAGAGCAAAACGAAATCCAACTTTTTGACGGCAAGCAAGTGCGCTACGTGTGGGACGAGAAGCAAGAGAAATACTTCTTCTCAATTGTGGATGTTATTCGAGTGTTAACCGACAGCGAAGATCCTCGCAATTATTGGAAGGTCCTTAAGAACCGATTACGTAAAGAGGGGAATGAGTCGGTTACAAATTGTAACCAACTGAAATTGCCTGCCTCGGATGGCAAGAATTATCTTACAGACGTCGCTGATACTGAGCAGGTTTTCAGGTTGATACAATCCATTCCCAGCAAGAAAGCGGAGCCGTTTAAGTTATGGCTGGCAGCGTTGGGACAGGAGCGAATGAACCAGTTGCAAGATCCGGAACTGAGCATCGAGCAAGCCATCAAGGACTACCGTCGTTTGGGGTATTCGGAGACATGGATCAATCAGCGCATCAAAACAATAGAGATTCGCAAAGGTCTGACCGATGAATGGCAACGTGGAGGAATGAAAGAGAAGCATGACTACGCCATCCTGACGGATATCATCTCCAAAGCATGGAGCGGCATGACAACGCGTGAGTACAAGAAGTATAAAGGTTTGCGCAAAGAGAGTCTTCGTGACAACATGACGAACGTGGAGTTGATGCTCAACGGTTTGGCTGAAGCTGCAGCCACCGAACTGAGTCGCCGCGAGAATCCGAAAGGTTTTGTTCAGAATGCCAATATCGCGCAGCGTGGCGGAGATGTAGCACACGTGGCTCGTGAGCGGTTGGAGCAAGAGTTGGGCGATACGGTTATCTCGGACAAACGCGCGATAAACTTCACCAACCCGCCGGAAGAACTGCCATTCAACGAGGCTGAGGTAGTGAAAGAGTAAACTTGAGTTGTCCTTAAAATTGGGACAACTGAAATAAATCCTTTTATAAGCAACAATGTCGAAAGATGTTGTTGCTTTTTGTATGCAGATCAGTAGAACAATATAATAAAGAATTGACTCGCCGAAACAGCGGCGAGAGCTAAACAAAAAAAGAAGAGGACAAGGACAAGAAACAAAAGGAGAGATGACCGAAATCAAATTTCGGACAAACAGACGGAGAAAGAAGAAACCATTATAACAAAACAAAGCTAACAAATACAATATACTATATAGTGCGCACGAGACATATAGTGCAAAAGAAAACAATATGGCTGAAAGAGAGAAACAATACAAGTACAATACAAGTACAATACAAGATGGGGAATGAGTGAAAGGGACTAAGCCAAGTTTGTCAAGTTTGTCAAGTTTGCCATGACAAAATTTGTAAAAAAAATGGACAATATAGACAATATGGACAAAATGGACATGGTTAAAAAACAAAAGCGTTAAAGAGATTTGATTAGGCAGAAGGAAGGTTAACGACGAACGGACAACCAAGGAACAACGAACGAAGAACTAACGACTCCATGCGTGGAGTAAGAGAAAGATAGTGCTACTGCGGCACTTAAACGAATGCAGAAACGGACATTGACATAGTGGAATTACCGTGGCGTTCGGCAAACCATGCTATAAGATGGTGTATTGCACCATAAAGAGCACAATTGCCTTCGCCCTTACAAAGCCCCATCTGCGATTGCTTCCAATGCCCCAGAAAGTCGAGAAAAGAACAGCGCTACACAAGAAATTGCATGATTAAATGTGCACAAAATTGCAAAATGTGCATATTAAAATGTGCGAATTTAACAAAAATATGCATTATTATTTGTGTAATTCAAAAAAAAGTTGTACCTTTGTAGCGAATTTCATACAGATAGAAACAATCAATCTCTCACTCGCTATGAATACTTTATATCAGACCATGGAGCGAATGCTGGCTCAAGTGAGCACAACCACAAGACGTTACTTGCATGACCAAATAGAATGGAATGCTCGTTTGATTGCCATATCAGGTCAACGTGGTGTAGGTAAAACAACGATGTTGCTACAGCGTATAAAGCAAAATCATCAACCCAATGAGGCTCTGTACGTGCTCGCTGATGATTTCTATTTCGCGCAGCATCGATTGTTTGAGTTAGCACTACAATTCTATCAGCAAGGCGGACGATACTTGTATATTGATGAGATACATAAGTACAGAGGTTGGTCAAACGAGATTAAGAACATCTACGACCAAATACCTCAGTTGAATGTTATCTATACCGGTTCGTCCATTTTAGATCTTGAGCGTGGTGATGCTGACCTGAGTAGGCGCAAGTTAGGATATAAGTTACATGGCTTGTCGTTCCGCGAGTACGTAAATATGTCCAAAGGCTTATCGCTTCCGGCGTATAGTTTAGAAGACATCGTGTCTGGAAAAGTAGAGTTTCCCATGAACAACTATCGTCCGCTGCAGTTATTTGCTGAGTACATGCAGAAGGGTTACTATCCATTTTTTTCTGAGCCTGGTTATGCCGAAAGGCTCAAAGGTGCACTCAAGTTGACGATGGAGGTAGACATACCGATGTATGCCGAGATGAATGTAGGCTCAGCACAGAAACTTCGAAAGTTACTTTACGTATTAGCGCAAAGCGTCCCCTTCAAGCCAAATTATGCAAAGTTAGAGCGGGATTTGGACATCAGTCGCAATACGCTACCTCAGTATATGGATTATTTGGACAAAGCCGGATTGATCAACGTCCTACGAGAGAACACGCATGGCATCAAACTCTTGGAGAAAATAGATAAGGTGTACTTGAATAATCCTAATATTGCTGAAGTGCTATCTGAGACTAGTACTGATATTGGTAACATGCGCGAAACAATCTTCCTATCATGGCTACGCGTAGGATATCATGTCACTTCATCTTCTATTGCAGATTTTGAGATTGACGGCAAGACCTTTGAAGTCGGAGGCAAGAACAAAGGCAAACGACAGATAGCCGATGCAGAACAAGGATATGTTGTGAAAGACAATATCGAATATGCCTATCACAATGAAATTCCTTTATGGCATTTCGGATTCGTGTACTGATTTCAGTTAACATATATAGTCAACAAAACGGTAATTCCACTATTGAACGGAGTTACCGTTTTTTGTGTGGCAAATTGTCAATATCGCCAATATCGCCATGCAAAAAATTACATAAGAAAGGAACAAGTTGAAAAGGAACACATAAAGGGCAAATGTGAAGATAAGAAATAATCGTTCGGAACAAAGTGAAGATAAGAACAGGACCATCACGGGACCATCTTCCGAGAAGAGTACAAACAGGACAAAATAAAAGCAATATATAATAAGGAAAAGAGAATATGGTTACAAGCTATTGGGTTAACTTGTGATTACAAAGATAACAAACAAAACAAAGATAACAAAAGCTAACAAATACAATATAATAATAGTTGTGCCCGACACGAATAAAGGGTAAAAGATTATGGAAGATTATAAGATTAAAATTGTTGAACGGATCAAAAACGAGGGGCAGATATTAGATGTATCTCTTGCGCCATATTTTGATATGCCTCAATGGCTTTTTCATGACAAGGTAAAAAGCAGCAAATACAGCGATAAATATAAGTTCTGGGGTATCGTCAAAGGAATCAACGAATATGCCGAGTTTGATTATGGCGCTAATCCTTATAATAACATGGGATTATCTATTATCAGACCAGAAACAGAAGCATGTATGCTCACAAAGAAAGATATTATAGATGATTTGGAAAATATATTTCCACAGCACAAAAAAGAAATTGAGGAACTGAAAGACCTAATTATAGATTAACTATAAAAATGTGTCGTCCGTGCGGAAATAGGGCTTAATAAGATTATTATTCAACGAATACACTTTATTTGTAGTCATAATGTAAGTGTAATACAACCATGGAGTTTATTCATAACATATGTTTTATCATATTGATGTCAATTGTGTTTGGTTACGTAGTAGCATACTCTGTGTATACCCACAACAACTCATACAAGTATGAACATTTATCAACAAGTTCATCTTACTGGAGTTCTCTTGCATTGACGGTCATAATCTGTTTGACGCTCCTTATAGTTTGGATGTGGAGAGAACTACCTTCTACGGCATGGGAAATTATACAAAGGGTTGAACTTAAATTGCGAAAGATTTTTCCGACAATAGTCGCTTTGGTTACCACTATTATAGGTATGTTCACAACATTTGCACTATTACGTCCTCATTTGAAAATAGCAAATACAGTTGCTTTCATTCCGAAAACGAATAGGTTAGTATTTAATGTCGTGAATAAAGGACTGTTCAAAGTCCAAAATTTGAAACCGGAGTTATATAAATGCAAATATCAAAGCAACAAAGTAATAGAGTCCATAAATTTAGATTTATCGAACATTTCATCTCTTGATTGGCGTTTTGCTCATGCAGACTTGTGTTGCTGGGATGTCGCTACCCCAAAAGAAGAAGCGAAACGAGTCAATGAAATGCTGCGAAATATGGATGATTCTCAATGTCTTGAACTTAGAGTTTCATCTAATCATATCATTTCCGGCAAAAACATTACTGAAATAAAGACTTTCTATAAAAATGATATTTTGGTGGGAAAGTTCAAAGGCGATACATTATATTCAATCGATGAAGATGGCAAATTGGGCAGCAAACTAATAACCGAAAAAGATGTTTTATATAATATTCACAAAATAATTTTGATATTGGAAGTTGTAATAGGCATAATACTGATTCTTGATTTGGGGTGGCTTGTAGGGGGACAGTTGGAGACCTATCGAAATTATTATATATTTGCGGCAAAACTCCTTTCTATATGCCTGTACATATCGGAATTGGCACGACTCTGGACAGACGTTCCTGTAGAAACATCTTATAATGAGAAATGGTCATACGTTGAGTTTTTGATACCTATAAATGATGACAACCTCTTAAGAGACTCTAACCATCAGAGTATATTCTGTTTTCTCAAAAGAACAATAGGCAATAAGATAAAACAATTTATAAACAAGTAATCTAAATAATTATAATAACATACAATTATGGGAGAAACAAAAAAAATTTTAGATGGCGTTTACAATTATGTAATTAGTACCATCAATCAGCAGCGTGCTCAAGTTGGCTTAGCAGATCTAAACGATGCCGAAAAGGAAGAGATTAGGCAATACATAGATAATTGTGGCGTGGCTTCACGGATGAAATGTTTTGAAGCCACAACCGTATACGACGATGAATATATAAGAAGGAGTACTGAAGCTAGCTGTGCTAATCCGACAATTAAAGATTTGATAAGGAGATACGTTGGACGCATTTTGTCATAAAACCAAATGTAAGTCTAATGGCTTTCGATTATGTGTAACCATTTAATATAATTTAAAGCAATGACACAATACGATGTTGAACAATTCATCTTGGGTGCAGAAAGCCTTGTAAAAGAGAACAAAAAAGTGCTAAATTTTATGCAAGATCTTCTGCCAAATCTAAAATTGAGGTATGAAGAATCGAAACTGCTAATTGACAAAAAACTTTATGAACAACAAGTTGATAATATAAAGTTTATGGAATGCCATATTCAAAAATTGGAAGGATATATAGAAACTTACAAAAAGACATTAAAGAATTGGTAAAATGAGCGAAAGATGATTTGCTTTTCCGAGTATAGAGTGTTGAGCTACTATGCTCTCAATGAAATAGAATGAGCTAGAAAGATTGAATGACAGAAAAGTAAAATCATCATAATGGGTGTAGACTATTGGATTAGCCTATGCTCACAAACAAAACTAGACAAAGCGCGTGCGTACGCGTAGATATAAGGAAAATTGGAACAATAATCGTTCCGAATGGATATGAGGATAAGAATATAAACATTAAAACCCAAACAATATGAAAAAGTTCAACTTTTTAGAAAACTTATTGCGGAGGGAGTTCGCAATGAGTGGAATGAGTGGAATGAGAGGAATGAGAGGACTGAAAGGACTGAATGGATTGAGAGCGGAAGCTGTCAATCCCGACAGTCAGCCGACGGTCAACCGACAGTCAAGGCTAACGTCAGTACAACGTCATTACTCCGTAACCAGCGCGAGAGTGGCGCGAGAGTGGCTGAAATTTGCTGCTATGCTGGTAATACTTTTTACATTGGGAGTCGAGCAGATGTGGGCGGCAACAGAAACGAGAACCGCCACTATGTATTTTACAACCAGTGGAGGAACAAATAGCGGAAATCTAAAAGACACCGTATACTATTTTGATTCAAGTACAGCAGGTTTCAGCGGATCAATAACTAATATTGTTAGCATCACTACTGCAAAAAATGATGCAAGTACAGCGCCTACCATATATACTGACGGACTGCGCGTATATAAAAAGAAAAACACTTCAAACGGTGGTTCGGTAACCCTTACTGCTGGTTCTGATGTTGTAAATATTACGGAAATCGAAGTGACTGCCGTGGATGGATATAAACGCACAACCAGTTATTCTGTGGATAATGGTAGTGCCAATGTTTTTACATGGGATAAGTTACTCACTAGTACTGGGACCATTGCAGCCTCAACAAACGTAAAGATCCAAGTAACCGAAAGTTCAAATAATACGAATCAACTGCGTATATCCAAAATTGTTATGACATATACAGCAGAGGCTGCCCCTTCTTGTTCAAATTCGCCGACGGTTGGAACGGTATCAGCAAATGGGTCCTTTAATTGGAGCGCTTCACCGAAAACATTCCCATTGAGTGTATCGTCGATAGGATCTGGGGATGGTTGTGCTATAAGCGAATATGGTTTTGTGTGGAAGTCGGGGGGTACAGATCCTACTATTAGTGACAATAAAACTACTATTGGCACATCAAGTTCTGCCACATCGTTCTCCGGCAATATATCAGGCTCCTTTACAAAGGGCACAACATACAAGGTAAAAGCATATGTTACCAATGATGGAGATAATACTACTTTAAGTTCCAGTTATACACTTATACCACGAAGTGTTACATTCAACATGAATAGTCATGGCGACGCACCGGCAACACAATATGTTGCAGACGGAGAGAAAGCGACACAACCTGATGATCCAACTGCAGACGGTTGGACTTTCGGTGGCTGGTACAAAGAAGCAGGTTGTACGAATGCATGGAACTTTGCGTCCGATGCAGTTAGCGACGATGATGTGACTATTTATGCAAAATGGACGGAGGCTGCATCGTTGAGTAGTATTTCGGTTTCGACAGCACCGACGAAGACAAAGTACTTAGAGGGCGACAACTTCGACCCGACGGGATTGGTTATTACACGTACATATAGTAATAGCACCAGTGATACCTATACATATGCAGGTCATACATCTGATTTTAGTTTTTCACCTGCGACCAATGCATCATTGACAACAAGCAATACATCGGTGACAATTACGTATGGCGGTAAAACCACTACGCAGAGCATCAATGTCTATACGGTGACGGTAAATAAGGTGAACATGAGCGGAACGGCAATCTCGAATGCAAGTGTGACGGCAAGTTGCAGCGGCAGGACATTGTCGCAGAGCGTGAGCACAACAAACTACAAGTTCAACTCGTGGAATGTAACAGCTGGTGGAGTGAGTGTTTCAGACAATGCAATCACTGGTACTCCGACAGGTAATGTAACCATCAATGCGAAGTTCCATGATCCGATAACGGTTGCATGGACGAGTAACGGTGCCACATATAGTACAGGTGGACCGACAACGGAAGTTCAGTATGGCACTCAGTGGAAAGACTTGACGTTGCCAACTGATCCGAGCGCACCGAGTTCGTGTTCAAGTAAGACATTTATGGGCTGGACGAATATGTCTGATTCATGGACAGGTGACACGCACGACGCAGCACCGACCGTTTGTTTAAAGACTTTTGACGGCGTAACAACTGCTATCGAAGAGGATATTACGTTTCAGGCTGTATTTGCAACTGGTAGTGGAGTCACTCCTGTTACATATAAACTGACAAAACCGTCCACGTCATGGTCGGGATACACTACAGGTACAGATACAGATGATCAGGGAGAAACCTGGTCTTATTATGCAGCTGGAGCCAATCAAAGTGGTACATATTATTATGGACTGAATGTAAATGCTCTAAATTATAACATTGAATCTCCTACTTTTGGAAACAACATAACCAGTATCAAGCTGTGGGTAAGGAATGGTAGTTCAACAGAGGCAAGAAGCGTATATATATGTTCTTCTGGAGAAACTTATAATCCGTCGTCTGGTGATTTAGGTAGTGCATCTATTCCAAAATCAAATGACTGCGAGGTAACAGCGTCTATATCTGGTACTTTCAAGCATTTTTACATATATGTTTCTGCAGCGTTACAGATTAAATATGTCGAAGTCACGACAGGTGGCATTACCTATGCGGATTATGTTACTCATTGTTGCTCGGCATTGGGAACAATAGGTGGAGCGGTAACGTTTAATAGTCCTGTTGAGGCGAAGATTAAGTGGAACAAGATCAGCAATGTGAGCAGTTGGACGTTGAAATACAAAGTTCACGGAGCTGGAGCATGGAGCACGGCATATACATCGAAAACTTCTTCGGATTCGGAAATCAGTGAGAGTGATGATGACTCCAACGGCGTGAATGACCACTTATATAGTACGATTGCCGTAAGTTGTAACACGGCTTATGACTTCCTGATTATTGCCAATCCGGCAGACGGATATTGCGATAAGGAGGAGGAACTGAATAATAGTAGTTCGGGGTACAACTCGGGTACATGGAGTGTGAGCGCAAGTATTACCAATGGTACAAAGACCAGCGTGCCGACAACGGCTTGCGGGGATTATACAGCTACGTTTGCGGCAAGCAGTGGCTATCATTTCCCGGCTAAAGCAAATGTTGCGGTAACGGGTGCAAGTGATTTCAGTTGGAATACAAGTACTGGTGTGTTGAGCATTGACGGCGGAGACATTACTGACGACATTAGTATCAGTCTGATTTGTCCTCCGGATGCTTGTCCGAGTTATGCATTCTGGTATGGAACAACAAAGACGTATGAAGACAACTATGAGTGCCTTTCACAAGTTGGAAGCTCAACTACTTGGTTGAGTGATGTTTGGACGATCCCAAGTGCGAACCAATGGACGTATGTAGGTGACCCTGACTGGATTGACACCTATTCCGGCAACTTGCAACTATCTGACATGAAGTATGCATTGAACCGCTCTTGCGCATTGGGTTCAATCAGTACAGGAGTTATGGAAGGTGCGCAAGGATATATTCGCATCTATAGCGACAATACGAATGCCGGAGAAAACAAGTATGTAGGATTCATTCCTGCGGGATATGTTCTCCGCTGGGGAACAGACGGCGGTGGCTGGACATCAGTAGCGTTCACAGGAAAAACTTCGGATGTGGACGAAGAAGACTGGTACACGCCATTGCAGACTTGGTCAAGCAGCAATGCGGATGACTTTACTTACGTAGGCTTGAAGACCAGTAGCGGATATGTCTGGTCGAACCGTTCAGAGACGCGCAGACCGATCTTCCTGAAGCCGACAAGTGAATGGGACAAAGAGAATGCATATTTTGCTGCATATTACTATACTTCCGATGAGGCACATAATGGCTGGAGTGCCGTTATGACCGATCCGGATGGCGATGGTATATATGAGGCATGGATTCCAAATGATTATGACTACGCAAAAGTTATCTTTGTTCGATTGAGCACCAATGCCACAGGTTGGGGGAACAAATGGAATCAAACGGAAAATCTCACACTGCCAAGTGACAAGAACGTGTTTACCATTACCGGTGGTGGTGGCGATGCATATACCGGTTCATGGTCGCTATATGACAAGAAGGGTACATTCCATATCTCTGCAAACAGCAACACGAACAACTGGTATTGCCACTTCCTGCCTCACCACGTGCTTCATTACGATGCCAACAGCGGAAGCGGAGCTCCTGCTGATCAGTCAATAGCGGTTAATGCAAGTCCATGTCAGTTGACGGTTTCTACGACAGAGCCGACACGCTCGGGATATACGTTCTTAGGATGGAATGAGAGCAGTTCTGCTACAACTCCTGACGGCGATTGGGACGGCGGTGACACGCACGCTATGAGCGGTGATGTGACGCTGTATGCCGTTTGGGCAGCAAACCACACACTGGCATATAACTATAATGGCGGTGACGGTTCAAGTTGCTCGGGTGGAACGTACTACACCGGTCAATCGTTCACTGCTTGCTCAAGTGCAGGCAGCAAGACCGGACACACGTTTACCGGTTGGTTAGGAAGCAATAGTACGAGTTATACGGCAGGAACGAGTTATTCGATGCCGAATAGCGATCTGACGCTGACAGCTCAGTGGAGCGCGAATAGTTATAGCGTGACGCTGAATACGAACAGCGGTACTATCAATTCGGGCAATGTGACGAGTTACACGTACGGCGTTGGTGCTACGCTACCGACGGACGTGACGCGCTCCGGGTATCGTTTTGACGGCTGGTTCGACAATAGCGGTCTCACAGGTAGTGCCGTAACGACTATTTCGACAACTGCAACCGGTAACAAAGAGTATTGGGCAAAGTGGACGGCAGTTTATACCGTTACGTGGTATGTGAATGGCGATGAATGGACGAGCGGAACAGTTACCGGCAATACGCAAGTTGTGAGTGGACAGAAAGTGAGTGCGTTGCCGACTGCTCCGACCAAGAGTGACTGCGATGAAGCCAAGGTGTTTGTTGGTTGGAAAGCAACGGAGATAAGCGGAACATCTGTTAGTGAGCCAAGCGGAATATTCACAACCCAAGGTGGTTCGCCGGAGATTACTGCCAAGACGGATTTCTATGCGGTATTTGCGGATGAAAGCGGAGGAGACTTTACGCGTGTAACGAATGTTTCTCAGTTATCAGTCGGCAAGAAAGTTATACTCGGTTATGAGGCTACTGCCAAAAGTGGAGTGATTGTTCCAGTACAAAGTTCAGCATTGAATGGAACATTATTATACACTGGTACAACAGAAGGTTCTGCCGGATACGAGACACTGACAATAAGTTCTATGTCGACCGGAGATGAAGCGATTTACGCATTTACACTTCGCGCGGGTTATAATAGCGGTTATTGGGCATTTGAGATGAGTGGTGATAATGCCGGTAAGTATCTAAGTCACAACGGAAAGAACGCAATAACAAATGCTGCGAGTGTAACAAGTGATGGTAAAACAGATTTCTCTATCGTACTAGACGCAAATAACGTAGCGACCATTACCAACAAATACGGTAACGAGAACACTACAAAAGATGGAAGTAATTATTACAATTACAAAATATTTTGCTACAACTACAATAATGGTACTCCTCGTGCGGCGATTTATAGAGCGACCCAAACAGGTGATTTCGTAATGTATCTCTGCAATCCGCTTACACACTCCAACTACGTGACTACTTGCGCAAGTTGCGATGCGGATGCGACGTTTACGAATTCTACTCCTGTTGTGAGCGAGATTGGTTGTACGGGTGCTACACTGACAGCTACCGGTGGTCTGAAGACTCTGGGTGCTTCGGGATGTAATGTCGGCGACTACGGATTTGTAATCGGCACGGCAGACAATCCGGCTATTGGTGGAAGCGGCGTAACGAAGTTGCAAGTTGGAACAAAGAATCCGACATTAGGTGAGGACTTCTCGTACGATGTAACTGAATTGACGAAGGGTACACATTACTATATCCGCGCGTACGCGAAGAACAAACATGGTGTGGCATATAGCAGTTCGCAGAACTTCTGGACGAAGGATGTAAGCAGTATTGCTATTACGACTGCTCCGTCGAAGACAAATTATATCGTTGGTGAGACGTTTGACAAGACAGGAATGGTCGTTACAGCAACTATGGCAAGCGGCAGTACCGAGGATGTAACAAGTGATTGTACGTTCTCTGATGCCGTGCTGACTTCCGGAACAAACCAGGACTTAGCCATCAATTACACGCTTTGCGAGACGGAGAAGAGTGTGAACCAGAAGATTAATGTTTATACGATGTCTGTAAGCGAGGGTACAAATGACAGCTACGGAAGTTATGAATACACGGGTGGTACTACGTTCTCGGTGACACCTAATTCAGGCAAAACATATTCGCTGGTAGTTACTAATGGTACGGCGGTGGATAACATGGATGGTACGCACACTATTATCAACCCGACGGGTAATGTGACGGTAACAATCAACTACCGCAATGCAACAACCGTGAAGGTTTACTATAAGGTTGACGGCAATACGGTTATAACGCACGACGTAACGGAGAGTACGACTGAAACATTACCGACAGCGAGTGATGTAGCAACCGCCTTGGCTGCGAATGATCTGGAATTGCCGGAAGGTACAATCTATACGAACCTCTGGGGCTGGAGCGAAACAGAGTGTACTCCGCAAACGGAAGAGCCGACTGTTGTAAGTTCGCCGACAATCAATGCCACAAAGACGTTCTATGCGGTATATACGAATATGTACAAGAAGAGCATTGTTGGTTCTGATTTTAATGGAACATATGCTGTAAATGACGGAGAAATGACTATTGACGGATTAAAGTATGAAGTAAGCAACATATGTAAACAATCTAATCAAGTTCAGTTTAGGAGTACTCCAGGATATTTGTACAGCAAAACGGCACTTTCGTATATCAAGAATATTCAGATTACCGGTCTTGATTTGGTAGTTAATGCATGCTCCGACAACAGCGGATCGGTAGACGGCTCAGCAATTACCCCAACGGGTACGGCGCCGTATGTATATACCTTCCCTGATAACAAGCAATATTTCAAAATAACAGGTAAAGGCGGTACTGACCAAGTATCCCGTATTGATATCTGTTATGCATCCGCAACAGCGTACTTCATGACTACCTTCTGCGATGATAAGATTGATGCTCCGACGGTAACGGCGACCAAGCTTTCTACTGCATCGAATAAGGCAACGGTAACGCTGAATTGGGATGAAGTTTCGGGCGCAACCGGTTATAAGGTTAAGTGGGGAAGTGTTTCCAACAGCTGGGAAGATGTAGGAACGGCACGTACTTACACGAAGACAAACTTATCCAGCGGAAGCACGTATAAGTGGTTCGTAAAGGCTAAATATGATGCAGAAGACTACTGTGGCGCAGAGATTACGAAAGGTAGCACGACTGTGAATACAGCGTATAGCGTTACTTATGATGCAAACACGACGGGCTACACAGGCGATGTTCCTGCAGTAAGTTGGTACGAACCAAGCTTGAGCGTTACGGTAAGTACGAACGAGTTGGCGAAGTCACGTTACCACTGGGACGGTTGGACTCCGTATAACAGTTCGACACCTATTACCGTTACTGCCGGTGCATTCACCATGCCTTCGGCTAACGTAACCGTCAAGGGCGGTTGGACAGAGGTGCTTTCAGGTGATGCTGTTTATATCACTTCGGCGAAGGATGTCACGACGATGTCGTCGATGAGTATTAGCGTAACACGCGCTACATACAAGAGTGGTACAATGACCATCTCCAACCAGACAGGTGACCAAGGCGGTACGTTCCACGCTGTGATTACAAGTGCTACAGCTGATGCTTCGGATGGTTTGAGTGCAACAGTGAAGATTGAATACACGCCGAGCAAAGCGAATGTAACGGAGAGTGCGACGATGACGGCTGTTGTTGGTAGCGAGAGTTATGACTTCACTGTTTACGGTCGTTCGTTGCCGACAGACTTTGTGATAGTAGCAAAGGTAGGCGGAGAATGGAAGGCACTGCCTGCGGATCAAACAATCTCCGGGCTGCAGCTTGGTTACAGTTTGACGCTGGATAACACGACTACCCCGACTAAAGCAACGATGGCTCCGGCTGCGGCGTTGTTCAACTACTACGCACATAGTGCAAAGGATGCCGATTATATCCGTCTGGCAGGTAAGGAGAACAGCAAAGCATTGTGGAGTAGCACAAGCAATGGTATCAAGGTATATGCTGCTATTGGCGGTGGTTCGGCAACCGGCAATCAGTATGAGTGGAAATTGTCAACGAGTAACAACACTACATACACATTGCACAATGATGCTGCAAATAGCGGTGGGGGACGTGACTTGGGCGTAAACAGCGACAAGAAGTGGGGCATGCATGCAAGTGCGACAACCACCGAGCTACGGTTCTTGCCAGTGGATGCTACGGCGGAATATATCGCTATGACGGTAACATCATGGGGAGAGACATCGTTCACGTTCACGACTGACGATGATATACCTTCATATCACCATGTAGCCGTAGAATGCAACGGAGATAGTTACAGCGCTACGATGAGCGGAAGCGGACCATACACGATTAATATTCCGACGATGGACTTCGAGGATTACTCGGGTGCTTCGCTGGTAGTACAATGGCAAGATAACGAGAATGCTGTTTTGGCACAAGGCGCAGTATTGCTTCCGATATTTATAACGGGTGATAATACAGACTTTGAGGGATATGATCCGGATATATTGTCATCAACGGATGTGCATATAGTCAACGGTTCGATGTTGACCATTACAAGCAACTTGAGCGTTCATGACCTGTCGATAGAAGGCGGATCAACGCTGAACATCTCCACCACAGGCGGAGGCGGCGGTGTGACGTTTGGCATGCATAGCCTGTATCTGCGAGGCGGATGGAACGACGATTATACGGAGTATGATATGCCGCGCGTATTTATCCATTCGAAATCTACGCTGACGAAAACACTGAATGCTGTGAACTTCGATATATCGGTTGATTCGCGTAACTACTATCCGTTTGCTGTTCCATTCCCGGTAACTGTGAGTGCTGTGGATTTTGCCAACTCGACACTTGCCGGTGCTTCGACCTACGGAACACACTACGTGATTAAGGAATATGATGGAGAGAATCGTGCTGAGAAGGGTACAAGCGATAAGAACTGGAAGATTGTGGAAGACGGAACAATGTATGGAGAAAGTTCTGCAACCTTGCAGCCCGGTAAGGGATATATCCTGACGGCAGTATCTATACCGGCTTACGGTGGAGGTGTGATTCGTTTCCCGATGTCGTTCATAGGTGCATGGACAACGAAGGGTGAGCAAGCTACGGTGAGCGATGTGACGAAGAATGCAGTTTCCGTAACGGCATACAGCGGAACGGCTGCAACAGCCGATAAACGTCATGCCGGATGGAACTTACTTGGCGTGCCGTATATGTCGTGCTTCACTTCCGGTTCAGCTACGCATAGCGAAGGCGCCAGCGCGTTCATCACAGGAAAGATGGAGCTAACCGGTGATCCGGCTAATCCATACGGTGGATATAATGAGGATGATGATGTAGTATATGTTACTGTTCCTACGCACGATTTCTCGGAATATTTGCAGTATGACATAACAGATGACGATACTAAGTTGCTGCCGGGTTGGTGCTTCTTTGTACAGTTTGCAAAGAGCGGCACACTGACGTTTGCTACCGGTGGACAAGCAGATGATAGCAGCTTACCGATTTATGCACCTCAACGCACGACAAGCGAGAAGCCGGTTGTGCGCACAGGAATAATCCTAAGCGGTGCTGAAACCAGCGATAAGACGACGTTGCTAATCTCTGACAAGTACAGCGCAGATGAATATGAGATCAATGCCGACCTTGAGAAGATGTTCGGTAACGGCTACACGTTGGCGACGTACAGTTTGTCACGTGATACGCGGTTGGCATACAACGCGATGAGCACGACGGATGCAAAGAACGTTATACCTATCGGATTCCGTGCACCGGAAGACGGGGAGTACACGTTCTCGCTGAACCCGCGCTACGCTGAGGCTGCTATTGAGCGTGTTGACCTGATCGACTATAAGACCGGTGAGGTAACCGACCTGATGATGACGGACTACCACTTCACAACGGTTCGTACGCAAGACGACGAGCGGTTTGCGCTGAACGTTGTGCCGATGGCGAAAGTGCCGACGGAGATTGAGCAGTCAGCAATCAGCGATCAGCAGTCAGATGTCAGAAAGATTGTGATTGACGATCATGTATTCATTATCCGTAACGGGCAGATGTATGACGTGACGGGTAAACGGGTGAATGTGATCAATAAATGATTGAGTGTTGAAAGTTTAAAGTTTAATGAAGTTCGAAAGTAAAAAGTTGAACGTAAAAAGACAAAGGATTATGAAGACATTACGATATTTATTGATTATCTGCACGCTGACGATGGCAGCGGCAATGTTCGGTCAAGCACAGTTCAAGACTGCCGAGAATAAAACGGCGTTTGACAATTCGCTGAACAAGACGCACTTTGAGTTCTACTCAACATCCACGTTGAAGGGCTCGGGCTCGAGCCTGCCTATAGCGGCACGTAACGGATTTACGATAGGCGCTAACACCCCTGACGACAACTCGTCGTCAGGAGGTGCTGGTGGCCCGCGTCGTGGAAAGAAGGATGAAGATCCGTTTGGCGGCGAGACAATCGGCGGCACTTCCGACCCATTAGAACCCGGCACGCCGATAGGTGAGGGGATGTGGGTGCTTCTGCTGCTCGCGGCGGGATTCGCGGGGTACAAGACCCGAATGCGCAGAAAAGAGACAGCATAATAAATGAACTGAGGCGGTGCGTCAATGACGTGCCGCCTTGGTTTATGTTAGTAAAAATAGCGATGGATTTTTAGTAAATCAAAAACGCGGCAGCGCGACACTAGGTGTCTGAATGTAATCAGCTAAATATCCACTTGTATGCAAGCATCCAGATGTATATTTATCCAATTCCATTCCTGTACGATATATGATATCGTCCGGCTGCCTTACAAAAAAACGTTATCTGCGATAACTTACAAAAAAACGTTCCATTACATTCCACTTCAAAAAAACATAGCAGAATCAAATCCGCTGTAACAGACAGCAGCAGACATAAACAAAAAAAACAGAAGGGGAATTTTGCGGTCAGTCGAATATAATAAGGTGCAAATTTTGCGGTCAGCCGATTGCAAAACGAATAAAAAAGTGCGCTCAGTCGAAAAAAGTTGTGCAAATATTTGCAAATGTGAGAAAAAAGTTGTATCTTTGCATCGCTTTTTCAGAGAGCATCAAGCCTGAGGAGCCAAACAATGTATGGAACGAGTATTCAAACGCAAGATTTATGCGCAACTGCAAGCATGGAAAGAAAGCCGCAAAGGCAGTACAGCATTGCTGATTGAGGGCGCACGGCGTGTGGGGAAGTCCACTATTGTGAAGCAGTTTGCCCAGAATGAGTACAGGTCACACATCCTGATAGACTTCAATAACACGACGAACGAAGTGAAACGGTTGTTCGAAGATCTGACGGACATGAACCTGTTCTTTCTGTTGCTGCAGCAACAGCTCAAAGTGAAGTTGTACGAGCACGAATCAGTCATCATCTTCGATGAAGTGCAGAAGTATCCTATTGCTCGTCAGGCAATCAAGTACCTTGTGGCAGATGGACGGTATGACTTCATTGAGACGGGGTCGCTGATCAGCATCAAGAAAAACACCAAGGACATCACTATCCCGAGCGAGGAGACGCGCATAAGCATGTATCCCATGGATTATGATGAGTTCCGCTGGGCATTGGGCGACGAGGTGACAACAGAGCTGTTGCCGCAGTTCTATGCACAGGGAAAAGCCCTTGGGACTGCTCACAGGCAGGCATTGCGTGATGTGAGGTTGTATATGCTAATTGGTGGTATGCCGCAAGCGGTGAATGCGTATCTGGACACGAACAACCTGAGCGATGTTGATCAAGTGAAGCGCGATATAATCCAGCTTTACTTGGATGACTTCCGGAAGATTGACCCAACGGGACGTATTGAGCGGATGTACATGAGCATCCCAGCCCAGTTGAGCAACAATGTATCGCGATATATGCCCTACCGAGCCATCGGAGAGGTGAAGGAAGACAAGATGCTGGAACTACTGAATGACCTTGAAGACAGCAAGACGGCGTTGATGTGTTACCGCTGCAATGATCCGAACGTAGGCATGTCGCTTACGCAGGACAGAACACGGTACAAGATGTACATTGCAGACACGGGATTGTTTGTTACGCTGGCATTCTGGGATAAGGATGTGACGGAGAACATCATCTACAGCAAAATGCTCAACGACAAGTTGCAGGCGAACTTGGGGTATATTTACGAGAACCTTGTGGCGCAAATGCTGGCTGCAACGGGACATAAGTTGTTCTACTACACATTTCCGACAGAAGATGGCAAACGGTTATACGAAGTTGACTTCCTCTTGTCACATGGCAGCAAACTGTGGCCGATAGAGGTGAAGTCTTCGGGGTACAACTCGCATCATTCGCTGGACGAGTTCTGCAAGAAGTATTCGTCGCGCGTGGAGAAACGTTTCCTAATAACCACCAAGGACTATTCTCATGACAAGGATACAATCTTGTTACCCATGTATATGACGCCTCTGCTGAGATAAACATACAAAACCAATCTGACGATTGCTTTCGGGGATCCCATTAAGGGAAGGAGAAGACCTGAATGCGGAGAAAAGAGACCGCGTGATAAATGAACTGAGGCGGCGGTGCGTCAATGACGTGCCGCCTTGGTTTAGATTAGTCAACAACAGCCAACAACAATCAACAACTGCAATGGATATGATTAAGTCAAAAATTGCCCAAAATTAGCCAAAAATATAGAAAATAAACCTATATAAACACTGCTTATATGGTTTGCTGTGCTGCGCACATAAGTATTAGTTCGTCAAACTGCACTTACAAGTAAATTTGACGTGCCGATTACCGAACTAATTCTCATCTCTTCGAGACGCAAACCATCCAAGCAGACATAAACAAAAAAAACAGAAGGGGAGATAAATTCAGTCAACTATTTAGCAAAACAAACATTTTTAAGCATGCTTAAACGTTTTTTTCGCTAAATATTTGCATATACAAAAAAAAAGTTGTAACTTTGTGGGGAATTAATCGGATCAGCTATGATACACATCAACGAAGAGGCTGCTCGCTGCCTGTTATGCGAGGATGCTCCATGCTCGAAGGCATGTGGCAAAGATGTGGCTCGTGCGATACGCGCCATACGATTTGACAACGCTGTAAACGCTTGGCGTTGGTTCGACGGTTGCACAGACGACGAGTTGGCAGCTGCCGAGAAAGGCTGTATCCACTACGACCGGCCGATACGCATCGCAGAGCTCGCGAAAGCCTGCCCGAAGCCCGAGAATCCTGTGGAGGAGGCTTCCCTACCCTCGCTGGAGCTGAACTTCTGCGACATTGTGTGCGAGAATCCGTTCTTCCTCGCCTCGTCGGCAGTGTGCACGAACTACGAGATGGTAGCCAATGCTTTCGAAGCCGGCTGGGCAGGTGTGTTCTACAAGACGATATGCAAACAGGATATCCGCGAAGTGTCGCCGCGGTTTGATGCCGTGCAGAAAGAGGGAACACCGTTCGTAGGTTTCCGAAACATGGAGCAGCTGAGCGAGAATCCCTACACCATGGACTTCGACATCCTTCACCGGCTCAAACAGAACTACCCGACGAAGATTGTCATCGCCTCAATCATGGGACAGACCGAGGAGGAGTGGATCGAGCTGGCGAAGATGGCAGAGGACGCAGGCTGCGATGCTGTAGAGCTGAACTTCAGTTGCCCGCAGATGAGGCTGTCGGGGCTGGGTTCGGATATAGGTCAGAACCCCGAACTGGTATTGGCGTACACCTCATTTGTGGCAGAAGCGGTGAAGATTCCTGTTATACCGAAAATGACGCCGAACGTGCAATCGTTGGACAAGGCTTCGATGGCATGTTACTTTGCCGGAGCGAAAGGCATAAGTGCCATCAACACGATCAAGTCCATCACGATGAGCCATGACGCCGAGGTAAGCGACAAGAAGACCGTGAGCGGTTATTCGGGCAAAGCAGTCAAGCCTATCGCACTGCGGATGATCTATGAGATGACAGGTAACCCGATTCTGCATAAGGCTGGCATTGAGAAGCACATGGACATCAGTGGCATAGGCGGTATAGAGACCTGGCGCGATGCGCTGGAGTTCATACAACTCGGTTGCCGTAACGTGCAGGTATGCACAGCCGTGATGCAGTACGGCTATCGGATCATTGATGACCTGAAACTGGGTCTGCAAACCTACATGCACGAGCGCGGAATAGTTGAACTGAAACGGCTCGTAGGTGAGGAGTTGAAAAACATTGTGCTGCCGAGTGATCTGGACAGGGAGACGATGGTGTTCCCGAAGATTGACCGGGAGAAGTGTATCGGTTGCGGGCGTTGCTATATATCCTGCCAAGACGGCGGACACCAAGCCATCACCTTCGGTGAGGACAGGATACCGAAGATTGTCGGTACGAAGTGCGTAGGTTGTCACCTGTGCCGACTTGTGTGCCCGACGAAGGCTATCGGGGTAGCGAAGAGAATGGCGAAGAAAAGTTGAAAGTCGAAAGTCAAAAGTTGAAAGATAATGGGTAAAGCGAAATCGAATCGTCACCACGGGTTGTGGATACTGATAGTGGCAGCAGCCGTACTGGAGGCAATCTCCTGTACGATGTACTTTACGAGCCGTGCCGCCATCAAGCGCGAGGCGGAACAGCGCGTGCAGAGCGAACTGCGCAAAGCCGAATTGGAGATTAATGCCGTGACCATCGAGATGGAAGCCGCAGCAAAGATGCTGACAGCCCTTGCTGAGCGGCATATAGAGAACCCCGACTCCGTTGCCAATGCGACTCATGTACTCCTACAAACGATAGATCACGTGAGTAGTGCGGGTGTAGCCTGTGAGCCATACCTCTATCCGAAGAAAGGTCGCTGGTATGAGGTATGCAGCAGTCGTGACACCTGCGACGGCAAGCCGTGCATATACACCCGCGAGATAGGTAGTGCCAGCCACAACTACTTCGAGACAGAGTGGTACAAGAACGGTCTGAGCATCGACAGTTGCTGGTGGTCAGAGCCATACTTGGATGCCGTCGGTGCACGCACGATGATTGTCAGTTGCACACACCCGATACGCGACAAAAAGGGTAATATAGTAGCAGTCACCTGCATCGACCTCTCACTCGATTACCTGCAAGACCTGTCGGAATACCTGCAAATATACAAGGACAGTTACTACGCCATCCGTTCGCACGACGGGCTGGAGATTGTACCGGGTGCAGATACAGTGCCGGGACGTAAGTACCACACCTACGACGAGGAGATTGATGCCACCGGCTGGCATATATCTATCAAGATTCCCGAAGATGTGATCTTCGCCGACCTGAACCATATAGGCCGGATTGTCGGATTGCTGATGCTAATCGGTTTGGGGCTACTGATCTTCATCGTTTGGCGTTCGGGACGCGACATGATACAGCTCGTTGAGACGACCGCCCGCAACCAGAAGATGGAGAACGAACTGCAGATAGCCCGTGCTATCCAGATGGCTATGCTGCCGAAGGTATTCCCGCCCTATTCCGACCATCCTGAACTGAATGTATATGGCATGGTTAAGCCTGCCAAAGAGGTTGGCGGTGACCTGTACGACTTCTTTATCCGCCACGACAAGCTGTTTTTCTGCGTGGGTGATGTGAGCGGCAAAGGTGTGCCGGCAGCGCTGGTGATGGCGGTGACGAACTCGCTGTTCCGCAGCATTTCCGCCCACGAGGAGCAACCTGAAGATATAGTCAGCCTGATGAACAAAGCCTTCAGCCAACAGAACACGCAAGACATGTTCCTCACGTTATTCCTTGGTGTGCTGGATCTGACAACAGGCAAACTTGACTACTGCAACGCAGGGCACAATGCGCCTGTATTAGTATCTGTTCACGAATTAAGCGAATTAAACGAAAAGAGTAAGAATTCGAAAGTCGAAAGCGTGAATGTACTGGCGAACCTGCCACTGGGTATAGTGGAGGATTTCCCGTACCTAGCGCAGAGCATGCAACTGGAGAAGGGCGACATGCTGTTCCTATACACCGACGGCTTGACCGAAGCGGAGAACAGCGACCATGACCAGTTCGGCGAACAGAGGATGGCTGAAGTGCTGGCATCACTGATTGACAGTCGTCCGCGCCATGTATCCGACACGATGCAGGCTGCCGTTGAAGCGTTCGTGGGCGAAGCCGAACAGAGCGACGACCTGACGATGATGGCTATACGCTACCAGACACCGGCTATCGTGATGCGCAACGATATACAGCAGATACCTACCCTCGCCGAGTGGATTGACGGATTAGGTATCCCTGAGGAGTTGAATATGCCGATCAATCTTGCGCTGGAAGAGATAGTGAGCAACGTGATGCTCTACGCCTACCCGCACGACAAGAGCGGACAAGTGTTCGTGGAGTGCACAAAGGGAGAGAGTCTGATCTTTACGGTGACGGATTCGGGAATACCGTTCGATCCGACGCAAAAAGGTGAAGTGGACATCACCCTGTCTGCCGAGGAACGTGCTATCGGCGGCTTGGGTATCCATCTGGTTCGCCAACTGATGGACGAAGTGATATACAACCGCGAAGACGACAAAAACGTATTAACATTAATAAAGAAAATATGACAACCACAATCACAACCAACGGCAATCAGATCATTGCCTCGTTTGCAGGCAGACTGGACACAGCTGCCGCCGTACAGACAGCCGAGGATATCAAACCTCTGCTCGAAGTCTCGGACAAAGAGATCATCCTCGACTGCACCGAGTTAGAGTATATATCCTCCTCCGGTCTGCGTATCTTCCTGACCATCCGCAAGGAAGCTGCAGCCCACGGCTGCAAGGTTATCGTGCGAAATATCAACGCCGATATCCGTCAGGTGTTTGTTATGACCGGTTTTGTCAGTTTGTTTGAGATACGCGGGTGATGCGTGCTCCGATGGCGTTGAGACGATGCTCAATGTCCTCGTAGCCTCGGTCGATCTGGTCGATATGGTCGATGCGCGAGGTGCCCTCAGCTGACATAGCGGCGATAAGCATAGCTATACCTGCACGTATATCCGGTGAGGTCATGGTGTGGTGCTTGAGTTGACGAGTGTGATCGTGACCGATAACAACGGCGCGGTGCGGGTCACAGAGAATGATCTGGGCACCCATATCAATCAGTTTGTCCACAAAGAACAGACGCGACTCGAACATCTTCTGATGAATGAGTACCGAACCGCGTGCCTGCGTAGCCACAACGAGGATGACGGAGAGCAAGTCCGGCGTCAGTCCCGGCCACGGCGCGTCGGCGACAGTGAGGATTGAGCCGTCGAGGAACGATTCGATCTGATAGTGCTCCTGTGCAGGGATAACGAGGTCGTCGCCATCAACATCAATACGAATACCCAAACGACGGAAGGCATCAGGGATGATGCCGAGGTCACGGTAACCTACCTTACATATACGGAGTTCTGATCCGGTGATAGCCGCCATGCCGATAAATGAGCCGACCTCAATCATATCCGGCAGCAATGTGTGCTCCGCACCATGCAGTGATTGCACTCCTTCGATGGTGAGCAAGTTGCTCCCTACTCCACTGATTTTTGCTCCCATATTGTTCAGCATCTTGCAGAGCTGTTGCAGATACGGCTCGCAGGCTGCATTGTAGATCGTTGTTGTTCCTTCAGCCAGGACAGCCGCCATGATGATGTTCGCCGTACCGGTGACGGAAGCCTCGTCGAGAAGCATGTAACTGCCCTTCAAGTGCTTTCCATTGAATCTATATGCCAGCAACTTCTGGTCGTAGGTGAATGTAGCGCCGAGGTTCACCATGCCCTGGAAGTGGGTATCGAGGCGACGGCGACCGATCTTGTCACCACCTGGTTTGGCGTAGGTCACTTCGCCCAGGCGCGCGAGTAGCGGGCCTATCAACATCACCGAACCGCGGAGACGGTTGCACTTCTTGAGGAAATCCGCACTGCGCAGGTACTCGGTGTCGAGTTCGGCGGCAGTGAAGGCGTAACGGCCTTTGCCCTGCTTATCGACCTTCACACCGATGGACGAGAGCAGATCAATGAGGTTATTCACATCAAGGATATCCGGCAGGTTACTGATAACCACCGTTTCCTTGGTCAGCAATACAGCGCATAGTACCTGTAATGCCTCGTTCTTGGCGCCCTGCGGAGTGATGGAGCCGTGGAGTTTGTGTCCGCCTTCTACTATGAATGATGCCATAATATTGACAATTTGACGATTGACTATTGACTATTGATTGACTATTGAAATCTAGTGACTATTGAATGTAGTTGACTTCCGGGGAGATGGTTATTCCGAAGCGGGATTGTACATCGGCGCAGATGGCTGCGGCGAGGTTGATAATGTCATCCGGTGTGGCGTTGTTCGCATTGACGAGCACGAGCGGCTGCTTGGGATAGCATTGTGCGCCGCCAAGGGTTTTGCCTTTCCAGCCGCACTGTTCGATGAGCCAAGCGGCCGGTATCTTGATCCCGCCGTCTTGCTCAAAGTGCGGCACACGGTCGTAATCCTTGGCGATAGCGTCATAAACTTCGCGCGGCACGATAGGGTTCTTAAAGAACGAACCTGCCGAACCGAGTTCGCCTACCTCCGGAAGTTTCTGCTTGCGAATGCGGATGACAGCATTGCGAACATCTGCTGGTGTTGGATCGTCGCCTGCTTCGCTGCGCAGATTGCCGTAGTCAAGCTTGGGTTCAAACGCCTTGTTGATGCAATAGGTGACGTGGGTGATGATATACTTGCCCCGGAGTTCGTTCTTGAAAATGCTGTCACGGTAACCGTAACGGCACTCGGCGTTGGTGAACGTACGCTCGCTGCCATCAGACATATCCAGTGCGCGCACCTCGGTGATGACATCCTTGGCTTCCACGCCGTACGCGCCGACATTCTGCACCGCCGATGCGCCTACCTCACCGGGGATGTAACTGAGGTTTTCCATGCCGGAGAGTCCCATATCGCAGAGCTGCGCAATAAGGTCATCAAGCACGAGTCCGTTCTCGGCTTCTATCCACACATGCTCGGCATCTTCCTTCGTAGCGCGTGCACGACGCATGGCGGAGTGCAGAATAACGCCGTCGAAGTCCCGGGTGAACAGCAGGTTGCTGCCCGCGCCGATGTGCAAGATTCGTTCGCCGCGGTACTGATCAAGCAGAGCGCGGAGTTCGTCGAGGCTATGGTATTCGGCGAGAATCTTAGCCTTGACGTTTAAGCCGAAAGTGTTGGGGATAGGAAGCATCAAATTAATAATTAACAATTAATAATTAATATTTTGAGTTTAGAATTCATTAACGTCTGAAGGCATGCGCAGGTCACCGCGGGGCGAGAGGCTGACGCTGACGACCTTCGGGCCATCGGGCAGACACGAACGCTTGAACTGCTGTTGGAAGAAGCGGTGCATGAACACATCAAGCCACTTCTTGATGGTTGCGTCGTCGTAGCGCTGCTCAAAGGCATAACGTGCCATGTAGGCAATCTTCTCGCGCGTGAAGCCGTAGCGGAGGAAGTAATACACAAAGAAGTCGTGAAGTTCGTACGGTCCAACCTTATCCTCGGTGACTTGGGCTATCTCGCCATTCTCCTTGGCAGGCAGCAGTTCTGGCGAGACGGGTGTGCCGATCACATCTTCCAAGATAGAGCGCACACGGTCACCGTAGAGGTTCCGTGCGGCGTAACCGACCATATAACGCACGAGCGTCTTTGGTATACCGGCATTCACGCCGTACATGGAGATGTGGTCACCGGAATAGGTTGCCCAGCCAAGTGCGAGTTCGCTCAGATCACCTGTGCCGACCACAATGCCGTTGTACTTGTTCGCCATATCCATGAGGATAAGCGTGCGCACACGTGCCTGCGCGTTCTCGTAGGTGATGTCGTGGTTAGACATATCGTGGTCGATGTCGTGCAGGTGTTGGGTAACGACGTCGCGGATAGGTATCTCGTGGATGGACACGCCGAGTTCGTTCATCAGGTCGATGGCGTTGCGGTAAGTGCGGTTGGTTGTACCGAAGCCCGGCATCGTGATACCGAGGATGCGGTTACGCGCATAGCCGAGCATATCGGCAGTCTGCACGGCGACGATGAGTGCCAACGTCGAATCCAGACCGCCACTGATGCCAATGACGAGCGACTGTGCGTGCGTGTGTTCCCAACGACGCGCGAGTGCTGAGGTCTGTATTGAGAGGACATCCATGCAGTAGGCATCCTCATTCTCCTTCGATGGCAAGAACGGCGTAGGATTGAACGTACGGTGTAGAGGTTCAGCGTAGCCGTCAGCATTCTCGATAGGCGCTACATTGATCTTGCGGTAGTGTCCTATGCGGTCTTTGGTGAAGTTCGTGTTCCGCTCGCGGTCAGTGCGCAGACGCTCCACATCAATCTCGCTGATGGTGAGCGAAGACTCACGCTGGAAGCGTTCGCCTTCGGCGATGAGTTTGCCGTTCTCGGCGATATATGTCGAGCCGGAGAAGACCACATCGGTTGTGCTCTCGCCCACGCCGGAAGAGGTATAAACATAGCCGCAATGCACGCGCTGGCTCTGCTGCGCTAACATCTGACGGCGAAAAGCGTGTTTACCAACGATGCAGTTCGAACTGGAGAGATTGAAGATCAACTCTGCGCCTTGTATAGCCAGTTGCGTAGATGGCGGCATAGGGCTCCAGAGGTCTTCGCAAATCTCGATACCAAAGGAGTAGTTGCGCGTGAGGAACAACAGATCGATACCAAACGGCACATCGCCCTGCCATAGTTCGACAGTCGGTATACGCGGATGGACGCCGTCGGGCAGTTGCTCAACCGTCTCGCGCCCGGCTGCAAACCAGCGTTTCTCATAGAACTCGCCGGTGTTCGGCAGGTTCGTCTTCGGCACAACGCCGATCACCTCGCCGTCAGTGATGACAAACGCGCAGTTGTACAAGTCATTGTCCGCCTTCAGCGGTGCGCCGACCAGCACAATGATTGATTTGCCACGCGTGAACTCGCAGACGTCTTTGAGGGCAGCCATAGCATTTTGCTGCAAAGCGTTGGTAAAGAACAGGTCTGCACAGGTATACCCCGTCAGTCCCAACTCGGGGAAACAGACAATCTCCACGCCTTCGTTGATGGCATCGGAGATGAGTTGTTTGGTCTGCTGGGCGTTGTAGGCGCAGTCCCCTACCCGCAGCAACGGCACTGCAGCCGCCACACGGACAAATCCAAGATTCGTATCCATAGTATTCAATAATTTTCCGACTACAAAGTTACGATTTTTTTTTCAATTATGCAAATTTGTAAGGTGAAAATTGAAAAAAAAGCAAAAAATAGTGTGTTTATGTCGTTATTTTGCACGAATATTTGCAAAGTTAAAATATTTGTTGTACCTTTGCAGCCGGCTTTGAGAAATTGTAGCGACAATCAGTCAACTCAAGCAAACTAACGGTGCTATCGTCTAGCGGTTAGGACAAAAGATTCTCAATCTTTAAACCGGGGTTCGATTCCCCGTAGCACTACAATCAACAATTTGCTGCACAAACTTATGAGTCTCCCTAGCTCAGTTGGTAGAGCAACTGACTCTTAATCAGTGGGTCGAGGGTTCGAGTCCCTCGGGGGACACAAGCAGAGCAAACAACTAACCGTTCGTGGTTAGTTGTTTGCTTTTTGTACCCGCTTGAAGTTAATCTGGCGGCGGAGGGCATCGGCACGCAGAACCTCTACGCGAATCTTGTCGCCAAGGGTGAGTTTCTCCCCGGTGCGCTCATTGATGAGACAGTAGTTCTCCTCGCTGAATGACCAATATTCCTCTGTGCCCAAATCACGCACATGCAACAGACCTTCGCAATGGCTGTCGGTGAGTTGGACATATACGCCATAATCCGTCACGCCGGAGACTATACCGTCAAAGGCTTCGCCAAGATGCTGCTCCATCCACTCGGCTTGTTTGTACTTAACCGAAGCACGTTCGGCGGCTACGGCAAGTTGTTCGCGGTCGGAGCAGTGGCGGCACGACTCTTCGAGGTCGCCGATGGTCGATTGCGCTTTGCCGGAGAGCAAGTATTTCGAAACCAAGCGATGCACCATCATGTCGGGGTAACGGCGAATAGGCGAGGTGAAATGCGTGTAGTACGGGAATGCCAAGCCATAGTGCCCGATGTTGTGCGTCGAATAGAACGCTTTGGGCATCGTGCGGATAGCGAGGGTGTGGATGAGTTCCTGTTCGACGGAGCCGGTGCTGTCAGAGAGGAGTTTCTTGATAGCTTTGGTGGCCGAGCGCGTTCCGTTCTCATTTTTCTGGTCACGCTTGGGCAGGTGCATCGAGTAACCGAACTGATGCACGAACTTACTGAGTGCCTCAATCTTATCAGGATCAGGCACATCATGCACACGATAGACGACATCTTTGTTCGTGCCGGATAGTTGCTGCGCCACGGTACGGTTGGCGAGAAGCATAAACTCCTCTATCAAGTGATGCGAGGGCGTGGATTCCTCCAGTTTGAAGCCTGTAGGTTTGCCTTGGTCATCTACCAGGACTTTGATCTCCTCGCGCTCAAAGTCTATTGCGCCGTGGCGGAAACGATCCTCTCGAAGGATGCCGGCAAGGCGGTTGAGTTCGGCGATAGCGGCAATGACATCGCCACTGATTGTTCCGCCGTGCACCGATTCGCCTTGTTCAGCCTGATTGTCGATGATGGCTTGTGCCTGATCGTAGTCGAGGCGGACATCCGAGCGAATGATGGTGCGACAGATCTTGTGCTTGAGCACCTTGGCTTTGGCGTCCATGGTGAAGATGACGGACATTGTGAGTTTGTCCTCGTTCGGGCGGAGTGAGCAAAGTTCGTTGCATAGGCGCTCAGGCAACATCGGTATCGTGCGATCCACAAGATAGACCGATGTGGCGCGGTTGTAGGCTTCGCTGTCAAGGAGTGTGCCTTGCTCGACGTAATGCGTGACGTCGGCAATATGAACGCCGATCTCATATTCGCTGTCGCTAATCTGCCGAAACGAAAGCGCGTCATCGAAATCCTTGGCATCGAAGGGGTCGATGGTGAAGGTGAGCACATCGCGCATATCACGGCGGCGGTAGATCTCTTGCGTCGAGATGTCCGAGTCTATCTCCGCGGCTTCCTGTTCAGCCTGCTTGGGGTAATCGTACGGCAAACCGAACTCGGCAAGGATGGCGTGCATCTCCGCATCATTGTCGCCGCTGTGACCAAGCACATCAACAACCTTGCCCATAGGCGGCTGCTTGCGCGTAGCTGCGTGGATGATCTCCACAATGACCTTGTCGCCATCCTCTGCGCCACGCAGGTAACGCGGCGGAACGGCGATGTTCTCGCTGACGACCTTGTTGTCCGTCAGCACCTCTGCGCCATAACGCGAGAGGATAAGAGTGCCGACTATTCGTTCATGCATAATTCGTCCGGTTGTTGCTCTTCAGCAGGTAAATATTTCTTGAGGGCGCGCTCAACGCCGACTTTCCATGAGTTGATTGACTCGGAGTCCATCTGTAAGCCGGAGATCATCTTGATCACCTGATCAATAGGCATGCCGTAACGGAGCACTCCGGAAATCAGTTTGGCGTAGTTCCAGAACTCCTTGTCGAACTTGTAACTCAGTCCTTCCATCGTGGTCTTGAATCCGCGCGTATTGACGAACTGGAAGTCGTAGCGCTTCGTTCCGTCTTCCTGTACGACCTTGATGATCTTGCCTTTGCTGACAGATTTGGGGATGAGCAATCCCTCGTCATCATCGGCGAGGCCGGTGAAGATCTCATAAGGACGGCCGTCAAGCAATCCGATGAAAGCGATCCATTTGTCTTTGTTGTTTTGGAAGCGCACAACGTCACATTCGAGTTCCGCAGGGCGTTTTTGGGGAGAAGTATTCATGATATTTTAGTATTTTGTCATTTTCCCATTTTTTCATTTTTCATTTACAATTGAGTCAACACAGCCGAACAGGAGGTTAATCCTTCGGCGTTGAGGAGTTGGTAGCGGACAAGGTTGCCTTCGTCCAGGTAGGCAATGGTGGTCTGCTCACCCGCCATTACCTCGCGGGCATAATGAACATCCAGCCGCCATGACTCGCCACTACCCTGCTCTACGCAGTTGGCTGCAAGGGGCGCTTGCGCAAGTTGCCAGCCTTTCATAGCCGAAGGCTGATAGGCGTCAAGCATGGCTTGCAGGTACTTGCACGAATTGCAGTGGCGGTTGTAATCGAGGTCGGAGTAACGTATTGTATAAGGTACACGCGGAGCCTCGGCCAAAGCTATCATTTTTGTGGCACGCGGAATCGGCAACACCTCGCCATCGACGCAGCCGTCGAAGATCGGATCGCTGAAGACGTTGGCTATCTCGCGTTTCTCCATATCAAGCACTGTCCACACGCTCTTGCACGTACCGATGAGCCGCCACTCTTGGCGAGGGCTTGAGGGCGAGGGCTTGAGGTAGATGCGGTAGTCACGGGTGGAGAGCATGTGGGCGTTTTGTTCGATCCATGTCTCAAACACCACATGTTCCTGCGGCATAGGCATATAGGACATCTGCAACGAGAGGTGCGTTATGATCCATGTCAGGTCACGCGGGTGAAGGACAGCGATGCCGAACCCCAGTTCGTCGGCTACTGTTCCTGCCACCTCCAAGAGGTACTCCTCCAGAGCAACCCAACGCAGGTGCTTGGTGTCGTCCACATCCATGTAGCGGATGGTATATTCGTAGGTATATTTCATTATTTTGTAAGGGATATTTCGTTATTTTGTCAGTTTGCGATCCATGAGGATGTGAGGTATATCGGCCTCGATGAAGGGTTCACCGAGAGCGCGGAAGCGGAAGTGGCGGTAGAAGGGAGCGGCTTGCTGTTGTGCGTGAACGCGGAGAATACCGGCGCCTTGGTGTTTGGCTTCAGCGATGAGATGCAACATTAGGATACGAGCATAGCCTTTGCCACGTTCAGTGGTGAGCATTCTCCCGGCACGAAGGATGCGGGGCTGAGGGATGAGCAGGCCTTTTTCATCGAAAGCGGGGATGTTGTCTTCGGGCAGTTCGTACAAGCGCGCGTAGGCGATAACCTGCCCTTTGCGACGCAGAGCGATGTGCGTGGCAGCGAGATCGATGCCGTCTTCGTCAAGGTACTGAATGCCTTGTTCGAGCACAAAGACCGAGAAGCGGGATTTGAGAATCTCGTAAAGTTCAGCGGCAGAGAGTTCTGCAAAGGGTTTGATTTGCAGGGTTATACCCCGCGGTAGAGGCGTTTTGTCGGTGGTCTTGACGGGCTTGGGAGGATTCTGGAGTAAGAGCTGCTGTTGAATCTTGTAGTAGCCATATTGGCGAACCGTGAGGAACTTGTTTTGAGGGTGCAAGCGGTTAAAATTCTCCATTTCTTGTTCGAGTAGCTTATACTGTACGGGATCGACCATCATCGGATTGAGGATGGCGTTGATTTTGCCGTGCAGTGCTCGGTGGGCTTTCTGCGCTTTGGAGGCCGGGCCTTTGTAGGCATTCATCTCGTACTGATGCTCTGCACCGTTGCGTGTGCGGTGCACAAGATTGCTCTTTTTGTTGTCTTTTCCGCGGACCTTGGAGCCGTCAATTCTGCTTACTTTTGCCATGATTTTGAAGTAAAATGTATATATATACTATGTATATATATAGTATATGTATATAATTGTAGAAAATTGCGTTTTATCTTATGGTTATCTTATGGTTATGTTGTGGTTATCATTTGGTATGAGATGCTGTATGGCTCGAGTTTGGGCGCTGGCGGTGTCGAGTTCGGGCGCTGGCGCTCTTGCTTGTGGTATAAATGCAGTCTGAATGAAAAGATAGCACAAAGGTACAAAAAATAAATGAAAGTTGCAAATAAAAACGCAAAAAAATGCACAAAAAACTTAAAAAAAGTGAAAATTATTTGCATTTATGCAAAATTTTTCGTAACTTTGCGCACAGAATTTTGTTTTGTTCACGAATTAAACGAATTAAACGAATCTAAATGCCAAGAATATGAAACGTCTATCCTTACTATTGATTGCCGTAGTAGCAAGTGTGTGCTGTGTAATGGCGGTAGCGCCGAGTATTGCAATTGACGGGGATTTCTCGGATTGGGAAAGAGTACCGTCGGAGTATTTGGCGGAGGACACTGTTGACGGATTTGCGTCAGCCGGGCTGGACAACCTGTACCGTGTCCGGTTCTGCTCGGACGCAGGCAACATCTATTTTTATGCAGAATTCAGCAATGAGATTGCTCAGGATGCTGCGGGAGGTCAGAGTGAAACGGATACAATCGTAAATTATGTTGTCAGAAGGACTGATTTGTTTATAGACACCGACAATAGTGCAGGGACGGGCTATCAGATGTATTTGTGGGAAGATTGCGGCGCGGACTACCTTGTAGAGGGTTTTCCTCGTGAAGACAGTGGGTTGCTATACAAGTTCGCCGACGGAGCCAAACAAGACGAATGGACCGGTTGGGAGACTGTAGAAATTTCCGAAGGTATGAGAGGAACGGGAATTGTGGTGTTGGAGAACGGTCATGCAGCCCTTGAAGGCTATGTTTCCAGAGCAGTGCTTTCTATACCGGACGGTGCAGAAAGCATACGCATCGGCGCAACGACACAAGACAATAACTGGACTGAGAACGGTGCCCTGCCGGAATCAAGAGCTGACAAGGCAGGAGCAGTTGTTCGCAGCAATCTTCTTGAAGTGCCGTTATATAATTGTGAGGCAATGACGTGGCAGTTGAGCAATATGATTACTGCGGAGTTGTACTGCAACGGAATTATGGTTATACAAGGTGAGGGAGAGATGGTTGACTTCGAGCAATCTGGTGCAACTCCGTGGGCGAACTACACCGGCGACGTAATGGCCGTCCATGTGGAGGAGGGTGTGACGAGCGTGGGCAGATATGCCTTCGCGATGATGACACAAATGGTAGCGGCGACTCTGCCGAGCACGATTACCAGTATCGGCGACTACTCATTCATGGGTACTACAAGTTTGCAATCACTGGTTTGCTTTGCCACCACTCCGCCGACAATAGGCAAAAGCACATTCTCGCGAACGAACTCAAACATCATTGTCTATGTACCGATGGAATCCATAGAAGATTATAAGTCTGATAAAACATGGTCGCAATATTTCCATGGTACGTTTATGAGCATAGAGCCGGTAGTGGTGATTGGCGGCGATACGATAGAGGTTGATCCGACGAAGACAGAGATTGACTTCAACGGCGACGGGACATTAGTATATAACACGGAAGAGAACTCGCTGACGCTGACAGGTCTGGAGGTTGAAGGCGAAATAGAAGGCACGGCGATAGAATACTCCGGCACCGAGCCGTTGACGATAGTGCTGAACGAGGAGTCAAGCATCACAGCGGATGTGGTTATTGCTTCGACGTCAGATGTGATCATTACCGGTGAAGGATCACTGGTAGCGGAAGGAGTCGTGCCGATCGTAGGAACGGCGAATGCAAGCATCACTTTTATCGGCGTGAATATGGTTGTGCGTTCGATGACACCGAGTGCGAATGCTATACGGCGACTGCGTAAGACACGTTTTGCGAAGAAGTTGGATGAGAACGGTGGTCCGGCGTTGTCGGGCTTCGGTAGTGCAGACTTCGAGAAGGTGGAAGTGAGTCCGTCGGAAACGAGTTACGGTTCCGTGCAGACCGGAGACGGTTCGACGATCAATGCGTTGTATTATACCAGCGGCGATAATGCCGGCGAGGTGGTAACGGAGTTCACGCTGACGGCTATCGAGGATGCGGTGGAGGATGTGCGCACGGGACGCAGCCTTGACATGAGCAAACCGATGTACAATGTGCTGGGTGTGCAGGTGAGTGCCGAATATAAGGGAATAGTGATACAAGAGGGGCAGAAGTTCATGAGATAGTTGATAGTTGATAGTTGACAGTTGATAGTTATGAGGACAAGGATTATTCGATTAGTGGCTGCAGCGGCGTTGCTGGCAAGCGGCTTAGGTGTTCAGGCAAGAGTGGTGAAGATCGCTGTGCCTGATCCGGAGACATGGAAGAACGATGCGTTGGCAGCATGTGACTTTGGTGATACGGTGCAGTTTGACGTGCCGATCATAGTGAACCAGAACTGGGGCTACAGCGGTTTTTCCGGTCTGAAGGTGAGTGTGAGGCGAGTGTTCTCTCCCACGAACCAAGCATTGCCGAAGAGTAATGAATACTATGAGTTGCTGTCGTTGAACAGCAAGGCAACGTTCACGCTGAATGGTTGCGGAGAAAGACGCGACGGCGAGCGGCTGCACAATCTGAGAGGAGTGGTGACAGGCGATCTGACCGTAAAGTACATCTCCGGCAAATGGGAAGGGAACAACACGCGTGCGGCAATTGAAAAGAATGTGCCATCGGTGGACATGAACGGCAAGCACAATGTGCTGGTTTGCGCCGCTAACCTTGAGTATTATCTGGTGACTGCACTTGGTACAGGTTTTGGTCCGAGAAATTACTCGGCACATCAGCGTCAGCGTGAGAAAGTCAGCAAAGCATTGGCGGAGATTCATGCGGATGTGTACGGATTTGTGGAGATTGAGCAGGGACAAGCTGCGTTGGAAGAACTGGCAGCCGACTTGACAGAGTTGACGGGCGACACCTACGATTACATCCATGACGGCGGAACCAGCAGTGAGGACAATTCGTACACCAAATCCGGGTATGTGTATAACAGCAACAGGATCAAACCGGTAGGGCGACTGATTTCCAACAACACCGCTGTAGCGAACAGAAAGAAGGTTCAGGGGTTTGAACTGAAAGAGAGCAACGAGCGATTCATATTCAGTATCAACCACTTCAAGGCCAAATCGGGTTCGGGTACGGGCATGGATGCCGACCAAGGTGACGGTCAGGGCATATTTAACTACAAGCGCACGGTGGAAGCCCAAAGTATTGTACGGAACTTGAAATCCTACCAAAACGCTTTCGCGGATAATGATGTGCTGATTATGGGCGATCTGAACGCCTACGCGAAGGAAGATCCTATACGCACGCTGCTTGATGCGGGGATGTATGATCTGCACCGCAGGTTCCATGCAGACTCAAGTTATTCGTACGTATATGCCGGTCAAGCCGGATACCTTGACCACGCGATAGCCAATGATGCACTGATCAAGCAGGTGACGGGTGTAGCGGTTTGGCATGTCAATTCCGATGAGTCAGACGAGTACACATACGACGGCAGGAAAAGCGACCTGAGCATCTTCCGCTATAGCGACCATGACCCGGTGCTGGTGGGACTGAAACTGGACAGTACACGCTCTATCCCACTCCACGCGGTTGATCCGATTGATTACACGAAGATTTCCACTTCCGGCGGAAAGTTATACTTGGCCAATGTCAGTCAACGGGAGGACAATGACGGTAATCCGCTGAACGGGTACTACGAAATCTATGATGTGACAGGTCATTTGGTACAGGGCGTCACAAAAATTGACGAGTCACCTTGTCTGATAGGAGAAAACCTGACATCAGGGGTATATGTCGTTCGCGTGTATTATGCAGGGAAGATTAAGGCATTGAAGTTGATGAAGGTTACGCCGGAAAAATAAAGCATTGACGTTGATGAAGTGATGGATTTATTCGACAGTTTACCGATAGAAGAGGCGGGATTGACGGCGGCACAAGAGATCAAAGCGCTGCGGGAAGAGTTGGCGGAACAGAACTATAAGTATTATGTTCTGTCTGCCCCGACTATGTCCGACCGGGAGTTCGACGAGAAGATGCACCGGTTGCAAGAGTTGGAGGCTAAACATCCTGAGTTGTACGATGCGAACTCACCCACACAGAGGGTAGGATCGGATATCGGCAAGATTGACAGTTTTCCGAGGATACGGCACAGGTATCCGATGTTGTCACTGGCGAATACGTACTCGCGAGAGGAAGTGGAAGAATGGGTGAGGAAGTTACCACAGGGCGTGGAGATTGTGGCAGAACTAAAATACGACGGGCTGAGTATATCGCTGTGGTACGAGCACGGCAAACTGGTACACGCCGTGACGCGAGGCGACGGGACGGAAGGTGATGATGTATTGCCGAACATAAAGACGATAGCGGGGATTCCGCAAGTGGTAAGCGGCGCACCCGAAAGGTTAGAACTACGAGGGGAAGTGCTGCTTCCATGGGAGCGGTTTGAGGCGTTGAACAAGCAACGGGAGGAAGACGAAGAACCGCTGTTTGCGAACCCGCGAAACGCGGCATCGGGCACATTGAAGCTACAGGACAGCCGCGAGGTGGCACGACGGGGATTGACGTGTTACCTGTACTATATGTTAGGCGAGCAGTTGCCGGGCAAGACGCATTACGAGCGGCTGGAGTTGGCGCGGCAATGGGGATTCCCCGTGAGTGAGGCGATCAAGGTCTGCAAAGATGTGGATGAGGTGATGGCGTTCATTGCGTATTGGGATACGGAGCGAAAGAACCTGCCGGTAGCAACGGACGGCATTGTGCTGAAGGTGAACAACCTCGCCGAACAGGAAGAGTTGGGCTATACCGCCAAGTCACCACGATGGGCGATTGCGTATAAGTTTGCAGCAGAGCGGCAACTGACGCTGCTCAAGCAGATTACGTATCAGGTAGGCCGAACAGGCGTTGTGACGCCGGTGGCAAATCTGGAGCCGGTTCAGTTGTCGGGAACAATGGTGCAACGGGCAACGCTGCATAATGAGGATTTTATACGGCAGTTGGGGATAGCAGAAGGAGACCGGGTGTATGTGGAGAAAGGGGGAGAGATTATTCCGAAAATAGTAGGAAAAGTCGAAAGTCAAAAGTCGAAAGTCGAAAGCCTATATAGTTTCCCGACGGTGTGTCCGGAATGCGGGACGGCGTTGGTGCGCGTGGAAGGCGAGGCGGCGTGGCGGTGTCCGAACGAGGTGAGTTGTCCGCCGCAGTTAAAGGGGAAGTTGGAGCACTTTGTGAGCCGCAAGGCAATGAACATTGAGGGTCTTGGCAGCGAGACGATTGCACTGCTGTATGACAAGGGATTACTGCACTCGATAGCGGATATCTATGACTTGCGTCAGGATGACCTGGCTGCCCAGGAACGCTTGGGCGAGAAGTCTGCGCAGAATATTCTGCAAGCGATAGAGGCGTCCAAACAAGTGCCGTGGGCACGGGTGCTTTTTGCACTGGGCATCAGGATGGTCGGCGAAACGACGGCAAAGAAGATTGCCAAACGGTTTAAGTCGATTGACGCGCTGCAATGGGCGAGCAAAGAGGAGTTGATGGGGATAGAAGACGTCGGCGAGCAGATTGCGGAGAATATTGTGGGATACTTTGCGGATATACGGAATCTGGAGATCATCACGCGGCTGCAAGCTGCGGGAGTGCAACTCTCGGCAGTCAGCGATCAGCAGTCAGAAGTCAGCGTTCCGCAGGTACTGGAGGGGAAGACGATTGTGATATCGGGAACGTTCAGCGAGCACTCGCGAGACGAATACAAACAGATGATCGAGGACTACGGCGGCAAGAACAGCGGCTCGGTAAGCAAGAAGACGGACTTTATCCTGGCGGGAGAAAATATGGGGCCGAGTAAGTTGGAGAAGGCACGGGAGTTAGGAGTGAAGGTGGTCAGCGAAGAGGAATTCCTTGCGATGATTAAATAACTGTTCACGAATTAAGCGAATTAAACGAATTGCAATGATAGATAATTGGTTATTCAGGTATAAGAAAAAGAACTTGCCACAACGAGAAGTGGTTTTTCCGAACTACAGCAAGGTTCGGTCGGTAGCTGTGGTGTACGAACAGGGAGTGGATGACAAGGGGATTGCGCTGCTGGTTAAACGTCTGGAGAAAGACGGGATCATGGTGGAGGTTGTGGGATATGAACCAAAGAAAGACTTCAACCGGTTGGGGAAGGTGCGTCAGGAAGCAATGACTGCCCTACCCTCGCAGCGGTTTGATCTGCTGATGGATCTGAGTACGCATTACTACTTAGGCACGCAATATATTGTGATGGCTATCGATGCGACGTTTAAGGCAGGGCTGCGGTTTAATGAGGTGGAGGAAAAAGACCAACAGGGGATACTGGATATGATGGTGAGCCTGTCTGCAAATCCCGAACCGGAACAGATTGCCGAACAGATTATTTACTATCTTAAAATGATAAATCAATAGTCGAGAGTCAAAAGTCAAAAGTCGAAAGCATAATATGAAGAGAATAATTCAAGGATTAGGCACAGCGTTGGTGACGCCGTTTACGGAGACGGGAAAGATAGATGAGGCGGCATTGAGGCGACTGCTGGACAGACAGATTGCGGCGAAAGTGGATTTTCTGGTTGTGTTAGGCACGACCGGCGAGGCTGCAACGATGACACCACGGGAGCAGGCGTTCGTCAGGAAGACTATTGTGGAGCACGTGGCGGGACGAGTGCCGCTGGTACTGGGCGTGGGCGGCAACTGCACACAAGAAGTTGTGGAGCGTTTAGGACTGCTTCGCGAGGAACTGAAGCGGGATTATGCAGCGATACTGAGTGTGTGCCCGTACTACAACAAACCGCAGCAAGAAGGACTGTACAAGCATTTCGCGGCAATTGCCGAGGCGTCGATTGTGCCTGTGATTCTGTATAATGTGCCCGGACGAACGGGCGTGAACATGTTGCCGGAGACGGTACTACGGCTGGCAGCTGCGTATCCACATCAGATCATTGGCGTGAAAGAAGCATCCGGCAAGCAAGAGCAGATAGAAACGATCATTCGCGGGGCACGAGGCAGCGAGTTTGTGGTGCTGTCAGGCGATGACGGGCTGACAGCTCCGCTGATGATGGCGGGTGCTCACGGATTGATTTCTGTGCTGTCGAACGCGCTGCCGGAAGCAACGATGCGGTTGGTGCATCAGCCGACGATGGCTGGGCAGGAAGCTCTGGATGGGCTTATTCGGGCGCTGTTTGCCGAAGGCAACCCGACAGGCATCAAGGCACTGCTGCAGATACAGGGAGTGATGAGCGATAAGGTTCGCCTGCCGCTGGTTGAGGCGAGCGAGGGTTTGAAAAATGATTTACGAAAACTATTAGAGGCTTATGAAAATAGCGATTTTCGGTAACGCAATGAAACGGCGCACCGTGGATGAGGTGTCGCACTTGTTGGAATTCATGGCATTGCGCGATGTTGAGGTGTATCTGTCGCAAGAGTTGCGTCAGGAGTTGAATCTCCGTGAGTACCCCGCCTTCCCTACAGAGGATGAGGCGTGGCAAGCGTTTACTGCGGAAGGAAATATGATTGACTTCGCGTTGTCTATCGGCGGCGATGGCACGTTCCTGACTACCGCGTCAACCATCGGAAACAAGAATATTCCGATTGTGGGCATTAACTGCGGACACTTGGGCTTCCTCGCCGAGGTGCAGACGGATCAGGTAGATATCATCATGGAGCAACTCATCAAAGGGCGCTACACGATAGAGCAACGTTCGATCTTGCAGGTAAAAGGCGAAGGCGGGCACCTTTCGGCGCCCTATGCGCTGAACGAGATAGCGGTGATGAAGTCAGGATTGTCATCAATGATCACGATTGAGGTGAGTGTGAATGGCGAACCCCTACACTCCTATGAGGCTGACGGTTTGGTTATCTCTACCCCGACGGGTTCAACGGCATACAACTTGAGTGTCGGTGGTCCGTTAATGGAGCCACATGTGAAGGCGATCATTCTATCACCTATTGCGACACATAAGCTGTCAGTTCGACCACTGGTTATACCCGATGAGTGGGCAATAGACCTGAAGATCAGCAGCCGTAACGGCAACTACCTTTTATCCGTAGATGGTCGCAGTCGCTCGCTGCTCAACGAAGTACAATTGCACATCGAGAAAGCACCCTACACGACGAAGGTAGTGCAGCTCGAAGAGCACTCGTTTATTCAGGCATTAAAAGATAAATTACAATGGGGCAAATGAGAATCATTTACATGGGAACGCCGGAGTTTGCCGTGGCGCCGTTGAAGGCACTGGTCGAAGGCGGATATAATATTGTGGCAGTCGTAACGATGCCTGACAAACCTGCCGGTCGCGGACATCACGTGCAGTATTCGGCAGTGAAGGAATATGCGCTGTCGGTGGGATTACCTGTATTACAGCCGGAAAAACTCAAAGACGAAGCGTTTGTGGAAGAGCTCCGCAGTTATGAGGCCGATCTACAGATTGTTGTAGCTTTCCGCATGCTGCCCGAAGTTGTTTGGGCGATGCCGAGGCTCGGAACATTCAATCTGCACGCATCGCTCTTGCCGCAGTACAGAGGCGCAGCGCCGATCAACTGGGCAGTGATCAACGGCGACAAAGAAACCGGCGTAACAACATTTATGCTCAAACACGAGATTGACACAGGCAACATTATCCTCCAGGAACGCATTCCCATTGGCGATGACGAAAACGTAGGTTCAGTTCACGACCGATTGATGGAACTCGGCACAAACCTTGTCCTCCGCACAGTAGATCTGATTGCCAAATCCGACGCCGAAGGCACACCGCTGCCCACCACACCGCAAGCCGAGATCAATGCTGGCGACCTTCGACCCGCGCCGAAGATCTTCAAAGAGACCTGTGAGATCGACACCACAAAAACCGTCGCCGAGGTGCATAACTTCGTGCGCGGACTTAGTCCCTACCCCGCTGCGTGGTGCAACCTGACCATTGGCGGCACAACCTACGAAAACGTCAAAGTCTTTGCCACCGAAAAATCCCCCGGCGCAATCACCCTCCAATGCGCCGACGGCGAGATTAGCCTCACGGAGTTGCAGTTGCCGGGGAAGAAGAGGATGGCAGCCAAAGCACTGCTGAATGGGCTGAGGCAGCTGAACTGATTAAGCTACAATGATTTGTATCCGCCATATATGGCGGATCATTATAACTACACAACACAATTGTATGTATCCGCCATATATGGCGGATCAATCTGGCTACCATGGCAACTGACTGGTACACATATTGGAAAGAGCACGATGGGCTGCTGAATAGCGCCCACCGCCCTCATTCTGTATGGCGGGATTACACGGCACGCGGTATATACCACATCACAATAGTCACATACCACCGCACCCACGCATTCGGCGAATTGAATAATGACATAACCCATCCGGCTGTTGTGCTAACGGAACTGGGGCAAGCGGTTGAACAAAATTGGTTGACAATCCCTGATATCCATAGTGCTCATGGTCGCCGGCTGCGTCTGTTAGGGCATCAGATTATGCCGGATCATTTCCATGGCATCCTTCAGGTACTTGAGCCTATGGATGTTGGTATTGGCGAAATCATCCGCGGCTTCAAGATCGGCTGCACGCAAGCGTACCGCACCATGCATCAGCCATCTATGGCGGATGCCATTAACCGAGACACATTATCCCACTCCTCCCGTAAGCAACGCGAGGATTACTATGCAGAACAAGGTCTGAAGCCGCTTTTTGAAGACAATTACGACGATACCATTTGCTACCGCAAAGGACAACTGGCGAACATCATCCGCTACGTGCAAGACAATCCCCGTCGGGCAATCATGCGAGCCAAGTATCCGGATTTGTTCCGACATCGCCAACATATAACGATAGCCGGACATGATTACGCGGCGTACGGCAACCTCTTTCTGTTACGGCGTCCGTGGAAAGAGCAGGTCTTTTGTCACCGTTGGCGGATGATCAACGGCAACCGCGATTACTCCAATCCTTATGAGACTACCGACGATTTTCGCACACGTCGTGAAAGTTGGTTACAGGCAGCCAAAGACGGGGCTGTATTGGTTACCCCTGGAATCTCCAAAGGTGAGCAACAACTGGTCAAGGACTGCATCGATCAAGCCTTGCCACTTATTCATTTACAGAAAGAGCCTATGCCAAACGGCTGGAATCCGGAGATGCACAGACACCAATTGTGCGAGATGGGTCAACTGCTCATCTTATCGCCATGGCAACTGGCAGAGATGTCGGATTTCGCAGGTGTACCAGCTAATTCCGACTATAGCATGTTCCACAACATGAACACCCTTGCCGAACAATTATGTTCGGACGAGATGGGCGGAGACTACCGCATTAAGCAATCATAATTCTACGAAACAGGAAACCTTGTCGAGGCATTTACGTTCGCATGTCGTTCGCATTACGGACGATTCCGTAAGGTGACTAAACCTGAAAATGGTTGACTCGTTTACCGGAAAGGTTGACTGGAGTCCGAAAAATGTTGACTTTCCTAAGACGATGCAAAGATATAGAAAAATGCACTGGCGAAGTTGACGATATTGACAACATCGCCAAGATCGTCAATATCGTGCCATGCAAAAATTCGCATGAGATTCTTGAGACTGTTGAGACTCTTGAGACAGTTTGCAATTGCGAAAAAGCAACCTTATATACTGATATACAAGTCAAAAACCGGAAGAGTCTCAAGAGGCTCAACTGTCTCATGTCATTTTTTTATTGATACAAAGCAGGAGACTTGCCGAAGTCTCCTGCCAAACGTATAGGGTTACATCAAATATGCGCTACTTGCCATGATGAAGCTTATGCAATATGTTCTGTAAGGCGTTTTTATAGGCTATCAAATACTCTTTCATTTTTGCTTCATACTGAAGATTATACTTGATGTCAAGGTTCGGATGTTCTTCTATATACAATTGGAGATTACCGTCTTCATCATCACTCTTCTTACCTATAATACTGTTTGTACATTCCCTTCGCACATTGGACAATTGCTGCAAATACGGATTGAGCTTTTTATAAAGCGATGATGTAGGCTTTGAATATATATTCTTCGAAATATCGTCAAGCCTGCTATTGAGTAATTGCCACTTGCTATTTATGAACTGATTTCTTGCTTTGCAATCAGCGCTATTAAGTAAAGATTCAATGTCATTTATAATATCCAACACTTGAAGAACTGACGCAATAATATTGTTTTTTGCCTCTTTTCTTTTCTCACATTGTATGTGAATATGATTGAGCACTTCTAATACTTTATCAATTATATCCATAATTCAAGAATTAAAATGTTTTTGTTTTCTTATGGCACATCTTGTACGAGGCGAACAGCAAAGCCGCTATGACATGCATGTACCCAATCATTATAACTACCGAGATATGATATATCTATAGCGTATGCAAATGTTGAAGGAACATATTGGCTTGTTCCTGAATAATAAGAAGTCCCTTCACTTGCAAATGAACCTGACCAATATATAGAAGATTTGCTTTCTCTTTCATTGTACATGTCACCTACTAATACCATGTTGTTATATGGAATAAAAACAGCCCCTATAGCTTCTAACATAACTGTCCACTGTGATAATAACAGATTGTTTTCTTCATCATAATGAGGGAAATAAAGTGAAGACCAGTTGTCTGGCAACAGTATAACGCCGTAGTGCCCTTCAACACAAGCCTTAAACTTCAAGAGCCTAGCATTAGGACGTTCATATTGTACATATTTCCACTCATCTTTTGTCAATGTTCTCCACATTCCAGTTTGATTACCACCATTCACAATTGGATTATATACGCCCCAATCATAATTTGTGCCAGAGATGTCAACCGTTACAACATTATTGTATATTGTATCTGTATATGGCATCATTCTATTATCATATCCACTTGATCCATAGGGGAAAATATCAATCCATCCGTCATATGTTGATGACATATTTATATTATCATCGCCAACATAATCCCATTGATGTTCTGCAAAGCGCCAAGTATTGGTAGAAGCACGATATTGCAAGTTGCCCATTGAAAAATACACCTTCTTTGTCGGGCTAACTGAGAATTCCGCTTGAATAGCACCATCTTTAATGATAGTCTTATTAGTGCGCGCGACTGTAATAGTCGTTCCATTTGACAATGTGAAATATACAAAGTCATCATCAATAGTAACGGATTCAAACATTGAGTCACCATTCGTTCCATCTGCGCCATTAACACCATCCTTGCCATCTTTACCGTCTTGCCCATCTTTGCCATTTTCACCGGTAGCTTTTCCTAACATGATCCATGTCGCTCCATTGTCGTAAGAAATATACCAGTAATCGGCTTCTATCTTTAGTTGAGGGGTTACGCCATTTTCACCATTTGTTCCATTCGTTCCATCATGTCCGTCTATACCGTCATGTCCGTTTTGGCCATCCACACCATCGCGCCCATCATGTCCGTCTTGACCATCCACGCCATCTTTACCGTTCACGCCGTCACGTCCATCCTTACCATCTTGACCCGTAACACGAAGTTTATTGCCATTGCTATCTAATAACCATGTTCCGTCTAATGTCCAATAATATATGCCGTCAGTATCTTGCGCTACGCCAATAATTGGAGTTTGACCATTATAACCATCTTTTCCATCTTGACCGTTACTTCCATCCGTGCCATCTTTACCATCTTTCCCGTCTTTACCATTATAAATTGTAATAGGGTCGCCATGACCAAAAGTAATCGTATATCCGATTTGCTCTCCACCACTTGTGACAGGAGTGATAGCCGTAATATAATCACCGGATTGCTGTGCTTCAATTAAAGACGGCAAGGCGGTTATATTTGTATTCAATTGTGCACAAAATTTTTCCAATGCGGCGATGCGATAGTCATAGTCATTCAACAAAACGTATAAACCACTATTGTCCCTGCATCCGCAAAGAGCACTAAGAGCGAACAACCATATAATCAAATACTTTTTCATTGCCTAATACGATTATTGTGTTAGAAATTAAGAGCCAAACCTGCCCCATTACCAGTATAGTTGACGTTAAGTGTCATAATGCGTTCACCAAAATGATATAGCGGAATACCCACAATGGTTAATGCTGCACCAGCACTTGTCAAAATACACCCTGCATTATTCGCTGCACGTACTTTTCCGTTGAACGCTTCCATTTTGGCAATATACTCCTTTGCGCTCATGTATTGCAAATCTGCTCTTTGCAGAGCAAGTGTATTACTTGTGGTATATCCGCTTGTCGGGTTTGGCAAACATTCTGCATACAACAGACTTGCTACACCAGCAAAAACGCATGGTATTCCAATCGACATAGAGATAACACCTGCTGTTTTCATAGTCTTTCCGATTTCCATATTTGGGTCGGACGCATGAGTAGTATTGCTTGGCTGAATCACTTGAGCATTCATACTCGTGGCGAATCCAACCGCCAAAAGCAAAGTAAAAATTTTTCTCATAGATTGATTATTTTAATGGTTAAGTTAGTTACACATATATACACACGAAAAGCGTGAAATCCACTTGTCTTTCACGCTCAATGAGGGCTTCGCAATCCCTGTAACTAGTAGAAAAACAACCGAAGTCCACGCCTGATATGTACATCCCACCTCGCCCTTTGTGCAGGCGTGGAGTAGATATTTACATACCCTCGGGACATTCACTGTTGTTGTTTGGACTAGTTACGAAATGTTGCGAAGATTCCATTGAGTCGCAAACAACGTCAATAAACGTCTTTTTATGTCAAATGTATTATCTCAGCAAACGGGAAAAATTCCTATTGGGAGAAATATGCTACAAAGATACAAAAAATATTTGACAAAAGCAAATGATTGCGAAAGAATTTTGTAAAAAAGTGATTTTTGTCTCTAACTTTTTCCTAAAAAAACTTGCAAATGTGGATTTTTTTTTGTATCTTTGCATGAATATTTGGGAGCAAAATTTATTTGAGTAATGGATTACTTAGCACTAATTGACAAATACTACGCCGGGCAAGAGGAGCTGAAAGCATTACTGTTGCACCACTCGCGGCAGGTGGCAGATAAGGCGCTGGAGGTGTGTGACGCACATCCGAAGTGGAAGGTGGATCGGCAGTTTGTAGAAGAGGCGGCAATGCTGCACGATATAGGTATCGTGCTATGCAATGCGCCCGGGATACTGTGCAAGGGAAACGAGCCGTACATCCGGCACGGATATATAGGCGCAGAGATTCTACGTAAAGAAGGATTGCACAGGCACGCGCGCGTAGCGGAGCGGCACACAGGCAGCGGGCTGACCAAAGAGCAGATCATTGCCGAGAAGCTGCCCTTGCCGGAACAAGACTTTCTGCCGGAGACGATTGAAGAGAAAGTGATCTGTTATGCGGACAAGTTTTTCTCGAAGTCCCACCCCGAGCGTATCGCCTCGATAGAACATATACGCGCCACGATGCAGAAGTTCGGCTACGGTTCGCCGCAGCGCTGGCAACAACTCGAAGCCGAGATGAACAGCAAATAATAAGGCTGTTACATATATTTTTGCCGTGCTACAAAATTGTGGCACGGCTTTTGTTTATGATTAAACGGAGAGCCAAACTCCACGGATTACAAAGCACAAAACACAACTGAATATTCTAAAAATTACTACATAACAATGACTAACACTGTTGACATTCGCGAGCTGCAAGAGCGCATTGAGCGTGAGAGCTCGTTTGTAGATGCCCTGACGATGGGCATGAACCAAGTGATCGTCGGACAAAAACACTTGGTAGAGAGTCTGCTTATCGGTTTGCTGTCTGACGGACACATTCTGTTGGAAGGTGTTCCGGGCTTGGCAAAGACCCTTGCTATCCGCACACTGGCAGACCTTATCAAAGCTAATTTCAGCCGTATTCAGTTTACGCCGGACTTACTGCCTGCCGATGTGATCGGTACGCAGATCTATTCGCAGAAGTCCGAGGAGTTCAGTATCAAACGCGGACCTATCTTCGCTAACTTCGTGTTGGCGGACGAGATCAACCGTGCTCCGGCAAAGGTACAATCAGCCCTTCTGGAAGCTATGCAAGAGCGTCAGATCACCATTGGCGACAAGACCTTCAAGCTCGACGAGCCGTTCCTCGTACTCGCTACGCAGAACCCGATCGAACAGGAAGGAACTTACCCGCTTCCCGAAGCACAGACCGACCGATTCATGCTGAAAGTTGTCATCGGTTACCCGCAGCCCGAAGAGGAACGCCAGATCATCCGTCAGAACATCACCGGCGAGAAGAAAGTCATCACGCCTATTCTCTCTACCGAGGACATCAAGAAAGCCCGCGAGGTGGTTCGCCAAGTATATCTCGATGAGAAGATCGAGCGCTACATTGTGGATATCGTGTTTGCTACCCGTCAGCCGGAGAAATACGGTTTGGAGAGCCTGAAGCAGATGATCGCCTTCGGCGGTAGTCCGCGTGCAAGCATCAACCTCGCATTGGCAGCCCGTGCGTACGCGTTCATTCATCGCCGCGGCTATGTGATCCCCGAGGATGTGCGTGCCGTTTGCTACGACGTTTTGCGTCACCGTATTGGCTTAACCTACGAGGCCGAAGCTAATAATCTTAATACTGAAGATATTATTACTGAAGTTTTAAATGCTGTACAGGTTCCGTAAGTTTCGTACTTATTTTGAGGTTTGTTAGGGGTTTTGTTTTATCTTGACATCTTTGCTTTTTTCGCTCGGTCATTATGTCCCACATAACTCCCTCACGAGAAAAAACAAATTTGCTCAAGATAATTCCAAAACTCGGAGAACTTCGTAAGAGCCTCTACTTAATATATTTATTATGACTTCAGAAGAATTACTACAACGTGTCCGGAAGATAGAGATCAAGACCCGAGCTCTGTCGCATAACATCTTTGCCGGAGAGTACCACAGCCAGTTCAAAGGCCGCGGTATGGCATTCAGCGAGGTACGCGAGTACCAGCCCGGCGATGATGTACGTTCCATTGACTGGAACGTGACGGCGCGAATGGGTAAGCCTTATATCAAGGTGTTTGAGGAGGAACGCGAACTGACGGTGATGCTCCTGGTGGACGTTTCCGGCAGCCGTAACTTCGGTACGCAGTCGCAGTACAAACGCGACACCATTGCCGAGGTCGCAGCCACGCTCGCCTTCTCAACCATCGAGAACAACGATAAGGTGGGTTGTATCTTCTTCTCCGACAAGATCGAGAAAGTGATCCCCGTCAAGAAAGGCAAGAGCCATGTGCTGCATATCATCCGCGAGTTGTTGGACTTCGAGCCGACATCACGCGGCACGGACGCAGCCCAGGCTATTCAGTTCTTTGCCAACGCACAGAAACGCCATGCTACGTGTTTCCTTATCTCCGACCTTGTCGGCGTAGGCGGACAACTCGTAACCGAGGGCAAAAAGAAAGGTCGTCTGCTGGTTGAGCAACCGCTGATGATTGCCTCCTCGAAGCACGACATGAACGTCATTCAAGTCTATGACCGCCGCGATGCCGAACTGCCCGACGTAGGACTGCTCAAACTCAACGATGCCGAGACCGGCGAACGCATGTGGGTGAATACCTCGCGTGCGGATATCCGCAAGGCGTACAACGAGACGTGGACGAAGCACCAGGCAGCCCTGCAAGACGTGTTTGTTCGCACCGGCGTGAATGCCGTGTCGATGCAGACCAACGAGGATTACGTGCGCGCACTCATGCGACTATTTAAAATGTAGACCGCTGCGCTGAAAGAATAAAGACCGCTACGCTAAAAGACAAAAGACAAAATGCTCTTAAGTATTCTATTATCTATAGTAATCAACACCTCGCTCGACTCGACGGTTGTGTGCTTGGGTGACCAGACAGGACTTCGGTTCGAGGCTACCTGTGCGCCCGACGAACATGTCACCTACCCCACTTTCGGCAAGGAGCTTATCGACGGAATCGAGATCGTCAAGCAGAGCCCTGTCGATTCGTTTGTTGACAAACAAGGCAAGCACTACAAGCAAGAGTTGATGCTCACCTCGTTTGAGGACTCGCTGTTCTTCGTTGAACCGATAGCCTTTGCTTGCGGCAATGACACAGCCTACAGCGAGACCATCACCCTGAACTTCGTTCAACCGTTTGTACTCGACTCTACGAACTCCATCTGCGACATCCGCGACATCCAAGCAGCACCCATCTGGTGGTGGGGATATATCCGCTGGATTCTCGGCGCACTGCTGCTGGCAGGTATATGCTGGCTCATCTGGTGGCTGCTCGGCAAGATTGGCAACTACAACGGCAAGTACGTTCCGGCTGCTAAGAAAGAGCCCGAACGCCCTGCAGAGGAGGTCGCTCTCGAAGAGCTCGACCGCATCCGCGAGGAGAAGATCTGGACACAAGGTCACACCAAGCAGTATCACACCGAACTGACGGATGTGCTGCGTACCTATATAGCCAAGCGTTTCGGCGTAGCATCTACGGAAAAGACCTCGGACGAAACCCTGCAAGCGATGAAGCCTATTCTGAGTGAGCAGCGCGAACTGCACGCCTCGCTCAGCAAGGTTCTCCGCCTCGCCGACCTCGTGAAGTTCGCCAAGTGGCAAGCCACGCCCGACGAGAACGAGCAAGCCCTGCACATCGCCTACGAGTTTGTCAACGAAACCAAACCCGTGCCCGTTGAGCCGAAAACAGAAGATGAATCAATCGGTCAATAATCCAATGGTTCAATAAATAGTCAATCGTAAATTGTTAAATCGTCAATTATAGTAATGTTTTCACAACCTGCATATTTATTTCTGCTACTGCTGCTGATTCCTATGATCGGCTGGTACGTTTGGCGGATGCACAATGCCGATGCGTCACTACGCGTATCGAGCACGTCATCGCTGCGCCAATACGCCCTGCCGTCGTGGGTGCGTCACGTGCCGTTCGCACTGCGTGTGGCAGCCGTAGTGCTGCTATCCATAGCGCTGGCGCGTCCGCAACTGACCAACCGCTGGCAGTCGGAATCCACCGAAGGTATAGACATCATGATGGCGCTCGACATATCCGGTACGATGCTTGCCGAAGACCTCAGACCTAACCGTCTCGAGGCCGCAAAGAACGTCGGCTCGGACTTTATCCTTGCCCGCCCGAACGATCAGATAGGTCTCGTGGTGTTTGCCGGAGAGAGTTTTACCCAGTGTCCGCTCACCGTGGATCACACGGCACTTGTGAATCTCTTCCAAGCCGTAGAGTTCGGCATGATTGACGACGGCACAGCTATCGGTCTCGGCCTCGCAAACTGCGTGAACCGGATGAAAGACTCGAAGACAAAGTCGAAGGTCATCATCCTCCTCACCGACGGCTCGAACAACGCCGGAGATATTGACCCGCAAACCGCTGCCGAGATTGCCAAGACCTTCGGCATCCGCGTATACGCCGTTGGCGTAGGTTCCTACGGTCAAGCCCGCGTGCCGGTACAAACGCCCATGGGAATGCAGTACATGATGATGGATTCGCAGTTCGACGAGACAACGCTCAAGAACATCGCCAACACCACAGGTGGCGCGTACTTCCGCGCTACGGACAACAACTCGCTCAAGAACATCTACGAGCAAATCGACCAACTGGAGAAAACCAAACTCCGCGTGCGCGAGTACAGCAAGCGCATCGAGAACTTCATGCCCTACCTGCTCGCCGCACTGATGCTCCTGATCGCAGAAATACTAGTAAGATATTTTGGACTTAGAACGATAAGTAACTAACATCATGTTCAGATTCGCAAATATAGAATTGTTATGGCTGCTGTTGCTTATTCCGGCAATGACAGTAGCGCATATTATCCTCACGCGCAAAAAACGCCGTCAGGCACGTGAGTTCGGCGACCCGACACTCGTCGCATCACTCATGCCAAACGCCGAGCCGGTGCGTGTACACCTGAAGTTCGGTCTGCTCATGACCGCACTCGCATGCCTCATCGTAGCCGCAGCGCGTCCGCAATACGGCAAATCAGAGCGCGTAGAGAAACGTCAGGGCATAGAAGTGATGATTGCCCTGGACATCTCCAACTCCATGCTTGCCGAGGATGTGGCACCTTCGCGTCTCGACCGAGCCAAACAGATGTTGTCGAAGCTCATCGACAATATGTCCGACGACAAAGTCGGTCTGGTAGTGTTTGCCGGCGAGGCGTATACCCAACTGCCTATCACGGCGGATTATGTGTCAGCGAAGATGTTCCTCCAACACATCACTCCCGCCCTCATCCCCACACAAGGCACAGCTATCGGCGCAGCCATTGCCACCTCTATCCGCGGCTTTGGCGGTGAGGATGCCAAGGCTTCGCGTGCGATCATCCTTATCACCGACGGCGAGAACCACGAGAAAGGTGCAACGGAAGCCGCACAGAAAGCTTCCGAACTCGGCATGCACGTCTATGTCATCGGTATAGGCAAACCCGAAGGCAGTCCTATTCCTATTGCCGGCACGGGCGAGTTCCGCAAAGACCGCCAGGGCAACGTAGTCATCACCCATCTGAACGAAGACATGTGCCGCGAGGTAGCACAAGCCGGCAAAGGATTCTATGTCCGTTGCGACAATACGAACACCGCCTATCGTGCTCTCGAACAGGAACTCGACAAACTTGCCAAGCAAGAGATCGAAACAACCACATTCACCGACTACAACGAGCAATATCAGTCTTTCGCCATCCTCGCGTTGCTGATATTGGTGATCGAGTGTTTCATCTTCCCGCGCAAGAACAAAGTCGCCGCACGTTGGAACATCTTCCGCACACCGGCAACAGTAGCCCTACTGCTCCTGTTCTCACTGCCGACCTTCGCACAGAAAGAAGCGCCGGACATCCGCAAGGGCAACAAGCAATACGTGGACTCCAACTATGTCGATGCCGAACTGCATTACAAACGTGCGCTCGAAAAGAACGATCAGTCTGTGCCTGCGAACTACAACATGGGCTGCGCGTACTTCCGCGAACAGAAATACCAAGAAGCAGCCGAGGCATTTGAGCAAACAACCAAACTCATCGACCCCGAGAAAGACCTCGACAAGGCTGCCGACAACTACCACAACCTCGGCAACTCATACTTCTGTCAAGGGCAGTTAGACAAGGCCATTGATGCCTACAAACGCTCGCTCCGGTTGCGTCCGAAGGATCACGAGACGCGCTATAACCTGGTGAAAGCCATGCAGATGAAACAAGAGCAACAGGAGCAGCAGCAGAATCAGCAGCAACAACAAGAACAGCAACAAGAGCAACAACAAGAACAACAGCAGCAAGAACAGCAAGAGCAAGAGCAAGAGCAGCAACAGCAAGCACAGCAACAGGAGCAACAGGATCAGGACAATATGGACAAAGAGACTGCCGAACAGATCCTCCAAGCCCTGGAGCAAGACGAACAGGAAACTCAAGAGAAAGCCCAAAAGCCACAAGGCAAAAAACGTCGATTAGAAAATGATTGGTAATAATATATGAGAAGATTAACGTATATATTGATAGCCGTGTGCCTATTCCCATTGTTGGGCGTAGGCATGCTGCGTGCAGAAGATGTACAATTCCGCGCACAAGCACCGGCACAGGTGATTGTGGGCAGACCTTTCCAACTCAGCTACACGGTTAACCAGCGCGGCAAAGACCTACGTGCACCGGAGTTCACGGATTTTGACTACATTGCTGGTCCTTACACCTCGCAGTCGTCATCGACCTCGTTCGTCAACGGACACCGCACATCGTCGTTCCAGATGACGTTCACCTACACCCTGATGGCGCAGAAGGAAGGCACGTTCAGCCTACCACCAGCCACCATCAACATCGGAGGCGAGCACTATACCTCCAACGGCGTAAAGATCACCGTCCTTCCCGAAGACCAGCCGCAGCAGTCTAACAGCGGTAGCGCTCAAACAGGCTCCGGTCAATCAGCGCAGCGCTCAAACAGCGGCAGCAGTCAATCAACGCAACAGTCATCCGGTCCCGAGCAAGGGAACATCTTCGTGCGCACACTCGTCAGCAAGACAAAGGTTTATGAGCAAGAAGCCGTGCTCCTCTCATACAAAGTCTATGTAGCCGGCGTAGATCTCAAGCAGTTCACTAACAACACCACGCTGCCGGACTTCACCTCGTTCCTGCAACAGAAGATCGACCTAAGCGACATTCAACTCCAGCTCGAGAACTACAACGGCCGCAACTACCAGACGGCTACGATCTACTCCACTCTGCTCTATCCGCAGAAGTCCGGCGACATTCAGATTGAGCCCGCCTCGTTCGAAGCCGTGCTACTTGTACCGAATCAGGCACGCTCCCGCTCGATCTTCGACGACTTCTTTAACTCCTACACTACTGCCACACGCACGCTGCGTGCACCGGGTGCAACGATTCATGTTACGCCGCTGCCCGCAGGCAAACCTGCATCGTACGCAGGCGGCGTAGGCAAGTTCACGATGGATGCCAAACTCTCCAGCACCGACGTCAAGGCGAACGAAGCCATCACCCTCACGATAACTATCCGCGGTGCAGGCAACATGAAACTACTCAAGACTCCGGGCGTTGAGTGGCCGGAAGGCTTTGAGCAATACGATCCGAAAGTAACGAACAACTTCAAGACCTCTACGGGCGGCATGTCAGGCACACGCACCATCGAGTACCTCGCTATCCCGCGTGCCGCGGGCGATTACACCCTGCCTGCCGTTCAATTCGGTTACTTCGATACCGAGAAAGGCAAATACGAAGTGCTCTCCACGCCGGAATACACGCTGCATATTGCCCGCGGAGCTGGCGATCAGTCAACCACCGCCCAGCCTGCCGGAGTAAGTTACGTCAACAAGGAAGACATCCGCGAACTGGGTTCGGATATACGTTACATCTCTGCTGCGAACTTCGTTCCCGCAGGTGAGAATGAAGTGCTGCGTGTGCCGTTCGGTTCATGGCAGATGTGGTTATTGTACGGTTGCCCGCTTGCGTTGGCATTAGGGCTGTTCGTTATCTTCCGCAAACGTATCCGCGAGAATGCCGACATCATTGGCGTTCGCAAACGCCAGGCGAACAGCGTTGCCCGCAAACGTCTGAAGACTGCCAAGAAACTTCTCGCCGATCCTAATCACAAAGAGAAGTTCTTCGAAGAGATTGAGCGCGCCTCGCTCCAGTACCTGAGTGACCGTCTGGCTATCCCGACTGCCGACCTGAACAAGGAAACGATCACTTCTACCCTGCGCGGCAAGTCCATCGACGACCAACTCATCGAGCGCACCAACCGCGTGCTCTCCGACGCTGCATTCGCCCGTTACGCTCCGGCGATGGGTATCAAGCCGCAAGAGCTTTACGACCAGACTGAAAGTTTAATCAACGATTTGGAGGATTGCAAGTTATGAAAAGACTGACAATGATATACATAGCGCTTCTCATGGCGGTCATGGGCTTTGCGCAATCGCCGACAGAGTTGTGGACTCGTGCCAACCAGGCATATACCGACGGCAACTATGCCGAGGCAGCGGCTGACTACAGCGCCATCATCGACGCAGCGCCGGTTATCACACGTGCGTACGCGCCTGTGTATTATAATTTAGGTAATGCCCACTTCAAGCAGGGCGAACTCTCGCAAGCTATCCTTGCCTACGAGCGTTGCCTGCGACTCAAACCGACGGACAAAAACGCAAAGTATAACCTCGAGTTCGCGCAAACGCAGATTATGGACAATATTGCCGACACACAGGTGTTCTTTCTGCGCGAGTGGGTCACTACCCTACGGAATATGTTGCCACTCCGCGTTTGGATGTGGAGCTCGATCTGTCTGTTCAGCCTCACGCTGATATGTCTGCTGCTGTTCGCGTTCTCGCACTCGATAGGCGTACGCAAAGCAGGCTTCTACCTGAGCATTATCTTTATCATCTGCTCGGTGATAGGTTTTGCCAATGCCGCTTCGCTTAACCACCGCGACAGCGTGCGTGCCGAAGCCATCATCACCCGTGGTATTGTCAACGCCAAAGCTTCGCCCGATCGCTCGGGCACAGAGCTCTTCACCCTGCATGAGGGAACGAAGGTCACCATCCACGAAGTGCTCGGCGGTTATGCGAACATCGAGGTCGGCAACTACAACGGTTGGATTCCCGTCAACACCTTGGAACGAATCTAAGACTATTTAGTAACGTTTTTTCGGAGAAAAAACCATTTTAACTATATCATGATAGGTCTATTCAACGACAACTTCCCGCCCGTACTGGACGGAGTTGCGCTAACAGTACAGAACTACGCCTACTGGCTCACCAAGAAAGGTCAAGACGTATCGGTTATCACTCCCTACGCACCCAAATCGGAGGAAGTGATCAAATCAGCAACGTACCCTATCTACCGTTATTCGTCTATTCCTATACCTTTCCGTCACCCGTATCGCCTCGGTTTGCCGTATATATCGCCGGCATTCTGGATCAAGTGGCGTAAGATGAACTTCGAGTTGGTGCATGCACATTGTCCGTTCACTACAGGCGATATTGCTCTTCGAACAGCACGCAAGCAGCATATTCCGTTGATTGCCACCTTCCACTCCAAGTACCGCCAGGATTTTGAGCATAACATAAAAAGTACGAAAGTGGTGGACCTGATGGTCAAAACGATTATTCGTTTCTTCGAACTGGCTGACGAAGTGTGGATTCCGCTGCCCGCTGTAGAAGAGACACTGCGCGAATATGGCTATAAAGGAAACGTAACGGTTGTAGAGAACGGCAACGACTTCTCTGCACCGAAAGCCCAACAGGAAGCCATGCGTGAGGAGATGCGCGAGGAGTTAGGCCTGCTGCCGGACGAAACAATGCTCCTGTTTGTCGGACAACACACGTGGGAAAAGAATATTAAGTTTACGCTGGAGTCGCTGGCACTCATCAAGGATGCACCATTTCAATTCTTTATGGTCGGCACGGGGTACGCAGTACGCGAGATTCGTGTTATGCTCAAGCAACTCGGTTTGTCGCACAAAGTAACCTTGCTTGGCAACATCCACGATCGCGAACGCCTCAAACGAATCTATTCAGCAGCTGACCTGTTTATTTTCCCGTCACTATATGACACCTGCGGTTTGGTTGTACGCGAGGCGGCAGCTATGCGTACTCCCTCGCTGATGTTGGATTGTTCTACAGCAGCCACGGCTATCAAAGACGGTACTAACGGCTTCCTGTCACCCAACGACGCCCCGCAATACGCACAGCGCATCCTTTCGCTGATGGAGAATCCGGAGCTTATCAAGCGCGTGGGTGACAAAGCGTCCAAAACGCTTTCACGATCATGGGAAAGTGTGATTGACGAAGTGATGCTGCGATATAAGGACATTCAAGAGTCGTATCGTATTAAACATGGAATAATCATATAGAATCTTACCGGTTATGAAAATGTTATATCTTCTTTTTTTCATGCTTGTGCAACAGGCAATGTCGGTTGTCGGACAGTTATTGCTCAAAATGGGCATGGCTGCTGAAACGAATTTCTCATGGACATGGCATAATGTCGGACGTCTGTTTGTCAACATCTACCTGCAATCAGGCTTGTGGCTGCTGATCGGCGCGAACGTGTTCTGGCTTTGGCTGCTGAACAAATATGCGTTCTCGCTGGTCTATCCGCTTACCAGCCTGGGGTTTGTATTCAGTGTTATATCCGGTATGCTGGTATTTCATGAGCACGTTGCACCGATTCATTGGGTAGGTGTGCTGCTTATCATGGCTGGATGTTTCTGTATCGCGCGCGTTGTATGAAATCGAATAAAACGAATTGGATCGTATTCTGTCTGTTCACCCTTATGGTGTTTGGCAAGACGCTGCTCTTTGACCATTTTGCATTCCGCGAGTGGTCATTTGAGCCTGCGTTTACGGGTGTGCTATGCAAACTGGCAGCAGCTATGCTGTTTGCCTCGTTCACGTTCTTGCTGCGCGACAAACGCTGGCTTATTCTGCTTTCCGTAGTGATTGACACATGGTTCATCGCCAACCTCATCTACATGCGCAACAACCATATCTTGCTCGACGGCGAGGCATTCAATATGTCCGGTAACCTGCACGGCTACTTCTGGTCGGTACTCATCTATATAGAATGGGGTATTGACCTTATGTTCTATGGTTTGACAGCCTTGTTCAGCCTTATCTTCTTGTACGCCAAGAAGTCCGACCGCAGTTGGCAAGCATGGCTGGCGCTCTTCATCATAGGTGCACTGCCTTTAGCTGTCGAACGCACGCAGCATGTGTATGGTCAGAACTTCCCCAAGACCGTCGCCACGACTTCCATCCTCTATGCGCCGTACTATATCCTGGCGGACTACAGGCTGATGATCAATGATCTCCAACCCATTCGCCCGATGACCGACGCCGATTACCTGTACATGCAGACGCTCGACGACGGCGCAGACACCGCTACCCTCGACTCCCCGTTAATCATTGTTTTGCTCGAAAGCCTTGAGAACTGGGTACTTACGCCCGAGATTATGCCTAATCTGTATCGCCTCACGCAGAACGATCACGTGTTCTACGCCAACCGCATCCACACGCAGATTGTCGGCGCGCCATCGGCTGACGGGCAGATGTTGGTCAACACAGGTCTATTGCCCATCACAGCCGGCGGCACGTGTCTGCATTATGCCGGCAACACCTACCCTGCTATCATGCACCTTGCGCCGGATAGCACGATCTGTCTGCTGCCGCACGACACCTGCGTCTGGAACCAGACGGCTATGTCACCCGCCTACGGATACGACTCGACCATCTGTTATTGCGATATCGACACCATCCTGTTCTGCAAACTCGACAGCCTCGTGGATGATGGGCACCGGTATATCCAATGTATCACACAATCGACCCACGCACCGTTCGTCAACGAGAAATATTCGCGCCTCGCGCTACCGAAATCCATGCCTTGGGTGATGTACAACTTCATCCGTGGATTCAACTCGCTCGACGAGGGTTTGGGTTACTTCATCCGCAAGATTGAATCCGACTCTGTGCTGCAGAACTATACCATCGTCTTCACCGGCGACCACCGTATTCTGCATTACGAGAAACGCCGACAGATGCAGCGTTATGCTGACCGCTGGGCAAAGAAGAACACCGACCCATCGCTCGCGTGGATCAGTAGTCTTACGCCCGAGGACGACTGCCTGCCGCTGGTCATCTACTCGCCGCGCATCACTGGCAATCCCCGCTACACAGCGGACGCCTATCAGGTGGATATCTACCCCACGTACCGTTCGCTCATCGGCGCACAGAACTACCGTTGGCAAGGATTCGGCATCAACCTCATGGACTCGACACAAAAACGCCCCATCTCTGAGGATGAGGCATTCACGTTATCCGATCGATTAATACGCAATAACTACTTCCAGCGATAACCGAGCATCAGACTTATCGACTGCGGGTAAATCAATGCATTCGCTACTTCCTTCCCTTTGTTGTTGCTGTAGAAACTGGTTATATCTGACAAGCTGATCTTGTACTGCACATTAATCTGCATGCCAAACTTGAACTCATAGCCTACCATCACGCAGACACCAAAGTGATTGTCATGCAGCCGGTATAATTCGCGGTATTCATCGTGCGTCGCTTTATCAGGATTGATGGCTGTCGGTGTAGCCCAACTCTGATATTTATCCTTCACATTCGACGCAAAGGTGAAGTGGGTGAACAATCCTCCGCCAAACTGCACATACCCTTTCTCCATATTTCCGTATCGTCCCAGGAAGTAGATGGGTATATCTATGCCAAACGACCATAAGCGGTTGGTAGTGTCCGTTGCGGCAAAGTAGTTCTGATGTGCAGTAAGTATCACTTGCGGCTGAATGGAAAAATGCTTGGTTATTCTGAAATCCAGAAATCCGCCCAATTCAGCACCGACGCGCATAAACGAACTCATCGGGACATGGTTGCGCGTGATGATGAAGTTACTCATGTTCGCACCCGCTATCAGACCGCCCGATACCAACCGGGGCAGTTTCTCCTGATCCAACGAGTCCAACAACCGCTCTGTATCAAACTCCTCCAGCTTCAACTTCACATCGTCGAAGGACAATTGCGGCTTACTATCCGTTTGCGACTCCTGTGCAGTTACACCTACACTCACGCATAGTGCCAATAGTATAAACAATCGCTTCATCATAGTGCTAATCTAAAGGTTATTTTTACGCCATTACGTCCCCATGCACCTATCCGCCGACGAGCCATAATAGGATCGCCATTCTCGTTTCGTATAATATTCCCCGTAGCATCAACGGCCGGATAAGGCAACTCATAGTCGTTATATGTGAGGCGGCGGATATAGTCGATGCGGATGAATTTCAATATATTCTCGAAGCCCGCTGTTATCTCCATATACGGCAACTTCCCAATGGGCGAACTCGTGCGTCCGTCAACCCAGTAGCCCTTCTCGTCGAATACTGCACTCTGCGGGAATTCGTACAAGCCTGTACTGGTTTCCAAGTACGGGTTGTTCTTCTTGGTTAATCCTCCGTATATTCCCGAGAAACTTACAACGCCGCGCAGCTTCAATTTATTGATGCCCGGGATGCGGTTCAATATCCAGCCCTTGAAATAGTACGTTGCATGCAACGATACATATTCATCCATCAGGAACTCCATCGGTTTCATCAGGTTGAACGCACGCTGCGCAAGGAAGATACTGGTGCTGGTTTGCGGTACATGGAGTCGGGTGAACGGCACTTTCTGCCAGATTATGCCGGTCTGCACTCGCATGTCAAGGTGTCCGAACGCGGAGAACCAGAACCGTTTGTCAAACAGTGCCTCCGTACGGTTGTATATAAACCCGTCACCTCCGTTGTGGCGGTCATCAAGGAATCCGACATAGTGCGTGAGCATGATCGTCGGAGCATCTTTGTCAAGCGCAAACGGACTCTGTATTCCCATTCGATCGATGAAGATGCGCGTACCCGGCGAATATTTCAGTTCGAACATCGCCTCGTAGTCGCGATACGAACCGATGGGCGTCAGCGATTTCGTCGGTGGCCCGTCGGCATTCTGCGTCCAGTTCACGCGGTCATAACGCAGCACACCCGCGGCTTCGTTGTTTGTAAAATCGAACGTCGTCCTGAAGGTCAAGTTGTTCCGCCATTCTTTCATGTACTCCGCCTTGGCGTGGAACACGTACTGATAGTACCCCATCGTAGGTTTACCCGTCGGGATAGACATCAGTATATGGTCACGACGGATCACATCGGTCAACTGTCCGGGTTCCTCCACATCGTACTGCGCAGACAACTGCAAGTGATGGCGGAACCCGTCATAGGGCTGGTTCTTGTGTTTGTCGAAGGTGTAGATGAACGTGCCGTTGTACTTCGGTCGCAGGTCTTTCGTGCCGAACGCCACATAGCCTCGGAAGAATAACTGATCATGCAGCCGCGCACTTGACACTCCGCCGAAACGCAGGCGCACGCCTTCCAGCATATTCCAACTCACAAACTGATAAATAGGTCCTATGTCAAATTTACTTAAGTCCAAATCCCGCGCAGGCGTGGTAGCGATAAACTCCGTGGTCACGGCGTTCACCGTTGCTATCGCCGATGCCAACGTCGGTTGCGATGTCACCTCTTTCACCAGGTCATACACCGAATTCTCGTACCATGTCAGCGGTTCGGGACGCAAGGTGTCCCACGCTGCCGCACCGTAACGTTGCGCCATCGAGTCGTTGGTCTGCTCCACTTCGTTGGGAGTAAATGCCGAGAATACTTCCTTTGCAATAGGAGTCTCAAAATCCCAACCGGTGTAGATCTTCGTCTGACGCGCCAACACACCGCGCTTGTTGTTCATGATATAGAACTTGGCGTAGGTCGTCGTCCTGTCAGGTGCCCACAAGCCGTTATCCAACTGTCGGTACGAGTGCTCTATCGAGAAGTTGCTCACAAAGTTCAGGTTGATCTCCGGAGGCACGTTAATTGCGTAGCGCTTGAGCCGGTACGTCGAGTCGTTCACTATATACAGGTGACCGGTAAAGCCGTAACTCTCCGAGTTAACTGGCACAAATGCCAAGTCTATACACGGGTAACCGTCCACCATGATGGTGTCCATGATATAGTACTGATAGAACGATACAGCCAAAGCGGACGACAGCGGTGACACAAACCGGTTGAACAGCAGGTTCATGTTGTTGTCGTTGATATCCACATCTTTGAAGATCGCGTTAATATTCTCTTGGAACGCACCTGCTGACACCAGATCTTCTACGCCGAAGATACGTTTCTTTTGCAATATCTTCTTCTCCCTGTGCGGCTTGCGCTGGTAATACTCTTCATTCAGGTGCTCACGAATACTCACCGTCACGCTCGGATATACACCGGTTGTGTCGATGTACTTCTTGATGAACGTCATTTTTTTCCAGAACGGTTTATCCCAGTTCACCTTGATATTGTCCAGCGCAAACGACATACGCGCATAACTCTTCGCCGTGTATTGATCCTCCGCCTTCACGCAGAACGAATCCTTGTGCGCTATCACCTGCTTGATCAGTTCCACAGCAGGGTTTCCCTTGCGTTTGTACTCACGCTTGCGGTTCTTCGGCGTCACCACGATGTCCTGAAGCCCATACACATCCGGCTTCAAGCGCACCTTCACATCCTTGCGGTTCTGCCCTTTCTTTAGCGTCAGCATCTCCGTCTTGTAGCCCAGCATCTGAAAATGCAAGGTCGTGTAACCTGACGTGTTGCTGATAGTGAACTGACCGTCCATGTCAGAGGTCGTACCCACCTCGGAGGGCACCATGCCTTTGTTCGGCGTGGACTTGAGGAAGTAGATCTGCACGAACGGCAACAACTCACCCGTGTCGTCGTCAACCACTATACCGGATATACTCGTACGCTGGTTGGCATCCTGAGCCATAACCATGCACGGCAATCCGCATAGCACGCATAGCAGTAATATGGATATAATCTTCTTCATTACAAAAAGCGCGCAAATATACGACATTTTTTTGAATTTTGCAAATATTTACAAATTTCTGCACAATTATTTGCATTTTTCAATTATTTTTTGTAACTTTGCATTCGCAAATTCAAAGAATACCATGTTTACTAAATTTCAAAAACACCTTCAAGAGGAATTGCAGCAGATAGATGCTGCCGGTCTCTACAAACGCGAGCGCATCATCGTCAGCCCGCAAACCTCCGGCATACAAGTTATTTCGGGGTCCCCGACACAACTTGATCAAGTTGTGGTGGGGAGAGCGGAGGCACAGGGCGCTTTTGTGTCACAAAGTGACACCCGTTGCTCCCCTGTTGCCGAACGCGTTATCAATTTCTGCGCCAATAACTACCTCGGTCTCGCTGACAACCCCGAGCTCATCGCTGCCGCCAAAGCCTGCATGGATCGTCGCGGCTACGGCATGGCGTCCGTCCGCTTCATCTGCGGCACGCAGGACACCCACAAGCAGCTCGAAGCCGCTATCTCCGAGTTCTTCGGCACCGAGGACACGATCCTCTATGCTTCCTGTTTCGATGCCAACGGCGGACTGTTCGAGCCCCTGCTCACTGCCGATGACGCGATCATCTCCGACGCACTCAACCACGCCTCGATCATCGACGGCGTACGCCTGTGCAAAGCCGTGCGTTACCGTTACGCTAACGGCGATATGGCTGACCTCGAGCGCCAGCTCCAGGCAGCACAAGCACAGCGCTTCCGTATCATCGCTACCGACGGCGTGTTCTCCATGGACGGCAACGTCTGCCCGCTTGACCGTATCTACGAACTTGCGCAGAAGTACGACGCGATGGTGATGGTCGATGAGAGCCACTCTGCAGGCGTCGTCGGACGCACTGGTCACGGCGTAACCGAGCGCTATAACCTCCGCGGGAAGATCGAGGTCATCACCGGCACGCTCGGCAAAGCTTTCGGCGGATCGGTCGGAGGATTCACCACGGGTAAGAAGGAGATCATCGACCTCTTGCGTCAGCGCAGCCGCCCGTATCTGTTCAGTAACTCCCTGCCGCCGATGATCGCCGCTGCAGGGCTGAAGACCCTCGAGATCCTCACACGCAGCAACGAACTACAAGATCGTCTGCACAGCAATACCGAGTACTTCATCGGCAAGATGAAAGCCGCCGGCTTCGACATCAAACCCACCGAGTCCGCCATCTGCGCCGTGATGCTCTATGACGCCAAACTCAGTCAGGATTTCGCGGCAGCCTTGCAGCAGGAGGGAATCTATGTCACCGGGTTCTACTACCCCGTTGTACCGAAAGACCAAGCCCGTATCCGCGTGCAGGTCAGTGCCGCTCACACCCGCGAACAACTCGACCTTGGCGTCGATGCCTTCATCCGCGTCGGCAAACAACTCAGCGTACTCAAATGAGAAAATGCATCGCCTTTATCATCAATCCTATTTCCGGACCCCGTGAGGTTCAGAAAGCCAAACAGCAAGTGCCGTCTCTCGTCAACGAGCTGCTTGACCATATGCAGTGGTCACCCACCATCGTACCAACGGAGTACTCCGGGCACGCCACTGTTCTTGCCCGGCAGTTTGCTGACCAAGGCTACGAAGCTGTCGTGGCTGTAGGTGGTGACGGCACGGTCAGTGAGGTTGCCCAAGGACTGCTCCACTCATCCACGGCGATGGGGATCATCCCTATGGGTAGCGGCAATGGCTTCGCCCTGCATCTGGGTATCCCAACCGACCCGGGCAGAGCTATCGCGCTGCTCAACCATTGCCAGACTCTTCGCGTGGATTACGGTTTGGCGAATGACCAAATGTTCATCAGCACGTGCGGCACGGGCTTCGATGCCGAAGTAGCGGAGCGTTTTGCCGGAAGCACGCAACGAGGGATGCTCACGTACATACGCACCGTGCTGCATCTTGTTTTTGCCTACCGGTCGCAAACCTACCGGCTTGTGGCTCATAGCCGGGAGGGTGAGCAACATGCATTCGACATCTCGCAACGAGCGTTCCTTATCACGTTCGCCAATGCCAACCAGTGGGGTAACAACGCCCGCATCGCGCCACACGCCAGCTTGCAGGACGGCATGATGGATGTCATGATCCTCTCACGCCATGCATTGTTAGATTCACTGCTCCTCGTGTCGCGACTGTTCGCCGGAACGATCGACCGCAGCCCGCTCGTCAGCACGCTGCGCGCCAAAGAGCTCACGCTGCACCGGCAGAAAGCTTCCGCTTTCCATATCGATGGCAATCCCGTCAATATGCCTGCAGATGTCACCATCCGCATCGTACCCCAAGGTCTGAATGTCCTCACGCCACAGCACCCCGGCGCACCAAATGAGTAAATGAGTAAATGTGTAAATGAGTAAATGATTTTACTTTTCTCAAGAAAAATTTGCAAATGTCAGAATATTTTTGTACCTTTGCAGCGGAAAAGCGAAAATGTTAAATTAACATCTCCCCGCTTGCGGGTAACAAGCAAGCCGTCAGGTCTCAGACGATAAATCGGACACGCGCATAGCGTTGCGCACACATTGAAAATATCGAAGCGTTTGCTTTCGCTCTTTGCTTGAAAAATTAGGACCTTTTCGGAACAAGAGGGATTTGCAAATAGGCTTCGCGCGTTAGCGTGAAGTTACTATCTGTATACTTGTTCCAAGGTTTTCCTAATTACCTCAAGCTGAGTGTGCGGCATAGAAGCCTCACGCTTTCGTTTTTATAACCTTTTAAACATATTGAGTATGAAAAAGTATCTATTTGCATTCGTAGCATTGACTTTGGCCTTTGCCGGTTGTGTAACAAAGACTACAACTGAAAAGGAAACAGATGGGACAACTAATGAAGTTGTCAAAGAGGAACCTTCAATAGAGGTTGTTAGTCCTATTGAACCCATTGAAGAGGTAATTCCTAACGAACCTATTCCGCATGATATTGAGCAATTTATCAGCTTATATAAAGAACTTTTGAGTTTTAAAGACAAAAGTGATTTTAAAAGTTTGGGATTTGGCAAAGGAAGCAAATATCAAAAATGGTTGAATAAAGCAAATAAATTAGCGGAAACGGCTGATATATCTCACTTTCTAAAGTATAATATAGTGCCGGATGATCTTACTTCTTTGGCCTATGTATATGTTTCTACACAAGGCAAAGAAAATGAAGCCTCAAAAATTATGCGCGGGAATATTGATGACGCTATTGCAGAGATTAACAAAAATCGATAACAGATAAATAATTAAATTATGAAAATTTTCACCTGTCCTAAATGTGGCAATAAGATGGAAGACGTTGCCCCAAATTTCTGCCCTAATTGTGGATGTCAATCTTCTGAGTTTTCGGTAGCGGAAATTGAAGACCCCAAGTCGGATCAACCCGTGCAAACAGAAGACAAGTCAGAAGAGCCAAAGAAAAAAGGTTGTACTTTCTGGGGCTGCGCTGGTATTGGGGCTCTTGTGTTGATCATTGGCTTTATCGTGCTTGCTGGAAGCGGCAATAATGGCGGAAGTTCTACACCGGCTAATCCCGAAATTCTTGCAAAGAACCTCTTTGTTAAAGATTGCATTAAAAAGAACATGCATGATCCGAAATCCTACAAAGAGGATGATTATGAAGTCTATTTTGATATCAAAAATGATGAATATATTGTTACCGTCTCTTTCCATGGAAATAACGTTTTTGGAAAACCGGTTTTATCGACATACAAGGGTGGCGTAAAATTCTCGGACGGCTACGAACGTTATCGATGCCGAATTATTTCTGAATAAGCAATATCTAATTTATTCTTCCGAGACGCCCACAAAGCGCCTCGGATTTTTTCTTCTCTTAGTGTCATGTGCACACAATTTCCCTAAGCACGAATCTTTCTTCCCATTTCCCCGATTGCTGCAACCCAAACAACCATGAAAGACGATGAAGTTGCCATCACTCCTGAATACTTGATACCAAAGAAGGCTCATTCACTACGAGCGGAGGCACACCCACAGCCATGGATAATGCAAGCGTTGACTCAAAACCTGTTAAGGTGATTCGTGACGGTCAACTCTTCATCCTCCGCGGTGATAAGACCTACACCGTGCAGGGGCAAGAGGTGAGGTAACACAACACTTTGTAAGGCAATACTAAGGTATATCAACCTCTATGTTCAGCAGGAGACTTTCGCGAGTCTCCTGCTTCGTATCAATAAAAAAATGATGCCGCAAAGGTACAAAAAAAAAACTGATATTTGCAAATATTTTTTGCATTATTTGGGAATTTGGCGCATTTTTATTTGGGAACTTGGCGTATTCCTGTTTGGGAACTTGGCGTATTCCTGTTTGGGAACTTGGCGTATTCCTGTTTGGGAACTTGGCAAAGGATAGAAGTGAGATCATACAACTCTTTGTAAGGCAAGGTATATCAACCTCTACGTTCAGCAGGAGACTTTCGCGAGTCTCCTGCTTCGTTTGCAAAACGCACGACTAAATCGAGCCTTATGCATACAAAACTCGTACCAAACTCGGCCCCTCACCACATGATAACCACAATATATCCATAAGATAACCATAAGATAAATACCATAAATTTCATTTTTTAACCTAATACTATATAATACTATGTATTATATACTTTTTGTTCGTTTTTGCATAAATATATATAACTTCGCTACTCATCCCCTACCTTATCCGCGAGCCCTTACAGGAAAGCCTTTTCTAAAAAAATGCACTCTCGTGCAATTTTTCTTCGGGAATATTTGCAAATGTCGATTTTTTTTCGTAACTTTGTGGCGTCAAATTGTGCGCGTATAATAGCGCGCGGGAAAAAATATGTTTAATCTATTCAAAACAAATATGGCAAATCAAAGTCAACAATCCGGTACGATGTACAATGCTATCACGTCCGGAAGTAAGATCATCGGTACTATCATCGCCGAGGGCGACATCCGTATCGACGGTACAGTGGAAGGCGAGATGCAGTGCGCCGGCAAAGTCGTAATTGGCGAGAAAGGTTTCGTGAAAGGCACAGTGACCTGCCAGAACTCCGAGATCATGGGTTCGCTGGACGGTAAGATCATCAACAGCCAGACGCTGGCACTCCGTTCAACCGGCAAGATCAAAGGCGAGGTGCAAACACAAACGCTGATCGTCGAGCCGAACGCACAGTTCAACGGCTCATGCCAGATGCCGGCTGCTGCCAAGCCTGCAGCTGAGGTTAAACGATAAGAGACAAATGGAATAAGGAATAAGGAATGAAGACTTAAATGTATTCGTCTGGTGTGACTCGTCTTTACTCCTTTAGCGGCGGGGTCCCCGCAAGCAACGCGCAGTGGGGTGCATTGAAGCGGTCTTTACTCCTTACTCCAAAAAGTAATCATTATGCGAATCAAACCATTCAGGGGGATTCGTCCTCCAAAACAGCTTGCCGCACAGGTGAGCAGTCGTCCGTATGACGTGCTCAGCAGCGATGAGGCACGCCGTGAGGCAGAGGGAAACCCTATGTCGCTGTATCACATCATCAAGCCGGAGATCAACTTCGCACCCGGCACCGATGAGCACGACGAGCGCGTCTATCCCTGCGCCGCGGAGCAGTTCAAGCTCTTCCGCGAGAAAGGTTGGCTGGTACAAGATGCGACGGAGAAATACTACGTTTATGCGCAGTCTATCCCCGACAATCACCCCTTGGCCATCTACGGCAAAGGACGTACACAGTACGGTCTGGTGGTGGCTGCGTGGGTGGAGGACTACATGCAGGGGCGCATCAAGAAACATGAGCTCACGCGCCGCGACAAAGAGGACGACCGGATGCGTCATGTACGCGTGAACAACGCAAACATCGAGCCGGTGTTCTTCGCCTACCCTCACCGCAGCGATCTTGACGCCATCGTCGCACGTGTCACAAGCCAGACACCGGAGTACGACTTCATAGGCGAGCCCGACGGCTTCCGCCACACGCTGTGGGTGATTGACGACGCCGCAACGATAGCCACCATCACACGCATCGTAGCAGCTATACCCGCCATGTACATCGCTGACGGTCACCACCGAAGCGCTGCCGCAGCACGGGTGTGTGAGGAGCTGAAACATAAAGTCGAAAGTCAAAAGTCGAAAGTCGAAAGCAAGGAATATGAGTATTTCCTCGCCGTCTGCTTCCCGGACAACCAGCTGTACGTGATGGATTACAACCGCGTGGTGCGTGATCTGAACGGGCTGACAGAGGAGGAGTTCCTGCATCGCTTGGAGGAGAACTTCACGGTCGAGGACAAAGGCACAAGCATCTATCGCCCCGAGGCATTGCACACATTCGCACTCTACCTCGGCAAGCACTGGTACAAACTCACCGCCAAGCCGGGCACCTACACCGACGACCCTATTGGCGTGTTGGATGTGACGGTATCGAGCAACCTCATCCTCGACAGACTGCTCGGCATCAAAGACCTGCGTTCGGACAAACGCATCGACTTCGTGGGCGGCATACGCGGCCTGCAAGCGCTGCAAGACCGTGTTGACAGCGGCGAGATGAAGATGGCGCTGGCACTCTACCCCGTGACGATGCAGCAGATCATCAACATTGCCGACAGCGGACAGATAATGCCGCCGAAGACGACGTGGTTTGAGCCCAAACTACGTAGTGGGCTCGTTATTCACGAGTTAGTTTAGAGTTGAGAGTTTAGTGTTTAGAGAAGTTGAAAAAGTTGAAAGTTAAAAGTTTATACATATCAGTCTTTGCTCTTTGCTCCTTATTCCTTTTGTCAGGATGCAGCATACAGCAACGGATAAAGAAGGCGGACAAGAAGTTCGCCATCGGTGAGTATTACGATGCCGCACAGATCTACAAGCAGTGCAACCAGCGCATCAAAAGCAAGCAGCAACGCGACCTGAAGGCACATGTGTGTTTCTATCAGGGCGAGTGCTACCGCATCCTCAACGATGCCAAAGCAGTCAGCCAATATGCGCAAGCCATCAAGTACAAGTACGCGGATAGCATCGTCTATCTGCGGCACGGAGAGGCGCTGATGTACCAAGGCAAGTACAAGGATGCGGAAAAAGCATTCACGAAGTACCTGGAGTACAAACCCGACGACTACCATGCGCAGGCAAGCATCTACGCCTGTCAGCAGGTAGGCGAGTGGAAGAAAGTGCCCAGCCGCTACAAGGTGCAGGTAGCCAAGGAGTTCCAAGCCAAGCGGTCGTCATCGTTCGCGCCGATGTTCGTGGGCGACAACAACGATGCACTGATGTTCACCACCAACCGCCAGGAGCGTACGAAAGGCAAAGAGAAAAAGACCCAGCGCCCGAGCCCCGTGACCGGACAGCAGCTGTTCAAGCTATACTCGGCACGCAAGAACGCTTCGGGTAAGTGGGAAGACATTGAGCCTGCCGAAGGTCTGTACGACGAAGCCGCAGCCGACGAGAAAGCCCAGAACGACAGCACAAGCAACGGCAAAGCCCTGCCCGCAGAGATGGGTGTGTGCTGCTTCACGCGTGACGGCAAAACGATGTACTTCACCTACTCGCGTCCGGTGAACGGACAAGACCTCGGGGCGAAGATCTACACCTCGTCACGTGCGTCGGGGCAGTGGAGCGAGCCGCAGGAGCTCACGCTGTTCAAGGACAGCAGTATCACGTGCGGACACCCTGCACTGAACGCCACAGGCGACACGCTGTACTTCGTTTCCGACGCTCCGGGAGGTTATGGCGGCAAAGATATATGGTTCGCGGAGTACGACGGCACGCAGTGGTCGATGCCGGTGAACCTCGGTCCGCAGATCAACACTTCGGGCGAGGAACTCTACCCCACGATCCGCAGCAACGGCACGCTGTACTTCTCATCCACCGGGCAGCCGGGGTACGGAGGTCTGGACATCTTCAAAGCCGAACGCGACACCACAGCCATCGACAGCACCTCGGGCTTAGGCTGGGCAGTATATAACATGGGCGCACCGTTCAACACCAACGGTGATGATTTCGGTATAACTTTTGCCACGGAAGGCGAGCAGGGCTTCTTCTCGTCGAACCGCGGGCAGAAGAAAGGCATTGATCAGATCTACAGTTTCATCCTGCCCGAGATGGAGTTCATCGTGGAGGGTACGGTCATTGACAACAACGGCGAACCGATAGCCGACGCATCGATCCGTCTGGTGGGAAACAACGGCACGAACTCCAAACTCCAGGTTCGCCGCGACGGCACATACAAGATCAAGCTGCAGAAAGACACGAAGTACGTCATGCTCGGCGTGGCACGCGGGTACCTGAACCAGAAACAGGAGCTCAGCACCTTCGACCTCAAGGACAGCAAGACCTACCATCAGGACTTTACCCTCTCGCCCATCAGCAAGCCGGTGACGATGGACAATATCTTCTACGAGTTCGGCAAGTGGGAACTCACACCCGCCTCCGAAGCCGGACTGTCCTCGCTCGTCAAACTGCTGAACGACAACCCGAACATCACCATCGAGCTCTCCGCGCATACGGACTACGTGGGCAACGATGCCGCAAACAAAGAACTCTCCGCCAAACGTGCACAGAGCGTAGTGAACTACCTCATCTCGCACGGCATAGAGCGCGAACGACTGACGCCGGTAGGTTACGGCGAGGAGAAACCTGTCATAGCCGATGCCGCGCTGCATCAGAAGTACCGGTTCATCCCCGTGGAGCAAGCGCTGACCGAGGAGTTCATCACCACTCTGACCAGCGACAAACAGGAGATATGCAACCAGATCAACCGTCGCACGGAGTTCAAAGTGCTACGCACAACGTACAAACTATACTAACATGAAGCAATATTTAGACTTATGCCGCCGCGTGCTCAATGAGGGCGTACAGAAGACCGACCGCACCGGCACGGGCACCATCAGCGTGTTCGGACATCAGATGCGGTTTAATATGGCAGACGGATTCCCGCTGCTGACCACGAAGAAACTGCACCTCAAGTCGATCATTTACGAGCTGCTGTGGTTCCTTCAGGGCGACACGAACGTCCGTTACCTGCAGGAGCACGGCGTGCGTATATGGAACGAATGGGCAGACGAGAACGGTGACCTGGGTCCCGTTTATGGTCACCAGTGGCGCTCGTGGCCGGACTACAAAGGCGGCACGATTGACCAGATAAGCAACCTCGTGGAGATGATCAAGCGTACTCCTGACTCCCGTCGACTACTCGTCAGTGCGTGGAACGTGGCAGAGGTCGATACGATGGCTTTGCCGCCGTGCCACACGCTGTTTCAGTTCTATGTGGCAAACAACAAACTCTCGCTGCAACTCTACCAACGCAGTGCGGATATCTTCCTCGGCGTGCCGTTCAACATCGCCTCGTACGCCCTGCTGCTGCAGATGATGGCGCAGGTCACAGGCTTGGAGTGCGGGGATTTTGTGCACACCTTCGGTGACGCACATATCTACCTCAACCACCTCGATCAAGTCCGGCTGCAACTCACGCGCGAACCGAGACCGCTGCCGAAGATGCTCATCAACCCCGACGTGAAGTCGATCTTTGACTTCCAGTACGAGGACTTTACATTAACCGATTATAACCCGCACCCGCACATCGCGGGAGTAGTAGCCGTATGATATCAATCATAGTTGCAATCGCAGAGAATTACGCCATTGGCAAGCAGGGCGGACTATTGTGCCACATGCCGGCAGACCTGCAGCACTTCAAGCAAGTAACGCAAGGGCACACGGTCATCATGGGTGAGCGCACGTACCTGTCACTGCCCAAGCACCCGCTGCCTAACCGCAAGAACATCGTCATCAGTGACAACCCTGCCTTCAATGACCCGGCAGCCATTGTCGTACGCTCAATCCCCGAGGCAATGGAGCAGGTAGCCAAACACGAGGAGGCATTCATCATTGGCGGAGGGATGATCTATCGGCAGTTCATGACGATAGCCGACAAACTGTACATCACGCACATTCACCACACATGGGAGGACGCCGACACATTCTTCCCCGTCATCGAGCCTGCCATATGGCAACAGACAGCCGCCGAGCGACACGAAGCGGATAACAAGAACCCTTACGCCTATACCTACGCAGAATACATGCGTAAATGACTTGGCACGGTTATTGCAACAGTTGGGGTAAACAGTAAAAATTGTACGATTATGAAACGACTGAGTATTCTTTGTATAACGATGCTGAGTAGCATCTGTCTGTGGGCTGCACCTTACGCAGCAAGTATCGAACATGTGACGGTCTTCACCTACGGTGCCGAGTTGCAGCAGCGCGTATCGCTGCCCCTGCAAGCCGGTGACAACACCGTCGTCATCGAGAACATCGCCCCGAACATCAACGAGGAGAGTTTGCAGATAGCCCTGGGCGGCGGGGTGATCGTGCGGCAGTACGCGTTCAGTCTTGACTACCTGAATGCCGACAAACTGAAGATGAACACCGCAGCCTTGCAGGACAGCCTTAAGCAGGCGCAAGACGCCCTCGCCGATGCCGAGCGCCGCATAGCTACGCTCACGCAGATGCAGACACTTCTGCAAGCCGGCGTCAACAGCAGCCTGACGGCAAACACGGGTGTCACCACTGCCACGATTGACAAAAACCTGCAATACTTCCGCACGAACGCCCTCGAACTCGCCAAGCAGCTCGATGCCACAAAAACCGAAAAGGCTGACCTCGAGCAACGCATCAAAGTTCTCAAGCAGCAGATCAAAGAGGTACGCGGAAAGAACATCAGCAAGAGCGGTATCGTCACCCTCGAACTCAACTCCCCGAAGAAACAGACCATTGCCGCCGGTATCAAGTATTACACCGAGTCGGCTGCGTGGATTGCGACCTACGATCTGAACATCAGCGACTTGCACTCACCTATCGGACTTGTAATGAAGGCACATGTGTCGCAATACACAGGCTTGGAGTGGAAGAATGTCAAACTGACGCTGTCCACCGGTCGTCCGTCGAGCAGTAACCAAGCACCCGAGCTGAGCACATGGTGGCTGCAGCAACAGGTTACCCGCGCACGCGGCGTGTATGCGGCAAAGAACGCTGCCATGGCTGTCATGGCTGACGCAGCGGTAGCAGAGGAAGAGGTAGAGGTGTTCAGCACAGGCTTAGCGCCCACGAATACTGTCCAGAAGTACGTCGAGCAGAACGAGCAGGCGCTATCCGTCGAGTATGCCATCAATCTCCCCTACACCATTCAGGGTAACGGCAAGGAGCAGATCATCTCGCTGTTAGAGAGGAAGTTAGACGATGTTGCGTACAACTACTTCGCTGCACCCGCGATGGACGAGAGTGCGTACCTCGTGGCGTACATCAACGGCTGGCAACAACAGCAGTTACCTGACGGGCGTGCTAACCTCACCTACAACGGCACATACTACGGCGAGACAATGCTCGCCACGAACAATGACGAAGCACGCGTGCGTCTGACGCTGGGCGATGACAAACAGATCAAGATCAAACGCGAACTGACCGCCCACAACAGCAAGACCTCCGGCAGCAGTAAGACCGTGACATACGCTTACACCACAACGATTCGTAACGACAAGAGCGAGCAGGTGAACATCACCCTGAAAGACCGCTACCCCGTCAGCACAGCCAAGGAGATACAGGTCAGTGTCGGCGACAAAGGTACGCCTACGACCGAAGACCGGCAGTCGGGCATCCTCACCTACGAACTCACACTCGCTCCGGGTGAGAGCAAGCAACTCATGCTCAGCTACACCGTAAAATATCCCAAAGATTGGAAAATCAATCTATAAAATTGACGATTGACAAATTGACGATTGACATAACCCACACAACTATGAAACGAACGATTTTGTTTATTGCCCTGCTGAGCAGCCTCACTCTGTTCGCGCAGCAGACAGGCAGCATCCAAGGTACCGTCACGGACAGTCAGTCCGGACAGATACTGGAGATGGTTGCCGTGCAACTGTTCGCCTATACGGAAGGCGACTCCACGATGGTCAACGGTGCACAAACAGATGCAGAAGGATTCTTCTACTTCATGAAACTCAAGCCCGGCAAGTACAAACTCGTTCTTAGTTCATTAGGTTATCACACGCGCCTCATCCCCGTCGAGTTGACGCCGGATAAGATGATTCACGAACTCGGCAGACTCCCTATGGTCGAAGATGTGCAAGCGCTCGCAGAGATTGATGTCAAGGGCAAAGCCGCTGAGATGACCGTCAAGGGCGATACGATAGAATATAACACCGCAGCCTACCAGATGGAGGAAACAGCCGTGGTGGAAGATCTGCTGAAGAAGATGTCAGGCGTAACGGTGGACAAGGAAGGCAATGTGACCGTCAATGGCGAAACCATCAAAGCTGTGCGCGTGGATGGCAAGAAGTTCTTCGGCGACGATGTACAGACCGCCACGAAGAATATTCCTGCCGACATGATCGAGAAGATTCAAGTGCTCGACGAGAAAAGTGAGACATCGAAGATGACGGGGTTTGAGGACGACGAGACTTCGCGCGTGATCAACCTCACCCTGAAAGCCGACCGCAAGCAGGGAATGTTCGGCAACTTCAACGGCGGCTTGGGTGCCGACCTCGTGACGGACGACGGCAAGTGGTTCAACTACGGTAACCCTGCCTTTGGCGCCACGGCAGCCGATAGAACCAAACACTTCTTCCAGAACGACTTCCGCTACACGGCTGGCGCATTCATGAATATTATGTCGGGCAACAGTCAGACCACCGTTATCGGAAACGCGAACAATACCAACGAGATCCGCATGGGACGCGGCCGAGGCGGTTGGGGACAACAGAACCAAGGCATCACATGGGCAGAGAACATCGGCGTGAATACGAACATCGATGTCAGCGCCAACGTGCCCGGGCTACTGCTGGGCGGTGACGGACAGTTTGCCCACGCAGCCAACGATACGCGAGCCGACTCGCGTAAAGAGAGTTACTCCAGTGGTGCAAACTACCTGCAGAAGGACAACTCTATCTCACTGTCGAACACATGGGATGTGAATGTACGCTTGGAAGTGGAGTACGAAGTTGATTCGGCAAACAAAGTGCTCATCCAGCCGCAGTTCAGTTATGCACACAGTCTATCCAGTGACACAAGCGCATACTCCAATGCGCAGTACAGCGATGGCACTGACACCACCCTCATCAGTGACGGCTATCAGGCGAAGAACACGCTCAGTCAAGACATCGGCGGGAAGATACAGGTCATCTACACCCACTCGTTCAGCAAACCCGGACGCAAACTGACGCTCACCGCCAACGCCAATGTCAGCAACACGAAGGGGCACACGGATACCCGAGCCTTTGACAACTTAGGCGACAGTATACTCGTCAACCAGTATACGAACAGCGGGAACACTGCCGTCGGTTACAGCCTGCGCGCCTCATACATCGAACCGCTGAAGACGAAAGAGCACTTGCTGGAGGTAGCAGTCCTCGCCAGCGGTAGCAACCGCCGTTCGCACAAAGACCAATATGACATAGGGGCGACGGATACGACCTACAACAACGACTATAGCAACAACCTGATGAACGACTTCTACACCGAGCAGCTCGAACTGAACTACCAGTGGAAACACGACAAGTTCAACCTCACTGCCGGTATAAAAGGCTTACTCTCGCAGACGCACTCGCGCACGTCATACGGGGGCGTGCTCGTGCGCGATACCTTAAGAAATGTATTTAACTTCGCACCGAACGTCAATTTCCGGTACAAGTTCGGCAAGAAGGAGTTCGCCCGTATCCGCTACAACGGCACTACGCAGCAGCCCACTATCACACAACTCGAACCCGTGCGGAATAACTCCGACGCGATGTACGAGACGGTCGGAAACCTCGGACTGAATCCTGCGTTCCGTCACAGCTTGCATGTGATGTACTCCAAGTTCGACCAGGAGAAGTTCTGGAGTTTGATGACCGGTCTGCACGGCAATATAACCAAAGACGCCCTCGTGGGCAACTCGCTCTATGACGAGACGGGTAAGCAGTACCAGCAGACCGTCAACGCTCAGGATGTGCCGTTTGATATCCGTGCCGACCTGATGTTCAACACGCCGTTTGCCAACAAAATGATGCAGTTCAACACGCGCACCGTGGTTAGTTACAACCAGCGCGTAGGATACATCTCCTACGGCTACACGGCTGCGGAAATTGCTCAGATGATTGAGTCGAACAGCCTTGCGCTCGGTGACCGGTCAATCACCGGAAACGTACAAGTAGGCGAGAACCTGACGCTACGCTTCACGCACGACATAGTCGATATAGGCGTGACGGGCGCGTTCAACTACAGCTACACGCAGAACAACCTCAGCGCCAAAGCACAGACGAACGTGTTTAACTGGACAGCTACGGGTGACGTGAAGTTCAACTTGCCTAAGTCGTGGACAATCAGCGCCGACTGCGGTTACACAGCGCGTTACGGCTACGGGTTTGACAATCCCAATGAGGTGCTGCTCAACGCCTCTGTTGCCAAGAGTTGGCGCAACGCAACGCTCACACTCAAGGCGTATGACCTGCTCAATCAGAAGAAGAACATCGTACAAATCGTCGGTGAGAACTACGTCCAGTACAAGGAGTACAACTCCCTCAGCACGTACGCTATGCTCACCTTCACGTACAAACTCAACCGCATGGGAAGCCTCAAGGCGAAAGGTTTTGCCGGACACATGCAAGATATGATTGAGAGCGGGCAGCAACCCGGCACTCCACCCCGCGGGATGCCTCCCGGACCACCGCCTGATATGCGATAATGATTAATTGATGATGAATTTACTATATATTACTTGGAACGTTGACCCCATCCTGATACATTTCGGTGACGGAGGCATCCGTTGGTACGGGCTGCTATGGGCTATCGGCTTGTACCTGTGTTATCTGATACAAGTCAAGTTGTACAAACATGAGAACTGTCCGCCTGAGTGGGCAGACAAGATCTTCTTGTGGATGGCTATGGGCGTTATTATCGGAGCGCGTATCGGTCACTGCTGGTTCTATGAGTGGCACGACGTAACGCTGCCGTGGATGGCTAACTACTGCAAGGCGATGAACATCAGCACCGAACCCGTGCAGATCTTCGGTTGGCTGATTAATTACCGCAACCCGTACATCGAGCATCCGTTCTATCTGTTGAAGATCTGGGAAGGCGGATTGTCGTCCCACGGTGGGGCTATCGGACTGATCATCGCCGCATGGCTGCTGAACAGAAAACATTTCTCGAAAGTGCCGAAGTTCCACACCTCGATGATCTGGATCCTCGACCGCCTGTGCATCGGTGTAGGCGTGACGGCTACACTCATCCGTCTGGGTAACCTGATGAACTCGGAGATCTACGGCGGCGTGACAGACCTACCGTGGGGATTCATCTTCGTCCGTGACGGGCAGACCGAGCCCTGTCACCCGACGCAGATCTACGAGATGCTGTACTGCATTGTGGCACTGATTGTTACGCAATACTTGTACCACTACCACAAAGCCTACCGCCGTGAGGGACTGTTGCTCGGCACGTTCCTGCTTATCGTGTTCGTCACGCGTTTCCTGTTGGAGTTCATCAAGAACGACCAAGAGCTCTTTGAGGCAGGTCACGTGCTGAATATGGGGCAGTGGCTGAGTATTCCGTTCATTGTATTCGGCGTGTGGCTGGTTGTGCGGGCGTACAAGCGGGAGATGAACCCCGACACGGCGGTTGAAACCGTTCCGCAGAAAAAATAAAGCCGACAGCCATCATGGCTGCTCAAAGACAAACGACGTAATGCTCAAACGGCTGGGATATATTATACTGCTTTTATGCCTCGCGGCGCAGGTAGCTGCCCAAGATACGATTCGCTTGCAAGATCAGCGGCAGACGGTGGAGTTGGACGACCGCTTTCTGCTGGATATAGTGGCAGAACACAGTCGTCAACGTGCGGATTCCTTGGCTGCGATGGACAGTACGCAACTGAGCAGCCGCGAGGCAGACAGTCTGCTGGCTGTTATGCAAGAGAAGCTGCGTCAGGACTCACTCATCCGCGACTCGCTGCGCATCGATTCGCTCCGCTGGGAGGAGCAACGGCTCATACACGAGATAGGTACGCAAGTTGCGGTGCAAGACATTCGCGTTGAGAAGCATATCTTCCGCGACGAGGAGCAAGATCGTGAAGATATACTCCGTTACATCCGCCAGCAGTACTCTCCGTGGTACAAAGAGGCACGCACCCTCGTACAATTCACGCAGAACTACATCTCCCCGAACTGGTACAAAGGCGGTAACTCCAGCTTCGCACTCCTCGCACTCGCCAAGGGACAGATCAACTACAAGAAAGACAAGTTCGTCTGGGAGAACACCGGCGAGTGGCGAATGGGTCTGACCACAACAGGCAAAACCGACAGCGTACACAAGGTGAATGTGACCGACGACTTGTTCAAACTGTACAGCAAAGTCGGCTATCAGGTCTATAGCAAACTGTTTGTGTCCGGTGCGGTGGAGTTTCAGACAACGTTCCTGCCCTCATGGCGGCAGAACAGCAACCAGATCAAATCCACCTTCCTGACGCCTATACGATTCAATATCAGTATAGGTCTGGACTACAAACCGCTGGACTGGCTCACTATCAACTTCTCGCCGGCAACATACAAGCTCGTGCATGCCACCATCAGCGACTCGCTGCGGGTGAAAGTTACAGACTACGGTATAGTTGAGGGGCAGAATACTCTCTCGGAGTTCGGTAGTTCGGTGCGCGTTGAGGCGAAGTACAAACCTCTGCGAGAGATAGAAATCTACTCCCTACTCTATTTCTACACCAACTACCGGCAGGTGGAGTTTGACTGGCAGATAGATGTGGACTTTATTATCAACCGCTTCCTGTCAACGCACCTCACGCTGCATCCGCGATTTGACTCCACAGTACGATCCGACGAACCACAGCACATACAGTTCAAGGAACTTCTATCTATAGGATTTAATCACTACTTCAGATAGTCGGTAGCCAATATTGGCTGCCAAAACAAATGCCATCATGATGAAACAACTGACATATTTAATCACTCTCCTCTGCATTGCTGTAGAGGCAACTGCCACCGAGTACGTCGGCCGCGTGGTCGATGAGAAAGGTGCACCCGTAAGTTACGCAACGGTCTATATGGCGGATGATCCGGTCATCGGTACCGCTACGGGCAGCAACGGACTGTTTCGGCTGGAGACAGACCTGCCTGTGTTCAGCGAACTCATTGTCTCGTTCATCGGCTATGAGAAGCAAACGCTGCTGCTCAGCGAATTGCACTGCGGTGATCTGTCGCAGTCAGGCAAAGGTTGCGACACAGTGACCATCGTGATGAAGGAGCAACCTATTCACCTCGAAGAGGTGGTCATAGCCGCCAACCCCGCCAAGCAGAAGAACAAACGCCGCCGGATGCAAGACTTGCTCGCTGCCGTCTATCGGCAGATGCAGTCGGACTTCCCGATGAGCGCCACAGCCTACCACATCGTCAGCGATGTGCGTATGGATGCCGAAGACACTCCGTGGGGAATGGAGCAGATGATTGCGCATGTGGTCGTCCTTCCGCAGCAGGGACATATATCCAAAGACATCCGTACGGGCAAGAAAGGTACTATCCCCACCGACTCCGTGCAGTTCAGCGGCGAGCATTGCAAGCGGTTCTTCGACGCTGCCAAGCGCAGCCTGGCGGACACGATCCTCGCCGGCAACGACCTCGAAAAGATGCATCCCGACATGCGTAAAGCAGCGAACGCTATCGACTCCGGCGTGGTTATTCACCGCACGCTATGGAGCGCGGGAAATATCGTCTATGACTTCACAAACGCTATGCATGACGTCAGTCATTGGCTGGTAAGCAACGAAAGCGAAGGCGAGACTGTATTGACCTACACCGAAAAACAGAACATCCTCGGCATCTTCATCTACCGGATGAAGCGCCACTATATCCTCGCTTCCGATGACCTGCATGTGCTTCGTTTCTCCGAACAGGCACATCTCGAACTCAATATTCCCTTTGGCTACAAGGTCAAACCCAACGAAATGCAGATGCTCAACTTGCTGAACATGGATGAGCGCAAGATCGAGAACTACCGCATCCGCAAGGTGCACGCCGACGTCAGTATGAACACCCTCTATCAGGAGCGCAACGGGCACCTTTATCCCCTGGAGAAGAACATGGTCACCGATGCCACGATCATCGGCAAGCGCAAGGACAAGAAACCTACTGGTCGCGGCTCAGTCACTACTCCGGACACTATCCCGCTCAACATCCGCGCCACGCAACGCGTCACGTCCCTGCAGACCCGTGATGTCCAGCCCCTCACCCGCCAACAGATCCGCAAACGCGTCGTGCGCACTATCGTACCGATATACTAAAACGACAATACTATGGAAATCAAAGACCTCTACAAAGCAGCTCAGAGCCGCTATGACAACCAACAGATGTACGCCTACTGCGGACGGAGCGGTGTGCAACTACCCAAACTCAGCCTCGGTATGTGGCATAACTTCGGCAGCGTCGATCCATACGAACGCAGCCGCGCTATCACACATTACGCCTTCGACCACGGCATCACGCATTTCGATCTGGCGAACAACTATGGGCCTTGCTATGGCAGCGCGGAAGAGACGATGGGCAGGCTGATGGACGACAGTTTTCGTCCGTACCGCGACGAGCTGTTTATCTCTACCAAAGCCGGTTACGACATGTGGCCGGGACCTTACGGCAACGGCGGTTCGCGTAAGTACCTGATGTCGAGTCTCGACCAGAGCCTCCGTCGCATGCATCTGGATTATGTCGATCTGTTCTACAGTCACCGTTACGACCCTAACACGCCGATTGAGGAAACATTGCAAGCCCTCGTGGACATCGTGCGCGCGGGCAAAGCCTTATATATAGGTATATCCAACTGGCCGCTGGAGCAACTGCGCAAGGGCTATGACTACCTCGCTGCGCGCGACGTGCCGCTGCTGATCTACCAGGGCAAACTCAACCGCCTCTACACCGAGCATATAGACAGCGGACTGCTCGGTTTCTGCCGCGAGAAAGGTGTGGGTTTCATTGCTTTCTCGCCGTTGGCACAAGGACTGCTTACCGACCGTTACATCAACGGTATACCTGCTGACTCGCGCATGGCGAAAGGTAAGTTCCTGCGCGCCGACCAACTGACGGACAGTGTGCGTGCCGAGGTTGCAGCAGTACGTGTGGAAGCCGCTGAGCGGAAGATCTCAACCGCCCAACGCGCCTTAGGCTGGATCCTTGAGCAGCAAGGCGTAACCTCCGTGCTCGTCGGCGCCAGCAGTGTCGAACAATTGCAAGATAACCTCGCCATTGTTAGTTGAAAGATGAAACAGACCTCACATATCATTGTGCCGGAAGGACTGAAAACAGTCTTGTTGCACGCATGTTGTGCGCCATGCTCGTCGGCTATCGTCGAGTGGCTGCTCATGCATGAGATTGAGCCTGTCATCTACTACTTCAACCCGAACATCTACCCGCGTGAGGAGTACGAGATACGCAAGCAGGAAAGCCAACGTCACGCCGAAAGCCTCGGTATCCGCTGGATAGATGACGACCGGAGAACCTCCGAACCCGACCAACTATGCGGATACGGGCACGAAGCATGGCGGCACGAAATTTGTGGGTTGGAGAATGAGCCCGAACGCGGCAAACGCTGCGAGGCGTGTTTCTACTACCGCTTGCTGGCCACCGCACGCAAGGCACAGGAGCTTGGTATCCCGTGGTTCGCCACAACCCTCGCCTCATCGCGATGGAAGAACCTCGAGCAAATCAACGCCGCAGGACTGCGTGCGCAAGAAGCCGTTAACGGATTTGGGGAAACCACTAATCCACTAACCACTAACCCACTAACCCGATTTTGGGCGCAGAACTGGCGCAAAGACGGACTGCAAGATCGCAGAAATACGCTACTGAAAGAATATAACTTTTATAATCAACAATACTGCGGCTGTGAATTCAGCATGCGAAATATCAAATCATAACACGACATGAAGGCATTAGTTAAACGTTACGCCAAACCCGGCATCTGGATGGAGGAAGTACCGATTCCCGAAGTCGGCGTGAACGACGTACTGATCAAGGTCAAGAAAGCCGCCATCTGCGGCACTGACCTGCACATGTACAAGTGGGACGAATGGAGCCAAACGCACTGCAAACCGCCCTACATCATGGGTCACGAGTTTGTGGGCGAAGTTGTTTACACCGGCTCGGGTGTGCGTAACATCAAGATAGGCGAGCGGGTAACCGCCGAGGGACATATAGTGTGCGGTCAGTGCCGTAACTGCCGCCGAGGGTTTGGTCATGTATGCGAGCACTCACTCTCCGTCGGCATCTTCGGCAAGGACGGTGCATTCGCCGAGTACGTCACAATCCCCGAATCGAATGTGGTCAAACTTCGTCCGGAGATCCCCGACGACTTTGCCGCGATTATGGATCCCTTCGGTAACGCCACGCACACTGCACTCGCCTTCCCGCTGCTTGGCGAAGACGTGCTTATCACCGGCGCAGGACTCATCGGCACCATGGCAGCAGGTATCTGTCGTTATGCCGGAGCGAAGAATATTGTAGTAACGGATCTAAACCCGCTTCGTCTGGATATAGCAAAAAAGATGGGAGCGACGGTTACCGTGGACGGCAGCAAGGGCGAGACGGTTGAACAGGCAATGAAGCAACTCGGTATTCGAGGTTTTGATGTCGGTCTGGAGATGTCCGGCGCACCGACGGCATTCAACGATATGATTGCACACATGTACAAGGGAGCAAACATCGCCCAACTCGGCATCCTGCCCAAAGACACACAGGTCAACTGGTCGGATGTGATCTTCAACGCCCTGACCATCAAAGGCATCACCGGGCGCCGCATGTGGGAAACATGGTATCAGATGGAGCAGATGCTGCTCGGAGGACTCGATCTCTCGCCGGTCATCACACATCGCTTCAAGTTCGATGACTTCCAGCAAGGCTTCGATGTCATGGTCAGCGGTCAGTGTGGAAAAGTATTATTAGAATGGTAAATCATAAATCACAAATGAAAAAAATCTTTCTCAGCATTCTGCTGCTTGCATGCAGCACAGTGTTTATCTTCGCGCAGTTGCCCGAAGGATTTTCGCAGTACAAACTCGACAACGGATTGACAGTCCTCTTGTGGGAAGATCATGACCAGCCGGACGTATTCGGCGCAACAGTGACCCGTGCGGGTTCAATTGACGAGCCGGAAACAGCTACCGGTTTGGCGCACTATTTGGAGCACATGCTCTTCAAGGGCACCGACCGCATCGGCGCGCTCAATTGGGAACAAGAGAAACCCTATTACGAGCACATCATCGCCCTGTACGACACCCTCGCCATGACGACTGACGCCAAACAGCGCGAGGCTATTCAGTTAAAAATTAACGAGCAGAGCATGCAGGCTGCCAAGTACAGCGCTACTGACGAGTTCTCTAACCTCGTACAATCCATCGGTGGTGAGGATCTGAACGCCGCTACGAGTTACGACATGACGTTCTACCACAACCGCTTCCCTGCATATCAGATGGAACGTTGGCTCAATCTCTACGCCGACCGATTGACGAATCCCGTATTCCGCTCGTTCCAAGCCGAGCTGGAGAATGTGTTTGAGGAGTACAACATGTACTCTGATGACAACAGCCAGCACGTACAGCAGTTCATCAACAACGAATTGTATAAAGGTAGCGCGTACGCACGCGATATCATCGGCTACCCCGAAGACCTCAAGAACCCCAAACTACGCCAACTCATTGACTTCTTCAACACATGGTACGTGCCGAACAACATGGCATTGATCCTTGTGGGCGACTTCAACGCCGGAGAAGTCAAGCCGCTGATAGAGAAGACCTTCGGCAAGATGGCAAGCAAGCCGTTGCCGGAGCGCAAAGCATTCACCCCGACAGACTTCTCCAAGAACGAACGCTTCAGCGCGAAGTTAGGATACTATCCGGAGGTATGCGTGGCGTATAACGGCGTGAAAGTCGGTGCAGACGACGAGTTGGCACTGGAGTTTGCGTGCGACTTGCTCTCCAACGAAATGGGTATAGGTCTATTGGACGAAATGATTCTCAACAACCAGCTCATGTACGCAGCAGCTATAAACAACGCTGCCCGCGAACTCGGCCGAGTGGAAGTGCTGGCTGTCCCGTATATGGAGATGGAGAGTCAGACCTATCACTCACTCAAGGAGACAGAAAACCTGCTGATGTCCGCCATCGACAAACTGATGAAAGGCGAGATCTCCGACGAACTTTTTGAGGCGGTACGAATGCACAGCATACAGAACTACGACCGGATGATGGAGTACTCCATGCTCAAGGCTTACACCTTGCTGGGAGGTTTTGTCTATCAAGTGCCGTTCGAAAAGATGTTCGCAGAGAAAGACGAACTGAGCAAGCTCACCAAGGAGCAAGTGATGCAGATAGCCAAGAAGTATTTCTCTGCAGCACACAAAACCTTCGTCATCGACGAGGGAACACCTAAGAAAGACAAACTGGCTAAGCCTAAGATCAAACACCTTGAGCCCGGTGCCGGTCAGTCGGAATACTATCAGAACTTCACATCTATCCCTGCCGGCAAACTTATCCCGCAGTTTGTTGACCTCACAGACATCAACAAAGACCGTTTTGCCGACAACGTCTATGTATTCGTCACCCCGAACCCGAAGAACGACATCTTCACTATCCGTCTCAAATACGGTATAGGCACATATAATATGCCGCTATTGGAGTACGCAACCCAAATGATGAACCAGGCAGGTACGAAAGGTGCACCGGGAATGAGTGCTGGGGAGTTCCGCGCCAAACTGGCGCGTCTCGGAGGCAAATGTACGTACAGTGCCAACGAAAACTACGTGATTGTGGACATCGAGGGAGCAGAGAAAAACTTGGAAGAGATTTTGACGCTCGTGCAACTGCATATGATCTTCCCGAACTTCGCTTCCGAGAACGACGCGGCAATCAACAGCATCAAAGGTCAGGTGTATTCCGCTCGTCAGGTGGAACGTAAGAACACCGACATCGTTGCTGACGCTGCACACGACTACGTGCTCTATGGCGATAACTCCTCGTACATCAAACGTACGTCACTCAACGATGTGCTGCTACTGGACGCCAACAAACTCGAAGGCGAATGGCATCGTGCGCTGGATTTCGAACTGGAGATCCACTACGCCGGCAAACTGCCCGCCGACTCCGTGAAAACGATTCTGTACACACATGTCCCTGCTTCCTCCAAGGCTATACCTTCGACATCGCCGATTGAGCGTCCGCGCACGACGTTCAACAATACCGAACTGTACTTCCTGCCGGACGGTACAATGCAACAGGCTAAGATTTATCTCTTCATCGAGGGCACTCCGTACAATGTCAACGAGGCAGTACAGTACAAAGCCTTCAACGAATACTTCAGTGGTGGATTCTCCGGCTTGGTTATGAACGAGATTCGCGAGAAACGCTCAATGGCGTACACCGCCTATGGTGGATTCAGATGCCCGCAAATCCAAGGTCGTAACACACAATTCATCGGTTACGTAGGCACGCAGTCTGACAAGGTGCTTGATGCACTCGATGTCTATCTGTCGCTGCTCGACTCTATGCCGCAGAACGGCGAGGGTATAGAGAACATCCGCACCATCCTGCGCCAGTCAATGCTCAGCAACCATCCTACGTTCCGAACCAAGAGTCAGAAGATGACCGACTGGATGCGACTCGGATACCAGATTGACCCCGCAACATTACAGATCCGCCAAGTGCAGAAACTCAAGTTCGACGACATTGTGAACTTCTACAACGCACACCTCAAAGGGCAACCGCGTAAGATCCTCGTGATGGGCGACCCGAAGCAGATTGACCAGAAAGCGCTCAAAGCACGTTTCGGCAAAGTTAACAAACTCAGTGCCGGCAAACTCTTTAGCGAATAAATGAGAAAATGAGAAAATGCACAGATCAGGATTCGTAAATATTGTAGGTAACCCCAATGTCGGCAAATCCACGCTGATGAATGCTCTGGTGGGTGAGCGCCTGTCGATTATTACATCCAAGGCGCAAACCACCCGCCATCGCATCATGGGCATCGTCAACGGCGAGGATTTTCAGATCGTCTATTCCGACACCCCGGGTGTGCTCAAACCGAACTACAAACTCCAGGAGCAGATGCTCGAGTTCAGTCAGGGCGCACTCGTCGATGCCGACGTGTTGCTCTACGTCACCGATGTACAGGACACACCCGACAAGAACGCCGACTTCTTGCAGAAAGTGAAAAAACTGTCATCAATTGGCAATAAATCGTCAATCGTCAATCGTTCAACCGTCAATCCAAAGGTCTTTCTGGTCATCAACAAGATCGACCTCACTACGCCCGAGACACTCGACAGCCTCGTAGCCTATTGGCAACGCGAACTCCCCGAAGCAGCTATCTACCCCATCTCGGCAAAGGAGTGCTTCGGCATTGACCAACTGTTTGCTGCCATCAAAGATGCGCTGCCCGAATGCCCGCCGTTCTTCCCAAAAGACCAACTGACCGACAAATCCTCGCGGTTCTTCGTCAACGAGATCATCCGCGAGAAGATCTTACTCTGCTACGACAAGGAGATACCCTACTCCACAGAGGTCGAGGTCGATACGTTCAAGGATGAGAAGACCTTGCGCATTGGCGCAACGATATACGTCGAGCGCGAGAGCCAGAAAGGTATCATCATCGGGTACAAAGGTGCTGCGCTGAAGAAGGTCGGCACACTCGCACGCAAGGACATCGAGGCGTTCTTCGACAAACCCGTGTTCCTCGAACTATTCGTCAAGGTGGACAAAGACTGGCGCAGCAGCACTTCACGACTACGACATTACGGCTACGATCTGTCATAATATTACCCAAATGACAACAACGGCTGACATTTTGCAAAAAGTGGCAGCCGTTGTGCAGTTTTTCAGCGGAATATTTGCAAATACAAAAATATTTTTGTACCTTTGCGCTCGCTTTCGGCAAATCGCGCTAATTGATGTCGCTACGCGCCATAGAGCGCACGATTGCCTCAGCTCTCCGACTTCGAAAGCAACGCTTTCTCGTCGGGTGTTTTTGTGCGGAATACACTAATATATGCCACAACAAACAACGGATAATATGACTCTACTGCTCAACGAGTTGCCGCAAGGCAAGCACCACTACTCCTTCCGCCTGGACAGCGAGTATTTCATGGAGCAAGAGAAGAGCGAGATCCGGGGCGGCGAGGTAGCTGTTGAGGCGGATCTGACGCTGCGCGAAAGCGATTATTCCTTACATCTGAAGGCGCAAGGCGAGGTGCAACTCATTTGTGACCGCTGCCTCGGACAGATGAACTACGCCGTGGATGTTGAGGACGATATACTGCCGGACGAAGAGGACGAACCAACAGATACGCTCGATCTCCGATGGCTGGCTTATGAAATGATAACAATCAATCTTCCGCTGGTGCACAGTCACCCGGATGGTGAATGCACACCCGACATGCAAAATCTTCTCCAAGCATTAGGGGTCTCACAAGACGACATTCACCTCAGTAGCACCGTGGAACCCGAATGATTAGATAAAGAAAATGGTAAATTGTAAATTTGTAAATTGTAAATAATTATGGCACATCCTAAACGTAGACAATCGCACACTCGCCAAGCCAAGCGTCGTACTCATGACGTGGCTAAGTTGCCCGCATTGGCAATCTGCCCGAACTGTGGTGCACACTACATCTACCACACTGTATGCCCGAGCTGTGGCTACTACCGTGGCAAACTGGCTGTTGAGCAAGCTGCAGAAGCATAACTCACTGGCGAAAGATTGATGCAAGCATGACGGACTCTACTAATAAGTGATTATTGATAGAGTCCGCGCTTTGCACCAAACCAACCATTACACCTGAACCGTTATAAATTTTTACAACCATGTACGACAACAACAGGTCTAACAATTACAGACCGGCGTTCCGTCCGGATGCGAATCCCGGCGAATATGCCAACCCTAATCAGTCTAACCCGCGTGCACCGCGTCAGCGCACGCGCATTGTGCGTAGCGGTAACACTGCATATAACCGTTCGTCATCTGACGGCTACAATGCCGCAGGTGAACAACACTACACCCGCGTGTCGCCCGACGGCGCACGTCTGCAACGCGGCGCTGCCGCTCAAACGCGAAGCTATCAACGTGCCGAAGGCACTCCAACGCGTAGCTACCAACGCGGCGCTGCCGCTCAGGGGCGCAGCTATCAACGCGGTGCTGCCGCTCAACCCAAGCACCATAGCAGCGTCTATTCGCAGCGCAAGCAGGTAGCGTACCATGAGCGTTATGAGGATCCCACGAAGCCTATTCGTCTGAACAAGTACCTCGCCAATGCAGGGTTCTGCAGCCGTCGCGAAGCCGACGACTTCATCCAGGCAGGCGTCGTCACGGTCAACGGCGAGGTGGTCGATAGCCTCGGCGCAAAGGTGCTGCCGACGGATAAGGTGATGTTCCACCACCAGCCGGTTAAGCGCGAGAGGAAAGTATATATACTTCTGAACAAACCCAAGAACTGCGTCACCACCACCGACGATCCCGAGGAGCGCCGCACGGTGATGGACATCGTCAAGAATGCTTGCTCGGAGCGCATCTACCCCGTTGGTCGTCTTGACCGTAATACGACCGGCGTGCTGCTGCTCACCAACGACGGCGATCTGGCAGCCAAACTCACGCACCCGAAGTTCGGCAAGAAGAAAATCTACTCTGTAGTCCTTGACCGCGACCTTGAGGGCGAAGACGAAGAGACGATACGTCACGGCATAACCCTCGATGACGAGATTATTATCCCCGACGCACTGGAGTTCACCGACAAGGATCGTCGCCACATAGGCCTCGAGATCCACTCCGGTCAGAACCGTGTCGTGCGCCGCATCTTCGAGAAGGTCGGCTACAAGGTCGTTACCCTTGACCGCGTCAGCTTCGCCGGTCTGACCAAACGCAACGTTCCCCGTGGCCGTTACCGTTTCCTCACCGAGCGCGAAGTAGCCATGCTACAAATGGGTGCGTTCGAATAAAGATTTCACTTATACAATAAAAAAAATCTCAAATATTTGCATATTTGGGATTTTTTTGTATCTTTGCACGCTATTTTGCGTTGCCACAACGAAATAGCATCACATTGTGGCGGTAAGAAACGTGGCGTTGCCGAAGATATACAGGACATTTTCCGAGGCGGGCACGAGTAGTGTCTCGCCTTGTTTGACGCGGATGCCGTTGATGTTCGCTTCGCCCCAGAGGCAGACAACCACCACGAACGAGTCCGTGTGCAGATCAACCTCCGCAGCAACCTGCACCACTACCCTATTGACCGTAAAGTACGGGCAGTGGATGAGCTCGGAGTTCGGCTTCGTAGAGTCGTAACTCGTGCGGTACTCCGGCCACACGCGGTAGTCGATCGCGTCTTTCGCTTGCTCTATATGCAGTTCGCGCGGTTTGCCCTGGGCATCTTTGCGACCGAAGTCATAGACGCGGTATGTGATGTCACTGGTCTCCTGTATCTCTACGAGGAAGTTACCCGCACCGATGGCGTGTAATCGTCCTGCAGGGAGGAAGTACAGATCGCCCTGATGCGCCTCGTGCGTGGCGATGACGTCTTGCATCGGCGAGTGACCGTTCACGGGCTCAGCGGTAGCCAGACGCTCGTACTCCTCGGGAGTGATACTGCGGTTAAGACCTGAGTAGATCTTCGAACCTACATCAGCTTTCAGTACATACCACATCTCCGTCTTACCCAGACAGCCGTGGCGCTCCATCGCCAGTTTGTCGTCGGGGTGCACTTGTACACTGAGGTCTTGGCGGGAGTCGATGAACTTAACGAGTAGCGGGAACTGATTGCCGAACTTCTTATACACCCGCTCGCCGACCAGCAGACCTTTGTACTTGTCAATGAGCTCAGTGAGGTTAAGTCCGGTGTCCACATCGCCGATGATGCCGCGCTCGATGGCAACGGACTCATGACCGGGAACACTTGATATCTCCCATGACTCGCCGATGTTCGGCTGAGCAGTGTAGATACCTTTGAACGGTGCGATTTGGTATCCGCCCCAGATCATGGTGCGCAGATACGGTTGAAATTTATACGGTTTCATAATCTTTCAATTAACTCGTAACACATTCTTGAATTATGATAGGGACATTTCCAGAACCCTGCTTTGTCCTCTTTGCGGTTCGGTGTGCCGTCGGGCAGAATCTCCCAGAACCACTCGCCATGCTCTCGGTCGAGGAGATTGTTCAATATATATCCATACGTCCGCTCAGCCAACCCAAAATAATCTTTTGTCTTTTGTCTTTCGTCTTTTGTCTGTTCCCACATATTCACAAACCCGACTACGGCTTCGGCCTCCTCCCACCAGGTGCGTTCGCCTATCGAACCGTCGGCGTGGAGGTCTTCTGTTGCGGCGTGCGCCAACAGGCGCACCGTCGCGTCACAATCGATGCCGAGCACATCCGCAGCTTCCTTCAACAGCCACGAGCACTCGATGTCATGACCAGCACTGAACTGTGCGCTGGTCGGTTTCCACTGCTCGTCGAAGAACAGCCCGAGGTGACCGCTCGGAAGGATGACGTGGGTTCGCATCGTATTGATGAGCGAGAGCAGTGCCTCGCGCACCTCGGCAGTCGGAGCAATGCGGTAGTAGTTCGTGTAGGCTTCCAGCACATGCAGGTTCGTGTTTTGCGACTTGACGGTGTTCTCGTCCTTGTCGCTCAGGCGCATATCCGTCAGAGGCTTCCACTCACGCGACGCGGCTTCTACATACCCGCCAAACCGGTGGTCACGACCGTACTCCTCTAACACGCGGAAGAACGCCTCCGCTATCGGTCGGGCGGTCTCGTCGCCCGTGGCGCGAATATACTCGCTGAAGGCATAGAGCATGAACGCCTGCGCATAGAACTGCTTGTGGGTGTCGAGGGGTTTGCCATCGGCTGTCACCGACCAATAGCACCCGCCCTGCTCCTTGTCTATCAAGTGCACCTCAATGTACCGCTTCGCCTCAAGCGCAGCATCTAAATATTCTTTTGTCTTTTGTCTTTGAGCGCAGCAGTCTTTTGTCTTTAGCACCCGATACGCCGAAGCGAACGTCCACAGAATACGCGCATTGAGGATTGCTCCGCGCGGTGCATCGGGCACGAGGATCTCCTCGCCGGTCACTTGTCCGTAGAAGCCGCCACGTTCCTTATCGCGTAGCCGCAGCCAGTAGCCTAATATGTTCTCTTCCAGCACCTCAAGTGCCGATTGCCTGAGCTGAGTTGGGGTCATTGTGCTTTGTTTTTGGCTACAAGGGCTTTGATTGTTTCGACAGAAGCCGTGGTGGTCAGACCGTCCTCGGGCGTGTTCAGGCAGTAGTCAAGCAGCCGGTCAACGGTCGTGGTTGCTACGTGCAGACGCGTATCCGCCGAAGCATAATATATGAATACCAGCCTTTCGTCTTTTGTCTTTTGTCTTTCGTCTTTTGTCTCCTCCACTATCCATCCGTTGGCGAAGGCTACGTTCATCACGTCACCGATGTACTCGCTGCCTTCGGGGATGAGGAACCAACCGCCGGGTTTGGCGATGATGCGTGTGGGATCATCGAGGGCGGTCATATACATGTAGAGCACGTAACGCAGGCCGCTGGCGGTGTTCCGTACGCCGTGAGCGAGGTGCAGCCAGCCTTGTGCGGTCTTGATCGGTGCGGGTCCTTCGCCGTTCTTAACCTCATAGATCGTGTGGTAGTTACGGCCGAAGATGATACGCTCGTTGCGCACCTCGGCGTGGGTGATATCCTCGGTCAGCGTCCAACCTATGCCACCGCCTTTGCCGGTGTCGATAAAGCCGTCTTGGGGACGAGTATAAAGCGCGTACTTGCCATCCACAAACTCCGGATGGAGCACGACGTTGCGCTGCTGGCAGAGGGATTTCAAGTCCGGCAGACGCTCCCAGTTCTTGAGGTCCTTCGTACGGGCTATACCTGCCGCAGCGGTCGCGGCAGAGGTGTCGAAGGGCTTCGTCTCGTCGTGACGCTCCACACAGAAGATGCCGTATATCCAGCCGTCCTCGTGACGCGTCAGACGCATATCATAGACGTTCGTGGCAGGCTCGTTGCAACCGTTGGGCAGCGTGACAGGCTCGTCCCAGAAACGCCAACCGTCAATGCCGTTGTCGGATTGTGCCACGGCAAAGAAGGACTTGCGGTCAGCACCCTCCACGCGGGCTACTACCGTATATTTGCCCTCAAACAGGATCGCTCCGGCATTCAGCACCGCGTTCATCATGATGCGCTGCATCAGGTACGGATTGGTCTGCTCGCAGAAGTCGTAACGCCACTCCAGCGGCGTGTGCTCGGCGGTAAGGATAGGATACTGATACTTGGTGTAGATACCGTTGCCGCCTTCTGCGGGGATGTTCTTGCGGTTAAGCAAGGCTTCATGGCGCTCGCGAAGTGCGCGAACCTGATCGTTGAACGTTGCCATAATAGGTTTATTTGTCGTTTTAGTGTTTTATTGTTAGTGGTGTTTTTCCAAATTCCGCTGCAAAGGTACAACAAATTATCGACATTCACCGACACAATTTTGCTATTCTCTGCCACTTGTACACAAAAAAATCTCAAATTTACCCGGACAGCCGTGGCGTTCGCGCAGTATGCGAGTCTAGTCGGCACCGCAAAAAAGAGAATCACATAAGTGGTTCTCTTTTTGTGTGCTAGTTCTTTTTTACTCCCGTGTACTCCTCGCAGGTGCGGGTTTGGATGGTGGTCACGGGGTTGCCGGATTTGTCCGGGGCGGTGCTGTAGGTTGCCGTGGTCGTGTACGTGCGCCACGCCTTGCAGGAGGTCATGCCCAGCGCTACTGCACAGCACGTGAGTAGCGCCAGGACAATCGTCTCAACGATCTTGTAAATCTGTTCTTTACTCATCGTTTACTCCCTCCTGATTAGTTCAGGCTGTCAGCCACCGTGTGCCACAGATACTGGTAGAAGGTCTTGTAGCCGCTCGGGCTGTCCTTCTGTGCGAGGAACGCCTCGCGGTCTTGCAGCATCTGTTCGATGTTCTGCTTGCGCAGAGCCACGCCCTTGCTGATGCGCGAGAACAAGTTCTGCGCTGCCTTCTCCTCCTGCGAGTAAGGCGTGGTGCGGGTTACGGAGCTCAAGCCGCGGAGGAACAGACGCGAGCAGGCAGGGTTGGTGGTGGCGGCGACACGGTGCGTGGCGAGAACCATCTTCTGGTCAGCTGCGTGAGGGGACTTTTTGTTGATCTTGGTGAGTGCACCACTGACGGTTTTGATTGCGTCGGCATATTCTACCTTTGCCATATTCTGCCGCTCATGCTTAACCTCCGAGCGGCGTGGAGGGGTTAAGGGTTAGGTTTAATGATTTTTACTTTGTGTCCTCAGATGCTCCCGTTCTGTGACCGCCCGTCCCATCGCGTTCGGCAAATGGTGCTCACAGATGTCGCTATACGACATAAAAACGCACCATTGCCTCCGCTCTCCCCGCCGCAACCTGCGGTTACGTCGGGGACCCTAAGGACATCGTGAGTCCACTATCAACGCTCTACGGCGTTGAGCGCAATCCTGCGCGATGGGTGATCACTCCCGACAATGGCTCGACAATGCTTCGAGAATGGTTCGACATTCATTCGAGTCGGGGGTGAGTGGCGGGGCGGTGTGGCGGTTGAGGCGGCGGGCGAATTGCTTGCCGTTGCGGAAATAAAAGACCGTGTTGCCAATCTTGCCGGAGATGGAGGCTATGCCATAAGGGAGTTGAACTTGCATACAATTTACAAATTTTGTTTGTTCACAGATTAACCAGATTTAACAGAATTTATTGTTCACGAATTAAGCAAATTAAACGAATGCGATAGACAGTTTCGGGAGGATGTCCCTCTATATTGTAGTCATTTTGCTATAGCCTTCAGGCGCTCAATAATGCGCTCAAGGTGCTGATGTACAGTGGGTTGAGAAATTTTCAGTTTGTTTGAAATTTCGACTTCCGTGAGGCCTTGGCGATATAGTCTGAGGATCTTGCATGAGCGGCTGTGGTTGCGCACTCCGGGTTGTGGATGAGTGGCGTAGAGGCGGATCAGTTTGTCCACGCGATTGCCTACTTGCTCGCGGTAGGCGAGGTCGGAATCGTCGGGACGGTCGTAGTTGAGCATGTGGGCGTTGTCGTGGCAGTCGTAGTGCGATTCGTGCTGCTCCTGGCGCTTGAGAAGTTTGCCGTAGAACTCCACGTAGGCGTTCACGAAGTCGGTAATCTCGTTGTGCTGCGAATCCTCGTAGAGGGCGATGTAGGTATCGTTGAAAAGATCTTCGTCGAAGATGCGCTTGCTATTGAGGATTTTCTTGATGTTTTCCTCGTAACGGAGGTATAATTCTCCAAATTGTTGGGATGACATAATGGTTGGGGATTAGATGTCGGATAGTATCCGACGCAATAAACATAGATTGATGGGGTGCCGGATATGATCCGGCGCTAATGAACGAAGGGTGGACTACCCTGCGCTCAAACATGAGCGCAAAATGCACAATGCGGGAAGGTTAGATGAAACACTTAAATCTCAAATTTTTGAGGGTTAGACATGTGGTAGCGCTCGACATCGGCAGCGGTGTACAGACCTTTCGTGCCGTTATAGATGGCGGTGTAGTAGGTGAGGCTGCGGGAAAGGGGCTTGCCGAAGTGGTTGACGGGAGCATTGTCGATGATGAGGCGCGAGGCTTCGATGAAAGCCTGCGTGGGTATGTAGGCGACAAACTTGCGCTGGCGGATGCGCTCAGTGATGATGTCGTGGATCTGTTGTTGCTGCTGTGGGCTGTAGAGCGCCCAGGCTGCTGCCGCTTCGTATTGGCGGCGGGGGCTTGTGCCGTTGGCAAGAAGGACTTGCCAGATTGTATCGAATTCCATAAAGGTGGTGGTGTTAAAATGATTGATTCAAAAAAATGGTGGTGGTGATGGTGTTGGTGTTTGGGGGATTATAGGGGGTATATTCACCACCACCACCATTTTATTTTCTTTTTTTGGTTCTTTTTTTCTTTAATCGCCCAAGATTGGTCGATGCTTCGTAATCGGCAAATTGGGCGGGGAGTCCTTAGTGGTCTCGGGTGCTCCTGTACTGCTTTTGCGGAAGGTGCCTGTGTTGCGACCGCCCGTCCCCTCGGGCGCCCTCCCGTCCCACGCCCCCTGCGCGGGAAAGTATCGTCGCCAACAGACCCTTCCGTAAAAGCTATCAACGCTCAGCGTTGAGCCGGATAGTATCCGGCGCAAAGGAAGAATCTAAACAACCGCGTTCGGCAACGCGGTCGCAACGGATGCCGCCCTGCGGCATAAAGGCGACGCGTGCCTCCGCTCTCCCCATCGCAAACACTCCGTTGGTTTGCGCTGGGGACCCCTGGAGAGGGTTAGTCGAGACACTTGAGGGTGCGGGTGATGGCGTCGGGGATGATGTTCGGATGGTCATCAGGGAAGTTATCGAGGATGGTTTTCATCTTCCGGGTGAGTTTGGCGGATTGGCGCTTGCACTCAGCCTGTTCGGCAGCCATGCGGCGGTAGTCGACGCCCTCGGACATGGTGTACTTCCGGGGTTTGCCGATGATGTCGAAGACGAGTGCGAGATCGAGGGTGTAGTGGTGGCCTTGGTGCTCGAACTTGCCCGAGTTTAGCCCCATCTCGGAGAGGGCTTTTTCGGCGAGGATCTTGGCTTCGGGTTCGAGGTACTCGATGCGGGCTTTGCATGACTCGATGAGTTGCTTGAGGATGCTGGTCTCGACGAGGGCATCGGCTTTGGTGATGGTTACATCGTTGGCAGCGATGAGGGCTGCGGTTAATTCTACTGCTTTCATAAATTTTCAATGAATTAATTTAGTCAACAATTAAAGACAATTAAAATCTATTACAATGGTTTTTTTAGAAAATAAACCTAAATAAACCCTGCTGTTGTCTGTTGTCCGTACCGGACTTATGTCTTCGTCTGCTACAACAGTCCTTCAAGCGAGCTTGATGCCTGCCGCAGCAGCCAAATCCATAACTCTCCGAGTAACAGACAACATCAGATATAAACATAAAAAACTTTCATCGAACAAGTTAGTCGCCCTCGTAGACATCGCCGGCGAGGTTGATGCCACGACGGAGAGCGGCGCGGAGAGCGGCATCGTAGCGGCGATGGTCATCATGAGAGAGCCAGATGAGGTTGGATGCGCGGTTGTCGTACATGTCACCATTGCGATGATGGCACTCGAAGCCCTCGGGACGCGGACCTATCCATGTGAGGGCAATGAGGATATGGCAGTTGCCATACTGCCGCATGGAGGGATAGTGGGAGCCGCTTATACCGTTATGCGAACGCCATGTGCGTTGGCGCAAAACGGATGGGCGGAGCTGTCTGCCAGATGCGTTAAAGAAACGTCCGTCAGCGGAGCAATAGAGAGGTTTGCCGTGTGTTCGGTCAAGCGGACACAAACGGAGTTCAGTACCATCCGCAAGGAATGATTGCTGCGGATAAAGATTAAAAGATTGGTTAGCCATAATTGTTACATTTTATCGCCCATATATGGTCGATCCTTATGGGCGAGGGTTAAAAAATTATGGCACAAAGGTACAACAAATAATCGAGAAAAGTGACCCAGAATTTTGGAACGAAAAAGGTCGCTGCTAAGGGTGCTTCTAAAAATTCCACGCTTTTTAGTTAGTCTTATAGTTAAACTCTGGGTACACTTTTATACTGTTTCCGGCTTTTTCTTTGCATCTTGTTGATTTTCACGCGGTCATTATGCCCGCATAACTCCCTTGCTCAAACCAACAATCTGCTAAAGAAAAACCTCGAAACCACCATAAAGCAATTTTTGGAAGTACCCTTAGACAACGACCTGTTCCATAGTTAGATACGCTCGGTGGATGGTGCTTTTGCTACAATCAAATTGTAGTGCCATCTGCCATTGGCTTAGGTTCGGGTGCTCAAGATGGTAGGCATAGATTCGCATTTGGAAGGTGAATTGTGTGGGAAGTCCCAGACGGAAGAGGATGCTCAGTTCTCCGGAAGATTTTTTGTTGAGCAGATAATTGTATGTAGTCATGTAAGTATGCACGGGAAGACAGCCGGCAACGTGCCGGTCAGGGCAAAGCCACCGTGCATACTTACGGAAAAAACCCGCTACTCTCACGAGCAGCGGGAACAAAATACATTGAAAACAGCAGAATAATTTATTCTGCCTGGGTTATACGGGCATCCTGCCTCCGCCTAAGGCGTCGGAACAGGCATGCCGTATAGAGTAACGCTAACGCGAGCAGGGGCAGCACCGCGTCGCCTATGGGCGAGAACTGCGGGTTAGTCGGGTCGTGCGAGCCATCATCTTTTCCCGGAGGTGCTTTGCGTATAGAGCGACCAGCGGACGAGGGAGCGGATGCATCTACCTCGTAGATACCCGAACTATAGTTGCTGCCGGAGGACATATAGGATGCGCTGTTGACCGATTGCATTTGTGCAACAGGTACAGTCGTCGTGGCATAGAGAGGTGCATAATCCACCGCGTAAAGATGAATGCTGAGCAGACAGATCAGTATAGCAAATATTCGTTTCATCTTACCGTCCTCCTACCATTAGTTTAACACTCTCGTTGTCAGCACGCAGGATATACAATCCTTCGCCATACGATTCGCTGAGCCGTTGTCCGGCTTCGTTGATTGAACAGTCGTGGAACTGCGTTATGCAGATGCCGCTAATCGAATAGACGACTATGTGCGTCTTCGTTTCGGAATTGACGACATTCTCCCAAGCGGTAGCGGTATCCTCAATGGTCATACCACGGCGGATGACGAGGTAACGCCCCGTCGTACCGCTGCTGGCTCTCACATAACACTCGAAGGGTTTGATCGTACGAGCCTTGGTCGCATCTTCATCTCGCAACCATGCACCGTTTCCGTAGTCTGCTTCTAACAAGTAGACGCCAGCCACCGAGCCGCTCTTCATGGAGTTGTTGCCATGCACATTGACCACATTTTCTGAACTTGGAGCAACGCCTGTAGTCATGGAGGTAGGTATAGCCTGTCCTGTGCCTCCAAAGAAGGAGATATACTTGTTCAAGAAATACGTGTTATGCCACTGAATGATGTATGGTTTATTCTTGGTGGGCACATAGTCTGTCGGGCTGGTCGGGTCGCGCCAATCACCAAAGTCAGCAATCGGCAGATCAGTTGTTTGCTTCGGCGTACGGATGATATAGTGTCCGCCGTTGATAGGATCGCCAACATTTTCACGGTAGTACGGTTCGACACCATAGTATGCACCATCTTCCTCATCCCACACCTTGACAGCGCTGACCGTGAACGGCAGGCAGAGGGTGTACCACATATCCAGTTCGCGCACCTTCATACGGAATTCGATGGTCTCGCTGATTGTGCCTCCTCCGTAGGACTCGACGTCATCCAATGCAGCACGCGGGTCATCCTCTTTGTCTCCTGTACGATAGATGACGAAGTTGGTAGATTTGAACTTGGCGTAGGCGTTGGAAGTAGCAGCCACACTACTATTCGTCCATGGGTTATAGGTCGTGAATGGCTCGCCATAGGAGTCATTACCGCACCATCCGACAAAGGTATAACCGTCGTTGGGGGTTGCCGTATAGGTCACAGAGCCGCCGCTGCGAACGTATCCTCCATTAGGAACAACCCGGCTGTCATCATCCACAACCGAGACGCTACCACCTACAGAAGCGCCAAAGTTAACCTGATACGAATCCGGATAGGTAACAGTCATGGTTTTGTCGGTGACATTCCACGTAAAGCGGTAAGTGCCTTTACCGGCTGTTGTGATACCGCAGTTGTATGTCTTATTCGTTGCAAAAGCCCAATCAGAGTGATTGTCGATAGACATATAATATACCCTGTCGGATCCACTCTTGTAGATATCATTGGTCAGCAGGTCTTTCATCGTGAACTCATAGTTCGTATTGGCAGCCAACGAAATATCTACGTAACCAACTACATCACCGGAAACAGTAGCGATATTACCTATGATAAATTCAGAAGATCCCCATCCGTCAGATTGAGCGGACAACGCCCAGCGGTAGGTGAAGTTAGCCGTGACCGTTTGACCGGAGGTGGCGCCGGCTCCTTGTCCCCTAAGGGTAGTCGGGTTGGTGCTTGTGCTTGAGAGAGTAATATCATCACCGGATGTTTTCGTCCAACTACTGAACCTATATCCATCGTTCGGCACGGCGTTCAATTCGCGTGTGGTTGTTACACCGCAAGTGGTGCTTGTCTCTGTATCTCCTCCTATTGTTATATGTCCTTTTCCGTCATTAGCGAGGGTGACAGAGGTGGATTTCTCTTCGAATTTGGCAAATACATGGTCATCGCCGGTCACGTTGTAGTGCACCCAGGGGTTATCCTGTGTAAACCACGACGAGTATGCATCGGAGGTGTAGAAGCCTTCGAAGGTATATCCTGTTGCAGCTGACGGCGTATAGGTTACATCTGTACCATAATCCACCCAATCTTCATTAGAAAGCGAGCCTGCACTTGTAGTCACCACCAGCGTACCACCTGTTGTTCCGCTTGTTACAGAACTCAAATTATCTATTCCGGCATAACCTGTTCCGAAATATACTTGGTGCGGACGCTCGATTATAACTGTCGGATAATATTGCCCTGTGCTCTCGGTAATATTGGTTATACGGAACGTATATATTCCGGCTCCAGTAGCACGGAGCATAACATCTTTATTGGCATCATCGAACAAGAATGAATCCCCGTCTCCCAAATAAACGGGATCACTTCCCGGTCGATAGCCATAGTTTCCATCTATACGATCATAAATTTGGAATTTATAGGTCGTATTAGCCGTCAACGTACGCGAGCATGACAGGTCAACGCCTTTGCCGTCACCAGTACCTAAAGCTGTAAAACTATTGAACGTAAAATCTGCGCCATACTCATGAGACATCCATCCCGGCATACCGCCTGAAGGTTCTCCGGTATTGTCATCCCATATACTTCCAACCAATACATATCTCGGCTTGAAGTATGCGGTAAGGGTGGAATTCATATCGGAAGTAACGGTAATATGGTTATCCGTTGTTCCTTTCCCGCCGGCAATACCCACATGCGTACCCAGTTCCCAATGATCGAACACCCATGCAGCATTAGCCGGTGTTGCCGTAATTTCGCTGGACGGAGTAATCAGATGTGCATCTGTTACTATATTCACCGAACCTGTGCCCGCAGGACTTACACTCGGCGTGATTGTATAGGCTGTTTCTGTCCACTTGGCGTAAAGCACCGTATCTCCGGCACATACCCATGAAGCTACACCATCTTTCTCTCCGGTATAGCCGCTTACATTTTTATTCCAATTACCGTTAGCATCAATAATTTGTATATTGGTAAGTGTTGCTCCTTGGTCGGTACTGATATAGTAGCCTCCAAAATCATAATTTGTCTTTGATGGGAATTCAATGCGTCCCTTCATATGGATGGAGTCATTGAAAGTAACCGTAGTATCCAACGAACCTTTATGTCCCGCATCTGCACCTAAGTTTTCGAACCGTACGGTATAGGTATTGGGAGTGAAATTTGCGGTGAGGGTTCCAGCATGTACGGCATGTATCTGAACAGGATTGGACGTTGAAGTTTTTCCAGCGGCACAATATATATCATTCACCGCATCTGTTTTTGAAAAGTCCCATTCACTGAAAGAATACCCGGAGTTGGGTGTTGCTGTTATGTCACTGGAAGCGGTAACATATTTGGCTGTAGTGGAAGAAGAGGGACTTGTTGTTCCGGCACCCTCAGGAGAAACTGCCAATGTTACGGCGTACTCATGCTCTGTCCACTTGGCGAAAAGAGAAATGGCGTAATCGTGTACCCAAGTAGGATTACCTGATCCATCATGACTTGTGTAGCCTTCTACATCCTTAATCCAGTTACCATTTTCATCAATCAATTTAACACCAAGATGTTCTCCCAAATCATCACTTGTCCAATAACCACCAAAATCATAATGTGTTTTCGTAGGCTTGGTGATTGCTGATGTCATGTTAGTAGAGGCATCGAAAGTTACATCTACGCTCTCTGTGCCAGCCGTTGTGGCTTCCATGTTTGCCAAATTGATGGTGTACTCTTTGGCTGTCCATGTAGGATACAATGTCAGCGCAGCGTTGCCAGTATAGGATGCACTCAATGCATAATTGGTTCCACCTGTTCCGGCAGGATCGGTATTCCACGCTGTTTGGTTATAACCGGTACGGGTAAACGAACCGCTTCCGCGAAGCGTCTTGACTACGCCATCAGCTTTCTTTTCAACTATCTGATCACCTTCGCCGTATGTGCCTTTGTTGTAAGTGATATCATAAATCGTTCTTGCTTGATAATAGATGGCATCACTTGCAGTGTGGTTACTACTAACACTATTATAGTAGTTATACGCTTCAACAGTTATCGTGTGGTTTGCATTATTCGTTGAGGATACGGTATGCGTATAAGAAGTACCTGTTCCATCTTGTTTGCTGGTTGCGCCATCTTTGAATTGGTACTTCGCGGTCATATTTGCATCATTGACAGATGAAGTCGAACCTGAAGCAGTAAATGTGATTGACGAACCGGCAGCAACCAAGTAAGGAGACCCTGATGTGCCATTGCCACCATAAGTTGTTGGACTATTATCCGATAGGGTCGGCTTGCTCATCGGCGGGCAATACGTATCCCATTGCGGAGTCCAATAATCCTTGTAATCGGTTTTACCGGCTTCCTCTTTCAAACAGTTTTGAGCCGATGATGAACGGTTAAATGCTTGACTAACCTCAGCTGTACCATCTTTACTACCATTTTTCCACCTTTCGATTTGTACCCTACCAAGCCAATCATTATTCGGGATAGTTACATAGTACACATTCGTTTCTACAGGGGTCGAACACACTAATGGCGTGTTTGAATAGTCAGAGCCCGAGTCGTAATATTTAAACCAAAATTTGGCATCAAACGTATTTTTATTCCAATACGTTTCGTTTGACACATTAAAGTACAGAACTGTATTCTTTGTCAGTCGTGTTTGCGGATAATAAATACCGAGATAATGGGTGTCGTTATTCCAATGGAACATATATTCTCCCTCTTCGCCGGTTTTCATCGACCAGTTGTTTTGATTGGAATATAATTGTTGCCAAGGGTCAACGGTATTGGTTGCTTTACCACAAGCAGTACAACTCCAATAGTTGTTACCATCCGAGCCATCGCCCACTAATACTTTGAATTCATAATCGGTTTCAGCAGGAAGATCTAAAATCACTCTGCCGTCCGTGAATGTGCCTTGGTCTGGGTCCCAATCATTAAAACTTCCTATCAACGCCGGGGTTTTTGCATATTTACCCCAAGGACCATTGTATTTGTTATCCGTTTTCGTTGAAGATATATAAAAACAATTGTAACCAACAGTCGATGATTGGTCAGGAGTTCTATTCCATATAGAAGAAGTGTTGCTTCCGCGTGCAAAGTAAACTGTGGTATATTTCTTGCCTGAACCAGGAACCGTGATTTCATATATGGTACTGGCTGCACCTTCACTGCCTGATACAGCAGTTGCTGCTGCAGACCAAGAGGTTCCATTTCCTGAGAAACAGGCATAAACTTTTCCGTATTGTCCCCAATAGGCGGCGCCATCACCGTTCCAGTTAACAGCAGAGGCTACATCTTTCAGATAGATCTTCTGACCGGAATTATAGGTACGTGTAGTCGGATAAGTAACCGTCACCGTAGAGCCGCTAATTGTAAACGTGTACAAACCAGCTCTATCGGCAGTAAAACCTATGTTGTTGCCTTTTCCCTTATCAGCCAGTGTTACTGATGTATTTGAACTGGTGACCGTTGCAGAACTTGAGCATCCAGTCCACTTATCCCCACTATCATTATTAAAAATCTTAAATTCATATGAGTCTACCTTGGTTATTTCAAGCGTAGCAACACCATCCACGAATTCCGGTCCGCCGGACCATCCGTCCCAACTTCCTTTTAAATAATCTGCCGCCAACAGTTGCCCTACGCCCAGAGTAATCAGCAGCACGAAGAGGACGAAGGGTTTCGTCAAACATGTGTACGATTGCATTTGATTTTTCATAGTATTCGTAATAAGTTAAATAGGACTTAGTTATATATAGCTTAATCGCCGACAACGTCCGTCTCGGTGATTTGCGAGCCGATGTTTATCCCTAAGGGATTGGATACGTTACAAACAGCATAGCCCGTCACGCAGGGCATAACTTCCATGTGGGGTTGAATATATGTTTTCATATCGTTTTTCATTGATGGTTATAGATCTGTATCATCATTCAGCCTTTTGCCCCTGGACGGTATAGATGCGTCCGTCGCGCTCGATATACAGGTGACCGTTGCGCAACATCTTACGGGGCAATTGCGTGTCGGTAACCACGGCACTATGTATGTCGGTCGGCATGTTCGGGCGATTGATTCCCATACGGCGTTGCGGTGCCGGTGCGGGAGCAGCGGGGTCAAACTCGTCCATTTCCGACAGATCGAAGTAAGCGCGGTACTGCCCTACCTTGGAGTGATTGACCTGATACAATTGGTTGTCATGCAGGATGTAGTGGTCAGAGGCATCGTCGATGTACTGCTCGATATAAGAACCGATTAGTCCGTTGGATTGGCTGTTGTCGGGATCATCGGCGTATGTGCCTTCGTTATGCAGCACCATGATCTGAGCCGTAGCACGGAACACGTACGGCGTGCCGGGCTCAAGCGTGTTGACAGCTTCGAGGACGATGTTGACCGGATCACTATTACCATCCAGCTCCTTGCCAGCTACGCGGTAGAACTCCGCTCCGGCAAACTCCGGCGAACCCATAGGCAGACACACCGTGCCGTAGTTGCCCGGGCTTAAACCGTCGCGCGTAAAGAACGCCACATTATGACACGCCCAATAGTTCGCACCGGCATCGTCTGTTCCCATAGCGGCATCGCTATCGGCGAGATACAGCACCCGCTCGGTGATTGAATAGTTGAAATAATACAATCTATTCGCTCCATCGGGAAGATAATAAACGCTCTGTTCGCCATTGTTGTCATTGGCATCGGTGATCGTCCAGACGAGGGCATTGTCCCATGCCTCGGAATCGACATACCAGAGGTTCGTTCCGCTGAGACGGGTCATTGGCCATGTAGCAGCGTAGTTGCCTGCTCCGGTGAGCGCATCGCGACCGATACGCACATACACATGCTCCCATTGCGTCTTGGAGTTGTCGAACCATATACGGTTGCCGGCTTCGCTGTGGATAAAGGGGAAATCTGCCAGAGGATAGTCTGTAATATTCCATCCGTAGAACACTTTGTTCTCGAAGTCGGCTTTGGCAATCCAATGGCCATCGACTGTCTCAGGAGGCCAGAACGTATAGGTGAGGACTTTGTCGTTACCATTATACGCCTCGAATGTCATCTGTGCAAAACCACCCCAACAGATCCATACATCGCCGAAATAGACGGCCTTGTAATCATATACAGCATCAGACTTATAGAACGTATATGTATCCCAGTTGCCTTCGTCAGAATCTTCTCCATTCCAGCGCTTGAGCGAGACTTTGAGGGTGTAACTATCCGACCAATCAGCCCATAAGGCTTCTGGAACGACAAACATGTGAACCTTTTCCCAGTTCTGATCTGCATTCATCTGCCCTACTCCTATGGTTAGCAGGAGCGCGAGGACGGCATAAATCTTAAAACTTAAGTTTTTCATTGCATTATGTTTTTTTGAGTTATTAGCAACCAACTACTGTTAGTAATCCTGCGGCAAACCAATGCCACAGGACTGATAGGATTAGAACTGTTGTCCTAATACGTTAATTTGCACGCCATCACGGATGATAACGAGTTGGCCATTCACAATGCGCTTCACCGCCTTGGTATTAACCATGGTGTTCTCAATGCCCGTAGTAGTCGGGAACGTAACGGAGAGCGTACCTGTAGCGTATGTCCAGGTGATGGTATATTCGCCATCAGCGTCAGCTGCCAAATCCAGGCACTTCTTGCCGTCACTGTGGCGGTAGAGACCGCTGACCGATGTCCAGCCACGGTTCAGTCCGTAATCCGTATTGTTCTCGCCCTCCTGCGTCAGCCACTCACCGGCGCGAATAATCAGGAAATATACATGTTGGTCTTTCGAGAGCGTGAAGGCTTTGCTTGCACTCAGCTCGTCAGCTGCCGGAGTGAATTCGATGGCTTTGCTTTCATCCCAATCGCCAAAGGCTTCACCTGCCCCTACCAGTTTGATGGAAGGCAGGGCAAACTTATCACTGCTAACGGTGAACGTCTCCGGCTCACCTGCGATATAAGTAACCGTTACATCAGCTTCCGCGGACAGGAAGAAGCATACGTTACCGTCCTGATCGGGATAGAGATACTTGTTGGATTCGGAGATCTGCTCCAGACCTTTAGCCGTGTCCCATGTACCATTAACAGTGACCTTCATAGCGTGGTGACCGGCCGGAACATTCTTTACAGTATAGGAGTCAGCCGTTGATGGGATAGCATCGGGATTCCATTGTCCCAGAATACCAGTGATGTAGAACTTGGCAGGAGTCTTGGGCACAAATACACTCCATTCGCCTTCCTGGATACCCTTATCCCATAAATCAGGACTAGACCAATCCACGCTCTCTGCGGTGAGAGTGTAGAGGTTCTTACCATCGGTAGGGATTACCAGATCTTTAGTCTTCAAGCCCTTCTCTGTAAAATCACCTTCCGCATTGACGCGAACAAATACAGCGTTCTGGAAGTTCTCGCCAATTTCAGCTACCCACATAAACTCTTCGCCTTCCACTTTGGTCATGCGGATACCGGGCCAATTAGCGATTTCCCCTTCACCATCCCATGCATAAATAGCGGTAGCCGATTGAACACCGCCGTCAAGCCAGTTCCAAAAGTCCTGCGATGCCTTGAAATAAATTTTGTTGCCTGCAAGCATGGTCATACTGAACAATGCTGCCATGAATAAAGAAAAAATCTTTTTCATAATACATTTAATTTTAGTGGTTAATAAATAGGGTTATTTCGTAATTTCATTATCTCATGATTCCGACAGTTATTTCATCGGAACAATCTTGACTGCACAACCTCCTCCGGCCGCAGTGAAGATACGGAGTTTGGTCTTGCTCGTCACCGTTTGGGTAGTGATGTTGTATGCCTGCGGATTGGTCTTGTAGTGCGCATCCTTGGCATCGGCGTAGATGGTTGCTGTGAATTTCTTGCCGGCGGGCAAGAAACTCAGGTCAATGGTAGCTGTACGCGGGTCGCATCCATTGGTTGATCCTACGAACCATGCATCCACGTCTTTCTGCTTGCGTGCGATGGTGACGTACTCATAGGGCTCGGCTTCGAGGTAATAGGGCTCATCCCACTCCACCGGCACATCCACGATGAATTGGAAGGCATCAAGGAAACGCTCATAAGTCTCGGGCAGGTCGGCAGCCATCTGCAGGGGCGAATAGAGCGTGACGTAGAGCGAGAGTTGGTTACAGAGCGTAGTGTTCACCCATGCCTTGCGATCCGGGTTGTACTTGGTCATATCGTTCTCAAACAGTCCCGGAGTATAGTCCATCGGTCCACCGATAAGACGCGTGAAGGGCAGCATCGTAGTATGGTTCACCGCCGAGCCATGGAAGCCCTGGTACTCCGAGCCTTGTGCCGACTCGTTGCCGATAAGGTTCGGCCATGTGCGGCATATACCGGTAGGGCGCACCGCCTCGTGGGCATTGACCATGATACGGTACTTGGCAGCCTTCTCGATGCAATATTGGTAGTGGTCAATCATCCGCTGCGAGTAATGGTGGTCGCCCAGCGGAAGGATATTTCCCACATAACCGGATTTGACAGCAGGGTAATCGTAGCGGTTCATGAATTGATAGGCAGAATCGAGGCAACGCTCATAGCTACGTATACCGCCGGAGGTCTCGTGGTGCATAATCATCTTCACGCCTTTGGCTTTGGCATAGTCATGAATACCCTCGACATCGAAATCGGGGTACGGGGTGACAAAGTCAAACACATAATCCTTCTCATTGCCGAACCAGTCTTCCCAGCCGATGTTCCAGCCCTCGACCAGCACACCGTCAAAGCCGTACTTGGCAGCGAAGTCGATATAACGCTTGACGTTCGCGGTGTTGGCAGAGTGGCGTCCGTGGGGTTTGGCGTGGGTGTAATCGGTCTTGCCGATATGTATGGACGGGAAGTCCCACGTGTAACTCCAATCGCCCTTTCCTGTAATCATCTCCCACCATACGCCTACGTACTTCATCGGTTTGATCCATGAGGTGTCCTCAATCTTGCAGGGGTCATTGAGGTTGAGCACGATACGCGAGGCGAGGATATCCTTGGCGGTCTCGCCGACCATGATCACACGCCAGGGACTGACGGCATCGGTCTGGATGTGGCCTTTCGTGCCGTCAATATCCGGTGTGAGGTGCGAGCGGAAGACAAACGTCTTGTCATCCAGATCAAGGTGCATGCAGGAGTAATCGAGCAGGGCTGCCTCGTGGATATTGAGCCACAGCCCGTTGTCGGTCTTGAGCAGCAGCGGCGTCTGCACGCCGGTCTTGGAGAAGGCGGTCTGCGAGAGGTTGGGCTTGCGCGTGCCCTCATTGAGGTCACGGATCTCGCTCAAGCGGGAACGCGTATATTCGTACTCCTGGGTGTCGTAATCACCGGAGATCCAGTAGGCGGTGATGTCGCCCGTCACGGCGAACTCCGTCATCTCCTCTTCGATAACGAAGTAGTTGAGATTGGGCTGTTGCGGGAAGATATAGCGGAAGCCAAGGCCATCGTCATAGAGGCGGAAACAGATCTGTATGCTGCGATCTTTCTCCGGTTGCTTGAGGGTGATGAGCATCTCGTTGTAGCGATTACGGATATTTCGCTCCTCGCCCCATACGGGTTGCCAGGTCTCGTCAAAGTGATGCCGTTCGGATCCGGTGAGCACAAAGCCGCTGATCAGACCGCTGCTGGTAGCTGAGGCATTGAAATCATTAAACTCGGCACGCCCACGCTCGCCACGCAACTGCAAACCCAGGTGCGAGGGACGAATAACCGTATCGCCCTTATGGAGCAGCCAATAGACGGGTCGACCGTCTTGCACATCAAAGTACGCCGCGAGGTTAAGCGACGGTGATTCGACTTTCTCGATGGCAGCTATAGGACTAAAGACCGCTGCGCTGAAAGACAAAAGACAAAAGACAAAAATGTATTTTTTCATATTAGCGCAAATTATTTTTCAACAACAATCATCGTCCAGTATTGCAGTGCAGGGAGGTTGAATGTGAGTTTGCCATCAGCATACTCCCACTCCACCGCTTGCGCAGCACCACAGCGGTAATCGGGTGTTGCTACCCATACGCGCTGTGGCCGGGCACTGACATTAACGGATACCGGCAGATTGGTGAGCAGCGTCTGAGCAGGTTGGTCGCCGTTGGTATCACACCAGTCGAGGTGCTTGGCATTACGGTACGAGAGCAGGTGGATCACATCGCGGTTGCCAACCTGACGTCCTACGGTAGCAATCTGCCCCAGAACAGGTTTCCACTGATTGAACGTACAATCCTCACGTGTGCTGCTTACATCCACGCCGAACCAATCGGTATTGGCGCCGGATTGAGGCATATCGGGACGCAGCAGTTGCTCGTACGCTACCGCGAAATCATAGTAGTGAATCATGGCGCGTTGCAGCTCCTCGGTCATTGACAGGTTACTGAGCGGAAAATACTCGTGGCAGAGCATGTGCTCACCCAATTGCAGGATCGTTCCTCCCCACGCTGATGCGGCAGCGGTAGCCATAAGTACGCCGGGCGTATTGAAGTAGCCAGTGCCGTTGAGCGCCAACTCGTAATTCATGTAGGCAGCAAGCACGGTCTGCTTACCATTGGACCACTCTGTGTTGTCGGTGATAATGTCCGAGAATACTTTGTATCCGTCGGTGTCGCTATGCTCCCACACCTCGGTGTAGCAGAAATCTACCGGTGAGGGTGCAATCTGCCCATACTGCCCGAACTGCCATACGGCGTTCATGACGAGGCTCTTGTCGGGGCGAGCAGTCTTTTCACCTGCTATAAACGAACCGAAGTCCGCCCACACCGTGATCTCATTGCCGCTGTAGTCATAGACATTGGTCGGTCGTGGACCTAACTGGTCAATCTGCCAACCGTCGAAGTTGAAGACGGAATAGACCTCATCGTTGCGCGCGCGAATATAATCCCTCCAGCCTTGGCTATGCAGGTTAGCCAAGTAGATATTGCTCTTGAACGGCTCGCCGATGGTGTGAGAATCCAGTTGTGCATGCTGCTGATCGGTGTACATCATCCATTCGGGGCTAACGCCGTCAGAGGCATAGTCTGTCAGACATCCGTTAGCAAGGTTGTAGTACAGGGTGAGCATGCCGCGGGCATGAGCTCCGTCGATATAATCTTGAATGGTCTTGCGGTAGCAGTTGCGGTCAAGGATGTCCTTCCACTCATTCATCGGATTGGCGGCACTACCGGCAAGGGGATGGTGATGTTTCCAGTGCCAGTCCTGAAACTGCAGGTAGTTAATATGATAGCGTCCCAGCACATTCAGTACGGCATTGATTTGTGCATCCGACATATTACTGAACGATGACAGGAATCCGTTTCTCGGGTAACGGCTTGGTCGGGATGATACATCTATACCGATAGAGGCAATCACGCTGTCACGCCCGTTGGCATTGACGAACAGTTCCGCCATGTATCCTTGAAAGTCCTCAGTAGGCGGTTGCCATGTCCATGTGAGCGTACTAATCTGCTGCTGAGCAATGATTTGTCCCAGATGCATGTAGCGGGCTTGCAGGTTCTGCGCGGGCAGTTCGCGGAGCGTGAACGTTACTGCATCTCCGGGTTGATAGGCAACCTTATCGGTGCTAAGCGGGTCAAGCACTGCATTCACCACATCGGCATGCGAGGTGATGAGGATAGTGAGTGTGCGGGTGTTGACATCCACCGTATATTCGCCGGCATTGGGGATTTGCCATTTGTAGTCCGGGTAGTCCTCTTCTGCCTCGCGGTAGTGCATCTTGGTCGGGTCCTTGTCGTCACGGACATAGCACGGGAGCCATGCCTGATTGGATGTCAGGAGTTTGAACTCGCCCGCACTGAGCGCTCCGCTCCATACAAAGTGCTCGTCATCATCAACATCCACGTTCATCGGCGTAGCATTCTCGACGAACCAGCCACCCGGCGTCGCATCGCCTATCATGTATATAGGATTGATAACGGGAACATAGTGAGTGATCGAGACAGCCAGGTCGCGAATATTCACATCTATCATATAGGTGCCCGCCTCCGATATTTCCCACTTGAAGTCGGGGTAATCCTGATCTACCTCCCGGTAGCGGATCTTGGTCGGGTCATCGGCGTCACGCACAAAGCAAGGGAACCAATCCTGATTGGTGGTCAAGAATTTGAGTTCACCCGTATTCAGCATTCCCGCCCAGGTGAAGTGCTCGGAGTCGTTGGCATCCACGCTCATCGGTGACGTCTGACCGATGTTCCAACCACCCGGAGTGGCATCGCCCACAAGGAACAGAGACGTTATATGCTCGGGAAAATGTATATCCACAAATACAATACTGTCGATCTCGCTCACATCAACGCTGTAAGCGGCTGCGTCGCCCTTCATGACACGCATCTCTGTCCGAGTGCCTGCATACATGATTGATACAACAGTCAGTATTGCCAGTAAGAATACCTTTTTCATCTTATTGCTTGATAAATTTAACAATTTCCGCTCCCACTTGCAGCAGATAGTTTCCGGCATTCAAGCCACTCACATTCACCGTTGCCGTATGTCCATCGGCAATCGTAGTGATGAACAGTTGTCCCTGCATGGAGTACACCCGTAGTACCTGCTCCGATTCTACACCTTGCACCATCAGTTGCGAGTGAGCAGGATTGGGATACACCTGCATCACGGGCATAGCCGGATAGTTGACATCTGTCGGTGTTTCCGGCTTGTCGCTGAAAACGATTTTGCGTATGTCACGCGTAGGCGTACATCCCAACTGAGCGCCTTGCTTGTCGTAGAGGCAGGCCGAGCGATCCTCAAAACGTATCTTTCCGATCAGTTGTATCGCATAGACGCGCTCTGCACCGGTCAACGGTTCAATCACCAGACTGGATTCGGCACAGGCTATCACTGCTCCTAACAGACCCACTATCAGAAAAAATCGCCTCACAATTCTTTTGTCTTTCAACTATTTCTCCACCACAATCATCGTCCAATATTGCAGTGCCGGTACGGTGAGTGTAATTTTACCGGCTTCGTAATCCCATTCAGGTTCGACAGCCGCTCCCTGCTGCCAGTCAGGTGAAGCCAGCCATACGCGTTCGGGCTTGGTGCTGACATCAAAGGTTACCGTTACATCGTACAGCATCGTCTGCGCGCCTTGGTCACCATCGGTGTCGCACCAGTCGAGGTGCGTGGCGTTGCGATAGGAGAGCAGGTGAATGACATCGCGGTTGCCTACATGACGTCCGACGGTGGCAATCTGGTTCTGAACCGGTGCCCACTGGTTGAACACGCACTGTCCGTCGGCGGATGTTACGTCCACGCCGAACCAATCGGTGTTGACACCTGCGGCAGGTACGTCGGGACGAAGCAAGTTCTCGTAGGCAACGGTAAAGTCGTAATAGGCAATCATCGCCCGCTTGAGTTCACCGGTCATGGAGAGGTTATCGTCAGGGAAGTATTCGTTGCAGAGCATGTGCTCACCCAGTTGCAGGATCGTACCGCCCCACGCTGTAGCAGCTGCTGTAGCCATGATGATGCCCGGAGTGTTGAACCATCCGCGTCCCTTGAGACCTTTGTCGTAGTTGAGGTACGCGGCAAGTACAGTCTGTTTGCCGTCAGACCAAGTAGCATTGTTGGTGATGATGTCCGAGAAGATGGAATAGCCGTTGGTATTGCTGTGCTCCCACACCTCGGTGTAGCAGAAGTCCACAGGTGCAGAGGCTATCTGTCCCTGCTGACCGTATTGCCCCACGGCATTCATCACCAGACGTTTGTCGGGTTGTTGGTCTTTCATGAAAGTGATAAACGATCCGAACGAACTTGCCAAATCAACCGGTACGCCATTGTAGTCATATACAGCCGTGGGGCGCACACCGAGCTGGTCAATCTGCCATCCGTCGAAGGGGAAAACGGCATATACCTCGTCATTGCGCTCGGAGAGGAACGTACGCCATTCGGCATTATGCGTGTTGACCAGATAGATGGAACTCTTGAACGGCGAGCCCAGAGGATGGTAGTCGAGGTTACGATGCAGTTTGTCGGTATAGAGCATCCACTCGCGGCTTACGCCGTCAGTCTCAAAGTCCTCCAGCGCTCCGTAACCAAGATTATAGAACAGGGTGAACATCCCGCGACGATGTGCCGCATCAATATACCCCTGCACAGAGGAACGATAGCAGTTGCGGGAGATGATATCTGTCCATACATCCATCGGCTGCACGGCACTGCCGCCCAGCGGGTGGTGATGCTTCCAGTGCCAGTCCTGGAACTGCACATAGTTGATATGATAGCGATTGAGGTCGCTGATGACTGACTCAATCTCGCGGATTGACATGCTGCCGTATGTTGACAGGAATCCGTTGCGCGGGAATCGTTTGGGGTCAGAGGATACATCAATACCAATAGCGGCATAGACGGTATCCTTTCCGCCCACCGTGGCATGCAGTTCAGCCATATATCCCTGAAAGTCCTCGGCAGGTGCAATCCATGACCAGTTTGTGCCGGTTACAGGCTGTTCGGCAAGCGTTTTGCCCAAGTGCTGATAGCGCACCTTTACATTTCCGGCAGGCAGGCTATTGATGGCAAACTGCACTACATCACCGGGCTTGTAGCAAGCCTTGTCGGTAGTAAGCAGGTTGGCTATATACGTCTCACCATAGGTGATCGGGTCATGCTCCGGCTCAATCGTATTGCATGCTGTTGCTGCAACGAGCAGCATGGCGATTAGTGTATGATACATTGTTTTCATCATAAGGCGCTGAATGAGATGGTATTGTTCTTGATATCAATCGTTATGCTCCAATTGCCGGCAGAAGGGATGAGCCACTTGTTGTCGGGGTCACCCGAGTGGATGTCATAACTACCGTTCTCCTGCGGAGCACAATCCGGCGTAGGTGCGTAGATCATCTCGCCCGACCAGTCGTGCTTGATCTCCGTGGGGAACTTGATCTGTCCGGCATTGAGCGGTCCTTCGTAGGTGAAGATGTCCACCTCAGGATGTGACAGTTCTGTAACAGCATCCCAACTCCATCCACCAGGGGTAGCATCGCCAATCATATAGATGTGGCTATATGTTTCCTCAACCGGCGGCTCACTATGGGAAGTGATCGCCATGGTCAGCATTCTGGTATCCACTTCAATGGTATAATTGCCAGAGTAAGGAATCTCCCACTTGTAATCAGGGTAATCCTCTTCGGTCTGGCGGAAATGCATCTTGGTCGGGTCTGTTTCATCACGTACGTAACACGGTAACCATTCCTCGGTGGAGGTGAGAAGTTTGAATTCGCCCTTGTACATCGGTCCGCTCCAGGTGTAGTGTCCGGGATTGTCATAATCAGTGAGCATTAGTGTAGCCCTGTCAAGCGACCATCCATTCGGTGTAGCATCGCCAATAAGGTAAATATCTGGCACCGGTGTTTTGAGTTTGACTACGAGCGGTATAACCGGCGATATTTGCTCGTCACCCGTCTTGACAACCTTGGCACGTACGCGTAATTCGAAGGTATAGAACTGCTCATCTTGCAGGTCAGCAAACGCCTGCTTGAGCGTATCCGCCAACTGCGTATGGCTGAGCGCCAAAGTGCGATCCATAGTGCGGCCGATGGGCAATTGCAATGCTGAGGCAAAGGCATTGCCCTGTTTGTCGATATCTATCGTATATGCAATAGCCGAACCAGTGCCGTTGTTCGTGCCGGCTGTCCAGGTAAGTTGCAGAGCCGTCTGACCGGCTAATTGCGGTTTGCAGACAACGGTATCGGCGGAAGCGGTGAGGATGAGTTTCTCGTCACGCTGCGGATCTTCAACCGGTTGCTCACATGCTGTCAGCGCAAAGAGCACGACAGACAAAAGGCTGAATATGTATTTCGTTGCTTTCATTAGTAGCCGGGATTTTGTGTTAATAATTCATTTGCTTCAATCTCCTGCATCGGTATGGGGAACAGCAGATGTTTGGATGTCGCATTGGTCTTACCGATAGAGTGCAGGAAGTTCAATGCGTAGTTATTCGGGTAGCGGATCATGTCGAACCACCGATGCCCTTCAAAGGCCAGTTCGATACGTCGTTCGTGGATGATCTTGTCACGCATCTGCGCTTGTGACAGTCCTTCCACTTGGCTGCGGTTGGTGAGTCCTGCACGTTTGCGCACCTGGTAGAGCGGCTCTTCGGCTTCTGTGGTTCGCCCGAGTTCGTTGAGTGCTTCCGCCTGCATGAGCAGCACATCGGCATAACGTGTGACCACCCAGTTCTGGTTGCTGGTGTTGTAGTCCGGTGACTGCGTTTTGGTGAGCAGAAACTTACGGACATTGTAGCCCGTTGTGGAATAACTGCTTGAGTAGGTATAGCCGTCAAATGTCGGGCATCCTGCATAGAAGAGTGTTTTGTCCCGCCTGAGGTCACCGGGTTCGTATTGTCCGGCGAACTCCGCCGTAGGCTGGTTCCAACCGTAGCAACCGGCAGCCATACCCGAGTTACGCGGACCTTGGAACGAACTGATCCACGATGCCTGATTCTCGTTGGACCAGAAGTCGTGATTGGTCTTGCCGTAATACTGTATCTCGAAGATCGACTCTACCCCATTCTGCTTGGCAGGATTGAAGTTGTCGGCATAGTCGGCTGCCAATTGGTAGCCCATGGACGAAATCTCTTCACAAATCCTGACCACCTCGTTGTACTTGGTTATATCAGGCTGATATGTCATATACACGCGTGCCAGTTCGACCATAGCAGCCTCCTTGCTGGCACGACCGATGTTCTTAGTACCGTAGGCACTGCGCTGCGGCAGACGGGCTATAGCCTCCTGCAAGTCAGATATGATTAGCGCATACACTTCATCCACCGAAGCACGAGGCATCTTCAGGTTGCTGTCGGAAGTGAGTGGCTCGGTAGGCATCGGCACACCGCCGAAAAGGCGAACCAATATGAAGTAGTAATGTGCCCGCAGGAAGTGCGCTTCACCAAGCATGCGGTTCTTTAGGTCGTTCTCCATCTGCATACCCGGAACCTCTTTTAGAACGAAGTTACAACGGAGTATTCCCGGTGAGGGTCCGCGCCAGAGGTCGAGCGCCGAGAAATTGTCAGCTGTGGCAATAAAGTTAGCCATCTCGGTTGTTTCCAGTCCGTCTGAACCACCACCTGCGCCTACCACACTCTCACCGGCAATGATGTCCAACGTCCAAATACGCATATTATACAGTTTTGCCCATTGCAGGGGCTGATAGCAGGCGTTGACAGCAGCCTCGGCATCCGCTTCGGTCTGAAAACCGTTGGTGGTATCTACCGAGTCCCATGGCTGGCGCTCAAGGAAGTTGCAAGCCGATAATACGATTGCACTAAGTGCTATATATATCAGTTTTTTCATAATCGTAGGCATTAGAAGGTGATATTAAGTCCGAAGGTGAAGTTACGTGTGAGTGGATAGACATTGCTGTCAACGCCACTGCCACCCACTTCCGGATCAAGCCCCTTGTAGCGAGTAAGGGTGTACAGGTTCTGACCGGACACGGAGAACCTCACTTCGTCCATAAGGGCTTTCTTTGTCAAATTCTTGGGCAACGTATAACTTATCGTGATGCTTTTGATGCGCAGGTAATCGCCCGACTCAAGGAAACGGTCACTGACGCGGTTGTTCTTGTTCGGATCGCTAAACACGGCACGTGGCATAGTTGTGGCAGTGTTGTCCGGACGCCAGCGGTCAAGCACCGTGGTCATCTGGTTCTGTGCCACCGACATCGCCTCAAGGGTTGCGCGATTGCCGTTATAAATCTTATTGCCTGCAGCTCCTTGCAGATACACCTCTACACTTACTCCATAGAAATCAAAACTGTTGCTCATCGAGAACGTCCACTTAGGTGTAGGCGAGCCGAGAACGGTGCGGTCATCCTCATTGATGACGCCGTCGTTGTTCAGATCCCTGAAACGTATGTCTCCCGGTTGGGTACTTGTATATGCATCACTACCTATAGTTTGCACGGCATGTGCGTCAATCTCTGCTTGCGACTGGAATATGCCATCCGTTACGTAACCGTAGAACGCTGCTACGGGATAGCCTACCTTATGGATATTGCAGCCGAAGTACATCGGTACATCACCGTTAAGCGAAAGAATACGGTTGCGGTTGTATGCAAAGTTCACCGTGGTAGTCCACGTGAAATTGCTCTGCTTGATGTTCATGCTGTTCAAGCTGACCTCTACACCCGAGTTGCGCATCCTGCCGGCATTGATATTTGGCACTGCCTCATCGGAGTAACCGCTACTGATGGGTACGGACATCGGCACGAGCATATCGTTGGTATTCTTGATATAATAATCCACATTTGCATGCAGACGCTGGTCAAAGAATGACAAGTCTGCACCGATGTTGTACTGCTCCACTGTCTCCCAACGTACGTTCGGGTTAGGCAGCACCCATGGTGCAAGTCCGGGCACCTGTTTGTCGCCAAACACGTACTGAACAGTCTGCAACTGGCTGGCATAAGCATAATTGCCTACACTGGCTTGGTTACCCGTCTGACCGTAACCTGCGCGCAGCTTGAGGTCAGTGAGCCAGAACGACTTTTCGAACCATTGTTCCTCACTCATTCGCCATGCTGCGGCCACTGAGGGGAACACGCCCCAACGGTTCTTTTTCGAGAACCGGCTCGAACCGTCAGCACGTACCGTGGCAGTAATCATATAACGGTTCGCGTATCCGTACGTAGCGCGCGCCATGAACGAGAGCAATGACCATTCGCTGCGGTTACCGCCTATGGTCGGCTCCAACAGGCCATTGCTAAGCTGACTGGCAGTCTGGGAGATAAAACCCTGTACAGCGCCATTCATAAACTCATAGGTGTTCGCCTGCATTGACGAACCGATCATCGCCGTAATAGAGTGATTTTTGATTGTTTTGTTGAAGGTCAACGTATTATCCCACAGCCATGTAATGCTCTTATTGAAACTACGGCTTCGCTCTGATTCCGGCTGGGCAATAGGCTGCCAGTCATATTGCGGAGTCCAACCTTCTGAATCCCAGAACAGCATTTGCATACCGAACGTAGTACGGAATATGAGCCAGTCCAACGGAGTAATCTCGGCATAGACGTTACCTAACAGATTATATCCCTTGGTCATACTATGGTTCTCCGTCATCTTACCGATAGGGTTAGCTATATCACCGACATACATCGCCAAGCCGACAGGACCGGCCCAAGTGCCATCCTCATTTTTTATCGGCTGTGTAGGCAAAGCGCGCATCGTATTCTGGATGTCATAATTTCCTTGCGCTTTAATGTCGTGGTTCAGACTCAATTTATGGCCAAATCGCAGCCAGTCAAACAGTTTGGTATCATGGTTGAATTGCAGGGTAATGCGCTTGTAATCCGTAGTTCGAATTATACCTTTCTGATCAAAATACGCTCCGGATACGTAGAAATTACTCTTCTCCGTACCTCCGCTATAACTGATTGCATAGTTCTGCGTCGGTGCAAACTGGTAAAGCTCACTCATCCAGTCGGTACCGTTACCCAGAGCGGTCGGATCGGCAAACGCGGGGTTCTGCGGTTGCCCTGCAGCAGCCATCATCTCATTGTGCAGCGAGGCAAATTGATAGGCCTTGAGCAGTGGTAAAGTACGCTGTAGTTGATCAAAGCCGAACGAAGCTTTCAGGCTGATGTGTCCCTTCTCGTTGCTGCCCTTCTTGGTTGTGATGATTACCACGCCGTAGGCGCCTCGTGAGCCGTAGATAGCGGTAGCAGAAGCATCCTTGAGCACATCCACGCTGGCGACATCGTCCATGTTGATCATGTTCAGCGGCACATCAGTCGGCACTCCGTCGATTACAATCAGCGGTTCGGAGTTGTTGATACTGCCTATACCGCGGATGTTTAGGCTTACGTTACTACCCGGAGCCCCCGAGCCGGTCACTTGCAGACCGGCTGCACGCCCCTCAAGAGCCGCGCCAAGCGACGGCGACGGCTGCTTCTGCAAATCCTTATCGCTCACTTGAGCAATACTACCGGTCAAGTCACTCTTTTTCTGCACGCCGTAACCGATTACTACAACCTCCTCCAGGAGTTCGGTGCTCTCCTTCAGAGTAATGTTCAGCGGATCGCTACTGCTCACCTCCACCTCACGGGTGTCATAGCCCATATAACTCACTACTATCGTAACCGGAGGGGATACGGTCAGTGAAAAGTTGCCGTCAAAATCGGTGATTGTACCGTTAGTCGTACCTTTGACCATAACGTTCACACCGATAAGCGGCTCTCCCGTGTTATCCAATACCACACCGTTGACTTGCGCCTGGACTGACAAGACGACACATAGCAGTACTGCAAGAATGGAGAAAAAACGAATACTCTTCATACGTATCGGATTGTTAATTTTTCATGATATCAATTTATTGAAAATCGATGCAAAGTTACTACTTTTTTTTCACATACGCAATAGCGCACACGAAAAAAGTAGCAGATTAAACATGCTACAGATTCATAACACACTAATTATCAGCAGACACGGCATCTGCTATTGCGTGCAAAAAAGTAGTTAACATTACGCCTCAGAAAAGGCTAATTACAACATTGCAACCTTTTGTTCGAAAGAATTTCTGTCACCTTTCGCTAAGTTGCGCATACGTGTACGGGCGTTATAAATGGTAGGTAAAGAATAGCGCAGAAACGATGCAATCTGCTTGCTATCGGTAATACCCAGTCGTATGCAACATAGCACACGCAAGTCCGTATTGAGCAGTTCATTTTGCTTTATACTGAACTCTGTACCATCCACAAGCAGTTCTTTTACATCAGTAATGAAGTTGGGGAAGATATTAAGGAATGCTTCGTCGAAATTGCGGTAGAACGCTGCCAATTGCTCCTGTGTAAATCGCTGCGAAGCAAGCTCTCTTTCTACCTTGGACAAATCGTTTTTCTTGAAATGCTGATTTAACTCCTTGCGCCATGAATCGAAACGGTCGATCAAGAGTGATGACATCTCCATATACCTGCCGACATATACGGCTTTAATCTGGTCACTTTCTTTTAGGTCTGAATAGGTCGTCTGCAATTGTTTGTTCAGTGAAGCTAATATCCTGCGTTGCCGGGCATTGTATATAAGAAACATCATCAGCAAAACTGCCACTAGTATGATGCTGCTCAAAAAGCCAATGAGTAGTCGGTGATGTACCTCTTCCTGCTTCTGGTAGGCACGTTCAATAATCGGATAGAGCATACCCGTCTCTATAGTTCTGCCACGTGCGCAGCCTGTTTTGGCATCCTCAATGGCACACCGCATATAACGGTATGCATTATCCACATCTCCCTCACTATATAGCAGTAGAGCCAATTCACGCAGAGATATGTACTCTCTGGTCGCTGCACGCATATCGCTGCATGCGGATATAATCAACTGCTCTTTCTCCTGCTCATGCATACACAATTCGCGATAAATCTGTGCCTTAGTGATGGCACTGATGGCTTGCTGGTCGGAAGAAACAGAATGGTTGGATTCATATTGGGTTAACACATCAAGAGCCTGATCATACTGCCCACTTGAGCAAAGCCAATCCGCATAAACAACCTCTTGATAGAGTGAGCCGGGTTCTTGGACATGCATCAACGAATCCGTATAGGTCTTCTTCTGCATGAGATATGCAGCCTGTTCAGCATCGGTCATGGCAAAATCAGCCATCAAACCATACAACGTACGACGAAGATGATAATAATACGGCTGCAACACATTTATCACCCCGTTAGCAGACGATGAATCAAGATATTGAATAGCCTCATGATACATACCTAAACGCATCATCACTTCCGACATATTCATCTGGGCTGCCTCACGGTAAAATACGTCATCGATGTTACGCGATAATGCCAGACGCTTTTCTGCATATACCAGTTGCGAGTCAACGTTGAAAGCACGATACTTGTCATATAACTGACCGTATCGTTCGAAACGTTCGAACTCATTCATCTGAGTAATCGGCAATTGGCATAACGAATCCAACTCGTTCTGGTAGCGAGCATGAATGGCATTTCGTCCTTCGATTAAGGCATCCAACTCACGCAATGCCGGATCATTGCTTTGGCATGCCCCCATCACAAATAACACAATCGGGATATATATATATGCATATATCCATTCTTTCATCATAAACCGGTAATCTTTTGCAATAAATTTATACTAAGTATACGCTTAACGCCACAAAGGTACAAAAAAAATCGCAAATATGCAAGAACGATATGCATTTTTGTGCCTGAGTGGTATAGAAAAATGAAGATTTTAACGATTTAACCTAAAAAAGCGACCGGTTAAGGTCGCTTTTTAGGTGGCTCAATTGTTAAACTATTAAGCCGTTAAACTGTTACTCAACGCACTTCTGCGCCGGTGAGGTTGAAGGTCTTGCCATCACGAAGGATGAGGAGTTGACCGTCAATAATCATTTTGCGGGTGGGGGCTGATTGATTACTGACAGCCTCTGCGTCGGTTGGCGTATTTACGATATGCTCAGCGAAGAAATCCATCATGTCGGCGTACCATGTGCCGGACACTTGGTGCATGAGTTCGGGATTGAAGATGAGCTGTTTGTCCGTGCTCAGCAGGTTGTTGTACGGCGCGATGTTCGTGTGCGGCGGGCAGACATTGTCTTGCAGACCGATGCAAGCCAGCGTGGGCGCGGAGATAGAGGTCGCGAGGTTCTTAGTATCGAAGTACGAGAGGAATGCGAACATCTCAGCGTCAGTAAGGGACTTAGCAGCCTGTTGCTCGCGGGCTACGTACGCCGGCCAATTGACGATATCGAAATAGTCGGGGAAATCGCCGAGGAAAGCAATGCCCGGGGCAATGGCGCGCATCGGGTAGTCGCTCAGTGCCGCTGCCGCGTAGGTGAATGCACCACCTTGGCTCTGGCCTTCGGCAAAGAGGTTGCGCATATCGCTCGTTGTGCGGGTTGCCATGAAGCGAATAGCTTGTACGCAGTCCATGAACGCACCGCGGTAGTAGTAGCTGTATTTGTCGCCGAAGTTAAAGGCGAACCAGTCGCCGTAGGTGTTGACGAAGTCGCCCTTACCGTCGGCTTCGCGCTCATCGGCTGCGCGGTTGTTGATGCACTGACCACGGGTAGAGAGGTAGAACTCGGCATAAGCGGGTTCGGCATCGCCGGAGGGGCAATAGGGCTTGACATCCTGGCCACCCGGGCGGTAACCCGAGTCGTAACCCATATAGTGCATGATCACGGGGTGTTTCTTGCCATCAGTCGGTTCGCAGTAGTAGCCGCGAACAACAACGGGGTCACCTGTCAGACCATCCGGAACAGAATTGAACTCTACGAGATAGACCTTACGTGCATCAGTCGATTTGGCAGTGATCTCCGTGAGTTGCGCATTCATGTCAATAGCTTCGAGTTGGGTCTTGGCAGTTGCCCAGAACGAAGCGAAGTCGCTCTGTGCATCCGATGCGGAAACGATTGCGGTAGGATTGATACCGAAGACGAACGCACGTGCCAAATCGTCGTTGACGATGCAGGTAGCTTTGTAGAATCCGGCTGCGAGGTCGGCATCAGTGCTAAGAACGATGTCTTGCGATGCTTTAGCCGCTACTTCAACAGATTTGGTGAGCGTGGTAACAGCTACCATCTTATCGGTAGCAATCTCCACCTCGGCATTGGCGGTTACGGCTTCGTCGTAGGGGTTCTCTACATGGATTGTGATGCTCGGTTTAGCTGTGAATACCCAGTCATTGGTCACAGGCACAGAGAGCGTGAGCGTCTTGAGCGAGGCGGGATTGAGCAGTTGCACCTCGGTGAGTATGAAGCCCAGACCGCTGATGATAGCACCGTTGGCTTGGAGCTCGGCAAGCATCGCTGCAGTGATCGTGAAATCCTGATAACGACCGCTAAGGTTAGCAATCTCTGTATCCGGCATATTTCCCCACGCGCTGGTGCTGACCTTGAGTTGTGCTCCGGCACGCAGATCTTTGAACTTGAAGCGCAACAGTTGTCCTTCGACAGCATTAGCGAACTTCGATGCAGCAATCTGCTCCCATTCGCCCCAACCCGAACCGAAATCCTTCTCTCCAGTCCAGATCGTCTCATTCTCGCCGGCAGGTTGCACGCCTTTGGTAGCGACGTAGGTATAAAGTTCGTTCACATCAAGATACTGCGCTGCAAGAGTGATGACAGGTTGGTTGACGAGGCTATCTACCTGTGCATCAGTGAGGGCGTGAATGTAGGTTTGTGCAACAGTAGCTCCTTTGACCAGCACATCCGAACGCCAGTTGACACCGAATGTATATTGATGCCATGCAGCACCATCATTGATGGCAGATACGTTCACTCCGAGCAACGAACCTGATACGAGATCTGCGAATGTACCGGCTGCGATCTGCACAACTTGCCAACCGCTGTTGTCGCTCAGTGAACCCTCCCACAGGGTCTTCTGATAGAGCAGTTCAATTTTGTTGAGGGTGTAGTTGATACCTTTGACGATAAAGCCGTTGGTGCTGACTTCTGTAGCCGCAGCTTCGGTGAGTGCAAACGCATATACGCCTGCGGTTACATTATAGGCGGTGTATTCGTCGCCTAAAGATGTCCATGCTGTCGTTTGGAGTTGGATGATAGCATCGGATTCAGCATTCGTCACGTTGATAGTAATCACATCACCGGCTTGCGCGTTCGCGAGCACGGGCAGATTCGATACTAACAACTGACGGTATTCCTGCCAGCCACTACCAAGAACCAACTCTTCGTTAGAGAGCACTTCTGCCTTAACTGCCCCAAAACTCATCAGGACAAGAGCAAAGATAAGAGAAAGTTTTTTCATGATTTATAGTGTTTATTGTTTGTGTGCGGTAAGGAGTTTTTCAAATTCCGATGCAAAGATAGCGCTTTTTTAACAAAAGCACCGACACAATTTTGCTATATTCTGCCACTGGAGTGAAATTTGGGCTAAAAAAACAGCAAAAGAAGGATTGCTCCCTCTTTGCTATGAATGGTATAATGATTACTTGTGCGGTGTGATGTCCTTGAGGAACAACGTGCGCGGTGCGTCATGGAACGCGCGGAAGTGGGTGACGCTCTCGGGGTTGGTGGGCACGGGACCAAAGAACTCATGCTCGGCATTGCGCCAAACGAGGGCGTACGATAAGGGGTAGTCGCAAAGGATGGGCAGCAATATCCTATCCCACCAGCTGGCGTCAGGCACATTGGCAAACCCGCACTCGGTGAGGGCAATCAGTTTGTGATGCTGTGCAGCAAAACGGCAGAGCACATCAAGGTCTGCGCGGGTTTGACGGATGAAGTCTTCCTCTGTGCCCCACTCGTAGGCATCCAGACCGATCAGGTCGATGCGCTCGTCGCCCGGATACCATTGTAGGAACTTCTCTTCGGGCATGTTGCCGTCAAGATTCGGGGAGTACGACCAAACTACCGACGGGAACAGACTATTGTTGATATTATCTTGCGTCAGTTTGTACAAGGCTTGGTACTCTTCGGCTGTGCAATGCGTCGCTCCCCACCAGAACCAAGCGCCGTTGTTCTCATGCCACGGGCGGAAGATGAAGGGTACGGGCTGACCGTTGTCCATGCGCAACGAGAGAAGGAACACGCGCACGCGCTCGAGCCAAGTAAGGAACAGTTCATGTTTCTCACCGCCTGGAAGGATAGCAGCCAGCGTGCCATCTGTAGCTTCCCACGCGCTGCCGGCAGGCCATTCTTGGGGCTCATCTGTATCTGTCAAGGGGTTACGCGGATGCCAACTGATGGTAACTATACCGCCACGCTGATGGTGGGCAATAATCTCGCGACTCATCAAGTCGAACGGAACAGAGTCGAGGTTCTTTGCATCACCCTTCTCTATGCCGCCGAGTTCGAAGCCCATGACAGCCGGGTAATCGCCACAAGTCTCGAGTACATCGCTGCGGTTAGGTTCATATTCCCAACCGATACCGTAAAACGGATCATCCTGGTGCCCGAACATACAGCCTTGCTCTTGCAATACGCGTAGCCTGTGTAGCAGCTGCTCACGCGGAAGAGGCTGAGGTTTGTGACAAGAGGTTAGCACAAGTCCGAAAAGGACTGCAAGAAGTGCGATATGGGTTGCGTGTTTCATAAAATATTATTTTAAGTAGAATATGCGCGAAGGAAAATCTTGGGTATATTCGGTGGAGAGAGGGAGGATGAGTCCGACGGACATCAAGTACGCGCCGGTGAACTGCTTGCCGTGGAGGGCACAAGGAGTGCCTGCATCCCAAGCATTCTTGGCGTGATTGTACTGCACGCGGATGTTTTTCTCTTCGAGCGTATAGACTTTCTCGGGATCAAGACCGGCAAAACGGATACGTTGCGGGGCTTGCTTCATGAAGTTACTCAGCGAGTAGGCAAACACTACGGCTTCCTGTTTATCATCGGTGACGTACATTAGCGTAGCTACGTCTTGCTTGGTGGGTGCAGACTGACTGCTGACCGGCTGATAACTCTGCGGCGCACAGAGGCGATAGAGATTGCCGAGTTGGATGACCGGGCGCAAAGCCTTGTAGTCAGCGAGGGCGATGGTGCATTGCAATCGTTCCTCGTCGGTCATGTGCTTGGGTTGGAGTTCGATACCCAGACGACCGCTCATCGCCACATCGCAGCGGAACTTAATCGGCACGACACGCTTGGTCATCTGATACGGTGAGTCACCTATATGTTGCGCCATAGCGTTCGACGGGAAGAAATACGATGTGCCCCACTGGATGAACACGCGCTGCAAGGCATCGTTGTTGTCCGAAACCCAGAACTCGTCGAAGTAAGGCATCAAGCCGTAGTTCGCTCTGCCGCCGCCCGAGGCGCAGTTCTGAATAACGATGTCGGGGTACTTGGCGCGGATTCTTTTAAGAACAGCCAACAGACCCAAATGGTAATCTATGTACAGATTGTCTACAGGGCTTTTGACTTTCGACTTTTGACTTTCGACTCTGCCGAGGTTTTGAATGGAGGCATTTGCATCCCACTTGATGTACGAAATATAGGGATTACGGGTGAGCAGATCATCCACCATATTGAAGATGAAGTCTTGGACTTTGGGGTTGGTCAGATCGAGCACGAGTTGCGTACCGCCGCGACCGAGTTTGAGTTCGCGATCGGGGACTTGGAGTGCCCAATCGGGGTGTTGCTCATAAAGTTCCGAGACGGTATTGACCGCTTCGGGTTCGATCCATATACCGAACTTGATATGCCGCTCTTTGGCTGCATCGGTGAGGGCAGATAGACCGTTCGGGAGTTTGCGGGTATCCACCACCCAGTCGCCAAGGGACGAGGAGTCGTTGTTACGCGGGTACTTGTCGCCAAACCAACCGTCGTCCATAACGAACAATTCGCCTCCGAAGGCTGCTATGTCATTCATCATGTCAATGATACGTTGCTCGGTGATGTCGAAGTATATGCCTTCCCACGAGTTCAGCAACACATCACGCGTGCCGTTGCCGTTATGCAGGTAGCCGCATGTTCGTGCCCAACGATGGAACGCACGGCTCACACCGCCCATGCCCTCCACGCTATACGTCAGCGCCAATCTTGGCGTTGTGAAAACCCGCTTCGGCGCGAGAACATATTCCGACGATTGCGGATCAATGCCGGCGTAGAAGTGCACGCCGCTGTTGTTCGGGGCATTGAGGCGGAGTTCGAAGTTTCCGCTCCAGCAAAGGGCTGCGCCTATTACGCGACCTGTATTCTCCTGAGGTGCACCATCCAACGAAAGCATCAGTTCGGGTGCATCGAGGTGGGCGTTACGTGCGCCGTCGGTGTTACGAATGACTTTGAGTCCGCGTGTAAGCGGTTCGTGAGTGACGACAGCTTCGGCAGCCCAGTCGCCGTGAAGATGCGTGAGCCAGACATTGTCGCCCTCGCCGATGTGCAGATAGCCGCTATCGAAACGCTTCAACAGGATTGGTTGCTTCTCTTGGTGCTCGATCTCCGTCCAGGTCTCGATGATGTCCACATTGCGCCACGCTTTGTAATACACGCGCACAGTCACGGGTTGGAGCTTGTCGCGCAAACTGACACAGACGGTTGTTGCCTGGCTTTCGACTTTTGACTTTTGACTTTCGACTATGAGATTGAGGCTGAGGTCACCATCGGCGTGTTGCACTTGGAGTGCCGGTATATGGATCATGTCGATATCGCCGAAAGCGGGGTAAGCCACTGACGGCTGACTACTGATTGCTGACTGCTGACTGCTGATGTCCTCCATCGTCGCCGACTTGTCGCCATAGTAGAGCATAGCAAGTTGCTGTCCTTCGGCGGCATCGAGGATGAGTTGTGTGTTCGGTGTTTCCACCTTCAAAACCGCAGCATGCACAGGGCTGAGTAGTCCCATGCATGCCATTGCAACAAATAATAGATTACGTGTTCTCATACTTAAGAGTTTAGGTCTTCAACCATTTATTAACCCTAATTCACTACTAAGAGTGTACGTTTACAGTCCCGCGCCATCTGTAGCTTCTGTACTGCCGAACTGTGGCGTGCCGGATGCACAGAGAGTGACGCTAACGGATATGCTGATTGCCTCTGTTTGAGGGCTTAGATAGATGCGCTTCATATTATTTAATATTTAGTCGTTTACCATTTATTTTACCATTTGCCCAAGGGCATTGTATGTCTTGCCGTCGCGAATGATGAATAACTGACCGTTCTCAATCATCTTTCGACTTTCGACTTTTGACTTTTGACTATTTATCTCGTCGATTCCGGTAGCTGTGTTGCCGACATACCGGATTCGCATGGGTGCGCCTGCACCGGAACCAGATAAAGCATCGTAGCCGCAGCTCAGATATGCATGATACGGAGCGATGGAGCAGGTTGCGTCTTTCACCTGATAGAACGCTACGCCGTCAGTGCCGTTTTGCAGCACGTAGTTGTAATTCGTAGCAGTTGTAGCCGACACAGCTGCAATGGTCTGATACGTACCAACCAATGCGCCATTAGTATATGTCCCGGTCTTTTCGCTTACATCGTCGGATGCACCGTTTTCGCTCAAGAACTCATATTCGCCTTCAGCGGCAACAATGAGTACGGGTTTGTCTTTTTCCAATGCATAAACTTCGGTAGCTTCGATTTCGTCCGAGCCATCGTTGGTCAGACTATACGCCTTAACGCCGATAGGCAATGTGGGAACATTGAACGGAAGCACGTAGGTTGCCATGCCTGCGGAGGTAACGTTGAGGTAAGCAGCCACGTTGTCAGCCGGAGTACCCTCAAGCACATAAATGTCTGTCATGGTGTAGTTTACTCCTTGAGCAATGAGAGCATTGCCACGAAGTTGTTGCTCCATCTTGTATGTAATCGGTATTTCCACCACCTTCGGCGCTTCATCGCTGCCGGTGAATACGTAGTTCACTGTCGGGTCGAAGTTATTCCAACTGCCATTGTCGTATTGCAAGAACACTTGTCCGCCTTCAGTTAATGCTGACACGCGGACGCAGAGGATATTACCAACTTTGAGGTTCGTTAGTTTGGATGCATCTACGCGCGTCGAGCCACTCCACTCTCCTACTACTTGCGTACCAGTCCAAAGGACATCATGTTTGATGAGTTTGACTGCTGTAGCGGTAAAGAGTGCACCATTGATGCGCAAACCACCGTCTTCTTTTAACTTGGTGAGGTCGGTTTCATCCATGATAGCCCAACTCAGTTTATTAGGATTGGCTTGCTTCTCGATGATATAGTTATTGTAAGCATCCAATGTGCCCAAGAAAGTCGGGCGATATTGGTTATACGAGGTCTGCACACTCATTTGATAATATCCGGTGGCATCCAAGGTATAATCAATCTCAAGGATATCGCCTATATGTGCGTCAGCAAAGGCATTATCATCAAGGATAATTTCCTCGCCCCAACTCTTGTATGTATCAAAATACATCGACCCGCTCCAAAGCGTTACAGTCTTCTTTATTCCGATGGTTTTACGCAGATACATGTTCGTTACGGAAATCGTAACGCCGTCATTTCCAGACCAGTTCTTAACTTCAATGGCCTGTAGAACAGGATTCGTAACATCTACAGCTATGCTGTTTGTACCGGCACGCATGATCCCGGAGGAAGCGATTTGGGAAGAACCTTCTATCGTGAAATAACCGGACACCAAGATGTCGTAATCGTGGTCAGCTACCTCGATGACGAGTTGTTCGTACTCATCAGCACCGTTCATCCAGTCCCATTTGACAGCGGAAGACCAAGCGTTTACCGTGAACGTGTTGTTAGCGACACTGGCAACCTCCAATGTCCAGTCTACGTCTTTTGTAACTACTGTTGCATGCAGTGAAGTCAATGACAACAATGCTGCGCCGATTAAAGTAAAGAATTTTCTCATGATATATATCATTTTGTGTGTTAAACTTTCATGATTTCGGGGACTCTCTCCCAAATTCCGTTGCAAAGATAGCACATTTTTAGCAAAACCACCGACACAATTTTAGCATTTATTGACACAAGGCACATTTCTAATACCATTATATATCGAAAAAGAGCCACATTACTGCGGCTCTTTCGATAGGTCGTTGCGCTTTAACGAACAACTGCACCAAAAACCACCCTACTTCACGATGCTTGCAGGGAACCCGAGAATATTGTAGCGGATGCCGTCCTTGATGATGAAGACTTGACCGCCCTCGATGATCTTGCGGGCGGGAGTGGTAGTGGCTACAGCACTGATGCCCGTTGATGTCTGGGGTTTGCCGAGCTCGATGGCAACAGCGTGATAGCCTTGACCGCGAATAATCAGACCATGGTCGGCGATGTCCTGTGCAATCTCGTCGGAAGCAATCTTGTAAGCGAAATGGTCGTCGCTGACCGCAACGGTGAGATCTGTCCAAGTCCACTCTTCACCGGCTTTGTAGGAGAGAGCGAACTGTGCACCATCGATAGCCTCCGCGAAGTGGATGTGGATGCTGTCGCCTTCAGCTGCACCGGAGAACATGTCTTGTTTAACCTCGTAGGTGTCGAGTTCTACGCCGGCATAAACCTGTGCGTTCCAAGAGATGGCAACATCACCCGTCCAAACGGTGGTGAAGGTGTACGGTTCGCCTTGGGGCTGCGGGTCAATGGGATCGTCCGGCTCTTTGTATTTCTTGAGCACGAGTTTGGTGACAGTCACGCCGTCGCCGCAGAGTTTGAAGCCATCCTTGAGGGCTGCAACATCAGTAGCAGAGAGGGTGAACGTAGCAATGTACGGGAACTCGATAACGTCGTTGAGGAGAATATCCTCGCCTACCTGATTCGAACTCATGTCACGCAACAGCACCTTCGGCCAGTCGGCAGCACCCTTGGCGCTGACGGTAACGAGCAGTTGGTCTTTCTCGGCAAGCAAGGCAGCCACTTCGGCAGACTGCTCGGCTACTTCGTTCCACGATAGGGTCTCCTCACCTTCCCAGAGAACTTTCTCTTCGCCGGGTTGGAGCGGATCGGGATCAACGGGATCAACGTCCTCGGTGACGATGGCAATCTTCGTCATGTCGTAGCCTTGGCCACGGAAGACAAGTCCGCGCTCGGCAATCCATTGTGCCATCTCGTCAGAGGCAACGGTGTAGGTCATAACACCGTCGGCTACGTTGACATCTTCGAGATTCGTCCAAGTCCAGTCAGAACCGGCTTTGTAGGTCATGACATACTGCGGTTCATCGATCTTGGCGATGACGGTGACCTTGATGACTTCGTCTTTTTGCAGACCAGCGAACATGTCCTCTTGGGTGTCGCGGGTGTCAAACTGCTCGCCGGCATAAACTTCGCTGTTCCAAGAGATGGCTTTGTTGCCTTCCCAAACTACGCGCTCTGCGGCGAAAAGGGTTGCGGCTGCGCAGATGGCAGCGCAAAGAGTAAAGAGGTGTTTCATAATGATGTTGTTTTAGATCAGCCATGCATGGCTGATGGCTTAATTCCAACCTGGATTATTAGAGTTTATTTTGTTGTTTGTATTGATTTCTTGAGCGGGAATCGGGAAGAGCAGATTGCGCTCGGTGCGATTCTTATTCACGCCTCCGTCATCCATGCCGCCGATAGCATTCATGGCGTCGAGGTAAATTCCCCAACGGATCAGATCCCAACGGCGGTCGGCCTCGCAGGCAAACTCCTTCGCACGTTCCTCAATGATTGCCGAGCGGCGCAGAGTCTTGTCGCTCAGCGCGTGGCTACCGCCCATCGAAGCGCGGTTGGCGTTACTGCGGACACGAACCTTGTTGAGTTGTTGGATGGCATCGCCCGGGCGGTCGAGCTCATTGAGCGCCTCGGCATAAACGAGAATCACATCAGCGAAGCGGAGGAAAGGCCAGTTGGCATCGGCATTGTCGATGGCATTGTCGCTGACATCCTCGTACTTCGTGGTGAATGCCAGACACTGGGCATCCGCGGAATAGTAGTAGTTCACGCCATCGGCAAAGATGCCTTCGGGGTCTTTCACCCAATCGCCGTCAAGGTTACGACCGGTAGCCATAATGGTGTATTCCTCATCCTTAGGGTAGTAGAACCCGCTGTTGGATGCCTCTTGTGTATATACGCGCCAACGGTGACGCACACCTTTGGTGATTCGGTAGTCGTCGTGGTCAAACAGATCGTACCAGTGGCGCGTGCAGCCCGTCCAACCGCCCGACTGGATGAAGTCGGAGTTGGTGGCAGTCATGTAGCCCTCGTACTGAGTGTGCACGGCGATCTTGTAGGTAGCATTGCCGCTGACTGTTCCTACGCTAAACAAGAACTCCGAGGCAGTGGCGCTGGTTTTCTTCCACAGAGCGTCGTAAGGCAGCAGTTCGTAGCTTCCGAACGTGCCGTCCACAACACTTTCCGCCCAGTCGGCAGCCTGTTGCCAGAGTTGCGTGGCATTCAACGCTTCGTAGCCCTTGACGGCGCGTTTGCTGAGGTTGAAGGTCTTGAGAGCAGCGTATTGCTTATTGCCACTGCCATCGGTATAGTACGGCGCACCGCTGCGGATAATAACCTCCGTGCCTTCGGGCATAGCAGCGGCAGCCATCGTAGCATAGACCTTCGCGAGCAGACCTGCCGCCGAACCGGCATTGACATGACCGGCGCGGTAGTCGGAGTCGGTGTTCTTGTACATCAGGCGCGTGGAGGACTCAAGCAGGTTGATGATGGTGTCATACACCTCGGCTACGGGGCGACGCGGCTGACTGAAATCTGCGGCGTTTTGGATGGGGATCTCGCCATAGGCGCGAACAAGTAAGAAGTACGCGAACGCGCGCTGGAAACGCATCTCACCGATGGCATTGTTACGCTGGGCGGTGGTGAGGGATTGCATGGCAGCGATGTGCGACTCTGCGTTAAGCGAACGGTTAATCAATCCGTAGCAGCCTTTCCACAGGGCATCCGGCAGTTCGGGTTCGCCTTGGAAGTTACCCGCGCCAAACGTGCCAAACAGCCAATCGGGACCTGAGATGTAGTCAGCATCGAACTCGAGCATTCTGGGGAAATACCCCCAGCAGAACATGTCGTAGATCCACTTGGAGTACGTGCCGGTCACCCACTCGTCGCATGCCTCGGGACTGTCGCCCATGCTAACGTCTGTGACGAGGTTAGTCGGGTTCTCTTCAATCCACGAACAAGCGGAAAGGCTCAATATCGCTATTGCTATAATAAACGCTTTTTTCATAACTTTCGATATTTAGAAGGTAAAGTTGATACCAAGTGCATAAGTTCTTGCGGATGGGTAAGAGTAACTGTCCACACCCGGTGTAGCAGCGTTCGTGCCACCGGCATTGACGTCGGGTTCGAACCACGAGTATTTGGTCACCGTGAAGAGGTTGTTGACCGTGAAGTTGAAGTTGATCTTCTTGATCCACTTGGCGGGATTGTACCAGTCGTAAGCAAGAGTCAAGTATTTCATCTTCAGGAACGAACCATCCTCCACGTAGCGGTCGCTGATGAGCCATGTGCGGGTGTAACCGGCAGTGGATTTCGGCCATGTAGCGTTATTCGGGTTGTCTGCCGTCCAGCGTCCTTCGTAAGCAGCCTTGGTGATGTTACCGATGTTTGACATCGTGATGTCCGTCAGGTTGTAGTTGAAGATATCGTTGCCATACGAGCCGTACAACATGAACGACAGCGACAGACCTTTCCACTCCAGCCTTGTGCTGAGTGCACCAGTGAACTTCGGGTTCGTATTACCGATGATCGTGCGGTCGGCTTCGGTAATTGTGCCGTCATTGTTGAGGTCGGCATAAACGATCTCGCCGGTCTTGGGGTCAATGCCTTCTTCCTTGTAGCCGTAGAGCGTGCCGATAGGGCAACCGTTGCGCTGGAGGAAGACTTGGTCGGCTTTCGACCAGAGCGAGGTAGCGTATTGGTCACCCTCCAAGCCGCCTATCTTGTTGCGGTTGAGGGAGACGTTCGCGCCGATGTTCCAGCGCCAGTCGCCGGATGCAAAGACGTCGTAGCTGAGCGTTACTTCCAGACCTTGGTTAGTCACGTTGCCGCTGTTCACCATCATCTGGCTGAAGCCCGACGAACTCGGGATCGTGACGTTTTGCAGCAGGTCGCGCGTGTACTTATAATAATAATCGATGGTGAGGTTCAGACGGTTGTTCAGGAAGCCTATGTCCAGACCGGCGTCTGCCTGTGAGGTTGTTTCCCAACGCAGGTCGGGGTTCGTGGGGCCGCGCCAGTCAATCATCGCCACACCCGACTCCAGCGTGCCGGCGTAGGGATAGTTAGCCGCGTCAAGCACGGTAAGTGTCCTGTAAGCGCCTATACCTTGGTTACCCGTCTCGCCGTACGAAACGCGCCACTTCCAGTTGCTGAGCACCTGCTGATCTTGCATCCACGGCTCGTCAATCATCCTCCATGCAAACGCACCGGAAAAGAACGGTGCCCATTTGTTTTTCTTGGCAAACGAAGAGCTGCCATCGACACGTGCCGACGCGGTGAACAGGTAGCGGTTCATGAGCGTGTAGTTCACGCGGGCAAGGAACGATGCCAGCGAGAGCACCTGACTGGAGGACGATATAACCGCGCGGTCGAGAGCAAGTTGCATGTTATCGTCCTTCGTCAAGTCGTTGGGGAAGTTCGTAGCGGTCATCGACTCACTACTACCCCAGCCGCGCTCAAAGGTGGCTCCGACTACCGCATTGATCGTGTGGTTCGGGTTGAACGTGTGGTCGAAGGTGAGCAATGTCTCACTTGCCAGACTCTTCCAGACGTTGCTTGCTTTGCCGGCCTTGCCGTTGTAGGGCGATTTGCCTTCCTGGGTGTGGCGGTCGTAGTACGTGCCACGGTGACCGTCGTTGTAACCCAAACCGAGGTTCTGACGAAGCTTGAGCCAAGGCTGAATCTTGAACTCCATGTACGACGACGAGAACCATGAGATCTGTTTCAGCTCGTCCTTAGCGCCGTTGACATAGTTCAGCGGGTTGGCGGCGAGCCAGTTCAGTTCGTCGAGTTGTTCGGTCGAACTGTGAGGACCGTAAGTCGGCGGGAAGATCAGCGAGGAACGGATGATACCTGTATTCTCGCTGTTCGTGCGTTGGAAGTTCGTCTTGGCGTGCGTAAAGTGCTGCGATGTGCCAATCTCAAACCAGTCGGTGATATGTCGGCCAAGATTGACCGATAGACCATAACGCTCGTAGCCGGTGTTCTTGATGATACCTTGCTGCTGGGTGTAACTGCCCGAGAACGAGTACCAACCTTTTTCCGAACCGCCACTGACGTTGGCGCTGTACTCTTGGGAGTAGCCGAGTTGGTAGATCAGTTGCTGCCAGTCGGCGCCGCTGACCTCATCCACATTGCCGTATTTGTCCGTACGCACGCCGGGGTTGAGGAAGTCTTCGGGCGCGGGGTTGTACTGTCCTTGCGTATAGACGTAACCCGAACCGATATACGGGTAGTCCCACTCGCCGCGGTAGGGATCACGCACGGTGCTGCCTTCATACAGACGGCTGTTCGCTGCGGCTTCATTCTGATAGAGCGCATAGTGGTACGCATCAAGCATCTCTACCCTGCCCGCAATCTGCGAGATTGAACCTTTGAGGCTCACTTCTACGGTCGGCTTGCTACCACTCTGACCTTTTCGCGTGGTGATGATTACCACGCCGTTCGCGCCACGTGAACCATAGATTGCCGTCGCCGAAGCGTCCTTGAGGACTTCTATCTTCTCGATGTCGTTGGGGTTAATCATCGACAGCGGCGAGGTCTGCGTGTTGTTGCCTTCGTTTGCGCCGGAGCTCGGCACACCGTTGGGGTCTGTACCGAACGGCACACCGTCAACGATATACAGCGGTTGCGAACTGGTGGTAAACGAGTTCGCGCCACGCACCGTGATGCTCGTACCACCGCCCGGAGCACCGTCGGAGGACTTGACATCCACACCGGCAATCTTGCCTTCCAGACCTTTGGCAATGTCTGCTTGACCACCCTGGCGGATGTCATCGCCTTTGATCTGGCTAACCGAACCCGAGAGGTCACGTTTTTTCATCGTGCCGTAACCTACGACCACCACCTCGTCCATGAGTTGGCTGTCTTCCTGTAAGGTGACGCTGACCGAGGTCTTGCCTTTGATGTTCACCACCTGCGTCTTGTAGCCGACCATCGACACCTGCAGGATGAACTTCCCGTCAGGCACACTGAGACTGAACTGACCGTCCATGTCGGTTACCGTACCCGTTGTCGTGCCCACCACAATCACGCTCGCCCCAATTGCCGGTTCGTTCAGACTGCCGTCCATCACCGTGCCGGTGACAGTCGTTTGTGCCGTCATCGTGAGCGAAAGCAATAGTCCGCAAAAAAGGATAAGTTTTTTCATTATTGTGCGCTAATTAATTCGATTTTGGTTAAGGTGAAGCCTACTCCGGCAAGAACGAGACCACGGGTCTTGACTTCGTCGAGAGCAACGGCGTCGAACATATACACTACATCCGTGCCGTCAAGCAAGTATGGGATAGGCTCTGCTGCGCCGGTCAGTTCGCCCCACGTTTTCGGGCTACGAAAAGACATCTGCGGTGTGATACCTGCCGCCTTGGCTTGCGGGTCTATCGTGTAACTGATGACCAGCACATCGTTCTCTGTGCTCTCCTGGAACGGTGCTGCGGTGAGTTTCATATACCCGCTCCAATCAAGCGGATAAACCTTTTCGCCGTGGAAGAGTTCGCCGGGTTGCAGCACATATTCTTTTGGTGCGCGCTGCGCTTGAGAGTAATCCTCACTTACCTCGCCTACCTGCCGAACGATACCTATACCGTCGAGTTTGTACCCCGTGCCGCCAATGCGCATGGCTACATTGCCGCCTGTGCCTGCCAACGCAAGCTTCAGCAGCGGCGCATCGTCGTAAATATACCACGTGTAGCCGTTCTCGCCAACCGGCACACCATCGACTGACGGATCAATCACATTCCACGTGAAGTCCATGAGTTTCGCGGCTGCGCCGGCTTTGACCTTGCTTACATGCAGTCTCAGACCATCGCCTACGCGCAATGATGCCAGACTCGACGCCGGAATCTCGGCGTTGGCACTCCAATCGTCTTTCATCACCACACTTGGTCCATTCCACACCATCGTCTCCTGGTAGTCCGCCGCGTCGCTAAGCGTCACCTGTATTATCCGGTAGTCATGTCCGCCGATAGCTACGCCGTGTTCACGGGCTATAGCCAAAATATCCTCCGTCAGCACCATCCGGAAAGGTCCGTTGATACCGAAGTACCCATACTCCGGCGCTACGCCTTGCCAGGTCTTGGGATTCTGAAACGCTCCTTGCGCCGTGCGCTTGGCGTTGTCGTTATATACGGTAACGATATCTCCTGCGTGTGCATCCATGAAGTGTCTCGGCTCCAACACGATATTATCCTTCCACGCCCTACCAATCGTCTTCGGACCAAGCAATATCGTCCGCTCCACACCACTTGCCGAAACGGCAAGCAACAAAGCGATGTATATCAATCCGATCCGTTTCATTTGGCAAGAAGTTTTTGCATTTCTGTTCTGTCAATCACCAACCCCGTGCCAAACGCATCCAGCCACCATTGTTTGCCGGCGAACTGGTGCTCGTCACTTGTGCCGTTGTTGTAGTTGTAGTCGTACCACGGCATGAACCAGCTCCAACGGCTTCCCTCCTCCCATATCTTCGACCACAGCGACATATCTACATCGTCACCGTTGCCACACTCGGCGAGGGTGATGAGTTTGTTCGGATACATCTCTTTCAGCGCCTTGTACTCTTTCATCAGCGGGTATTGCAGGGCGTAATAGTTGTCGCGACCTACCACATCTACCACATCATCGCCCGGGTACCAAATATCGTCACCGACCTGCGAGGTCCACACCCAGATGAGGTTGTTGAGTTTATGATAGTTCACCATTCTATCGTACATGAACCGCCACAGCTGCTTATACACCTCTGCGCCTTGTGCTCCCCACCAGAACCACGCCTTGCCGCCCTTGAAGTCGTAGGTGTTACCGGCAGCCTCGTGCAGCGGTCGCCAGATCACGGGGATACCGAGTTTCTGCATTTTCTTCAGGTAACCCGCCACTTGGTCAATGTCCTTGACCATCCTTTTGTACTCGTCAGAACTCGGGTCATTGACCTTTGATGCATCAAAACTTGTCTGCTCTTTTTCCGTTCCCGGCGAACATGTCCAGTTCGTGCCATTATTGGCAGGTACTTGCCAGTGCCACATGCAACCCACTACTCCACCCGCGTTGAACCAGTCGATCACAGGCGTAAGGTCGCTGTAATCGAGCCAACCTTGTTTGTTCACGTCGCGCGACGCGTGTATATTAATGAAGTCAAACACGTTCAGTGCCGGGTAACGCCCCGTCCATTGATAGACGTTCTCCGCCTCACGGGTGTTCCAGTCGATGTTCGCCACTACGCCTGACATCGCTTTCTTTTCGAACTGCGAGGTCAGTACTGCCCACAGCTGCTGCACCTCGGCGGTTGCGTTGGCGTTGCAGAGGGTATATGTGACAGGCTGCGGCTGAGGATTTTCCGGCTCAACGGCTTTGCACGACGAAGCACTCAGAATGAGCGCTGCAAATAACAGGGATTTCACTAAGAATTGTTGCTTCATGGCGATAGTTTTCGTAATTTCGCTGCAAAGGTACAAAAAAAGTGCCGGAAACACCGACACTATTTTAGCAAATATTACACAATCACTTTTGTCTTAGCATATTTTTCTCTGAACTCAGTAGGAGAACAACCTTTGCGATTGCGGAAGAGCCGGTTGAAATTACTCAGCGTATTGAATCCGCAATCAAAACAGATGCTCGACACCGGCTCGTCGGTATCCACAAGTTTCCGTGCCGCCACGCCCAGCCGCACATCCACGATGTAGTCCGACAGGCTCTTACCTGTGCGCAACTTAAAGAACCGCGAGAATGCCGTAGGCGACATGCTGACCATCGCCGCGAGTTGTTCTAGCCGAATCTCGTCCATGTAATGCGCAGACACATACTCCTTCACGCGTGCCACACGCCGGCTCTCGCTGGTTGTCCTGATCTGCGCAAACGACGAACTCGACAGCTCTCGCGCATCGTCGTATTTCGAAAGCTCGTGCAATATGTACATCCACTCCATCGCCGCCTGAAAACCGCATGGTATGCTTGCCAACTTCGACAACCGCGGATAGACGCTCATGATCGCCGCCATCGGAAACGCCAGCCCGCGTTGTGCGCGCTCGAACATCTTCTGTATCGATCGGAAAGGATTGGTGGAAAGGAACCCGCTTGAGGGATCGAGGTAGAACTGCACGGTTATCTCGTGGATGTCCGTGCTCGTGCATTGTCCTTGTGTCCACGCGTGCTCGAGGTTTGGCGCGGTGATCAGCACCAGATCATACTCGCCAAGCGTCTCTACCGAGTCGCCCACGAACCGCTCACAGCCGGCTCCGTGCTCCACGAAGTTCAGTTCGAACAGGTTATGCCTGTGCAGCGGAAAATCGCAACACGCCTTGTGCCGGTCGGCTACATACAGCAGGTCATGCTCGCCGAGCGGCGTCAGCTCTTGAATAATCTCATTGCTTTCCATGGTCTTATCATTTACGAGCCTGCGGATGATGTCAAAAAAGTATCAGTGAAACCATCCCCTCACTCAATACACGCTGCAAAGGTACGAAAAAAAAATGACATTTGCAAGAGCAGAACGAAAAAAATTACTCCAGCCCCTTGAAACTGGCAATGCGTTTTTCTATATTATGTCGGATACAATCGCTATAGAGCCAGGGTTCGCAACTGTGGATATCGCCCACATTGATGAAGTCCCGGTACGGTGCATACTCACTTCCGCTGTAACCGGTCACTACAAGTACATGTGCCGCCGTATCCAACGTCACCGTGATCGTGTCGTGCAGGATGGCCGGCGTGGCGTCTGTATGCCAGTTCACGGGGTTGATAGCGCAGCATGAAGCCGCAATCACCGGTTGCACATACTTGACATCCTTCACTGTATTGTAGCAAATAGCCACACCGGTATCCGTCTCGCCTTTCGCCGGATGTATATGCGCGCATAGGGTGTCCGCAGGCGTGATCTTATAACCCATTACGTATGCCGCTGCCAGCCGGCTATAGATCTCATCGTCCATATGTTTGAGCAACTCCACCACCGCCATGCCGCCTTGGCTGAACCCCGCTATCATCAGCGGACGACGGTTGTCACGACGGGCAATGAAGGTGTCAAACGCCTCACACACATCCGCCATCGAAAGACGGGTACGGCATTGAATGAGCTCTTCGTCCTTCGTCACCCAGCCGTCAATCGTCATATGCCGGTAATACGGCGCGTAGAACCGGTTGCCCGGTGCCATGTACGCCGCCACACGGCTTATCTCTATCGCCATATGCGCCCGATGCTCCGCATTCCATACATCTGCATAATGGCACACCGTCCCTTCGTGCTGCCAATCCTCCTCCCAAGTGGAGACCACATAGAAGATATCCGCGCCGGTTCCCTCAGCATCATTATCGGCAGTGAACCACATCATCGTGTCCTTATAATCAGGCGCTTGAGGAACATACGTCTTGTGTGAACAACCGCACGCTGCCAGCAACACCAGCAGCAATGCAAATAATAGTATTCGTTTCATATCGTTTATTTTAGGCATTTTGCACGAATTTGCATGCAAAGGTACAAAAAAAAAATGACATACGCAAGTTTGCATGTCATTTTTTGAAAAATTAAGCCGCTTGAAGTAGCGCGCTCCGCGCCGTTAAGCAGTTATTTTTACTCCGATTTTATCTCGTACGTTTGCTCTATCATGTCGATGATGAAGGTGTAGGAGGCGGCTTTGCCATCGACCTTGAACGAGTTTTCTGCCCCCATCTGCGAGCGGCGGGCAAAAGAGCCGGATGTGCCGGTCTCCGTGCCGACATAGCCATAGACCTCATCCCAGGATTTGAGGTTCGCCCAATCGTCTTTGATGTTCTCCTGATCAGTGAACACGAACCACATCTCTTCTTTGCCTCCATTGCCGGCAAAGGTGAAGGTGAAGATCGGGTCGTCATAGACATCCGCGCCGCTATGCGCGAAGCGCTTGTCAACAGCCATCTTGCCATCGGTGGCTGTGCCTATGTAGTAATAGGCAGAACTGATGACAGGCGAGACGAGCGTGACTCTGAGTTCGAACGGATTGGAGGTATACTTGACAACCACCGTGCCGTCTGCTGTGCGGGCGGATTCCAGTTGTCCCACGGTGACGCTCAGTGTACGCTCTACCCCACGGCGACCGTACATAGCAATGACGGCTGCCTGGAGGTCGGCAGAGGCTATACGACCTGTTCCCGAGGCTTTGATGCGGGCACTGCACTTGGCGTTCTCACCGGCCATGTCCACAGAGAACGAATCGGTACGCAGAGCGGGATCATCGGTCATGAAGAGCAGAATAGAGTCGGCAGCGTAGGTCGCGAAGTCAATGGATGTGGCTGCGGGAGTCACTTGCACTGTCACCGTATCCTCCAAGATCGGGTTCTGGGGATTAGACTGCGGCATACTCCAATCCTTGTAATTATCTTTGCAGCCGACTAACAACGCGGCACAAATGGCTATATATAATATCTTTTTCATAATGCTTTTGACTTTCGACTTTTGACTTTCGACTATTTCTCAATTAACATATAATCACCGGTGAGGTCGTTGAAGAGGAGCAGGTAGTTTCCTTCAGGGACGACGAGGTTGCCGTTACTGTCACCGGAGCCTTGCAGACCTTTCTTGTAGCCCCACTCTGTTCCGTCGGAAGCTGTTACCTTGAACGCATCGCCGCCCTTGACGGTCATCGACCAGCAGTGGTTGATCTGGTCATCTAAGGTGAAGACTTTCGTCATGGCTTTACCATTCGCCGTCAGGCTTTCGTAAGTCTTGATCGGCGTATCATCCTCGGTCTTGAACGGATCAATGGAGATGGTCGTATTGGCAGTATTGACGGTCAGGGTGTAGTAGCCCGACTGCTTGATGACGATATTGTTGTCGTCACCGCCCTCGAATACACCGACGTATTTCATCGGGTTGTCTTTGTCCTCGGCGAGTTGCTTGTAACCATGATCGTTATCCCACACGCCCGGCGTGAGCAGCATGCGGAACTTATGTCCGGCAGGCAGGTAGCAACTGAACGTAGTCAGACCTGCACCGGTCACTTTGTTATACTTCTCGCCGGCGATATAGAACGTCGGGATAATGCCCGTGCCGATAGCTTGCGCGCCTTCGTTACCCCACGCTTTCGAACCGATACAATCGCCTACCATGTACCACAGGATCGGGTCAAGGTACTCGATCTTCTCGTAGAACGGCAGCGTAGTGATGGCGATACTGTTTGACTGCTTCTCGTTCAAGCGGCGCAGGTTCTCCTGAATGAACGCATTCACGCGGATATACACAGTCAACTCTTGCGGCATATCGGCTTCGGTTGCACAGTTTCCCAGACGCATCAGCAGGTAGTTGAGGTCGGCGGCGATGAGGTGGTACTGGCAATACGTCGTTGTACGCGGGAGTGCCGCATAATCTGCCTTCAATACGCCGGAGATGTCGTTGTCCGCGCTATCGAGGGAGACGGTGAACTGATTCGTTAGCGAGACAAGTATCTCATAACTGAGCGGCAGAGGCACGTACTCCGAGGTATATTGCGGCTGACTCCACGTAAGCATCATCGAGTCGGTGGTTGCCAAATCAACGGGCAACTGCGCGTACGACGGCGTATTCAACGTGAAGTCTTGCGGGGTGCTCAACACAGGATTAGACGACCTGTCACTTTCGCAAGCAGCCAACAGGACTGCACAAAACACTATATAAATAATCTTTTTCATAATTCTCATATTTTTCGATATTTCGATTTATCGGTATTTCGATATTTCGAGAGTTCCACTATTTCTCAATCTCCGTATAACCATCATTTTGAATCAGATTCGTATTCGCCATCATCTCGGTGGAGGGGATGGGATAAACGTTCAGGTACTTATCAAACGGTGCGCCGGTGTAACTCTCGTTACCTCCCTTACCTTCCCATCCGTAGCTGACATTGAGTCCGCCGAACTTGTTGTTTCGGATCAGGTCAGGGCGACGCAGGCATTCGAAGTAGAACTCCCTTGAACGCTCATCGAGCACATCATCCAAGGTGTAGGAGTCGCGTACCGCAGCATGTGCACGTTTGCGTACGGCATCCACGTAGGTCTTGGCTTTGGCGGCATCACCTTGGTGCAATGCAGCCTCAGCAGCATTCAGGTACGCCTCAGCGGCACGCAAGAGGAAGAAGTCCGTATCCACCTCACCGGCATCGTGCGGCGTAGCGTCGGTCGTGTATTGGTTGCTCCACTTCGGCACAGCCAAGCCGTGGAAGAAACCTTGTCCGTCATTGGGTATACAGCTCAGCGTGTGTCCCTCGCCCCAGAAGATGGCGCGGTCGTCACGTGTAGCAGCATTGACCTCAAGCATCAGACGGTTGTCCTCGGCGCTCTTGCCCACGAAGTTAGCGGGTGTCGTTGTGAACTTCTCCGCCAGTTGCGGACGCGCCCGCATACCTGCCCAACCGATGCTACTCGTTCCGGCATACATGCCGTAAGCGGTGAGCATATCGCTGTTCCACATCGCGGCGATAAAGAACATCGTTCCTCCCCAAGCACGGGTAACCTTACCGTCTTGCAGCAGTGGGAACACTGCCTCGACGCTGGCACCGTTCGAGCCATTGTTTCCGCAGAACAACATATCGTAGGGCGTGAAATCCCACATCTTCGATTCGCTGTCTTGCAGACTCTCGTCGAACAGCCGGTACGGCGAGTTGATTACCTGCTCGGCATAGTCGAGTGCCTCCCGCCAATAGGGATTGTTCTGACCATCGTCGTTGAGATACGTGCCGGCATTCAGGTACAGACGGCTGAGCAGCAACCATGCGGCAGCTTTGTCCACACGACCATAGTTGACATCCGTATCCGTGCGCGGTTCGGCTTCCATAAGGTCGGCTTCGGCAGTCTTCAGCTCGCTTTCAATCCAGCCAAAGAGGTACTCACGTCCCAGCGCCATCAGTTCGGCGCGGGAGTACGACTTGTTTGCATCATACTTGCTGTTGAAGGTGTGTGCCTGACGGGGCATCTCATTGGAGATAGCGGTTATGAACGGCGGGTTGCCAAAGAGGTCGAGCAACTGGTAGTACAGGTACGCACGAATCAGTCGCACTTCGGCGAGCTTCGTCTTGTCGTCTTGCGCCTCAGGGAGTTCGAGGTAATGGTTGCAATACGACACGTTAATGATCATTCGGTAATACAAGTATCGGATAGCGTCGGACGAAGGCGTGGGACGGTTGATACCGTAGTCACCCAGACCGCCGTCCGTCCACCAGCAGATAGCCTCGTCGGTGGATAGTTCGTTGGCGTTGAACAGGTTTCTCAGGAACGTGGACTTACCGGCATCGTCGGTCTTGAAGTCCGATGCACCGTCCATGCCTTCCAGAATCAGGCACGCGTAGCACTTGCTGTACAGCGCCGTCGGATTCGCCGTGGTGGTCACATTCGGGTCGATGTTGCCGTTGTCCAGATCATACATGCAAGAATTTAGACCGCCTGCGGCTAAAAGAATAAAGACCGTTACACTAAAAGACAAAAGACTTAATGGCTTTCGACTTTCGACTTTCGACTTTTGACTTACTATATTTTTCATATCTGCTCCTCCTTAGAAATTAAGATTCAATCCAATCATATACGTCCGGCTGCGCGGATAGATACTGCCCTCCATACCGCCGGGTTGCTCGGGGTCGATGCCCTTGTACTTCGTGATGGTGAACACGTTCGAGCAAGCCAGATAAATGCGTCCGTCGATGCCGTGGTACTTGTCGTTCTTGAACAGTTTGTCGAAGTTATAACCCAGCGTGATGTTGTCGCACTTGAGGAACGACGCATTCTGAACGAGGTAATCGGTCAACGGGTACTCGTACGACGTCCAGCCCAGCGCGATGACCTCTTTCATATTGTTCGAGTACGTACCTTTCGAGGGGTTGTACAGCGTAGCGGAGTTCATGCGACTCTGCACGATGTTGTTGTACACATAGTTACCCACCGAGAAACGCAGGTTCATGCCCAGATCCCAGTTCTTGTAACTGAGTTTGAAATACCCGCCTCCCGTCCACGTGGCTGCGATGGATTTGTAGAAGTAACGGTCATTGTCGTCGATGTCGCCGTTGCGATCCACATACAGTCCCTGCACCGGTCGTCCGTTCTCGTCATACACCTGCTGATACACCCAGAACGAGTTAGCCGGCTGTCCGACCTTGTGGTAGGTCACGTTCTTTTGCATACCTACGGTCATGCCCGCCTCAATCATGTCGCGACCGCCGTAGAGTTCCTTGACCACGTTATGGTTGTACGCGCCGTTGATGCCCAGCTCCAAGTACCAGTCTTTCGTCTGCACCGGACGACCAACCAATGCCACCTCTATACCCATGTTCTCCAGTTCGCCGGCATTGAGCAGCATCGCGTTGTCGTAGTTCATACCGGCAGGGATAGTCGGTGTGCACAGCAGGTTCGTCGTGTTGCGCTTGTACATATCAATGTTCAGCGTCAAGCGTTGTTGGAACATGCCGAAGTCTATACCAAGGTTCCATGTCGAGGTCGTCTCCCACGTCAGGTCTTCGTTATACACCATCGGACGATAGAGCGTGCCGTCATTACCCGGACCAATAGGATACAAGCGGTCAAGCTGCGTGGTGGTTTGGTAGATAGGCGTGTAATACTCCTTACCTGTGTCTTGCTGACCGGTTTGTCCCCAACCGAGACGCAACTTCAAGTCGCTAATCTCTTTGACGTTTTGCATCCACGGCTCGTCGGTGATGCGCCAAGCAAACGCAGCCGAGGGGAACACACCCCACCTATGCCCTTTGGCAAAACGCGATGATCCGTCGGCACGCACCGTAGCCGTCAGCATATAGCGGTTCATGAGCGTGTAGTTAGCTCGTCCGAACCAGCTGACCAGTATCGTTTGTCCGCGCCAGTGGTAGGTGCTCTCGTTATGCACCGTGCCTGCCAGCGGATTACCCTCATCATCCGTACCGAGGTTCGACTTAGGGTAATAATCCTTGCTCCAACTGTTTCCTTCCCAGTGGGTCTTGCTATATTCGTAACCCGCCATGATGTCGAAGTGGTGGTTGTCGTTGAAGTCCTTATAATATTGCGCGTACGCGGTAGCAAGCAGACTGTACTGCTTGGTCTTGCTCTCTCCGTCGCCGCCGTAGTAATAGCCGTAACTCGAGTACGGAGACTTATGCGTGTAATCGCCGCCCATGTTGTAGTCGCCCGCGATGTTCGCATGCAAACGCAGGTCTTCCAATCCGTGGATCTTGTAGTCAATCTCAATGTTACCAATCAACACATGGGCACTCTTGTCATAGGGATTATGCGCAATCAGTTCCACAGGGTTCGATGTGCCTTCTCCGTTGCGCTCGTAGGGGAACGTCGGGTCATAGACCGTCGTCGGTTGTACCCACTGCCAGTATCCGCCCCAGTTCTCGAACGCCGGGTCATCGCTCTTCACCGGACGTGTAGGATCCATCGAGAACGCGGCATCAATAGCACCCTGACCGCCTCCGTTGGTGTGCGACCAAGCGTACTTGGCGTTGATGTTAAACGTCAAGTGCTCATTCAGGAACGATGGGCTGAAACTGAATCCACCCGTAGCGCGACGGTAGTCCGAACCCTTGAGGATACCCTGCTGGTCGGTGTAACCCAAGCTCACGCGGTAGGGCATGCTCACCACCTCGTTGCTCACGCCACCGGCTACACTCACGTTATGGTCGTGACTCAGGCCGGCACGGTAGATCTCTTTCTGCCAGTCGGTGCTCGCATCGCCCAGACCTCTATACGCAGCACTGTTCTCGCCGTAGGTGGTCTTGATGTAGTCGCGGTACTCATCGGCGCTCATCACATCGAGTTTCTTGGATATAGTGCTCACCGAGAAGGAACCGTTGTAGCTCACCTTCGGCGCTTGATTCTTGCTACCTTTCTTGGTCGTGATGATGATTACGCCGTTTGAGCCGCGCGAACCGTAGATCGCCGTTGCCGAGGCATCTTTCAGCACCGTGAACGACTCTATATCGTTCGGGTTAACCAAACTCAGCGGGTTGTTCGTACCGCTCGTACCGCTGGCATCCATCGGCATACCGTCAATCACAATCAACGGGTCGTTGCTCGCGTTCAGTGACGCACCGCCACGGATACGTATCTGCGCACCGCCGCCCGGCTCGCCCGACGAGGTGTTCACGTTCACACCGGCAATCTTGCCTTGGATCATGTCCTGTGCGCTGGTCACTTGTCCGTGGTTCTTGTCATCGGGCTTGAACGCCGTCACCGATCCCGTCAGGTCGTTTTTCTTTGCCGCACCGTAACCGATGACCACCACATCTTCGAGCATCTCACTGTCCTCAGCCAACATAACGTTCATCGTGGCTGCCGCTTTCAGCGTCTGCGGCTTGTAGCCTACATAAGAAACAACGATTGTTGCACCGGCTTCGGTATTCAGCTCGAAGTTTCCGTCGAAGTCCGTGACTGTTCCGTTGGTCGTGCCTTCCACGAGCACGGTCGCACCAATTACCGGTTCCCCGGTCTGATCCACCACCGTTCCCCGCACCGCCAGTTGTGCGTTGGCACTCACTGACAGGATGGCGCATAGAATGAATAATAACTTTCTCATTATTTCGTGTAATTATAGTCGTTGGTATATGTCAGTTCTTTGGCAACCTTGTAGGTCAGCGTAGCCTGTGTGGTCAACACATCGCTGTTGAGGGTGATGGTGTACTCGCCTTTGTCGGTTACCCACATTTCGCGCTCCACATCGTACCGTGCCAGGAAATAGTTCGGTACATTCATCGTCAGCGTTTCACTCTCCCCCGGCTTCAACTCACGCGTCTTGGCAAAAGCCTTCAGTACACCGTTCGCATAAAGCTGTGCCACTTCCTTGCCTGCCACCTTGCCGGTATTCTTTATCGTCACGCTCACCTCAAACCCGTCACCGACCTTCTTGATCTTCGCACCCGAATAAGCAAACGTCGTATAACTCAATCCGTAACCGAACGGATAGGAAACAGCCTTCTGCGCCGTCGTGAAATAGCGGTAACCTACCAGCAGACCTTCCTCGTAGTTGGTGTATTCCATTGTACTACGCGGATCCCATTCCTGAACCGGCATGCGTTCCTTTCCGCCAAAGAGAGGGAAATTACGACTCGACAAATGATCCATGCAACTGTTCGGGAACGTGCACGGCAACTTACCCGACGGACAAACCTTGCCGGTCAGCACATCCGCCACACTATTTCCGACCTCTTGTCCGGGTTCCCATGCCAGCAGAATAGCGTCGGGCTGAGTCTTCCATGAGGCAGTCTCCACCACGCTCGGGGTGTTCATGATCACGATCACCGGTTTGCCCTGCTGATGAAACGCATCGCAGATGTCCGCAATGATCTGCCGCTCTTGGGCAGTCAGGTTGAAGTCGTCCTCGACCTTCCGGTCACTACCCTCGCCCGCCTGACGGCCTAAGGTATAGATAGCCACGTCGCTGCTCTTGGCTGCACGCTCAATGATCGTTCTATCTATCGCAGCCTCGGGCAGTACCGGTTGCTGCCAGTCGCCGCCATGACCGAACCGCGCCGTGCGTGCGCATTGCGCGTACGTCTTATAATTAACGTACATCCACTTGATGTCGGCATTCAGTGTCAATCCTTGTGCCTCCAGCGCATCGCTCAGCTGCGATATATACGGCTTATGCACATCGCCCGAACCCGTTCCGCCGGCAAGCATGTCGTACGACGTCACGCCAAACAGCGCCACGTTCTTTGTCTCACGCAGCGGTAGCACATCGCCGTCATTCTTGAGCAGCACCATGCACTCGCTACCCACGCGGCGCACCAACGCAGCATGTGCCGTCAGGTCGGGGTTGTCGCTGTATTGGTAGCCCTTGTAGCGCGGCGTCTTAACGATATATTCGAGCACCCGGCGCGCGGCACGGTCGATATAGTCCATCGTTATCCACCCTTTCTGTACGCCTTCCATGAGGTGCGTCACCTGATCGTCCGTACCGGGCTGGAGATGGTCGTTACCGGCCTTGATCTGCGCGATAGTGTTGCGCGTACCGGTCCAGTCGGTCACCACGATACCGTCATAGCCCCACTCCTCGCGCAGCACCTTGGTCAGCAGCCACTCGCTGCACTGCGTATATTCGCCGTTGAGTTTGTCGTACGACGACATCACCGTCCACGGGTTCGATTCGCGCAAGGCAATCTCGAAAGGTTTCAAATATAGCTCGCGCAGCGTGCGCATATCCACGCGACTGTCGTTCACAAACCGCATCGTCTCTTGGTTGTTCGCCACAAAATGCTTGATGCTCGTTCCCACGCCCTGACTCTGCACACCGTTGATATACGCCGCACTCATCTTTCCAGACAAGATCGGGTCTTCTGAGAAATACTCGAAGTTCCTTCCGCACAACGGATGACGGTGGATGTTCGTTCCCGGAGCCAGCAGCACATCGCAGCCGTACTCCAAGGTCTCGTTACCCATCGCCGCCGTGGTCTCATACACCAAGTCCAAGTCCCACGAGCTTGCCAACGCTGTAGCGATAGGAAATCCCGTAGCGTAGAAGTTCCGATCTGCACCCTCGCGCCACTCGCTGATTCGTACGCCCGCAGGTCCGTCGGTAAACACCGTCGGCGGCACGCCCAGCCGTTCTACAGCCGTCGTCGTTCCCGCCGCATCCGGCACGATCCGTTCCTGATGCCCGATCATCGTCTCACTCTTCGAGGTGTACGCGTCATGACAACCCACTATCAGGTTGACCTTCTCTTCCAATGTCAATGCGCTCAGCACCTCATCAATGTTCTGAGGCGTCAATCGTATCTCTTGCGCCGAAACAGCAAGAGCCGCAATACTTAGTAATGTAAATGCTATCTTTTTCATGTTTAATGATTTTGTCAATTGGTATTTTGGTGATTGTTGTTTTTGCAATAGTTTGTCTCGTGTTTTTCTGTCTTTTATTGGGGGCCCCAACGTAAACCAAGCCGTAGGCTGTTTGCGGTGGGGAGAGCGGAGGTAGGCTGAGCTTTAAGACCGCTGAGCGGGCTTCTGTGCGATGCCTTACCGAACGCGACTGCAAAATTACAAAAAAATATCCATTTTCTCTTCTTGAAATCGGACAAACGATGCAACATTTCGGACAAACGCCATTTTTGTGTCAGGATTATGCCCATTTCCCCGCAAATCGGTTACATTTTTCACTTTTTGTTCTCATTCTACAGGAAAAATGCACAACTCTCTTGCATATATCAGATTTTTTTAGTAACTTTGTAGCCGGAATCGGAAATAGCACACAATGGCCAAGAAGAGCGACATAGCGAAAGTTCAGACGGGAGCCTTGCAACCACTGGAGCAGATTGAGAACCTCATCCACGTCATTCGTGGCAAGCAGGTCATGCTTGATCACGATTTGGCTAGGCTGTATGGTGTAGATACCAAGCGGTTGAATGAACAAGTAAAGCGTAATATAGAGCGTTTCCCTGAAGATTTCATGTTCCAACTCTCTAAAGAGGAGTTCGAAAATTGGAAGTCGCAATATGCGACATCCAATGCTAAAGAGTTTTTAAGATCACAATTTGCGACCTTAGAAAATGGGGAGGACTTTTTAAGATCACAAATTGTGACCTTAAACGAGGAAGAGAACTTGAAGTCGCAAATTGCGACCTCAAGTGAAGTGAAAATCTTGAAGTCGCAAATTGCGACCTCAAGTTGGGGAGGTAAGCGATATACTCCTTACGCCTTCACCGAAAACGGAGTGGCTATGTTAAGTAGTGTTCTTCGCACCCCATTAGCCATCAGCACAAACATTCAGATCATGCGCGCCTTTACGGCATCGCGGCATTTCTGGGCATCAAACGCACAAATGTTCCAACGACTGGATGTAATGGAGCGTAATCAGTTGGCTCTCAATGCGCATCAAGAAGAGTTGTCCGCAGGTCTTGCAGACACCAATCATCGTCTCGAAGAGGTCTTCCGCCGTCTGGATAACGGCAGTGCCAAACCTACACAAGGCATCTTCTACGACGGAGAGGTGTTCGATGCATACATCTTTATCAACGACCGCATCCGCGAAGCCAAGAAACGGATTGTACTGATTGATAACTATGTGGACGATAGTGTGTTGAAGATGTTGGATAAGCGCAACAAAGGCGTTACAGCAAAGATCTATTCCAAACTGCTGTTACCGCATATCAATGTGGACATCGCCAAACATAACGCGCAATACGAGCCGATAGATATTGAACTGTTCGACCGTGCGCATGACCGGTTCCTTTGCATTGATGACACCGTATATCATATCGGCGCCTCGCTCAAGGACTTGGGCAAGAAGTGGTTCGCTTTCAACAAGATGGAAATGACCACAGATGAACTATTAAGTAAAATTTAACACTTGGTATGTGCAAATTTTGCACATACCAACAAAAGCAGACAGCCTATGACCAACCGTGCATCGTAAAGGCGATGCAGTACATATAAAATAAATGCAATTCGCTATTTATTCTGATTCGTCAACTACCACGAGACATTTTACATCAAGAATAAGTCGTGAAACACTGCGCGCAGTGTGGAGGACTTGTTGATGTAAAGGTGTGGTAGCCTGACGAATGACAAGGCTTCCACGCTTTTTATTTATAGTAAGATAAACAGCAATTTTTATAATATGAAGGAAAAATTACAATACCTTATTATGTTGCCAATACTTCTTTTCGCGACATTCTCTTTTGGACAGACACTATCGAAATATGTTGGTGCTTGGTATGTGGATGAAGATTATTTCTACACAGTTAATACAGAAAATGAATGGGTGCGAATGTATCCTCAAGGTGCATTAGTAAATGGTTTTTACCATTATTATGAGAAAGATGGACAACGAGTTAAACATGGTTCATTTCGAATGTCCACAGACTTTTATGCATCACTCAAAGAAATAGGAATGTCAGGATATTACGATGCTCTTGGTCTAAGAAATGTAGAAAAATATGTAGTGGAGGGGCAGTATGAGCATGGAAAACGAAATGGGAAATGGGTGATATATCCTAATGAATATGTTGCCAATAGTGCGAAGGCGCTTTGGCCATCCATTACCCTAAATTACACCAACGGAGAATTACATGGTGCGGTTGATATTTGCGAATATAAGTATAACACGAAAGAACTAACTCGCAAAATTGCATTCAATATATCAGACGGAAAGTTAGTCAATAATTTCTATAAATATGTGAATATTGCAGAAAACGGACAATCGGTAATGAGGGAAATAAAAGGAATGTTTGACGAAAATGGTAATGCGTATGGTACATGGGAAATAAAGGTAAACAAAAATGGAACACCTGTAATATATACTTTGGATTACGTAAAAGGGATTCTTCTCTCATGTACTTATACGAATCAGTCAACAGGGACTAGTGGTAATTACTCTATAGATAAAAGTTGCAATATTGGAAACATCAACTCTCTTAAACAAAGACTACAATCTTCAATTCCACATTCAATTGATTTTAGTAATCATTTTTCCCAAGAACAGAAGCTGAGAATTGTACAGAAAGAATCCGAAGATATAAGTATGGAAGAACTAAACAAATATCTAAAGGATTATTCGAATTTGTTTGTTGAATGGGGAGATTGGCATTGGATTGACATTAGGGACTCTTTATGGGAAGAATTTCACAGAGGAATCATCTCGGAGTATAGATTTGATAAAGAAATTAACTCCACCATAAATATCATTGAGGAAGCTGATATATGGATAAAATATAGCCTTCAAGACATTCCATATTACATAGACCATGAAGTGGATGCGCATGGTGTTGTCTATCTGTTTGCAGAAGAAGCATACCAAATGTTTATGGAAGAATTAAACGAACTATTATAAATCGACATCAATATGAAAAAGAACTTATTATTAGTATTGCCGCTGATGCTGCTTATCCTGTCTTGTTCTACAAACTCGGATCAAGATAGGTATGTACAAGAAGTTATTAACACTATGCATGGATCTATGAAAGCCAAAGCAAAGCTTCCAGAAACAGTCTCATTCTCTAATGAGCGGATAGTTTTTAATCAGGATTCACTATGTATAGTGCATGTAGATTTTTCCGCAAACAATGTGTTCGGTACGCTCTTAACTAAGTCAAGGCAATATATCGGCTACACAAAAGACGGCGTATATTATGAATTCTTTGATGATATAGAAGATTCTGTTTTTGTCGCTATAGAAAAGTATGACCAAATTAAAGAAGGTACATTCTATGAGAATCTCCCTTATGAAGATGGTATAAAGTTCCGCTGTATTCAAAGATTAAACAAAGAAGGATGGATTCTTGGTAATGAATCGGCTAAAGTCCAATTGTGCAATTCATTAGGTACCGGCATATGGGAATTATTTAGAAAGAAGGATAGTTTTGGAGAATATACGGATTACACATATATAGAGTTAGCGGGCTTCGGAACATTTAGTAATAGTGCTACAACGGATTCAAAGCTGAAAGTTACCCTCATCGTGGATGCACAAAGTATGTACATGATTTTGTTTGAATATGGGAATTTCCCCAAAAAGGATAAATGGTCGGGGAATATGGAAGTCAAAACTCAAGATGGTAATATCCTAACTTTTCATGTAAGAAACACAGAAGATGGTACTTTGCAAATAGAAGACCCGAAAGGATTCTTTGTACAGATTGTTAATAACGAAGGCAAGATATTGTGTAAAATTGATTCAGAGAAATATCCATATGGTACGATTTTCAAAACTCCTTATACATGGAGTTTTAATCTTGATGGTTACAATAGAGCGAAACAATTTATTAAGTAATGTTCTCTCTACTGTCAGACTGATATATGCAAGACAAAATATAATACCCGTCATATACGACAGTTTTCCCTTTGTCAATCCACCCATTCCCGATCCGTTCTCGATCCGTTTACGGGTCAACTACGGGAGCGAGCGCTAACAATACGCCACTCTCGCAAAGCAGCGCAAGAGTGGCGTAATAGTAGCTGAATATGCTTAATCTGCCTTACTGAATCCGATTCCCTAACACGGTAAAGGTCTGCCCACCGCGTTCTATCAGCAGTTGCCCATCGCGGATCACCTTGGTGCTTGGCTGTTTGTCGCTTACCACATTCTCCACCGGTGTATCCTTCCGCGAACGCCAAGCCAGCAACTGAATAGCCGGCTGACCGTACATGTTGAACGCACCGTGGCTGGAGTGGTACTCGCCGTACGTGCCCGTATCGTGCGTCTCTACACCGTTCTCGTCAATATTATGACTCCAACCGCCATACACCTCCGGCTCCCAGTAGAAGATCCCGCGGCAACCGGATTTCGCCATCATCTTCGTGAACAGGTCTTCAAACACCTGCCTTGCCACCTCGCTGTCACCGGTCTGCTCTTCGCCGTCAGCCTTGCTGGTGTCCCAAGTCGAGGAGCCCGTCTCAACCACCATCACCGGCACGCGGAAAGTTTTGTACAGACTCTGCAGACGCTTGGTTGCCAAAGTGTTCGTTGCCTCCCAATCTGACCAGTCGGGGTAATACGAGAGACCAATCATGTCGAACTTGCCGCCATACTGCTTGAAGGTTTGGTAGTAGCTGGAGTTGTCTTTCTCGCCTTGGTCGTGGTGCACAATCACCATGGCATCAGGATAGATCTCCTTAACCGCATCATATCCGGCATTGCTCAGGTCGGCATAACGCTTCCAACTGGCAGCGAGCGATGATGTGTTCCACAATATACGCCCATCGTCATACACCATACCGCCGCTCGTCTCGTTGCCCACCTGCACCCACTTAACCGTGATGCCTTCGGCTTTGATTGCACCAAGCACGTCACGCGTGTGATCCGCTACTGCAGCTTGCGTCTGCGCGAAGTCGTAGTTTGCCCATGCCGCAGGTTTGGCTTGCTTGCCCGGGTCGGCAAAGTAATCAGAATAGTGGAAATCAATGAGGATATCCAAGCCGGCAGCGGCTGCACGCTTTGCTTTAGCCACAACATCGGCTTTGTTTGACCACGGACCATACGCCGTGCCATTCGGACCACTCGATTCGGGATTCACCCACACGCGAATACGCGTAGCCGTCATCCCAATGCTCTTCATCAGAGAGTAGATCTCCGTCTCGTTTCCACTCAAGTCGTAGAACTTCATGCCGTCGGCTTCCATCTCCGTACACCAACTGATGTCCACACCCGCCGCAAACGGCACGTCAGGCTCCGTTTGTGCTGCCAACTGAAGGCTGAATACTGACAGCTGAATGCTGACAACTAAAAGACTTTTTAGAATCGTTTTTTGCATTGTATTGTGTTTTATGATTTTCGGTTGTTTATTGGGGTCCCCGACGTAAACCAAGCCGTAGGCTGTTTGCGGTGGGGAGAGCCGGGGTCCCCACAGGAAGCCTTGCTTTCGCATGGGGTGTCAGAGCGGAGGTAGGCTGAGCTTTAAGACCGCCGAGCGGGCTTCTGTGCGATGCCTTACCGAACGCGACTGCAAAGGTACAAAAAAAGTCCAATTTCTCTTCTTGAAATCGGACAAACGATGCAACATTTCGGACAAACGGTGTTTTTCAGTGCTTTTTAGTACTCACTTGGCTTGCATCCGAACTTGTCTTGGAAACATTTGGTGAAGTACGACGGGGTGCTGAATCCGCAGGTGTAGCATACCTCCGACACGGAGAACTTATGCTCCTTTAGCATCTTCGCGGCTTTACTGAGACGCACCGAATTGATATATTCGAGAGGCGACATGTTCATCTCTTTCTTGATGATGCGATAGAGCTGCTTGGGACTGATACCAGTCTTCTCGCTCAAGGTATTCACATTAAGGTTTGAGTCAAAACTATTCTCATCCACCGTGCGCACGATCTTCCTCAGTTGCTTCTCGCCCTCGGACTCCGGCACGATGAAGTCTTTCGTCTTGGTCAGTCGCTGCTTGACGTGGCTGATGGCTTCTTGCAGCTCCTCTTGCATAGCCGCGGCTTTCTGTTCGTGATGACGCTTGCGGTACGTGAACCACACGAAGTTCCCCGCCACAACCAGCACAAACAGCAAATACAACACAATCGCCCACCACGACAACAGCGGCGACCGGGTGTGCTTGAGTTGTTCGACTAAACTACTCAGTTCATCCCCATCCATCTCCACAACCACATCGCTACCGCCCAGGTACGTCGCACCGGTCGCCTCGTCCTTATACATGCAGAAGTACCCTTGCGGCACGACAGGCTGCGCAGGCATAGCAGCGGCATCCATTGGGGTGAACACACCGTCGGAAGTGATGCGTGTGACTTGATCCGTCTCGTAATACAGCACAAAACGGGTATGTGCATCGGTTGCCACGATTCCTCGCACCAAGTCGTTGGGCATCGGGCTGTTCGTGGTGTTATACGACTCATCAGCAATGAGTTTGCCGCCCTCACCATTCAGACGGGATTTGGCAATCCGATGCAAACCGCCCAAGTAACTACCTATATAGATGTAGGTGGAATCTTCCTGTACAGCATACACCCACGCTGCTTCATGTCCACCCTCTGCGTCCGTCACATGGTAGGTGCAGAAGTCGTTTGCGTCAGGCAGGTATAACTTCAATCCGTCATCCGTCGCAAACCACAATCGTCCCTCGCTGTCTTCATATATGGCGCGAATCATCACATTCGCCAGCAGGTGTTCCACTTTGCTTTCGACTTTCGAGACACCCCGCTGCGCAGGCTTGTGGGGACCCCGTGACTTTCGACTTTCGACTTTAAGCACTCCATTCGTTCCTCCCAGCCACAACACACCTTCCCTATCCCGTAAGATAGCATGCACCTCACCTTCCTCGCCTGTACCCGCCAAGTCCGAATACGCAATCGTACGCATCACCTGCCCGCTGCCGGCTACCGACAATCCGCGGCTATGCCCCACGAACAGATTCCCGTCCCCGTCCGTCGCGATGCTCCATATAGCATTGTCCGCTATCGTCTGCGCGTTTTGTCCGTCATGTTTGTACGCACTCACCTGCTCGCCCTGCAAGGCGTACAACCCGTCACCGCAACCTATCAGCACCTCATCGCCCCGTACCGCCATGCACTTGATGCTCATCTTCCCCGTGAACGGCATAGCCGTCCAGCGATCGCTCTCCGGCTCGTAACGGTACAGCGCCTCATGAATACCCACCAGCAGCGACTTCCCGTCCGGTGCTTCCACTATACTGTTCACAAAACTGCTGGTCGCGTTCGGCATCTCCTCCGGCATCACGCGCTCAAATCGTCCTTCTGCTCTACTCCACCTCGCCAAGCCTGCAAACGTCCCTGCATACACATCCCCTCTGCTATCCTTCAGCAGGCAATACACCGACTGATTCGGCAACCCCTCACTACGGCTTTCGACTCTCGGCTGGACGGGGTCCCCACAAGCTTGCGCAGTGGGGTGTCTTCGACTTTCGACTATAAACACTCCGTTTGTACTCCCGATCCACATCGTCTCACCATCCTCCACAAGGCTGCGCACCTCGCCCAATGTTCCATCCAACACTTGCATTGAGCCCTCCGCCGGATCATACACCATCAGCCCCGCATTACTTCCCAGATAGATCCGTTCACCCATAGGAAGTATAGCATTCATCCGGCTCGTGCTCCAATCGCCTTCCCCTATATGCCGCAATGTGCTCTCGTCTTTGCGGTACAATCCGGTCCCTGTCCCAAGCAGCACACTCCCGTCCTTTTGCGGCGCAATGCAATACACCGTATTCCGCTGCCCATCCACCGATATGTTCTGCCACACCGTCATATCCATCGCCTGACAACAGCCCACACCCATCCACAGCATCATCATCCATGCCGTCACCGTTCGCCGTATGTATTGCCACTTGTTCGCCATCGCGCTCATATTAATTCGTCTGCAAAGATACAATTTTTTTCGCAAAAATGCAAGCCCAGCGTGCACATTCTCACAAAAAATGACAAAAAAATGCAAAATTTAACAGAAAAGGCGGTTTTTTCTTGTATATATCCGATATTTTTCGTACCTTTGCACGGTATTTCGTCAATATGCCGTCGTATTATCCACGTATAATTTACGTACGATATACGTAGGATATACGTACGATATACGTAGGATTAACCTGCTTTCATCCTACAGAACTAATAACAAATTACAACCATGGCAAAAGTCCAACCAAGCGTAGCCCTTGACGCTATTCAAGGCAAACTCAAACGCGACGACCGCATCGTTTTCCGCACCCGCAACGGCCGCACCCACGCTTATGCGTTCGACAACCCGTTCCACGGCACAGCTTCCGCCGAGCAAGCCCAAACCCGCTCCTCGTTCGGCATGGCTGTCAAGCAAGCCTCAGCCATCCTCAACGATCCCGAACAGCGCACCGACTGGGAGCGCCGTTATGCCTCCTACCGCAAGCATTACCGCGCCTCTTCCTCTGCCCGTTACTACTCCACTCTCCGTGGTTTCATCATCGCCTCCCTCAAGTCCCAACCGTAGCCATCACCCGTCATCGTTTATGCATCATTTAAGCATCGACCATATATGGGCGATCAATGCCATATCATCAGTTTTTGTCATGTGCGCGAGTCGTCAGGCTCGCGTTAAGTGTCCTGTGCGCGCTACCTCTGATAGCGCGAAGTATTACCTCCCCTTTTGGTAGCGTACCTCGTTCATTTATGTAGCATTTTTGTCTCAATTAACGGAATTTCCTCATTATTTATGCAAAATATTTGCATATATGGATTTTTTTTTGTAACTTTGCGCTCGAAGTTGTAAAATGAGGCAGATGCCTAAAAAACGCAAATATACGGTTATTGACCTTTTTGCTGGCTGCGGAGGCCTGTCGCTCGGTTTGTATCAAGCCGGGTGGCAAGGGCTTTTTGCTATCGAAAAAAACGCTTTTGCCTTCGAAACGCTCAAGCACAATCTGATTGATAACAAGCGGCATTTCGATTGGCCGGACTGGCTGCCTCAAAAAAATCATGACATCAATGATGTCTTGAACGACCACAAGGACCAACTGAAAGCCTTGCGCGGCAAGGTTGATTTGGTGGCTGGTGGTCCACCCTGTCAGGGATTCTCTATGGCAGGACAGCGCATAGAGGACGATGTCCGCAACCAATTGGTGTTCTCGTATATACGATTCATCGATTATGTCCGTCCAAAGATGATTCTCTTTGAGAATGTAAAGGGGTTCACGTACGCTTTTGACAAGAAGAAAAACAGCGATGCCGAGCCTTATTCGCAGAAGGTCATCCGCGAATTAAAGAAATTGCACTATAATGTCAAAGATTTCGTCATCGATTTCTCTAAATATGGCGTTCCGCAACGTCGCAAGCGTTTTATCTTGGTGGGCATCCAGGACACGCTTGGCACGCCGGACAATTTTGAGGAGTTATTGAGGAAGAATCGGGACAAGTTCCTTGCGGAAAGAAATCTGCCCGTTTCAACAACTATCCAGGATGCCATCTCCGATCTACTTCGTGCTAACGGAGAAACGCCGACGCCGGACCGCAAGGGTTTCCAATCAGGACGATATGGGAATGAGAACTTGACTTCCTATGAGAAATATTTGCGCGAGGACTATCCTTTAACACACACTATTCCGGATAGCCACAGTTTTGCCAAGCACACAGCGGACAAACTGGCGTGTTACCAACACTTGCTGGCCGAGTATCCCGAGCGAGGCAAACGTATCGATGGCGACAAACGCGAAGCTTGGGGAATTCTTCAACGCGGTATCACCGTGTTAGACCCTAATGATGTTGCGCCTACCATCACTGGCCATCCTGAAGATTGTTTACATTATAGCGAACCTCGTATCATGACCGTACGGGAGTGTGCCCGAATACAGTCTTTCCCGGATTGGTATGAGATAAGAAAGAAATACACTACCGGAGGCAAAATGCGTAAAGTGGAAGTACCACGTTACACGCAAATTGGCAACGCTATTCCTCCTCTTTTTGCTGAATTGGCGGGAAACGTTTTAAAAACGTACTTGTAATATGGAACAATTGCAGTTTAAAATTAGTTCGGCTCTGAAAGATTTAGTCGGCAAAGATCTTATTATCAATGATAATGTTGCGATTTTTGAGTTAGTCAAGAACGCATATGATGCTTATGCCACTAAGGTAGAGATTGAATTCTTGGAAGACAAAATCATCATCTCTGATAATGGCAAGGGAATGACATTTGAAGATTTATGCGACAAGTGGCTATTTGTGGGATTTTCTGCGAAAAAAGATGGTACCGAGGATGGACAAGAAGATGATGACAAGCAAAAATCATATAGAGACAAAATAAAGAGACATTATGCCGGCGCAAAAGGCATTGGACGTTTTTCATGTGATCGTCTAGGTAAAGAACTGCTATTAAAGACCAAAAGTGCCAAGTCTAATGCACTTGAAACGATATATGTAAACTGGACAGATTTTGAAGCGGATCAGTATGTAGAATTTGAAAAGATCAATGTCGGGTATGAATCTTCCCATACAGACAATACTCTATTCCCAGACAATAAACAATATGGCACTATACTTGAAATATCCCATTTGAATGATGAGAAGTTGCCGTGGACGCGCAAGCGCTTGCTTGACTTGAAACATTCTTTGGAGAAGCTCATTAATCCTTTTGCAGAAACCAACGAATTTTCAATTGAGATCAAATGTCCTCGGGAGCAGAAAGAGGATGATGAATGTATAAAAAACAAGAAACATCAGCGGGAAATCGTCAATGGAGTATTAACCAACAGTATTACTCAAATACTGAACCTTAAGACCACTCAAATAGATGTAAAATTGTCAAACGGCTATATCTATACTACTCTTTCGGATAGGGGTGTAGAGATGTATAAAATCCGCGAAAAAAACGCAGATTTCGCACTACTAACGAACGTAAGTATTAATTTGTACTACCTAAATAGATCTGCAAAAGTCAGTTTTACACGGCTAATGGGAGTAGAGCCCGTCAACTATGGTTCTATATTTTTGTTTAGAAACGGATTTCGAATAATGCCTTTTGGCAACACTGGCGATGATAGTTGGGGATTGGATTACCGTGCCCAACAAGGTAGGAGCCGCTTCCTCGGAACTCGTGATTTGTTTGGTAGAGTAGATGTTCTTACAGACAACATTGAAGAACTCAAAGAAGTTTCCAGCCGTGACGGAGGATTGATTGAAACTCCTACTTCATCTCAACTATTCCAATTATTTACTATTGCACATCGTCGGTTAGAAAGATATGTCTCCGGTGTATTATGGGGAGGTTCTTTTGTCCAAAAAGAATATTTCAAAGACGAAAACGAGGCACTGGCTCAACGTAAGGAGTTATTGGAGGCGGACAAAGAATACGACACTCCTGACTATATCATGAACTCAAGTCTTGGTAGTAAAATTGATTTCGTACAATTGATCAAAACTTTAACCCGTGATAAGAATGTCGAAGTACTATCGTACAACAAAGACCTTGCAAATTTATTTGCCAATCTTTCCGATGCCGACCAGATCAAGCCGCAATTTATTAGCGATTTGGAAAAAATTGCCGAGACAACAAACGATGACTCATTGCTTGCCAATGTCAAAGATGTAAAAGAATATGTTTTGAAACTAAGGAAAGAGAAGGAAGAGTCTGAAAGAAAAGCCGCTCAAGCAGAACAACAACGTCAAGAAGCAGAACGCAAAGCGCAAGAGGCAGAAGAACGTAGAAAAGAAGCTGAAAGGAAAAGACAAGAAGAAGCAGAAGCTAAACGATTAGCCCAATTGCAAGCCAAAGAGGCTGAATTAAAAAGACGGGAAGAAGAAATTAAACGTAAGGAAGCAGAACAGAAACAGAAAGAAGAAACGGCGAAAAGAGAACAGGCGGAAAAAGAATTGAATCAAAAGAAAAAGCAGAATTTGTTTTTACAATCTGTTGAGAATTTAGACAAAGATAGAATTATTCGCTATCACCACGATATTCGTTTGAATGCCCATACTATTCAAAATTCGTTGGATACCCTCATCCGTCAACTAAGGACAAATAGTGCCGACAAAGAAACAATGAGCCGCGCTATAGAACGAATTGCTAGAGCCAATAAGAAAATAATGTCCATTTCGATGTTTGCTTCAAAGGCGAATTTCAATGTGGAAGGAGAGATCTTGCAAGCAGACATGGTGGCGTTCGTCAATCAATATGTTACATCTGTTTTACCGGATTATTATGAGGATGTCAAGTTTAGTTGTGTTACTAACAGATGCCAAAAGACAATGCGTTTCCGACCATTGGAGGTGAATCTTATCATTGATAATCTACTTTCCAATTCCATTAAAGCCGGAGCAAAACATTTTGAGGTTACTTTTGTTCCATTAGCAGATAATCGCATTAGTATGCAAGTATGTGACGATGGGAAAGGCATTGACGAAACGATTTCGGACTATGCAGCTGTTTTTGAAAAAGGGGTAACGACAACAAATGGATCAGGATTGGGGCTATACAACATCAAGCAATTTGTAGAAAAGGAATTACAAGGAACGATATGTATCGATGAGACATACCATTCCAATTATAAAAACAAAGGGATGAAACTTGTTATAACTTTCTAAATATGAGACTAAAATACAAAATTCTATGGGTGGAGAATGACTCTGATTGGGCAGAGTCAATCGAAGAAGAAATCAAAGAGTTGGTAGAACAACAATATGATTTCTATTATGAGAGAACTTTCTCAAGCAAACAAAATGATGCCATACTGTTTAATGACTACGATTTAATCTTGATGGATTTAAATCTGGAGTCAGAGCCAACCGGTGATGTGCTTATCAAGAATATTCGTGAAAGAGAAATTTATACGGATGTCATTTTCTATTCCGCTGATGGTTTGCAGAAAATCAAACAAAAAGCTCATGATTTAGATTTAGAAGGGGTATATTTTGCAAGCAGAGACAAAGACCTATTCATAAACAAGGTGAATTCTGTTATCAAGACCACAATTCACAAAGTTCAAGACCTCAATAATCTTCGTGGTCTTGTTATGGCAGAAGTCAGCGAATTGGATGTCAGAATGTTATCGTTAATAGAAGCCTACTATATTCAGAAAGGAACTGAGGAGAAAACGAAAAATTTCAAAAAACATCTGGTAGATGATGTTGAAAAATCAACAAAGAAGAAACTCACTGAAAGCAAGAATTGTGACAAACTTTGTACGCATAGATGGAATAATCTTTCCATTGCAGACATTATTAAAGATTTTGAGTTTGACTCTTCACGAAAGGCACGTGCTATTAGACTCATTATTGAATCCGAACAGATTCCATATGAAGCGAAAAACGGGAATTTTTATGAGGACTATCGCATAGATATGTTAAAAATGCGTAATGATCTTGCTCACTGCGTCAGTCGTATAAAAGACGGAAAAGAGGTTTTAATCACGAAAGGTGACGAAATGGAATTCGATGATAAAAAGTTTAAAGACATTCGAAAACAAATTAAAAGATACAATGACTTATTCAATCGAATAGAAGCAACAATCAAATGACCCGTCAACAGAACATAAGAACAAGAGCTAAACAACTTGCATATATCTGAAAATTTTTGTACTTTTGCACGCTGATTTGTAAAATGCAGTATTGTGTACATATGCCGAGAAAGCGAAAATATAACATTATAGACCTGTTTGCAGGTGCTGGAGGATTGTCCGAGGGATTCGTGCAAGCAGGTTTCAACCCGATTGCTCACGTGGAAATGGACAAGGATGCATGTGATACGTTACGTACACGTGCTTGCTATCATTATCTTGTCGCGAATGGTCATACGGAAGTGTATTATGCTTACCTCAAAGGCGAGATTTCAAGGGAAACCTTGTACAAGAGTGTTCCTTCCCACATAATTGACTCTGTGATTAATGTGGAGATTTCTGATGACACCATAAAAAGTACTTTCATACAAATCCGGAAATTAGCCGGACACAAACACATCGATTTTATCATTGGCGGTCCTCCTTGCCAAGCTTATTCGTTATTAGGAAGGCACCACAAGACGATGGAAGATGATCCTCGAACAAGACTATATTTGCAATATGGCAAGTTCTTGCAAGAGTTCATGCCGTATGGTTTTGTATTCGAGAACGTTCCTGGATTGTTGAGCGCAAAAAAAGGTGAGCACTTCAGAAATTTGAGAGAATATTTTGACAGTCTTGGATACCACGTTCAATACAAAATGCTTGACGCATCAGACTATGGAGTGCTACAAGTGCGGAAAAGACTTATTATTGTTGGATGGCAAAAGCAACACGATATGGGATATCCGGACATTCCGACCAAATTGACATCTGCTGTCGTTAACGATATTCTTTGTGACCTTCCAGAACTCAGAGCAGGAGATGTCCAAAGTATAGCATCATATAGGACTCCCACAAATAGTTATTTATCCGAAAGCGGTATCAGGAATACGGAAGAGCCATTTGTAACACAAAATATAACTCGACCGCTCAATGAGAACGATGCGGCTATATATGCCTTTGCGATTAAAATGTGGAACAATAACCGAATCCGTCTTAAATATAGCGATTTGCCAATCGAACTAAAGACTCATAGGAATGAAGAGTCGTTCCTTGACCGATTCAAAGTTGTCGACGGAATGGGTTGTTCTCATACACTCGTTGCGCATTTGGCGAAAGACGGACATTATTTCATACATCCGACGCTTGAATACTGCAGATCTATTTCCGTACGAGAAGCGGCTCGTTTACAGTCCTTTCCAGACAACTTCTTTTTTGAGGGAAGTCGTTCTGCCAAATTCAAACAAATTGGCAACGCAGTACCGCCTTTGATGGCGAAAAACATAGCAGAATCTATGCTACGATTAATCTCAACATCAAAAACACAAATACCAAAGAATTAGGAGGTAGAAAATTATGAGTAACAACAGAAAACTTGAATTCACTTTTGAGATAGGAACTATAGACCATCTTGGTGTAAAATTATACTCCACTATTCCTCCGATGATAGCGGAATTAATATCGAACGCTTGGGATGCTGATGCCCATAATGTATATATGCATTTCAACGATGGAGCCACCAAATCTATAGTAGTAAAAGATGATGGTTCCGGAATGGATTTTAATGAATTAAACGAGAAATTTCTTAAAATCGGACGTAATAGGCGTATTGCGACGGATTCCGACCAGACTCAAGGGAAAAGGCCTGTTCTTGGAAAAAAAGGACTTGGAAAACTTTCCATGTTTGGAATAGGAAAGAAAATCACTATCTCTACTATCAAGGATGGTAAGAAGAATTCATTTATTATGGACTACGATGAAATAAAAGCACGTAGTCAACAAAAAACATATGAACCTACTATCATCGAGTATGAAGTCGAAACACAAGAGCCGTCCGGCACAGAGATTAAAATAGAGAAATTAGCTCGCCAATCCGGATTTGATTTAGAAGGAATAAGAAAAAACATTCTGAGCAGATTTTCTATTTTCTCATCTGATTTTGTTGTTCATATTAATGATAATGACGACTTACAGATAGATACCAACGGCATTATTACAGAGAACTATCAGTTCAAATGGGAGTTCCCAAAAGACTTTAGCGCCGATCAGGCATCTTTCCAAGACTTATTTGACTTCGCAACTAAAAACAAGATAACCGGAACGATATACACTTCTGCGACACCGTTATCAAAAAAGCAACAAGGTATAATACTTTTCTCGAGAGGGAAATTGGTTCAAGAAAGTACGAGTTTCAGTGAACGAGCCAACGACAATTTCTTCCAATACATGGCAGGTTCTTTCTCCGTTGACTTCGTAGACGAATCTCCAGAAGTTGACAACTGCTCTACTGATAGAAAGTCCCTCGCTTGGGATACATACGGGAATACAGACTTAGATCTTTTGAAGCAATTGCTAGAAAAACTTGTTTCTATGACTCAAAACAAATGGAGACAATTAAGAAAAGAAGCAAAAAAACAAAAGATCAGAGAACGTGGTGTGGATCTTGATAAGTGGATAGACGATTTAAATCCAGCTGAAAAGCCATTAGCGCGGAAACTTGTTGATGCTATATTAGATAATGATACCATTAGCGAAGAAGCCGTAAGCAACTACATCTCTTATATAAAAGACATGTATGGTTTTACTGGATTCCAGGACTTTACTGCCAAGTTGGACGAATTAGGAGTTCTAGGAAACGAAAATGCATTAAAACTATTAACAGATTGGGCAGAAATTGAGGCAAAAGAATATGCAAAAATCTCTTTGGGAAGAATGAAAACAATTGACCAATTTGACAAATATATAAAAGATAATGCTTCCGAAACTAAAGTAATTCAAAAATTTTTAGAGGAATTCCCGTGGCTGCTTGATCCTAAAATGGAAAAATTTGAACGGGAAGTCACATTTACTAGTTTGTTGAAGGCACAATTCCCCGATGATATAGAAGAAATAGAGTCTAATCGAAGGATTGATTTCTTATGTACCAATAATTCAGGTGTAGTTCATGTAATAGAATTAAAACGTCCAAACATCAAATTGACGGTAAAGCAGATACAACAAATTGCTGAATATGTTGAATTCTTAAGGAATAAATGTCCGCGATCCATAGATAAAATTAAAGGCTATCTGATTTCTGACAACATGACATACGAACCTGGTGCAGAAACAATTAGAGAAGCATTGGAAATCAAAGACATTTACGTCAAGTCATATACCGACTTATTGGCCGAAGCAAGATCATATAACAAAGAATTATATGATCGATATACCAAAATTGAAGAAAGCAAAAAAAGAACTAGTAACGAATAATACATAAAATATCTGGAATAATTAATGGGAAATAAAAATATTCAAATAATAGGTTCAGACTTCAATACTCTCAAGGAAACAAAAGAGTCTTTTTTGAATGAAAGAAACTCTATGCGACGTTTTCTTGCTGGAATTGCCGCAACTACTTTTAGTATATTTGTTGCCCTTCATCCACAAGAAATCACGACTAATTGGTTAGGATGGCTCTATATCGCTTGCGTTTTATTAAACGCCATAAGCATTCTTTCATTTATATTCAGCACATTTGGAAGAACTATAGAATTAAATGAAAAAATGACATTTGAGAACGAAAGAGAATCTGCTGCGTGGGCTAATAGAGAAATGCGAGAAATCAAAACCACGAACCCAAAACGTTTTTCGTACTATATGCTAATTGGGTTAATTTCATATCTTCTTTCTGTTGTAGCGGCATGTGGATATTTAATAGGCGAAATGATTATTTAATAAAATGCGAAAATTTAAATTTATAGATTTGTTTTGCGGAATAGGCGGCTTTCACCAGGCTATGGAAGCACTAGGCGGCGAATGTGTATTTGCCAGTGATATTGATGCTGATTGCCGAAAAACATATGAAGATAATTATGGAATCAAACCCGCGGGGGATATAACAAAGATCGCAGCAAGAGACATCCCTTCTCACGATATATTATGCGCGGGCTTCCCATGTCAATCTTTCTCTAAAGCAGGGAATAGGCTTGGATTTGAAGATAAGACAAAAGGCACTTTGTTTTTCGATGTATGTAGGATTTTAGATTTTCATAAACCTAAATATGCTTTATTAGAAAATGTACGAAATCTTGCTAGTCATGATCATGGTAACACATGGAAAGTAATTCATGATAGCCTTGATCAACTTGGATACAATTTGCTTCCAGAGCCAGTAATATTTAGCCCTCACTATCTTGGTATTCCACAACATAGAGAGAGAGTGTATATAATGTGTGTGAGAAAAGATGTAGGACAGATAGATCCATTTGTCTTTGATAAAGTCAAGACGCAATCATGTTCAGTAGAAACAATTCTTCAGAATGATGATGAAATTCCAAACATTCAAGAGTATAAGATTTCTGCCGATATGGAGAATCTAATTGATTTATGGAATGAATTTTTACAATCAATAAAAGTAGAGCGACTTCCCGGATTCCCAATCTGGACAGACAGACTATGTGATTTAGAGCCTAGTGAAGATTTAACACAATATCCATCGTGGAAGCAGAATTTTATCCATAAAAATAATGAATTGTATATAGAGAACAGAAGATTTATCGACGGTTGGCTAAAACGTGCAAATAAAAATCCTCTTTTCTTTGGAGCAAAAGCAAAATTGGAGTGGCAAGCGGGGAACACAGATACTCCGGATATTTGGAATCAGATTTTCCAATTGCGTCCGTCAGGCATAAGAGTGAAGGTTAATACATACTTTCCTGCTTTAGTTGCTATTGTTCAGACTTCAATTATTGGATCCAGACGCAGGTATCTCACCCCTAGAGAATGTGCACGCTTACAAAGTTTTCCAGATACATTCAAGTATGATCCAAAACTTGCTCAGGCATATAAGCAGTTTGGCAACGCAGTAAATGTAGAATGTGTCAAACTATTTGCTAAGCACATGCTAGTTCAGTCGGAATAATTAAAATACAAATAGAATAAGAATATGGAAAAGGTTAGTCCATTTGTAGAAACACTTGAGTCTAAGGAAGAATTATTCTCAGATTTCAAGACATTTGCAGAAAGAAAACTTGAATTAGGACAAAATGCCCTACTCGCCCACTATGGTTTCTGTCACGGAGAAGCAATTATGAGATACTGTGACGGAAAAGTTGAGGATCTCATGAATCATGCAGGAATTCCTATTACCAGTATCGCTTATTTTCAGGCAGGAATTAGAGCATGGAAAAATCTATATGATGGCTTAACCGTTTTACCGAAATCTATCAGTAAGTCATTCAATAGAACTATTTCTTCAACAACTGATAATTCCTCATATCTCCCCTATTTGACGGCATTGCGGACGAAGCCGTTTATGCTGTTGGCAGGTATTTCTGGAACAGGTAAAAGCCGTATCGTGAAAGAACTTGCTTTCATGACATGTCCCAACGAAGAAGGATACAACAACGACAAAACAACTCCCGGTAATTATTGTCTAATAGAGGTTAAACCCAATTGGCACGATAGCAGTGAGTTGTTAGGTTACTATAACGCGCTTGACGGAAAATACGAACTGACACCATTCATACAATTCGCGTACCGCGCATTACAGAATACAGATGTACCGTTCTTTGTATGCCTTGACGAAATGAATCTTGCTCCGGTGGAACAGTATTTTGCTGAGTATTTGTCCGTATTGGAAACACGAACCAAAGATGGAGAAGAGATCATTTCTGCCGAACTCATCAAAAAAGAAGTATTCAACGGCATAGACATTGAACGAAAATACAAAGACAAGGATCTAACCATTGCAAAGTATTTACAAGAAAACGGTTTACCTCTTCCATGCAACCTTTATGTAGTAGGAACAGTAAACATGGATGATACTACCCATCAGTTCAGCCGAAAAGTGATTGACCGTGCTTTTACAATCGAGATGAACGGTGGCAAACTGGAAGATATGTTCAAACCCGAAAATGCCAATGCTCTCCAATACAGGGATGAAGTGGTATCGATAGACCAACTCAAAAGTCATTTTGTTAATGCTGAAGAGGTGTTCAAAGATGGCGAGTCGGATACTCCTTGGACTCAATACGAGACAAAGATAAAAACTGATGTCCCAGCAAGACTCAAAGCCATCAATGACATATTAAAAGATACTCCGTTCCAAGTAAGTTACCGTGTTCAAAACGAATTGATTCTTTACTTGGCATATCTTATTAAGGAAGCCGGTTTCCCGGAGGACATAGAACCCTATATCGGCGAAGCCACATTAGCAATTTTAATGGAAAAGATTCTTCCTCGCATACAAGGAGACGACAAACTATTAGGCCGAGGGCAAAACAAAGATGTGTTCACCGAATTGTCCGAATATGTTGAACAAACTTTGATGACTCGGAAAACAACTGACGAACAGACAAAATTGGTCGAAGGATCTGCCCTCTATCGAAAAGTTATCGACAAGCTAGACCAAATGCACAAACGGTTGGAAAACAGTTACTTTGCCAACTTCTTCTGATGCGGATTCTTCACTATATATTGCAGGGACACTACGAAATCAGTGTCAGTTCTTCGGATATCAATTATTCGTGGAAAAAATTTCGTGTACGCGTAAAAGATGCCGAGCATTATTGTTGTTACAAAGCCAACGAACAAGGCTTGCTAAACATATATAACTATGACTCACATGAAGAAAGCGAACTACCCCTGTCAGATTGGGCTGCAACCAGACCTGTTTTCTATGAGACGCACAGTTATGCTTTCTGCATTACTTTCCTCAATATAAAAGAAGATACCAAGCCTCGTATTGTCCATCAAAATCCAGAAGTAATCAATCTGTTCAACGAGCAGCAGTTAGCCGAAGGATATGCACTATTGGGAAACATTAACTTTCTGAATGAACCCGGACATTTCGCATTGCAATTTGAATACACCGACAAGGAAAATATATTTCATAGAGAAAAGTTCGAATTCGATGTTGTATCTCCGAAATTAGACACCAAAGATGATCTGAAAGTCATAATACAGCAGATACGTCAGGAATATGGTGAACTTGTTTTTCGCTATTTGACACTAACCTTCCAACAATTCCAACAAGGGAAAGAAGCCAATAATGATATTATTTGGCTATCCGTATTCAAACAAATCATACACGGGTACCTACGCGCAATCCGTTATATACTCAACGCTCCGCACAACAAAGTTATCATACAAGAGGAATATCTGCGTCCAGACCACATCAAACATTGGACCAACACACTTGCACAGGACTACAAAAATGACGAAAAAAGAAATCCCTCCAAAGCAAGGCACACATACTACAGGACCGAACAGCTTACATCAACGATTGACACACAAGAAAACCGTTTTGTAAAATACACTATTGAGCGTATATCTGAACGGCTGAACCGTTTATTGCACAGATTAAAAGAAACTACATCTGATGTCGAATACGAAGAGTTAACGTCAATCGCAAAAGATTTAGATATTATCAGCCATAATTCGCTATTCCGAACCATTGGTAGATTCGAAGGCTTCCGGCAAGAAAGTATGGTTTTGCAGCAGCGAAGCGGGTATCAGCAAATCTATCGGTATTGGCTGTTGCTGCAAAATGGCCTGAACCTGATAGACGGAGACACGTCCGTTGGAGTTCAACCGATTTGGAAACTATATGAACTATGGTGTTTCCTGAAGATTAAAAAGTATATTATGGAGTTATTGGACATCAATCCTTTGGAACGCCCTGAAGATGCCAAACTGATAAAAGATAACTCAAAAGTAGCTTTTGATCCGTTTTCCGGTGGAGATATGTCTGGAAAAACGATATTCGTCAATAAGACAAATGGCGATGAAGTGGAAGTGGGATATCAATACATATTCAAGCCATACAACCGTAATGATAAAGACCATTTCTCTTCTATGACTGTAGAACAAAAACCGGATATTGTTCTGCATATAAGAAAACCAGACGGAAAAATACTGACATATTTATACGATGCCAAATACCGCGTATTAGGAGATGACGATCCGCAAAAACAAGAACATGTGTTGGATGAGCCTGTGCCCAAGACAATTAACCAAATGCACCGCTACCGCGATGCCATTTACTATGGGCAACGCGCGGACTATCATTTCTCCAAAGAGGTTATCGGTGGTTACATCTTGTTCCCTGGACGTTTGAATGAGATTGAGCAGTTGCGTAATTACAATACTGACAGTTATAAAGAACTTCCGTACTACCTGCGCTCAATCTTTGAAGTAAATATCGGTGCCTTCCCATTACTTCCCAATGAAAACAGTGGTTTGTTACTTCGTTTCCATCTTGACCAGATACTCAACCACCGCACGCCACTTGAGCAAATAGAAGATTCGATTCCGCAACGTGGATTGCAGTACATGCCGTTGGGTGAAGAAGGTGTTCTCATGGTGATGATGGAGAAATATGCCGAAAAAGCGAAGAACTTTAGCGATGGTAAATTGGCTATTGGCATAAAGATGACTGATTGGGGCATGGAGATATTGGAAAATGCCCATTACGTCCGTTATGTATTGTTCCATACTAGGGAAGGTAATCATCCAGCTGTCAATCAGCATTTATTCCGGTTAAAAGCGATGCCGAAAGTGGTAAAAGAAGATGAACTTCCTGAAGACTTGTACCGCATTCCAAAATCTGCCAAAGAACCGATAAAACGATATTTGCTTCTGAGTTATGATACAAATAGCGAATTACTGGAATCTCCGTTATTGAATTGTGACAATACGACAATCCCTTATTCTAAAGAGACCCGGTACGATGCGCAATTCGTCGAGTACAAAAAGATAGCACAATAACTCATGCCCGATGTTTTGACATGGTTAGAACCGATGGAGTGAAAGAAAAGTAGTTAATTAGAATACAAGATATGAAAAAAATGACTGATTTGGATTACATGCGGCTTTCTATTGAAGAAATGCGTAAATCCATTCAAGAAAGTAGAAACGATGACAAAATAAGTCCTAAGGTAGGAGTCGTTCTTGTTAGAAATGACGGTACATGTGTTACTGCTCATCGTGGCGAATTGCGTGAGGGAGACCACGCAGAATATACATTACTCGAAAGAAAATGTACCGCTGAAAATGTGACAGGAACGGTGGTTTTTACCACTTTAGAACCATGCTGCGAAAGACACATGCCCAAAGTTAGTTGCTCACAACGGTTGATTGAAGCACGAGTAAGGAAAGTCTATATCGGGATAGAAGATCCTGATCCGACTGTTTCAGGGAAAGGGAAACAGAGATTGATGGAGGCTGGTATTGAAGTGGCAATGTATCCGCCCGAGTTGCAGAAAGAGATAGAAGAAGCAAATAATGATTTTCTGCAAGGTGCCTACAAACGCAGGCTGATGAAAAAAGGGGAAGCGGACGAGCTGGTAACCGGTTTGGCAGCTGTGGTACCCAATGTCACAATAGCCGATCTGGGGAGTGCAGATTTAAATCGTTTTCTGCGGATAATTAAAGTAAAGGATTTGCAATCGGAAGAAGGCATTTCTGCATTAAAACAGTTGCAAATCATTGGAGAGAAAGAAGGAAATCTTGCACCGACAGGGTTCGGTTTACTACTATTTGGAAAGAATCCTCAATTTACATTCCAAAATGCAGCAATCAGAGCTATTTATAAATCAGGAGCCCAAGAGCGCGACATGCAGACTTTTGGAGGCGCTTTGATAGAACAATCGAGAAAACTATATGAATGGTATCAAGATAAGATACCGTCGCATATTGACAGAAATTCCCCCGTAAGACAAAAGATATATGATTATTCAATAGAAGTAATCTCGGAATTAGTAAAGAATGCAATTATTCATAGGGATTACTCTATTTCTGGAGCACCGATATACTTTGAGATTAATGACGAGAATATTATTATCAAATCACCGGGATTCCCTGTTGAGCCTATAAAATTATCCCAGATACAAGCATTCAACGCCCCTTCCCTTAGTCGGAATCCTCTTATAATGTTTGTTTTTGAGAAACTGAATTTGGCCGAGCAAAGAGGCTTAGGATTCGGTACGATACGTCAACTTCCCCGAAACCAGAGACCGATTGTAACATTTGAGGATCCATACATCGTTTTTACATTGCCATTAACAAAAAATACAAGAAATAATACTATTGCACCCAATGATATTTCTATGTTTTTAGAAGAACATCCGACTTTTACTCGTGCTCAATTTGCAACATTTTTCGCATTGTCAGATAAAAGCGCTATCCGACTTATAAATAAAATGATTAATGAAGGTATAATTAATGCTTCAGGAGAAAAAAGAGGCGTAAAATATGCTAAGATATAAGATGGTTATGGAACTTTTGAGACAGTTTTAAGACATGTCCTAAAATAAAAAATTACAATAGTTCGTTTTGAGACTCTTTTGAGACATGTCCCAAAAATATAAATTAATCTGTCCATGCCCGACATCCTCACACCCGCCCAACGCCACCGCTGCATGTCACATATCCGCAGCAAGGCGACCAAGCCGGAGATAACGGTCCGGAAATGGCTGTGGGCACACGGGTACCGATATCGCCTCAATGTCAAGAGCGTGCCCGGAAAACCGGACATCGTAATGCGTAAATACAGAACAGCTATTTTTGTCAACGGCTGCTTCTGGCATGGGCACGAAGGGTGTAAACAATTCGTTCTGCCTAAAACCAACACGGAATTCTGGCAAAACAAAATATCACTCAACCGCCAACGCGACCAACGAAATTACGATATCCTTCTCCAAAACGGCTGGCAAGTAATTGTCCTCTGGCAATGCAAATTGACCAAACACGAATTGGAACCAACCATGCAATCCGTCGCATTAGTATTGAATCAGAACTACTTGAAAAGATTGTCAATAAATTAAACACCGTAACCCATGAAAAATCTCATTAATCGCGCCCTTGCTGCAGAGAAACGCTTACTTATTATCCTCATCATAGCAATGATGGCTGCGGGAGCGATGGCAGAAGAACCGCTTGATCCTATTTTTGATAGTATACTTGTCGAGGCTGAAGCTGTAAATTACGACGAGGATGCATACACCCAAGAACTGCTTAAGGCGTATGGAGCCGATAAGAATGAACAATTTCAGAAAGTACAAAAGCAAGCCAAAGAATATGAACACAAAGCCGCAGTAGCCAACGCACAACGCACAACCAACCGGTGGCTGGCATTCCTGCTATCGCTCATGGCGGCACTTTTCCCGACCTGCGTTATCCTCGTACGCGTTATCAAAGGAGAGTTAAAGCCCGCCAACGCAGCCGCAGTATGGCGCACAGTAGGCTTATTGCTATTCTTCGGCGTCGTGATTTTCGCACTCAACTATGTTTGGCTATGGACCATGTTCACAGGCGAAACGAAGATAATGGGACTCGTGGTTGGGTTATGCCTGTTGGCTTTCGTGATCTTTGCCATCCACACACTCCGCAAATCCAAAAAGAAGGACTAATGCAATCCCTTGCGTTTGCATTGAATCTGAACTATTTGAATATTGTTAAATAATGCATATCTACGTCGCGTCCTCTTGGAGGAATACATATTTTCCCGATGTCGTTACAGCCTTGCGCAATGCAGGGCATGAAGTGTATGATTTTCGTAATCCGCCATCAGGTGACCCGGGATTCCATTGGACGGACGTGGACGAACATTGTGCCGATTGGACTCCCGCACAATACCAAGCCAACCTAACGCATCCACTTGCTGAACGGCAGTTCAAGAATGATATCGAAGCAATGGCATCCTGCGATGCTTGCGTCTTAGTTCTACCATGCGGTCGCTCTGCACACGCCGAGGCAGGATGGTTCGCAGGTCAAGAGAAGAAAGTATATGTGCTGATAACAGATCAAGACAGCTTTGAACCCGAACTAATGTACAAACTCTTCACCAAAGTCTGCATCAGTATGGAGGAACTGATTAATGGGATAGCAATGATATGAAACAAATAACACTGATAATACTAACATTTTTAAGTATAGCAGCCATGGCACAAGTGCAATTCTACAAAGGCAACTCGTCGTATAGCAGCGATGTGCTCTATACGTTTGACGGGAAATGTGTATACAAAGGCCGTTCGACCTACAGTAGCGATATCCTCTTTTCCTTCGACGGGAAGTATATATACAACGGTCGCAGTACCTACAGTAGCGATATACTCTATACCTGGGACGGGGAGCATATCTACCGCGGGCGATCGACCTATAGCAGCGATATCCTCTTTTCCTTCGACGGGATGCTGCCAATACCTGTCTTGTTGATGATGATGTAATCCCTCGAAAGTGTTAACAACTCTTACATATATCAATAAAGAATAGTATGAACCTCAAGACATCCGAATTGCTCCGCACTTCAGTCAGTTGGGACGGAGTAGCCCTACCCGATTACCCATCCGGTCGCCCGGAGTTAGTGGTAAACAGGCTGGTGTTCCCCGTGGGAGCCATGACCGGCTGGCATCACCACAACGTCATCAATTACGGCATCGTTGAGCAAGGCGAACTGACGATCGTTTGCGAAGACGGCAACGAACGCACCTTCCACGAAGGTGAGGCCATCGTCGAAGTGGTGGGCACCATCCACCGTGGCGAAAACAGAGGCAACAAACAAGTGATCCTGAACATGTTCTACGTTTCCGAACCCGGTCAAACGATCACCGAGCAACATCCGGAATTATAGTAACTACCTACTCTGATTAAGGTATTCTATGTTCTTGCAGCGGTGAGGGCTGCAAGAACTCGCGCGGCGCACTTACCCCAGCGAATGTCCCCCGGACCTTCTCGGTGCGCCTTAACCGCTTCACCCACAAAACGCAGTACACACGCGTTCGGCAATCGGGTCGCACGGATGACGCACGCGTCATAAAAGCGACCGATGCCTCCGCTTCTCCCCACAAATTAAAATTTGCGGGGACCCCGATAATACAATGGACGTAGGTAGCACGCCACAAAAAAAGAGAGCCCTTGCGGACTCTCTAAAAATGGCGGCTACCTACTCTCCCACGATATGCAGTACCATCGGCGTTGCTGAGCTTAACGACCCTGTTCGGAATGGGAAGGGGTGGGACCTCAGCGCTATAACCACCTAAATTATAAGTTACTTGAATAATCAAGTGTAGTGTTGACGTATTGAATTAGAAGTGCGATTACGATGATTTATCTAGTACCCTAGAGCCCTAGGAACCTAGGAGCCTAGTTAACTAGAAACTCTTTTTTAGAAAAAGATTTCGGGCAATTAGTACTGCTCGGCTTTATGTCACCATTGTACACCTGCAGCCTATCAACGTTGTAGTCTACAACGACCCTCAATGGAAATCTAATCTTGGAGCCAGCTTCGCGCTTAGATGCTTTCAGCGCTTATCTGAACCGAACGCTGCTACTCAGCCATGCCCCGGGCGGGACAACTGATGCACAGGAGGTTCGTC